>Ga0209611_10000120_pt1:2500-87500 | contig 90204 bp, 75 predicted proteins | sample S1TSphgellanicum_3_FD_187693 | JGI IMG/M metagenome (GOLD analysis project Ga0209611, IMG submission 187693) | Host-associated microbial communities from peat moss isolated from Minnesota, USA - S1T2_Fc - Sphagnum magellanicum MG (SPAdes) (version 2) | ecosystem: Host-associated >... | reverse complement strand
TTACAACGATTGAGTATGATCCTAATCGTACTGCAAATATATGTCTTGTACATTATGAAGATGGAGAAAAAAGATATATTTTACATCCTCGCGGAATAGAAATTGGGGATACAGTTATTTCTAGTAATGAAGCTCCTATTTTAATAGGAAATGCCTTACCTTTGAGTGCGGTTTGAATTATTTATTTACGTAATTGGAAAAAGCCAAGTAGATTCTGCAGTAAAATCTATAAATCTATCACTAATTGGGTAGTAAGGAACAAAATTATTACAATAAACCTTGAAAGGAAACTAAAAGGGAACAATAGCTTGTGATATAATTTTTTGTTAGAATATTTTAATATTACAATAAAAAATTTAAAGATATTATAATATGGAGAAATTTTTATTTTAACTTAAGCATATAAAATATTGGCAACACTTATTTTTTATCAATTTTTATTTGATAGAGAAAAATAAGTTAATCACATTCAAATTGATGGTCAAAGGCAATTTTGAAGCTGTAAAGTGATTTTTATCGACAAAAAAAAAGCCTCCTAAGTTATTATTAAACAAAAAATGTTAACGTAAATTTATAAAGTCATTCAGTCTAGCGCTATACAAAAAAGTACGTTAGATGATGAAAAAACTAGGATGTGATTAAAAATAATAAAGATAATTATAATAAAAATAATTATTAATTATATGACAAAATATACATCTAGAAAGCTGTATGCCTTGAGAAAGGCTTGTACAGTTTGGGAAGAGACTTTGTTCGTTCATAAAGAAAAAGAAAGAAAAGAGTCTACTTCAACCAATATGCCTTTAGGCACTGCTATACACAATATAGAAATAACACCAGGTAAAGGGGGACAATTGGTAAGAACTGCTGGAGCTGTAGCCAAACTCATCGCAAAAGAAGGTCAGTTAGCTACTTTACGATTACCTTCTAGTGAAGTTCGTCTAGTATCTCAGAATTCTCTAGCTACAATTGGACAAATTGGAAATACTGATGCTAACAATAAAAATATGGGTAAAGCCGGATCAAAACGATGGTTAGGGAAACGTCCTCGAGTCAGAGGTGTTGTTATGAATCCTATAGATCACCCTCATGGAGGCGGTGAAGGCCGGGCTCCTATTGGAAGAAAAAAACCATTAACTCCATGGGGTCGTACTGCACTTGGAAAAAGAACCCGAAAAATTAAAAAATATAGTGATTTTTTAATTTTACGCCGTCGTAGAAATGGATAATTAAAATCTAGACAAAAAACTTGAAAGAAAAATATACATAAAAACGGAAGGTGGTTCGCAATGACACGTTCACTAAAAAAGGGCCCTTTTGTAGCTGATCATTTACTCAAAAAAATCGAAAATCTTAATTTGAAAAAAGAAAGGAAAATTGTAATTACTTGGTCTCGCGCATCTACTATCGTACCGACAATGATCGGACATACTATTGCTGTTCATAATGGACAAGAACATTTACCTATTTATATAACAGATCGTATGATAGGTCACAAATTAGGAGAATTTGCACCTACACGAAATTTTCGGGGACATGCAAAAAGTGATAAAAAATCTCGTCGTTAATTAGGAGGTTAAGCTCAATGAAATATGACAAATCAAATTTAGAAGCCCGAGCTTTAGCCAAACATATACGTATGTCTTCTCATAAGGCACGTAGAGTAATTAATCAAATTCGGGGTCGTTCATATGAACAAGCACTTATGATATTAGAATTTATGCCTTATCGGGCATGTTACCCTATATTACAACTAATTTCTTCAGCAGCAGCAAATGCAAGTAATAATTTAAATATTAATAAAGCTAATTTAATTATAAGTGAAGCAAAGGTAGACAAAGGTGCTGTTTTGAAAAGATTTCAACCCAGAGCTCAGGGCCGGGGATATCCTATACATAAACCTACTTGTCATATAACTATTATCGTAAAAAGTGAAAGTCAATAAAAAAATTATGCTAATATTATTTATAAAGGAAAAAAAGCATGGGACAAAAAATTAACCCACTTGGTTTTCGACTTGGTGTGACCCAAAACCATCATTCTTATTGGTTTGCACAACCGAAAAATTATTCTGAACTTCTTCAAGAAGATCAGAAAATGCGTTATTGTATTGAAAATTATGTATACAAAAATATAAGAAATTCTTCAAATTATGGAGGAATTGCACGTATTGAAATAAAAAGAAAAACAGATTTGATTCAAGTTGAAATATATACAGGATTTCCTGCATTATTGGTAGAAAACCGTGGTCGTGGTATTGAACAATTAAAAACGGATGTGCAAAATATTTTGACTCCTGGAGATCGTAAACTTCGTATGACTTTGACAGAAGTAACAAAACCATATGGAGAACCTAATATTCTTGCAGAATATATTGCTTTACAATTAGAAAGTCGAGTTGCTTTTAGAAGAACTATGAAAAAAGCTATCGAATTGGCGAAAAAGACAAATATAAAGGGTATTAAAATACAAATTGCAGGACGTCTTAATGGAGCTGAAATTGCTCGTGTAGAATGGGCTAGGGAAGGTAGAGTTCCTTTACAAACTCTTCGAGCTAGAATTGATTATTGTTATTATCCAGCTCAAACTATTTATGGAATATTGGGAATAAAAATTTGGATATTCCAAAATGAAAAATAATTTATTTTAATTTCTTATATTTTAATATTAAATTTATTTTTATTTTTATTATTTTAAGTATCTATTTATAATTCTATTAACATTTCGAAAAAATTGTTATGCTTAGTGTGCGACTCGTTAAAATCGATGTTTTTTGAATCAACATAAGAAAGAAAAAACTCGATAAATTCCAATATAAACTGGAAATTAATTCTTTACTTTCTATTGAAATAACTCAATAAATGAATTATTAAATAATAAAAATAATCATTTAAACCCTTTTTTCATAAAAAATATTTATGAAGCAAAAAGCTTTTTATAATAAAAAAAAACTTAATAATATATTATTATTAAATTCGTATGGTTAAATTTAGCTAAAAAAAAACAGTGTAATAAAACATAAAAAATTTCCATTTTAATAATAGTTAATTCAATGAAAAAGTTTTACATCAAAAAAGACTGATAATTTTGGTGATAGAAAATGAAAAACTCCACTGTAAAAAGAAAACCTAAACGCCTATTTGAAAGTAATGAAAACGATGCGATCTATAATTAAACACAACAATTACTAAATATATTTAATTATTTGATAGGATGGCGAAAAAAACCAAATTTGAAAAAATTACAAAAAAATAATAACTAATTATTTTTTAAGTAAAATTCAATGAGTTGATATTCGCCCGTGAAAGTCTAATATAAAATATTACTAAAAACTTTCTATTATTGTTATGATAATTATTTTTATTTTTTTACTAGCGCAAGAAAACTTCTTTCGTTGGATAAAAAAATAATAAAAATATAAGAAAATTTAATTTAGAATAATTTTATTCATGAGAAGCCGGATGAAAGAAAACCTTCATGTCCGATTTTGAAATAGAGACAAAAAAAAAGTCGACTATGACCCTAAAAGAACAAAATTTCGTAAACAACATAGAGGACGGATGAAAGGAATATCTACTCGAGGTAATTCTATTTGTTTCGGTAAATTTGCCCTTCAAGCCCTTGAACCGGCTTGGATTACATCTAGACAAATAGAAGCGGGACGACGAGCAATTACCCGTTATGCACGTCGTGGTGGAAAATTATGGATACGTATATTTCCAGATAAGCCTATTACCATGCGACCTGCGGAAACACGTATGGGTTCAGGAAAAGGATCACCAGAATATTGGGTATCTGTCGTTAAGCCAGGTAGGATACTTTATGAAATAAGTGGAATACCGGAAACTATTGCTAAAGCAGCTATGAGAATCGCAGCATACAAAATGCCTATACGTACTCAATTTATTACTGCTACGCCCATACAAAAAATAAATAAAGAAAATTAAATATAACCATTTATTTATAACGCTAAATAAAGAAAAAAATAATTATATAAATAATTAAAATTAGTAATATTTTATTTCTTAATTCTTCCCCCCTTTAAGATTTTTGGGGGGTTAAAAAAAATGATTCAACCTCAAACTTATTTAAATGTAGCCGACAACAGTGGGGCACGAAAGTTAATGTGTATACAAATTTTAGGTGCGAGTAATCGTAAATATGCACATATTGGTGATATAATCATCGCCGTGGTCAAAGAGGCAGTACCAAATATGCCATTAAAAAAATCCGAAATAGTTCGAGCAGTAGTTGTACGAACTTGTAAAGAACTTAAACGCAAAAACGGAACTATTATACAATTTGATGATAATGCTGCCGTTGTTATTAATCAAGAGGGAAACCCGAGAGGAACACGGGTTTTTGGCCCTGTTGCACGAGAATTAAGAGAATCTAATTTTACTAAAATAGTGTCATTAGCGCCTGAGGTATTATGAATAGAAATTAAAAATCATAAATTTTTGTTTTTTTTTCCTAATATTTGTACATTACCCTTTAAATAAATAAATAAAAAAATTAATATTATTATTATTACAAATAAATTAGTATTTTATTTATATATTTTTTTATCTCCATACTTTTCTACATATATCTATTTTTTTTCTTTCTATTTCATTTTTTAATTATTTTTATTTTAAATTATTTTCATTTCGAAATTAGCAAAAAAATTTCTAAAAAACTAAATTTTTTTTTTGTCTTAGAAGCTTTTTTAAACTTATCAAAAAGCTCATTTATATTAATAGTAAAAAGGAGTTTTCATGAGTAACGATACTATTGCTAATATGATCACATCTATAAGAAACGCAAACTTAGAAAAAACAAAAACAGTTCAAGTACCAGCCACTAATATCACTCGCAATATCGGAAGAATTTTATTACAAGAGGGCTTTATAGAAAATTTTAGAGAACATCAAGAAAACAAAAATTCTTTTTTAATTTTTACTTTGAAATACCAAGGAAGAAAAAAAAAACCTTATATAACAACTTTACGACGTATTAGCAAACCAGGTTTAAGAATGTATTCTAACCATAAAGAAATTCCAAAAGTTTTAGGTGGGATGGGAATCGTTATTCTTTCAACGTCTCAGGGAATTATAACAGATCGAGAAGCACGGGAAAAACAAATTGGAGGAGAAATTTTATGTTATGTGTGGTAACTTATTTACATTTTATTTAAATCTTTCACATAGGAAAATCTTTGTAAATAAAAAAAGCTAGCTAGTACTATATTTCTCAACGTTAGTTCAATTAAAAAAGGAGATTTTCCCTTTAATGAAGAAACAAAATTTGATTGATATGGAAGGTATAGTCACAGAATCACTTCCTAATGCAATGTTTCGAGTTTGTTTAGACAATGGATGTGAAGTTTTAACTCATATTTCAGGAAAAATAAGACGTAATTATATTAGAATATTACCAGGAGATCGAGTAAAGGTAGAATTAAGTCCTTATGATTTAACTAAAGGACGTATAACTTATCGCCTTCGTGCTAAATCGCAAAATAGTTAAAAAAATTTTTGAATCAAAATGTCAAAATAGAATCAATCAGAAAAGTTAGTATAATTTTTTTTATATTATGAATCACATGAAAATAGGGATTATAAAAATGAAAGTGCGTGCTTCTGTTAAAAAAATATGTGATAATTGTCGATTAATTCGTAGACGAAAACGAATTATGGTAGTTTGTTCCAATCCGAAACATAAACAAAGACAAGGATAATTTTTTTTATTAAATAAGCTTTTAATAAAGATTATGAAAAATATATTTAAATATTTTTTTATATATATTTGAAAACGTATATATATATATAATATTAAAATACAATAAATTTTTGAAATAAACAAACAATAATAATTATGCCAAAATTAGTGAAAAAAATTAGTTTGCGCAAAGGTAAACGTAGAATACCTAAAGGAGTTATTCATATTCAAGCAAGTTTTAACAATACAATTGTCACCGTAACAGATATACGCGGACAAGCTGTTTCTTGGTCTTCCGCAGGTGCTTGTAGTTTCAAAGGTACAAAAAAAAGTACACCTTTTGCGGCTCAAACGGCTGCGGAAAATGCTATTCGTGTTCTGATTGATCAAGGTATGCAACAGGCGGAAGTTATGATTAGTGGTCCCGGCCCGGGCCGAGATACAGCTTTGCGAGCTATTCGTAGAAGTGGTATTATCTTAAATTTCGTTCGTGATGTGACTCCTATGCCACATAATGGATGTAGACCTCCGAAAAAACGACGTGTATAAAATAGAAATATATTGTAAAAATTTTTTAATATTGTTTGGAATAAATAAAAAAAAATTTCCCTATCTCTAAATTAATAATGGTCAAAGCTTTAATAAATTTATCCAAAAATAACTTAAATTTAATTAAATTCAAGATTTCTTTGGATTTATTATAGAAATTTAAAATAAATTTAATTTTTTAGTAATTAATTAATATTTAGAGAGAAGTTACTTTAAAGTAACTTCTCTCTAAATATTAATTAATTACTAAAAAATTAATCAAAATAATCTAATATAATATTTTAAAAAAGACCTAAAGTTAATGACTTATCAATAGGTAAAGCTGCTCCAATACCTAACCAAAGAGATACTGCAGTACCAATTAAAAAAACCGTTGTTGCTACTGGACGACGGAAGGGATTTTGGGATTTATTCACATTTTCCAAGAAAGGTACTGTTAATAATCCTGCAGGTACTGCAGCCATTAAAAGAACACCTAATAATTTATTAGGGACTGTACGAAGTATTTGAAAAACAGGAAAAAAATACCATTCAGGTAATATTTCCAAGGGTGTTGCAAAAGGATTTGCTGGCTCACCAATCATAGAAGGTTCTAAAACGGCTAAACCTACGCTACATGCAATAGTACCTAAAATAACTACTGGAGAAATATATAAAAGATCATTAGGCCAAGCAGGTTCTCCGTAATAATTATGTCCCATACCTTTGGCTAACTTAGCACGTAATATAGGGTCACTTAAATCGGGTTTTTTTGTTATCAGGATAGGCTATTTATAAAAAAATATTCCCCCTAAAGAATTGGACATGAATTTTTTATTCATCCAACTCAAACTATTTTTATCTAAATTCAAAATTATTTAATCAATTGTTTAGTATATCTAAATTAAACACATTAAATAATTTTATTTTGTTAAAAAGGTTCAAAATCCAAGTATCCTTTTTTTTTTTAATAATAACTAATATTATTATCAATATGATTTTTGGATTGTCTTATTTTTCATAAATTTTATTTTCTAATAATTTTAAAATTATGTACTCACTTAAAATTAACTTGTTAATATATTTACTTTTTTTTTCATTAGACCTTCTTTTTACTTCCATGATTATTCTATATTAAAAAACCCAAAAGAAATGAATGTAGTTTTTTCATCATTATAATATGAATAAATATACATAAATGTAATAAGTATATTTATTTTTATTTGTTAAATTTTACGAAGCCTTTTTTTTTCACTTTATTAGATCATAGAAAAAATTTTATTTAGAACAAATTTGTTTTTTACCCAAGTTTTTTATTTTTCTATTTTTTTTTAAGTAATTTGGGATAACAACACATTTTATTTTTATTATTTTTATAATGTGGTAGATTGAGAAATCTACAAAGTTTAATAATTAATCCAAGTCACACACTCCCATAATTAAATTTGTCTCAAAAAATAAACATATATTTTATTTAAATAAAAATTTTAAATAAAATATAAAAAATCCATAAATTTTTTTAAAGATTTATAGTAATAAAAAATTTATGGCAATAAATAATTTTGATTTATAGTAATTTTTTTCATATGAAAAAAATTACTATATTATAAGTTTTATTAAAATTATATTCTAATAATTTATAAAGGACCTGAAATACCTTGTTTACGGATCATTGAAAAATGCATTAGCATAAAGACTGCGGTTAAGAGAGGTAAGACAAAAGTATGTAAACTATAGAAACGGGTTAATGTAGATTGACCCACACTAACACTCCCACGTAATAATTCTACTAATGGTGATCCTATAACAGGAATAGCATCAGGTACACCTGTTACAATTTTAACCGCCCAATAACCGATTTGATCCCAGGGTAAAGAATACCCAGTTACACCAAATGAAACTGTTAATACTGCTAAAATAACACCAGTAACCCAAGTTAATTCACGAGGTTTTTTAAAACCTCCTGTCAGATAAACACGAAATATATGTAAGATCATCATTAAAACCATCATACTTGCCGACCATCGATGAACTGATCGGATTAACCACCCAAAATTAACTTCGGTCATAATATATTGAACAGACGCAAAAGCTTCAGTAACTGTGGGACGATAATAGAAGGTCATAGCAAATCCAGTTGCTACCTGCACTAAAAAACAAGTTAAAGTAATACCTCCTAAACAATAAAATATATTGACATGAGGGGGTACATATTTACTAGTAATATCATCTGCAATTGCTTGAATTTCAAGACGTTCTTCAAACCAATCATATACTCTATTGGGATAGATAAACTTTTATGTATTTCCCCTCTAAAAACCGTAAATGATACTTTTTTTCGTACGGCTTAAATAGAAAAAAAAATATATTTCTATATATTAGGTACATATATATATTTTTTTTTCTTATTTTATCTCAAGTTCGCTTTGTTTATATTAACTGCTTTTTTGAGTAATCTTTTACTTTAAATTTTGTTTTTCTAATTGCTATGATTAATAACAATTTTAAAGATTTTCTTGTTTAAAATTCAATAAAAATAACCAAACTTTAGATTTTTACTATATTCCGATGACTAAAAAAAAGTATAACAAGTAAATAAAATTTTTAACCATTTTAAATTTAATTAAATAAAAAATTTTTTGGTAACGAAATTTCACTAGTAAATTAAAAAAAAAATTAATCATAGTTTAATTTAAATAAAAAAATATTTACTAATATTTTAATTAAATTTTATGCTTTAAATGTTTAATTTATTACATTTAATAAAAGAAAATAGTCTTTTTTTAAGACTAACAAATTATTTTGTATTTTTAAATTTCATTTATCTGAACAAGTCGCACACCCATAATCCATAAACCCTTTAATTAATTGATTACACGATTAAACTACCTTAAATACATAATTATTTTTTTAAATAAAACCAATAATTTAAAAAGGTTCAATAGAAAATTTTGAATTTTTTTATTGAACCTTTTAGATTATTACCAACTTAGATTATTACCAACTTAGATTATTACCAACTTACAGGAACTCCATCTAATAATACCGAAGAATTATAAAGTTCAAGAATAATAACTAAAAAAATTGCAAACAATGCCATTGCAATGCCCATTAAGGGTGTTGTACCCCATCCAGGAGCAACTTTTCCATATTCTGAGTTAAGTGGTTTTAATATATCTCCCAAACCACTCCGTTTTCCTTTTGTTTTAGGAGTATCATCAATAATTTGTGTAGCCATAAAATTTTATTGCATTAGTTGAGATTTGTTAACTTTGTGTATTATTATATTAATCAAAAATAAACCATTCTTTTGGAATTACTTAAAAATGGAAACTGCAACATTAGTCGCTATATTTATCTCGTGTTCACTTGTGAGTTTTACCGGTTATGCTCTTTATACAGCTTTTGGGCAACCCTCTAAAGAACTTAGAGATCCTTTTGAAGAGCATGAAGATTAAATTATTGAAGACCTTCCCTTTACTTTAGGGAAGGTACGTAATTTTTTATTTTTATAAAAAAGCAAAAAAATTTTAATTTTTTTTTTATTTTTTTCCTTTAGTTTGAATTTTGGGTGGTTCACGGAAAGAAATGGCAAAAAAGATTATTCCTAAAGTACCTACCAATAAAAATGTATAAACCAATGCTTCCATAGATTTTATTATAAGTGAGAAGTATGGAGATAGCTTTCGTACTAATTGAAAATAGATTTTCTCTAAAAAGTTTAAAAAATTTTATATATATTTATATATATATATATTTTTTTTTATTAAATTAAATTTATTTTTTTATTGAAAAGGATAAAAAAAACCTTATTAAATTAATTTAAACTATTTGTCTTTTAGTAGTAGGGTCTCCTAATTTCTGGAATGCTCCAAATTCTACTTGTGCATCTAGATCTGGATCAATACCAGCAAAAACATCTCTGAATAAAGTTCTAGCACCATGCCAAATATGACCAAAAAAGAAAAGAAGAGCAAATGTAGCATGGCCAAAAGTGAACCAACCTCGTGGGCTACTACGAAAAACACCATCTGATTTTAAAGTAGCACGATCAAATTCAAAAATTTCACCTAGTTGAGCACGTCTAGCATATTTTTTTACTGTAGCTGGATCACTAAAACTTACTCCGTTAAGTTCACCACCATAAAATTCGACAGTTACACCAACTTGTTCAACGCTATATTTAGATTCGGCTCTTCTGAATGGAACATCAGCTCTAACAATTCCTTCTTCATCTACCAAAACAACTGGAAAAGTTTCGAAAAAAGTAGGCATACGACGAACAAAAAGTTCATGTCCTTCTCTATCTTTAAAAACAGCATGGCCTAACCATCCAACAGCTATTCCATCTCCATTATCCATAGCACCTGCTCTGAATAATCCACCTTTGGCTGGATTATTACCAATATAATCATAAAAAGCTAATTTTTCTGGGATTTTAGACCAAGCTTCAGATAAACTAAGATTTTCGTTTTTACTAGCACGAATTCTTCGATCTATTTCTTGTTGAAAAAATCCTTGATCCCACTGATAACGAGTAGGACCAAATAATTCTACCGGAGTTGCAGCAGAACCATACCACATGGTCCCAGCGACGACAAAAGCGGCGAAAAATACAGCAGCAATACTACTAGATAAAACAGTTTCAACATTCCCCATACGTAACCCTTTATATAATCGTTGAGGAGGACGAACACTAAGATGAAATAAGCCTGCTAGTATACCTAAAATACCTGCTGCAATGTGATGAGAAGCTATTCCTCCTGGAACAAAAGGATCAAAACCTTCAGCTCCCCAAGCTGGAGCCACAGGTTGTACTTTTCCAGTCAATCCGTAAGGATCAGATACCCATATACCAGGACCAAATAAACCTGTTACATGGAAAGCTCCAAATGCAAAGCAAAGAACTCCTGATAAAAATAAATGAATCCCAAAAATTTTAGGTAAATCTAAAGAAGGTTTTCCTGTACGTTCATCGCGAAATAACTCTAAGTCCCAATATACCCAATGCCAGATTGCTGCTAGAAATAATAACCCTGATAATACGATATGAACTGCAGCTACACCTTCATAACTCCAAATACCTGCATTATTTACGGTTTCTCCAGTAATACTCCAACCCCCCCAAGATTTTGTTATCCCTAAACGGGTCATAAAAGGTATAACAAACATACCTTGTCTCCACATTGGATCGAGAATAGGATCGGAAGGATCAAAAACAGCTAATTCATATAAAGCCATAGAACCGGCCCAGCCAGAAACTAAAGCTGTATGCATCAAATGTACAGCAATTAAACGACCCGGATCATTTAGTACAACAGTATGAACACGATACCAAGGCAAACCCATGGAAATACCCCTTTCTCAAAGAGAATTAGAGACTACGTAACTTTTTTGCATTAATCAATGACTATACTATAATAAAATAAAGTTTAAAATATTTTCATTAGTTTAAACGTTAATAAATTTTTTTTTCTTTATAAATTATATATAATATAATTATAAAATTATATATAATAATGACAATATTATTAAAAAAATATAATATAATCTTCTTAATAACATTATAAACTAATTTTTTATTTATTAGCTACTTTTTTTTCTTTATTTTCATCTCGTGCTGTTATATATTTATTTAAAACAAGAAAATGCCCATTGGTGTTCCAAAAGTGCCTTTTAGGCTTCCGGGAGAAGAAGATGCTGTTTGGATCGACGTATAGTGCGTTTATTAAACATATTTGGTTATATGGAAACCATCCATCATCTTTTATTTATTCAATATAATTTAGATGTTTTTATTTCATTTTAAACCTAGTAAATTATTAAAGATTTAATAGCATGACATAATATTTTAACAAAAATAATTAAGTAAAAAGGCTTAATCATCTTTTCTATGGTCAGTCAACCAAAAAACAAAGCTTTAAACTTCGTTAAAGATTTAAATTAAAAATAAAATTTTAGTTAAATTTAATAATTAAAATTTTTATTATGAAAATTAGTAAAAAGTAAGAGAAAAACAACAAGCTTACTTTTATATGTAGGTAAGACTTAACTAATTTTTACCGAAGTAGATTGTAAACCTAAGGATATTACTAAAAACCGTTTGTAGAAAAAAAAAGATATAAAATACAGAAATATTTTAAATAAAAAAAATAGATTATTTAACAAATATATTAAAGAATGAATTGTTTAATATGTTGTTCACTAAGTATATAAAAAACGAACTTAGACTATTAAACAAAGTTATGATGATAATCCAAAAATATTTATGAAAAAAAAAAATATAAATTTTTTTATAAAAAATTAAAAAACTAATAATATTTTTTTCAACTGCTTGAACTGTATTGGGCAAATAAAAAGGCTAGTACAGTTATATAAAAAAAAATAACTTATTAAATTTTATTATAACAATCGACTTTATCGAGAAAGATTACTTTTTTTAGGTCAACATGTGGACGATGAAATTGCAAATCAACTCATTGGAATTATGATGTACTTAAATGGAGAAGATGAAAGTAAAGATATGTATTTATATATTAATTCTCCTGGTGGAGCTGTTTTAGCTGGAATATCCGTTTATGATGCTATGCAATTTGTAGTTCCGGATGTTCATACAATTTGTATGGGATTAGCGGCTTCCATGGGATCATTTATTTTAACCGGGGGCGAAATTACTAAACGTATAGCGTTACCTCACGCTTTGCGCCAATATTTGCTTTTTTTTAATTGATGAAAAAATGTATACGCCTCATAGAAGGTAATAATAGCATGACATAAAAAGCTTGATAAACTATCTTAAAAAAACGTTTAATATCAAGATAGTCAATTAAAATTTTTTATTTATTTCAGTGTTATAAATATTATTTTCTTTACTTTTTTATTAACGGAAAATAGAAAAATAAAAATTTTAAATTTTAATTAAATTTTGATTTAGCTATATTAAAAAAAAACTTTGGCATTGTTTTATAAATAAAAATAAGAAACAACAGAACCATAATAGTATTTAACAAAAGAAAAGTGGTATATAAATTTTAAAATAGTGAATAATATTAAATTTTTTTTTAATAAAAAAAAAAAGTATATTTTATTAATTTATTTTTAGAGCTGTATATAATAAAAAAATGCTTGTACAGTTCAGACAATTTTTTTATCAAATTTTATAATTAGGGTAATGATTCATCAGCCTGCTAGTTCTTATTATGATGGACAAGCAGGTGAATGTATGATGGAAGCAGAAGAAGTACTAAAACTTCGTGATTACATTACTCGAGTTTATGTACAAAGAATAGGTAAACCTTTATGGGTTATTTCTGAAGATATGGAAAGAGATGTTTTTATGTCAGCGAAAGAAGCAAAAGTTTATGGCATTGTGGATCTTGTAGCTATAGAAAACACTTAAATTTTTGAATAGTTTTTTTAATTTAAAACTAAATTCAAATTCTATTTGATATATATATATTTACATAAATTAAAAAAATTTGATTATATTTTCATGGTTAAAACTAATTTGAACCAATAAATTCTGCATATAGTTTAAAATGCCTACTATCCAACAATTAATTAGAAATCGGAGACAACCAATAGAAAATAGGACAAAATCTCCGGCCCTTCGCGGATGTCCTCAACGAAGAGGAGTTTGTACTAGAGTGTATGTGCGACTTGTTATGATTAGAAAATTCTAAATAATAAAAAAAGTTCAGTATAGCAGAAGAACCATTTTTTTATTTTAATAAATTACTAATCTATCATTTATTTATTAAATAAATGAAATTTATGGCTTTTATTGGTGCAAATCCAATTATTTCAATGTAAGATAAAAAAGCAGATTTTCAATACTATTGGTCTAATTACAAATGTATTAAGCGAAAAGAAAAATACAATAATAAATTTTATTATTAAAATAATTGTAGAATTGCAAAAACGGATTAATAAGGTCAGCTGCCCAGCAAACTATCAAAATAACATATCGTTACTAGATAAAAAAGTTTTTGATTTCAATACTTTTTTTATTTAGTCAATCAAATAAAGCTAAAATTTGAAAATTATATAAATTACAAATAACATTTTTAAATTTAAAAAGCTCCGGTATATAGAAAGGACCTCACCGTTGAAGAAAAAGTCATAGAAACAATGGAATCCATTATTTTTCTTATTTAAAGGTCCTATTCCTTTATAAATAAGAAGGTTTTTAACTTGAAGAAATTATGGTTAGGAAGGTTAAAGTAGCAAACACCATTAGAATTTTTATTTTCTACACCAGAAAAATCAGTTTTTTATAAAAAATAAAAAAAAATAATTTTATGTATGTAAAGATGTATATATATATATATATGTTTATTTTTATGATTAAAAAAATAACGATAACCAAATTAAATATATATATATATTTCATTTTTATTTTGTTATTTTAAACGAATTTTTAGAAAATATAATCAATAAAATTAAAATTTTTCTTTTTATTTTTCATTTGATTTTTCTATTAATAAAAAAAATAATAATAAAAAATAAATAAAAAAAGATTATTTTTTATTCTTTAATTAAAATCAATCAGTAATTTATGAGAGTAGACATCAATGACTAGAGTTAAACGTGGATATGTAGCTCGAAAACGACGAAAAAATATTTTTACACTTACAGCGGGATTTCAAGGAGCTCATTCAAAACTATTTCGAACAGCCAATCAACAAGGAATGCGAGCTTTAGCTTCTTCTTATCGGGATAGAAATAAACGAAAAAGAGATCTTCGTCGCTTATGGATCACTCGAATTAATGCAGCGGCCCGAAATAATGGAATTTCTTATAACAAATTGATTCAAAATTTATATCAAAATCAAGTACTTTTGAATCGAAAAGTACTTGCGCAAATAGCTTTACTAGATTACAATTGTTTTTTCACGATATTAAAAAAAGTTAGTGAATGATCGAAAAATAGAGAAAAACATTAGATAAAAATTCTTCCCTGGAATCCAATTGCTCCAGGGAAGTTAATAAATTATGAAAAAAAATTATTGAAAATACAGACAATTTTGATAATAATAAATTAGAAAATTAAATTAATTTTCATTATTTAGGAAAGGTAATAAGGCTAAAACCCGAGCTCTTTTAATAGCAATAGTCATTAAACGCTGTTGTTTTGAAGTTAATCTATTCATTCGTCTAGATAAAATTTTTCCTTGTTCACTGATGAATCTACGAAGTAAATTTATATTTTTATAATCAATAATTTCACCCGATCTAATTGGTGGTAAACGTCTACGAGAAGATCGCTTAGATTTATTTATAATTTGTTTCATAAAAACTATTTATTTTTTTATTTCTTTGTGAATAGTATGCTTATTACAATAAGAACAAAATTTATTTAATTCTAATCGAATAGGCGTATTACGACGGTTTTTTTGAGTAGTATATCTAGAAACACCTAATTTTTTTTTTTCATTATTTTGAGCACAGTTGGTACATTCTAAAGTAATTGTTATTCTTACATCTTTATTTTTAGCCATAATACTATTTATCTCGAATATTGAATCTTTAAAATTTATAAAATGTATTTAAAAAAATTAGCAATTAAATTTGAATTTTTTAGCGAATTATAATAATAATAAAAAACTGAAAAAAATTGTTATTATTTATAATATAAATTTTTATTTTTTTTTATAGAAAAGTATACTTTATTTAGAAAAAAGGAAGAATTAAAGCATCTGGAAAAAAACGATTAATTTCTATTAATAAGCCTGCTAAAAATCCGAACCATAAAGTAGCTAATACGGGTGCTGTAGAAAGATACGTTTTTACATCTTGCATTGTAGGTCTCCTTATAATACATATTTTTAAAATTTTAAATAAACTAGTAAGGTTTGTTGTATTTCCTATAAATTTTTTTTTATATTAAAACAATAAATTAAATTTCTTAAGAAAAAAGAAATGAATTAAAAATTTACTTTATATTTTTTTATTTGATTAAATTTATTTTATCTTAAATGATACTTTTTTATGAAAAAAAATTATATTTATATATAATTTTTTATTTAAATACACGTAATACACATATATATATTTTTTTTATCTAAATTTTATATCTATTTTCCAAATAAATAACTTTAATAATTTTATTCAAAATTTCTTACAAAAGCTAATTAATAAGCTAATAAAAAAGTGTAGGAAAAACGTAATAAATAAGATACAATTGAACTAAATACAAAGTAATAATTAATTATGGGAGGGATGTAGCGCAGTTTGGTAGCGCGTTTGTTTTGGGTACAAAATGTCGCAGGTTCGAATCCTGTCATCCCTACCCGAAAATATATGTAATAAAATTTTCCTGTGTAAATTAGTAATTTTAAATGTTATATTTATTTATTTTATAAATAAAAAAAAATATATTATTTTTTATTATTAAAAGTTTTATTTGAAATAAGCGCTCTTAGTTCAGCCCGGTAGAACGCAGGTCTCCAAAACCTGATGTCGTAGGTTCAAATCCTACAGAGCGTGATTATGAAAATAGTTTAAAATAAATTCTGAATTAAAAAACTTTAATCAAATTTTAAATTTATTTATAAAACTTTTTATTTTTTAATTATTAAGATAATTATTTATAAATAAATTTAAAATTTGATTAAAGATCTAATTGATCGCCACGTCGATATTGTGAGTAGGCAGTTACAAATAATCCAGCTAAAGTTATTGGAATTAGCCCTAGTACAATTCCAGACAGCAATGCTTCAACCATTTTTTATTTAATTAAAATAATATTTAAGTTAGAAACTAACTAAATTTATTATTGATCTCAAATTTTATTCGAGAAATACAATGAAATTGATCGGACCTTAAAGGTTATCTTTTTTATAGTTTCTTAGATAAGTTGTATTTTATTTAAACCAATAAATAAAACTAAAGCTAAAAATAAAGCAGCAAACAAAAATAGAAAATAACTAATTATGGTAAGCATGAGAAAGATCCTAATGATAGTATGACAAATTTAGTATACATCTTTTGTAAAACAATTACCTAAATTTTTTATTAGTTAAATTTTTATTAATCGAAAATACTTTTAGTAATTCTACATATAACATTGACTTTTTTTTGTTCAATGCTTTTTTTATAGTAGCAGATTTAACTAATTTCGACACTATTTTATTTACTACGGATGATTTTTTATAAACTTTTAATTAAGATTTGACTAATTATATTAATAACACACAGATTAAACTGAAAGAAATATAGAAAATAAAAAAAAAAATTTTATATTTTTTTTTCATATTTTATTAAATAAAATAAATTTTTCTATTTAAATTTAATAAAGTATTATTTTTTTATATCGATAGTTTAATCAAATTGAATTCTAAATTCTATTTTTTTCTATAAATGACTTTTTTTAATTGCATAGCTTTTTTATTAACTAATTATTTTGTAAGAAAAAATATATATATTAAATACAAACTTTAATTAATAAAAAAGAATTTGTTTTTTATTCATTATATAAGTATATTAATCTTTGCTAAAAGTATTTATTATTTATAATAATCAAATTTTTTTTTATTTAATTTGCAAAACTTTAATAATTTAAATTAGTATAATATTGTAAAAAAATTATATTTTACATAATAAATTAACAAATTTATGAAAATTTGATTAAATTGCCTGAAAAATCTAAAGAATTTTAAATTTTTTCAGATTTTTCAATTTTATTTCTCTTGCTGCATTAAAACAACCCTAGATATACTGATTTAGTATGCTTCAAAAATACCTTCGGTATAACACTGATAATCTAACTAGGCTAGAAAAAAGGATTTTACTATATTTCATAAAATTTTCTAGATTTAAATTTTTATGAAATTTTTTCCCAGCCTTTACAAATATATATGGAGCTGAGCATGTCTGGAAATACAGGAGAACGCCCTTTTGCTGATATTATTACCAGTATTCGATATTGGGTAATCCACAGCATAACTATACCATCTTTGTTCATTGCAGGTTGGTTGTTTGTTAGTACAGGTTTGGCCTATGACGTTTTCGGAAGCCCTCGTCCAAATGAATATTTTACGGAAAGCCGGCAAGAAGTTCCTTTAATTACTGGTCGTTTCAATTCGCTAGAGCAAGTTGATGAATTTACTAGATCTTTTTAGGAGGTATCAATGACTATAGATAGAACTTATCCGATTTTTACAGTTAGGTGGTTGGCCGTTCACGGATTAGCTGTACCTACAGTTTTTTTCCTAGGATCAATTTCAGCAATGCAATTTATCCAGCGATAAATTTGAATAATTAAACTTTATTTAGAATGTAAAGATATGACACAACCAAACCCAAACAAACAAAGTGTAGAATTAAATCGTACTAGCCTCTATTGGGGTTTGTTATTGATTTTTGTATTAGCTGTTTTATTTTCTAATTATTTTTTTAATTAATTAGAACAAAAATTTTTTGCCTTATTTGGAATGAATTTAAAATTTTAATATTTATAACTGTTTCTTTTTGTTTAAGTTCTAACTAAAAATGAAATTGGGAAAGGAGTATAAGATAAATGGCAAATACCACCGGAAGAATTCCTTTATGGTTAATAGGTACTGTAGCTGGTACTCTTGTAATTGGTTCAGTAGGTATCTTTTTCTATGGCTCATATTCCGGATTAGGCTCATCTTTATAATAATCGAATTTTTGAATATATACATAAATCATTCATAAAAAAAATTAATTATAAGAGGAAATTAAAAAAAGAGAAAGAAAAAAAAGAAAAATAATAATTTAATTGAACAAAATTTTTTAAACGTTTTGTTATTTAAATAACAATAAAAATTGAAAAGATATTCTAAAATTTTATACAATAAAATTTTAGAATATCTTTTCAATTTAATAAAACAATAACTCATTTTTTTAATATCCTAACTTTATAATAAAAAAAATTAGAATATTAACATAAAGAATATGATAGATATAAAAATAATACCTATATTTTTATCTCTTTACATTTTAAAAATGCAAATAAAAAAAAAAGAAGTTTGTTTTTCAAAACGAGCCATTTCAAAAAGTTTAATCGAAAAATCTATGAAATTTTCACAATAAGCAATATGAGCCATTTTTATGTATAGTTCATCAGCTTTCCATTTTTTATAAGATACAATTAATTTAAAAATTAAATACAAAAAAGATTTTTTTAGTAATTTTCGATTTTTATTTTCATATATATATTGATTATATATATTTTTTTTCAAAATTTTTTTTTTTCTACATAAATAATTATTATTTTTAATAAATAAACGAAGTTGATTAGTAATATATTTTTCAATATAAATTTTTGTTTCTAATTGAGAACAAATTTTTAATTTTTGGTTTTTTTTTTTAGAATCATAAAAAAAAAATTATTATAATAAATTTTATTATAATATTTATGAAACCTCCCCCCCCATTTAGTTAACTGAGATGTGTTTATTAATGTTTGTTGAGTCAAAATTTTTAAATAATTTAATTTTAATGTATATCCATGATAATTTAACATTTCTTTTAATAAAGGGAAGGGATAATAATATTCAAAATATTCAATTTCTAAAGAAATTACTATCATATTATATAAACATAAAGAACCTAAATTGAATTTCATTATAATAATCATCCATAATAGAAAAAAATTCTATTAATCAAACGCTTTAATTTTATTTGATCTTTTTATTGAAAAATTAAAAATTCATTTCTGCTAATTGAACTTTTTCAAATTGTTTCTTTTTAAGTACTAAAAATATTTGTGCTAATGTAACGGATGCGAAAAATAATAAAAGACCTTGGACACGTGATTGATCCTGAAGTACTATTTCTGCATCCCCCTGACCAAAGCCACCCACATTAGGATTATTTGTCAAAGGTTGGTCCACTTTAATTAATTCACCCTCTGAAATAATAAGTTCTGGTCCTGAAGGCACAATATCTATAACTTGACGACCATCTAAACTATCAATAGTTATTTCATAGCCACCTTTTTCTTTACGTAAAATTTTACTTACTTTACCCGTAGTCGATGCATTATAAACAGTATTATTACTCTTACTCCCATCCGGATAAATTTGTCCTCTTCCTCGATTAGCACCTAAATATATAGGATATTTTAAGAAATTTGCTTCTTTATTAACAGCAGGATCTGGTGAAAGAATAGGAAATATAATTTCACTATATTTTTTACCCGGAACAGGACCTATTACAATAATATTCTTTTTATCAGAACTATAAGGCTGAAAATAAAGATTACCTATTTTCTCTTTCATTTCTGGAGGAATACGATCCGAAGGTGCTAATTCGAACCCTTTGGGTAAAATAAGTACAGCTCCTACATTTAATGCCCCTTTTTTACCATTAGCAAGAACTTGTTTGATCTGTGTATCATAAGGAATTTTAACAACAGCCTCAAATACAGTATCTGGCAATATAGATTGAGGGACTTCAATATCCACGGATTTTTTAGCCAAATGGCAATTCGCACATACAATACGACCGGTCGCTTCTCGAGGGTCTTCATATGCCTGTTGCGCAAAAATTGGATATGCTTCAGAAATAGATGGCCAAGCTATTATTTTCATCAAGATTATTATTGAAATCGATCGAATCACATACTTTTTTATCCAGTGACTAACATTTTTGTTTTGCATAGTTCAATTATTCTTTTCCAAAAAATTAATTAGTGGGATACTTAGCTAAACTAGTGATCCTTTTTTATAATTCTGCTCATCATGATAATAATGAGGATCATAAATCAAAAGTATTCTACTCTACATTAGTAACTAAAAAAACTAACTAATAATTAACGAATTATCTTATAATTAAATTTTTATTTTTTATTCATTCATTGTGTGATAGGTCGCTACGATAGAGGGAGATATACGATTTAAATGCCTAAAAATCCAATATTTAAAAACAGTGTCTAAAATAACTGGAAAAGTCGAAACGAAACAAGATATTATATGTTTATTATGAGCAAATCCCGAATGTTCTAAGAAAGAACCTATAACTATTTCCCAACCATGAGGTGAATGAAATCCAATACATAAATCTGTTAATAAAAGAATGAAAAAAGCTTTCATTGTGTCACTTAAACCATAAAATAATTCTTGGATCCAAGAATTTAAAATAGCTAATCTTTCTTTACCTGAAATAAAGACAGCACTTAAAGTAATAAAATAAATAATGTCTGTTAATAACTGTAAAAGAGTATTTAAACTATTTTCATTATATGCTTTGACTAACTGAATTGTTTTTTGATGAATTTCTATATTAAGATCGTATGATTGGATTTCTTTTAAAGAATTTACCATTATTTTATCTAACCAAATAAGTTCTTCTATTTCTTGAAGTCGTTTCAATGCTATTTCTTGTTGAAAAGAATTAAGAAAAATTTGAAATTGATAAGTATTCCACCAATTTTTGAGCCAAGGCTCTAAAAAACAAATTTTGAAAAAAATAGAAAATCCCCAGGGAGAAAAAAATAAAAATGACATATATTGTAGAGAAGCCAATGCCTGATAGCGCGATATTTGAAAATCTTGAAGAACTAATGAAGTTGATTGTCCTGTTAACTCTGCTTGAAATCCAGATAAAGTGCGAGTTATTGAACGAGGTACGAGACCTATAGATTCATAAGCCGCTTTAGTAACATCAATTTTTTGGAAATCTACAAAATATAAAGTATTTTCTAATTTTTTTTTTTCAATAGAAAAAAGAGGAAAAGAATAATAATGCTTCCATGTATCTAAGTCATTTAAACTAGCTTCAATCCAAGCTAATTTTTTATTCATTTGTTCAAATTTTTTCGAATCTTTTTTTACTAAATTAGTTAAAATAAAAGAAGTTTTAATTTTAATAATATTTTTCTTACAGTTAATTTTAATTTTGTCTACTTCATTTTCAATTTTATTTACAAAATTTATAGGTGAGAAAAAAAAACATATATTTGAAATATTTTTCCAAAAAAGAAAAAAATAAAACTGCGGAAACATTAAAAATCGTTGGATAAATTTAATGAAAACTAGAAAATAAGTACTAGCTTTAGAAAAAAAAGAATTGAAAAATTTTAATATAATTAAGACCAAGTTATTTATAACGCTTAAAAAAAATAAACTAATTTTATATTCTAAAAGGCTCCAATATATTACAAATACACAGTTATTTAATTTTGTATTTATATATAACATTATGGCTTGCCAGGACCGTCTTGAAGATAAATTCTTATTTTTATAAGAAAAATAATCTTTTTTTATATATTGTATTTTTTTACTCGTTTTATAAGCCCTTTCCAAAGAACGGTATGGAGTTTTTGATAACCAAAAATAAAATTGTACGCAATAAGATTTCATAAATACTATTTAGGATTCACTAAAACGGGAAAAAAACAATATTAAAGTTTTTTTTTTTATTATATATCAATTAGATAAATCAAAAATTATTTTAAATTTTTTTTATTTTTTAATTTTAAAATCCTTCTATAGATACACGTAAAAATCGAGCTAACTCTGCAGCTTTTTCTTCTATTTCTCTCAAAGTGAATTTTTCTCCAAAGCGTGTTAAAGGAATATCTTGTTGACCTTTTATTTTCATATAAAGAATACGCCGAGGATAAATACCTTCTCGAACTTCCATACGTATTCCTTGTATATCTTTCACGAAAAAATTGATATAAATACGCCGATTTTCTCCAGGAAATCCCCAACGAAATAAAGAAACAACTTTTTCTTTTTTATCAAATTTGTTATAACCACTACCTACATTCCATAAAATAGTGCACCATAAATAAAAACTAAGAAATAGACCGGCAATACCATAGAAACACATTACAACCCCTTGAGGTACAAATAAAATTTGTTGAGATGATAAAAAAGGTATTAGATCTTTACCAAAATAACTGGAAAGTCCTACGAAAAAAAACCCAAGTGCACCAAATAAAAGGATAGATGCCCAACAAAAATTACTGATTCTTCGAGATCCTACTATAGGTTCTACCCAAAGCCATTCAGATTCACGATTCATAGTGACGTCTCCTAAAATTTGTTAGAGATATATGGTATAACTAGGAAAAAAAGTCAAACTAAATTTTTTTACAAATTAAATTAATATTTAGTAGTGTAAAAAAAAAATTAATATAGTTTTTATTAGATTTAAATAAAATAAAAAACTATATTAATTTTTTTTATATAGATTTTATCTAATTAGAATTTCTCATCTCTATTTATATATATCTATATATATAAATATATATATATATAGATATATATATCTATTAATTAAAATTGATTCAAAAGTAGAAATTTCGAAGTTAATAAATAGACGAAATAAAAAACAATATAAAATTTTTATTAAATAATTAATAAAATTTTTATATTATTTCGTCTTGTTCAATATATATGGATAAAGAAGCCATTGTAATTGCTGGAAAAACTAGACCTATTAGAGGGACGAAAATCGAAGGTAAATAAGAAGCTGTCATAAAAAAATTACCTTTAATAATATTATTTGTAGAAGAAATAGTTATAAAAAAATAAGAAAATTAATTATACTGTTTTTCTAAAAAAGATGTTAATATATTTTTCTATAATTACTTAAAATTTTTTCAATATAAATTAGTTAACCTAAAAATAAATAAATATTAAAAATTTAAATAAAGTAGTTATATTAATATATAAAATGTTAACATCTATATAAAAATTATAACATTTAAAAAGAATAAAAAAAATTTAATTAAATTTTTTATTAAAAAAAGAAATTCATGAAACAAATCTCAAGTTAGAGAAAAAAATTATTACGCTCTTTATAAGCAGCTAAACCATAAAGCTCAAATATTTTACCTAAAACTCCTTTCAAAAGGTTACGTGGGACAATCAAATCAAGTAAACCATGATCAAATAGAGATTCAGCAACTTGAAAACCATATGGTATTTTTTGACGTAATGTTTGTTCAATTACTCTTTTACCAGCAAATGCAATATATGCTTTAGGTTCCGCGATAATTATATCTCCCAACATACCAAAACTAGCGGTAACTCCGCCGGTTGTAGGATATGTAAGAATAGCTATATAAAGTAATTTTTTTTTAGCCTGATGGATTTGTAAAACAGACGAAATTTTAGCCATTTGCATTAAGCTTAATGTTCCTTCTTGCATCCGTGCTCCTCCAGAAGAGCATACAATAATTAATGGCATAGATTTTTCAGTAGCATATTCAATAAGACGGGTTATTTTTTCACCTACTACAGAACCCATACTTCCTCCCATAAATTGAAACTCCATAACTCCAAGAGCAATTAAGTTTTTATTTAATTTGCCTATACCTGTTTGAATGGCATCAGTTAAACCAGTTCTTTTTTGATAGAAAATGACACGACTTTTATAAGAATCTTCATCCGAAAATTTTAAAACATCTCGAGCAACCATATCTTCATTCATAGGCTGCCAAGTCCCACGATCGATTAAAAGATCAATTCTTTCTGTACTGCTTATTTGTAAATGATATCCACACTCTTCGCAAATAGATTTATTTTGTTTCAAAAATCTAATATAAAGAATATTTTCACAATTATCACGTCGAGTCCATAGTCCATTGGTAGTATTAACTTTAAGTCTTTTTCTTTCATTAAGAATATATCCCTTTGTCGCTTTTTCGATAGAAGCTCCAATTAATCCACCAAATCGGCGTTTATCTTCAAACCAATTCATTAGAGACATATTAGTAATTAGTTTTTATTTAGTTTTTACACATTAATAGTGAATATACACTTTCTATAATTAATATTTTTTAACAATAAATAATATTAAGTTTTTTTTACTTAACATAATATATAATTGAAATTTAACATAAATAAATAAAAACTAATTAAAAGAATTTTTTTTTAATGGTTCAGAAGGGATTTGAACCCTTGACTTTATGGTTCGGAACCATACGCTCTGATCCGCTGAGCTACAAAACCTTCAAAAAAATTATTAACTAGATCTTTTAATTTTTTTTATTAATTAATAAAAAAAATTAAAGTATCTAATTAATAATAGATAGAAAAAGATATATAGATCTTTTTCTATCTATTAGTAATTTCTTTGTTTTTATTTCACGAAATTTAAGAACTTACTTTGATGAGAATGAAAGTCAAAAAAATAGAGTTATAGAGTATCAATTGTATCAAACTCAAATTTAATTTCTTTCCAAACTTCACAAGCCGCAGCTAATTCAGGACTCCATTTAGTAGCTTCACGAATAACTTCATTACCTTCGCGAGCAAGATCACGTCCTTCATTACGAGCTTGTACACAAGCTTCTAAAGCCACTCTATTAGCAACTGCACCAGGTGCATTACCCCAAGGGTGACCTAAAGTTCCTCCACCAAATTGTAATACAGAATCATCTCCAAAAATTTCAGTTAATGCTGGCATGTGCCAAACATGAATACCGCCGGAAGCTACGGGTAAAACACCTGGTAAAGAGACCCAGTCTTGGGTGAAGTAAATACCACGGCTTCTATCTTTCTCAATATAATCATCACGAAGTAAATCAACAAAGCCTAAAGTTACTTGACGTTCTCCTTCAAGTTTACCTACTACAGTACCAGCGTGAATATGGTCTCCACCAGATAAACGTAACGCTTTAGCTAATACACGGAAATGCATACCATGGTTTTTTTGTCGGTCAATAACTGCATGCATTGCACGGTGAATATGAAGAAGCAAGCCATTATCACGACAATAATGAGCTAAACTAGTATTTGCAGTAAAACCACCTGTCAAATAGTCGTGCATAACGATAGGAACGCCTAGTTCTCTAGCAAATTGAGCTCTTTTCATCATTTCTTCACATGTACCTGCGGTAGCATTTAAATAATGTCCTTTAATTTCACCCGTTTCAGCTTGAGATTTATAAAGAGCTTCAGCTACAAATAAGAAACGATCTCTCCAACGCATAAAAGGCTGAGAATTTACGTTTTCATCATCTTTCGTGAAATCAAGTCCACCACGAAGACATTCATATACAGCTCTACCATAGTTTTTAGCAGATAAACCTAATTTTGGCTTAATGGTGCATCCTAATAATGGACGACCATATTTGTTTAATTTATCTCTTTCAACTTGAATACCATGAGGTGGGCCTTGGAAAGTTTTGGAATAAGCTGGAGGAATACGTAAATCTTCTAGACGTAAAGCTCGTAAAGCTTTAAATCCAAAAACATTACCGACAATAGAAGTAAATAAATTGGTAACAGAACCTTCTTCAAATAAATCTAATGGGTAAGCAACATAAGCAATATATTGATTATCTTCTCCAGGAACTGCTTCAATATCATAGCATCGTCCTTTATAACGATCAAGACTGGTAAGGCCATCGGTCCAAACAGTGGTCCATGTACCAGTAGAAGATTCCGCAGCTACTGCAGCTCCTGCCTCTTCAGCTGGTACTCCTGGTTGAGGAGTCATTCGAAATGCTGCTAAAATATCAGTTTCTTTAGTCTGATAATCTGGAGTGTAATAAGTTAATCTGTAATCTTTAACACCAGCTTTAAATCCAACACCTGCTTTAGTCTCCGTTTGTGGTGACATAGGTCCCTCCCTACAACTTGATTGATAACTCTTGCAAGGATGAGGTCTGCTCGACAAATAAGTTTTTTTAATCTTAAAAAAAAAACATCTTTGGTATTTAATTTTGTCTATTTTTAGACAGAGTTATTTTACTATAACAAAACAGTATCATTGTATATTATTTCTTACATTTGATGCAACTCAGATTATTTTTAATAAATGAATTTTATTCATTTAAGCATTGACCTAATAATCTTTTGAATGTTAAACTGATTAATAAAAATAAAATTGAATGGAGAACGTATTAGGAAATGACAAAAAAGAAACTACCGCCTAATTTATTTTCTTCTTTAAAAATAAAATAAAAAACTATATTTAAATATATTTATTATTTACTAATATTTTTAGATTGCAAATAATATTTATTTTTTATACTTTTTAATTTTTTTTTTATTTTATATGCTTATATCTATATATAATATAAGTAATTAGTTCGAAGTACTTTTTTTTTCAATAATTAAATGATCGAATTGATACTAAATATTTTCTTAATATAATCAGCAACTAATTCATTACTTCCAAATTCTATGAAAACAGATTCTCGTACTTTTGGGACTTCAACACTTATTGCCAAAAATATAGGACGTATTACTCAAATTATTGGTCCCGTATTAGATGTTACTTTTTCTCCAGGTAAAATGCCCAATATTTATAATTCTCTAATAGTTAAGGGTCAAAATACAGCGGGTCAAGAAATTAATGTTACTTGTGAAGTACAACAATTATTGGGAAATAATAAGGTTCGAGCTGTTGCTATGAGTGCGACAGATGGTTTAATGAGAGGAATGCAGGTTATTGATACAGGAGCTCCTTTAAGTGTTCCAGTCGGGGAAGCTACTCTTGGACGTATTTTTAATGTTCTGGGAGAAACTGTTGATAATCTTGGCCCTGTAGATGCCAGTACCACTTTTCCTATTCATAGATCTGCCCCCGCTTTCACACAATTAGATACTAAATTATCTATTTTTGAAACGGGAATTAAAGTAGTAGATCTTTTAGCTCCTTATCGACGTGGTGGAAAAATTGGATTGTTTGGAGGAGCTGGTGTAGGAAAAACCGTACTTATTATGGAATTAATTAACAACATTGCTAAAGCACATGGTGGTGTATCTGTATTTGGTGGAGTAGGGGAACGTACTCGTGAAGGAAATGATCTTTATATGGAAATGAAAGAGTCAAAAGTAATTAATGAAGAAAATATTTCAGAATCAAAAGTAGCTTTGGTTTATGGTCAAATGAATGAACCACCCGGAGCTCGTATGAGAGTAGGATTAACTGCTTTAACAATGGCCGAATATTTTAGAGATGTTAATAAACAAGATGTACTTTTATTTATCGATAATATTTTTCGTTTCGTTCAAGCCGGATCAGAAGTTTCTGCTTTATTAGGTAGAATGCCATCTGCTGTAGGTTATCAACCAACTTTAGGTACAGAAATGGGTACTTTACAAGAAAGAATAACTTCAACGAAAGAAGGATCTATTACTTCGATTCAAGCAGTTTATGTACCTGCAGATGACTTAACCGATCCAGCTCCTGCCACAACTTTTGCGCATCTAGACGCAACTACTGTATTATCAAGAGGATTAGCAGCCAAAGGTATTTATCCAGCAGTAGATCCTTTAGATTCAACTTCAACTATGCCTCAACCTTGGATTGTAGGCGAAGAGCATTATGAAACAGCTCAAGGAGTTAAGCAAACATTACAACGCTATAAAGAATTACAAGATATTATAGCTATTCTTGGACTTGATGAATTATCAGAAGAAGACAGATTGACTGTAGCAAGAGCACGAAAAATTGAGCGTTTTTTATCCCAACCTTTTTTTGTGGCAGAAGTATTTACAGGTTCTCCAGGTAAATATGTTAGTCTTATTGAGACCATTAAAGGTTTTCAAATGATTCTTTCCGGGGAATTAGATAGTTTTCCTGAGCAAGCTTTTTATCTAGTGGGTAATATTGATGAAGCTACTGCAAAGGCTGCAACTTTACAAATGGAGAATTAATAGAAAATGACCCTAAATCTTCGTGTAATGGCTCCAAACCGAATCGTTTGGAATTCTGAAGTACAAGAAATTATTTTATCTACAAATAGTGGCCGAATTGGTATATTACCCAACCATGCGCCACTTTTGACGGCCTTAGATATAGGTATTATAAAAATACGACTTAACGAAAAATGGTCTACTATGGCATTAATGGGTGGTTTTGCTATGATAGACAATAATCAAATGACGATTTTAGTAAATGAAGCGGAAAAAACTAATGAAATAAATTTGCAAGAGGCTCAAGAAAATTTTCAGATAGCTCGAACTAGACTATCCCAAGCAAACGGTCGAAAACAAGCTATTGAAGCTAATTTGACTTTAAAGCGAGCAAAGGCACGCTTAGAAGCTATTGAAGCTATTTCTTAAAATTTCCAAATTTAGTGAACTCAATGGTATATAATTTATATGCCATTGAGTTATTTTATTAACTATCTACCTACTATTGGATTTGAACCAATGACTCTCGCCGTATGAAAGCGATACTCTAAACCACTGAGTTAAGTAGGCTATCATTATTTTAGCCTATTAATTAACATATAAGCAATATTTATATATATATTTTTGAGAAATATATAAAATAAAAAAAAAATTATTTTATTTAAATAATTGTCTTGACAAAAAAAAAAAAATTATGTTATTATGTTGTTACTTGAAAATAATGATAAGGGCTATAGCTCAGCGGTAGAGCACCTCGTTTACACGTGCGCCAATGCTTTAAAAAAAAATTATCGGATTATACGATTCATAAGAAAACTCATTTTATGAAATATTTTGTCTTACTTTTATAATCAATATAACAGAACAATAGCATGACAAAAAAATAGAATTTAATTTACTCTAAATTAAATTCTATTTTTTAGTTGATATGGTCAAATTGAAAATTATTCAAGGCTAAGCATGATGAGGATAGTACGAGGACCTCGAGATATTCTATTTTTTTACTTCATGAGCTTTAGGGTGTATAAAGTCTCGAAATCTATAAGTAATAGAAATTCATTCTGAGTAAATCCATGCTAAATTAAGCAAACCTATGTCAACATTCATTTTTTTTTTTAACTTTGGGATTGCTCTAAAAGATTTTTTAAGCACACGGAGCTATCTTATTATTTCAGTAAAAAAAGGATAGCAAAACAACTAAATTTATTTTTAGTTGATGAAAGAGCCCAATGCAAGAAAAAATGCATGTTGGGTTCCTAAAATAGTTAGAAGTAAATTTCAAATAAATATTTTCAACTATTTTACCGAGATTGTCTACGGTTCGAATCCGTATAGCCCTAAATTATCCAAATATTTAGTATTTAAATTATTATCATCATTATAACTTTCTATTAGTTTATATATTTGTTTCTAGTTTGTATATATATATATATTGAACATTTTTTTATATATACATACAAATAAAATATTTAATTAATTAGTTTTTTTGATTTTATTTTGAATAAAATCATTCTTGTCATTTTATAGGAGTATATTAATGTTTTTATTACCCAAATACAATTCTTTTTTTATTTTTCTATTAATAGCCAGTTTTATTCCTATATTAACTTTCTCCATTTCTAATATTTTGGCACCTATTGGTAATAATAAAGGACCAGAAAAACTTACTAGTTATGAATCGGGTATAGAACCCATGGGCGATGCTTGGATCCAGTTTCAAATTCGCTATTATATGTTCGCTCTAGTTTTTGTTATTTTCGACATAGAAACAGTTTTTCTTTATCCTTGGGCCATGACTTTTAATGAATTAGGCCTATCTGCTTTTATTGAAGCTTTAGTTTTCCTATCTATTTTGATCATTGGTTTAGTCTATGCATGGCGTAAAGGAGCACTAGAATGGTCTTAAATCCTAACTATTACAATAATGAGGATCAAATTTATAATTCTATGAAGCCACTTATAAATTCACTTTCTGATCAAAAAAGCTCAAATTCAATTATTTTAACCACTTTTAATGATTTTTCAAATTGGGCTAGGCTTTCTAGTTTATGGCCACTTCTTTACGGCACTAGTTGTTGTTTTATCGAATTCGCTTCATTAATTGGTTCACGCTTTGATTTCGATCGTTATGGTTTAGTTCCAAGGTCTAGTCCGAGACAGGCAGATCTTATAATAACAGCTGGTACTGTAACAATGAAAATGGCACCATCTTTAGTAAGATTATATGAGCAAATGCCTGAGCCTAAATATGTAATTGCTATGGGAGCATGCACTATTACGGGAGGTATGTTCAGTACAGATTCTTATAGTACAGTTCGTGGAGTAGATAAATTAATTCCTGTAGATATTTATTTACCTGGTTGTCCACCAAAACCAGAGGCTATTATAGATGCTATAATAAAACTCCGTAAAAAGGTAGCTCAAGAAACATATAGAGATAAATATAAATTTAAACAAGGAGAGAGATATTTAACATTAAATCATAAATTGAATTTTGTATCTACTATTAGTACCACACAATCTAATAAACAATTATATCCGCAATTTTTTAAACCTCAATTTAATTCAACTTTTGAAACTTTTGCTTCAATTGAAAAAAATAAAAATTTAACTTTTTTATTAGAAAAAGAGGATAATAAAAAAAATATTCAAAATAAATAGAATTTTTTAAAAACTTAAATATGTTAGATACTTATACAGATAATTCTACTACTACTACTAAAATACAAGGGCGATTATCCACTTGGTTAGCAAAACATAATCTAGCTCATCGACCTTTGGGTTTTGATTATCAAGGTGTAGAAATTTCACAAATTAGATCTGAAAATTGGCTTTCTATAGCGGTTGCCTTATATGTTTATGGTTTCAATTATCTTCGTTCTCAATGCGCTTATGATGTAGCACCTGGTGGGTCATTAGCTAGTGTATATCATTTTACAAAAATAGAAAATAATGCAGATCAACCCGAAGAGATATGTATAAAAATTTTTGTATCAAGACAAAAACCTAAAATACCTTCTGTTTTTTGGATTTGGAAAAGTGCGGATTTTCAAGAACGGGAATCTTATGATATGTTAGGAATTTCTTATGAAAATCATCCACGTCTTAAACGTATATTAATGCCTGATACTTGGATTGGTTGGCCCTTACGTAAAGATTATATTGTACCAGATTTTTATGAGTTACAAGATGCTTATTAACTTAAATTTAGAAACTGGAAGAAAATATATTATATGTGAATAAATACTCAAATAATTTTTTTATTAAATAATAAAAAAATAACTAATATTAATTAGAGCTCTGCCTTTCTGAAAAAATTTTGTTTTATTGTCTAATTCAAGACAATAAAACAAAATAATGTATATGTAAATATATAATAAAAATAAAAAGATATATAAAATAATTTTATAATGCCAGAAACCAGATTTGAACTGGTGACACAAGGATTTTCAGTCCTCTGCTCTACCAACTGAGCTATCCCGGCCTTTTCCACTGGCTTATCCTAACATAAACTTATAGTTTATGTCAATGAAAAATTCTAGTTTTGGGGGTAGAGGGACTTGAACCCTCACGGTCAATAAAACCAACGGATTTTCTTTTTACTACAATTTAAATTGTTGCTAAGATTAACATGTAAAATTGGACTCTATCTTTATCCTCGCTGAATATCTAAAAAACAAATTTTGAATAATTTTTTTCTACTTATATTAATAAATAATAAATGAAATTAAATGATTTTTAAAGTATTATTCGTTAGGATAGCTTCCATTGAGTCTCTGCACCTATCTTGTTTTCAGCCGAAACACGATTTGGCTCAGGATCGCTTATATTTTTTTCAACCTAAGTTTCCCTGAATCTGAAAGCTAGCATTTAGTAAGTTTTTCTACTAACGCTCAAATTATTTAAGTCCGTAGCGTCTACCGATTCCGCCATACCCCCTTTTTTTTTCGTCACTTGAAATTGAAAAATAAAATTATATATAAAAAAATAGATTTCTGATTAATAGAGTTTTAGTATACTAAACAATTATAATATTTTATAAGTTTTAAGGCAATACTTTATGTATATTTATATATAATTTTTTTTAATTATTAAAATCAATTGTTTTTATATAACTAGTAATTATTGCATTATTAGAATCTTATTGATATAATAATTTGGTTATCCAAAATATAATAAAAAAAAATAATTAATATTATTATTTACTCCTATTAATAAAGCCTGCTTAGCTCAGAGGTCAGAGCACCGCACTTGTAATGCGATGGTCATCGGTTCGACTCCGATAGCGGGCTTTTTTTAGTACCAAACATATTACTGAAGATAAATATTAAAATAGAAAATTTAAAAACTTTATTTATATAAAAAATAATATTGTTTTTATTTGTAGCGTCTCTCATGTTATGATGTTCCTGACAAAAAAAAATATATATAATTTTTTGGTAAAATAAAGTTGAATAAATTTGAAGTAAAAAAACTTTATAAACAAAAAGTAAATTGATTGAATATCTTTTACTTTTTATTATTAATATTATTATTTTATCTTTTTTTCTATTTTTCTGTAAAAATAAGGAGTTTTTATGTCCCGTTATCGAGGACCTCGTGTAAGAATAATACGTCGTTTAGGAGCTTTACCAGGACTGACCACTAAAACACCCCAGTTAAAATCTAGTTCTATCGATCAATCAACATCTAATAAAAAAATTTCTCAGTATCGCATTCGTTTAGAAGAAAAACAAAAATTACGTTTTCATTATGGAATAACAGAACGACAATTACTTAATTATGTACGTATTGCTAGAAAAGCAAAAGGGTCAACAGGTGAAGTTTTATTACAATTACTCGAAATGCGTTTAGATAATATAATTTTTCGATTAGGTATGGCTCCTACAATTCCTGGAGCAAGGCAATTAGTAAATCATAGACATATTTTAGTCAATGATCATATAGTAGATATACCAAGTTATCGGTGTAAACCCCAAGATTTTATTACTATAAAAGATCGACAAAAATCTGAAGCTATAATTAATAAAAATATAGATTTATATCAGAAATATAAGATACCAAATCATTTAACTTATAGTTCTTTAGAAAAAAAAGGATTGGTTAATCAAATACTAGATCGTGAATCAATTGGTTTAAAGATAAATGAATTATTAGTTGTAGAATATTATTCTCGTCAGGCTTAACTAAAAACTAGTAGTATTTTCAATTATATAAATAACAAAAACTTCCAACTCCGGAAAGAGAGGGATTCGAACCCTCGGTAAACAAAAATCTACATAGCATTTCCAATGCTACGCCTTCGACCACTCGGCCATCTTTCCTATAATATTTCTCTGTGATTTTAAACTATAAGTTTGTAGAATAGCAAGTTTTTTAGTTGTTTCTAATTAATAAATTGAATTTATTCAAATATTTAATATAGATATACATTTATATTTAAATAAATTAATCATAAAAAAAAATATATTTTTAATGGATTTATTCTCAAAAAAAGGGAATATAAAAAATTTGCCAAAGCTCTATTTGATTATGCCTCGATCTCAAAAAAATGATAATTTTATTGATAAAACTTTTACAATTGTTGCAGACATTTTATTACGAATAATTCCAACTACGCAAAGGGAAAAAGAAGCTTTTACTTATTATAGAGATGGTGCGATTTGATTTTTAAAACCTTGCAGAAATTTATTTGATAGGGAATAAAACATGAAAATATTTAATTACATGAAACTTATACTTAGTGAAGGTTAATTTGGAAAAAATAATTCCTTCTGTCGTGTACCCTCGATTGATGTAGCCTTTAATTTTTCAATTTTTTAAGAATTAAAATATTAAGCAAAAGGTTAAAGCTATAATTTTAATTTTATTTTATAAGCATACATAATTGGAAAAGCATTACGTGTAGAAATCGACAACACAAAAACTTCGTACAATTTTAAATAAAGTTTATTTTATACTCACTAGTAAAAATTATTTACTAATAAATTTATGGTTAGGAAAACAAAAATCCATCTCATTTGTAAATTGGGTGCTCATATAACCATCGGAGATTGTCGAAAAAGCTAATCCTTTAAAAAAACAAAGTGTTAAGAACAAAGAAAAATTTGAAGATTAGATTTGAAATTGAAATAAAAATCCTTCTTGAGATAAGGATGACTAGCTATTTTGAAGAAAAAGCTAGCCCTTGGTACTTTATTATATTGGGTAAGACTTTTTATAAATTTTATAGATCAATCCCTTTTTATATATTAAACAAGAGAAGCCGTATGAAATGAAAATTTCATGTACGGTTTTGAAACGAAGTTTATTTATTTTCCTAGAATTATATAAACGATCGTAACGAATGTCAGCTCAATCTGAAGGAGAATATGCGGAAGCTTTACAAAATTATTATGAAGCTATGCGTTTAGAAATTGACCCCTATGATCGAAGTTATATACTATATAATATAGGTCTTATTCATACAAGTAATGGAGAACACGCAAAAGCTTTAGAATATTATTTTCAAGCATTAGAGCGAAATCCATCTTTACCACAAGCTTTTAATAATATGGCTGTGATCTGTCATTACGTGCGGCTATCCATATAATATATTTTTTTAGTAAAAAACTACCACAAATTGTAAATGTGGAGACTTATTACATATAAATCACTAAAAAAGATTTTTATTAGCTGTAATAAATAGATGTAGGTCTAAAAATAAAGAATGATCTAAATGAAAGTCTAAAATCTCTATGGATAATGTAATTAAATTTGTTAAAAAAGCACTACAACGATCTAGTATTGGAATTATGACTCGATAAATAAATCTGTTTACTTAGAAAATTCACTTATGTAATAAAGTTGAATTAAATTATAATTAAATAAACAGTAGTGTAGTCTCAGATCCTAAAGAGATAAAGTATTTTTGATAAATTAATGATCAAATACTAAGAAGATTTAATTAAGAATAAGATAGTTATGCTAAAAAAATTTCTTTTTTTATAGGGGAAAAGATAAAAATAAAAAAAAAGAAAATTCTAATTTTTCTTTAAATTTTTATTTAAAACTTATTTCATTAACTAATTTTCTATTATAAGCCTACTTATTATCATCAAAAATGTTGAATATTCATTTGATAAAAAAAATTTGCATAAAATTTTTCAATTAAGTAATAATATAGTAAATTTAATTAAGTAAGCCGTATGAGATAGGAAACTCTCATGTACGGTTCTAAGGGAAGATACTTTTACCTATCCCAACCGAGGAGAACAGGCTATTCAGCAAGGAGATTCTGAAACATCTGAAGCTTGGTTTAATCAAGCAGCAGATTATTGGAAACAAGCAATATCACTTGCTCCAAGTAATTATATTGAAGCACAAAATTGGTTAAAAATAACAGGGCGTTTTAAATAGAAAAATAAGATAATGAAAAAGAAATTTAAATTACTTTGACTAAAAATAGAATTGAATTTAATATGGTCCATTAAGCACCTTAAAGATGTGTCATAATAAATTTGAATACCTGCCCTAGGTAACTTCTGTATTATAGTTGCTCCAGTTTCAAACTGAAAAAAAAGAAAAAAGTTGGATAATAAAATAATAAATATCTTTTAGAAGTTTACTATTCATTATAGGTGGGTTTTTCCTATGCCTCGTCTGAAGAGAGGAGAACCTCGATGACTATTCGTTCACCGGAACCAGAAGTCAAGATTATGGTAGAAAAAGATCCCGTAAAAACTTCTTTTGAAAAATGGGCCAAACCAGGTCATTTTTCGAGAACTTTAGCTAAGGGTCCTAATACTACAACTTGGATTTGGAACTTACACGCTGATGCTCATGATTTTGACAGTCATACAAATGATTTAGAAGAAATTTCTCGTAAAGTATTTAGTGCTCACTTTGGTCAACTAGCCGTTATTTTTATTTGGCTAAGTGGTATGTATTTTCATGGGGCCCGTTTCTCAAATTATGAAGCATGGCTAAGTGATCCTACTCATATTAAACCCAGTGCTCAAGTTGTTTGGCCAATAGTAGGGCAAGAAATTTTGAATGGAGATGTAGGTGGAGGTTTTCAAGGAATACAAATAACCTCCGGCTTTTTTCAACTTTGGCGAGCATCTGGAATAACTAGTGAATTACAGCTCTATTCGACTGCAATAGGCGGGTTAGTTTTTGCAGGTTTAATGCTTTTCGCTGGATGGTTCCATTATCATAAAGCTGCTCCTAAATTAGCTTGGTTTCAAAATGTAGAATCTATGTTAAACCATCATTTGGCAGGTCTATTAGGTTTAGGATCCTTGTCTTGGGCAGGCCACCAAGTACATGTTTCCTTACCTATTAATCGACTTCTAGATGCTGGAGTAGATCCTAAGGAAATACCACTTCCTCATGAATTTATTTTAAATCGTGACCTTTTAGCTCAGCTTTATCCAAGTTTTTCTAAAGGATTAACCCCATTTTTTACTTCAAATTGGTCAGAATATTCAGATTTTTTAACTTTTCGTGGAGGATTAAATCCAATTACTGGAGGTTTATGGTTAACTGATACAGCACACCATCATTTAGCTATTGCAGTTCTTTTTTTAATAGCTGGTCATATGTATCGAACCAATTTCGGTATCGGTCATAGCATGAAAGAAATTTTGGAAGCTCATAAAGGTCCATTTACAGGCGAAGGTCATAAAGGATTATATGAAATTTTAACTACTTCATGGCATGCTCAACTAGCTATTAATTTAGCTATGCTAGGTTCTTTAACTATTATAGTAGCTCATCATATGTATTCTATGCCCCCTTATCCATATCTAGCCACTGATTATGCTACTCAACTTTCGTTATTCACACATCATATGTGGATTGGCGGTTTCCTTATAGTCGGAGCCGCTGCACATGCAGCTATTTTCATGGTAAGAGATTATGATCCAACAACTCAATACAACAATTTATTAGATCGTGTTTTACGACACCGTGATGCAATAATCTCACATTTAAATTGGGTTTGTATTTTTCTAGGTTTCCATAGTTTCGGACTATATATTCATAATGATACAATGAGTGCTTTGGGCCGTCCTCAGGATATGTTTTCAGATACTGCTATACAATTACAACCAGTTTTCGCTCAATGGATACAAAATACTCATGCTTTGGCACCTAGCTTAACAGCTCCCAATGCAACAGCAAGTACTAGTTTAACTTGGGGAGGTGGTGATTTAGTCGCAGTAGGTGGAAAAGTTGCTTTATTACCAATTCCATTAGGAACCGCGGACTTTTTGGTACATCATATTCATGCCTTTACTATCCACGTAACTGTTTTAATACTACTAAAAGGTGTTCTATTTGCACGTAGTTCGCGTCTAATACCTGATAAAGCTAATCTTGGCTTTAGATTTCCTTGTGATGGACCTGGAAGAGGGGGAACATGCCAAGTATCTGCCTGGGATCATGTTTTTTTAGGATTATTCTGGATGTACAATGCTATTTCAGTAGTTATTTTTCATTTTAGCTGGAAAATGCAATCTGATGTATGGGGTAGTATCAGTGATCAAGGAATTGTTACTCATATTACGGGAGGAAATTTCGCACAGAGTTCAATTACAATTAACGGATGGCTTCGTGACTTTTTATGGGCACAAGCATCTCAAGTAATTCAATCTTATGGTTCTTCATTATCTGCCTATGGTCTTTTATTTTTAGGTGCTCATTTTGTTTGGGCCTTTAGTCTAATGTTTTTATTTAGTGGTCGTGGATATTGGCAAGAACTTATTGAGTCTATTGTTTGGGCTCATAACAAATTAAAAGTTGCCCCTGCTATTCAGCCTAGAGCCTTAAGTATTGTACAAGGCCGTGCCGTAGGAGTAGCTCATTACCTTCTGGGTGGGATTGCCACAACATGGGCATTCTTCCTAGCGAGAATTATTTCAGTAGGATAATGGCTAGGAGGATTTGAAAAGCATTATGGCATCAAGATTTCCAAAATTTAGCCAGGGCCTATCTCAAGACCCAACTACTCGTCGTATTTGGTTTGGTATTGCCACTGCACATGACTTTGAGAGTCATGATGATATGACTGAAGAGCGTCTTTATCAAAAAATTTTCGCTTCTCACTTTGGTCAGTTAGCAATCATTTTTTTATGGACCTCTGGCAATTTATTTCATGTAGCTTGGCAAGGTAATTTCGAAGCATGGGTACAAGATCCTTTACATGTACGACCGATTGCTCATGCAATTTGGGATCCACATTTTGGTCAACCAGCCGTAGAAGCATTTACTCGAGGCGGAGCATCAGGTCCAGTTAATATAGCTTATTCCGGAGTATATCAATGGTGGTATACAATTGGTTTACGTAGTAATCAAGATCTTTATACCGGAGCTCTCTTTCTACTATTCATCTCGGCCCTTTTTCTAATAGCAGGTTGGTTACATTTACAGCCGAAATGGAAACCGAGTGTTTCATGGTTTAAAAATGCGGAATCTCGTCTCAACCATCACTTATCAGGACTATTTGGAGTAAGTTCTCTAGCGTGGACTGGACATTTGGTTCATGTGGCTATTCCTGAATCTCGGGGTGAACATGTAAGATGGAATAATTTATTAACAGCATTACCACATCCCCAAGGTTTAGGACCTTTTTTTGCGGGCCAATGGAATGTTTATGCTCAAAATCCTGACTCAAATAGTCATTTATTTGGTACTTCTGAGGGATCAGGTACTGCTATTCTAACTTTTCTCGGAGGATTTCATCCACAAACACAAAGTTTATGGTTGACTGATATGGCCCACCACCATTTAGCTATTGCAGTTATTTTTATCATAGCTGGTCATATGTATAGAACTAATTTTGGTATTGGTCATAGTATGAAAGAAATTTTAGAAGCACATACCCCTCCGGGAGGCCGTTTGGGTCGTGGACATAAAGGTCTTTATGACACGATTAACAATTCTCTTCATTTTCAACTAGGTCTTGCTTTAGCCTCTTTAGGAGTTATCACTTCCTTAGTAGCTCAACACATGTATTCTTTACCTCCATATGCATTTCTAGCCCAAGATTCTACTACTCAAGCCGCATTATATACTCATCACCAATATATTGCCGGATTTATAATGACAGGTGCTTTTGCCCACGGAGCTATTTTCTTTATAAGAGATTATAATCCAGAACAAAATAAGGATAATGTATTAGCAAGAATGCTAGAACATAAAGAAGCGATTATATCACATTTAAGTTGGGCTAGTCTATTTTTGGGCTTCCATACATTGGGACTTTATGTTCATAATGATGTTATGCTGGCTTTTGGTACTCCGGAAAAACAAATTTTAATTGAACCTGTATTTGCTCAATGGATACAATCTGCTCATGGTAAAGCTCTGTACGGTTTTGATGTACTTTTATCGTCAGTAGATAGTCCAGCTTTTAATGCTGGCCAGACCATATGGCTACCAGGTTGGTTAGATGCTATTAATAATAATAGCAATTCATTATTTTTAACGATTGGTCCTGGAGATTTCTTAGTTCACCATGCTATTGCTTTAGGTTTACATACAACTACATTAATTTTGGTAAAAGGTGCTTTAGATGCACGTGGCTCTAAATTAATGCCAGATAAAAAAGAATTTGGTTATAGTTTTCCGTGCGATGGTCCAGGACGAGGTGGAACTTGTGATATTTCAGCATGGGATGCTTTTTATCTAGCTGTTTTTTGGATGCTAAATACTATTGGATGGGTTACTTTTTATTGGCATTGGAAACATATTACTTTATGGCAAGGAAATGTAGCTCAATTTAACGAATCTTCTACATATTTAATGGGATGGTTACGAGATTATCTATGGTTAAACTCTTCACAGCTTATTAATGGGTATAATCCATTTGGTATGAATAGTTTATCTGTTTGGGCATGGATGTTTTTATTCGGACATCTTGTCTGGGCCACTGGATTTATGTTCTTAATTTCTTGGCGTGGATATTGGCAAGAGCTTATCGAAACTTTGGCTTGGGCTCATGAACGTACACCTTTAGCTAATCTAGTTCGCTGGAAAGACAAACCAGTAGCTCTTTCTATTGTTCAAGCACGATTAGTTGGGTTAGCTCACTTCTCAGTAGGTTATATATTTACTTATGCTGCTTTTTTGATTGCTTCTACATCAGGTAAATTTGGTTAATAATTATTAAATAGGATAAATAAAATTTATTGAATAGGATAGATTTTAGTTTTAAAGCCAAAATCTATCCTATTCAATATACAAGAAAATATAACAAAATAAGATAAAATAAAATAAATTTGAATAAAATTTTAATTTATCTTACTTTTTTAACTAAAAAAAATATTTTACTCATTAAAAAAAAATCATGGCAAAGAAAAGTCTTATTGAAAGGGAAAAAAAAAAACAAAAATTAGAGAAAAAATACCAAAGTTTTCGTCAATCAATGAAAAAAAAAATAAAGGAAACTTTATCTTTAGATGAAAAATGGGAATTTCAAAAACAATTACAAACTTTACCACGTAACAGTGCACCTACAAGACTCCATCGGCGCTGTTTTTTAACCGGAAGGCCTAGAGCAATTTATCGTGATTTTGGTTTATCTAGACATGTATTAAGAGAAATGGCTCATGCATGCTTTCTACCTGGAATAACGAAATCCAGTTGGTGAACAAATTTGAAGAAACATGAAAGAGAAAACTAGAATTAAAAAGCCCCCCTAAATTGAAATTCCAATTATAGTTGGGGGGTTTCATGAAAAAATAAAAAAATCATTGTTTAATCAATTATAAATATGTTATCATATTCTGACGCGGAGTAGAGCAGCCTGGTAGCTCGCAAGGCTCATAACCTTGAGGTCATGGGTTCAAATCCCGTCTCCGCTAAATTTATAGCGTAAAATATCAAAAAAATATAGTAGTTTTCTATATATGATATAGAAAACACGAAACTTTAATTTACGGTCATTTTAAACTTTTTTTTCTTTTCAATTATTTCGTTTTTAATTACTAGATGCTTATGGTAAAAGAAATAAAAGAAGGCGGGTAGCGGGAATCGAACCCGCATATTCTCCTTGGCAAGGAGGAATTTTACCATTAAACTATACCCGCGATTATGTTCGTATATAAACAAAATCTATACATATACATATATATCTCTCTTTTTCAAGATAGTCAATTATTTAATTAAAATTTTATTTAATTAAATGATTAAAATAATTTGAAATAGAAAAGCCCTCCCTAGTAGAAAATAATTATTTTCTATCAGAGGACTTGTATAAAATGTGTCTGAGAACCTATAATATAAAGTCTACAGAGGGAGGGAAGTGAAAACGTTTTATTCTACTTTAATTTTAATTTTGTATGATCAAACAAAATTTTATGATATAAAAGAATTAAGGACACCAACCAAGAAGACTAATCCGACCCATAATGAAGCACCTGAAAACACAACATTTTTACTACTTGACCAACCATCGGGAGAAGCAAGCACAACAGGTACACCAATTACTAAGAGGAACGAAATAGCAATTAAGGCAAACACAGCCAACTGAAAAGCAATGGTCATGGTTGTGATTCTCCGAGTTGAAAGAATGAAATAAGTTATACCATTAATCCTTTTCTAGTAATTATTTATTTACTGAGTCAAAAATATGAATAATTCAAAAATATAACATTTACTATTTATTCATGTAACAATACTGTTAAATAATTTTTTATTATTATATAATTAGTGACCTTACTATTTTTTTACTTAAAGAAAATAGGAGAGATGGCCGAGTGGTTTATGGCTCCGGTCTTGAAAACCGGCATAGTTTTTAAAAACTATCGAGGGTTCGAATCCCTCTCTCTCCTTGAATCTTTCTTTCAAATAAATCTCTCTTTATAAAAAAAACTTAAATTCTATTCAAATGGCTCGACCCTTTTTGGTCGAGCCATTTAAAATTTTTAATAACTAATTTAATTTTTAATTATTAGTTAAGAGGTGTCATGGAAAGAACTGGCTCAAAATCGCGATCAATTCCTTTCTCAAACCCAGCTGCAGCTGCACGTGCTCTTCCTGCATGCCATAAATGACCTACAAAGAAAAAGAACCCTAACACAAAATGAGAAGTAGCTAGCCAACTTCGTGGAGAAACATAGTTTACTGCATTAATTTCAGTAGCTACACCACCTACAGAATTCAAAGAACCTAATGGAGCATGAGTCATATACTCCGCAGAACGTCGTTCTTGCCAAGGTTGAATATCTTTTTTCAATTTACTCAGATCCAACCCATTAGGACCTCGTAAAGGTTCTAACCATGGGGCACGGAGATCCCAAAAACGCATGGTTTCTCCTCCAAAGATAATCTCCCCAGTTGGAGAACGCATAAGGTATTTACCTAAACCGGTAGGTCCTTGAGCAGAACCTACGTTAGCTCCAAGCCGTTGATCTCTAACTAGGAAAGTAAAAGCTTGCGCCTGAGACGCTTCTGGTCCAGTAGGACCGTAAAATTCACTTGGATAAGCAGTATTATTGAACCAAACAAAGCAACAAGCAATAAAACCAAATACAGCAATTGCACCTAAACTATAAGATAGATAAGCTTCTCCGGACCAAACAAGGGCACGGCGAGCCCAAGCGAATGGTTTTGTTAGAATATGCCAGATTCCACCAAAAATACAGATAGAACCTAACCAAACATGCCCTCCAATAATATCTTCCAAATTATCTACACTAACAATCCATCCTTCTCCACCAAAAGGCGATTTGAGTAAATAACCGAATATAACATTAGGACTAAGAGTAAGATTTGTAATTTTTCTTACATCGCCCCCTCCGGGGGCCCAAGTATCATAAACACCTCCAAAATATAAGGCTTTGAATACTAAGAGAAAAGCACCAGCACCTAATAAAATCGAATGGATACCTAAAATAGTAGTCATTTTATTTTTATCTTTCCAAACATAACCAAAAAATGGGAAAGATTCTTCTAAAGTTTCTGGTCCGATAAGAGCATGATAAATACCTCCAAAGCCCAAAACTGCAGAAGAGATTAAATGAAGTACTCCAGATACGAAATATGGGAAAGTATCTACAACTTCTCCACCAGGACCTACTCCCCACCCTAGGGTAGCTAAATGAGGAAGTAGAATTAATCCTTGTTCATACATAGGTTTTTCTGGTACAAAATGAGCCACTTCGAAGAGATTCATTGCGCCAGCCCAGAATACAATTAATCCGGCATGAGCTACATGAGCACCTAGTAATTTACCAGACAAATTAATAAGTCTAGCATTACCGGCCCACCAAGCAAAACCAGTGGTTTCTTGATCACGACCACCTAAGGACAAGGTTCCATTAAAGAGCGTTTCCACGGGGTAGAACCTCCTCGGGGAATACAAGATTTTCATGAGGCTGATCTTGAGCTGCCATCCAAGCACGGATACCTTCATTTAAAAGAATATTTTTGGTATAGAATGTTTCAAATTCAGGATCTTCCGCTGCACGGATTTCTTGAGAAACAAAGTCATAAGCTCTTAAATTTAAAGCCAGACCAACTACTCCAATAGCACTCATCCATAAACCAGTTACTGGAACGAATAACATAAAGAAATGCAACCAGCGTTTATTGGAAAATGCAACACCAAAAATTTGAGACCAAAAACGATTAGCTGTAACCATAGAATAAGTTTCTTCAGATTGAGTTGGGTTAAAGGCACGGAATGTATTTGCACCATCACCATCTTCAAATAAAGTATTCTCGACGGTTGCACCGTGAATAGCACATAATAGAGCTGCTCCTAAAACTCCAGCAACACCCATCATATGAAAAGGATTTAAGGTCCAGTTATGAAAACCTTGAAAGAATAAGATGAATCGGAAAATAGCTGCTACACCGAAGCTAGGTGCAAAAAACCAACCTGATTGACCCAGAGGATAAATTAAGAATACAGAAACAAAAACAGCAATGGGACCAGAAAAAGCAATTGCATTATAAGGGCGTAATTGCACAGATCTAGCTAACTCAAATTGACGCAGCATAAACCCTATTAGGGCAAAAGCACCATGAAGAGCAACGAAAGTCCATAAACCTCCTAATTGACACCAACGAGTAAAATCTCCTTGTGCTTCAGGACCCCATAATAGCAATAATGAATGTGCTAAACTATTAGCAGGGGTAGAAACTGCAGCAGTTAGAAAATTACAGCCCTCTAAATAAGAGCTAGCCAATCCATGAGTATACCATGAAGTGACAAAAGTTGTACCTGTGAACCAACCACCTAAAGAGAAATAAGCGCATGGAAAAAGTAATAGACCAGACCAACCTACAAATACAAAACGGTCTCTTCTTAGCCAGTCATCCATGCTATCAAATAAACCTTTTGGTTCTTTGGAAGACTTTCCAATGGCTATAGTCATAGTGATTCTCCTATTCAACTATTTTAATCATTATTAAGTACCTTAAACATAAAAATAAAATTTGAATAATATTTCTATTTTTCTGTAAAAAAACTCTTCTACATTTTAGACAACTAAAAATTTAGAAGATAGTTAAACTTTTCTTTTCTTTGTTATTTATGTTCGTGCATGTCCCTCTAACTCAAATTTGTTTTTCATTTGACCTTTTTTTTAATAAAATCTATTATAAGAATAGCCAATTTATTTAGAAGAAATATCTTTAAATTTACTATAAAATTATTTCTACATTTCAAATATTTATTTATGGAAATAAATAAATATTTTATTAAACATTTACTATTATGATTAATTCATAATTAATCTATCAAGTATATTATATCAATTAATTGTCTTATATCCAATTTAGTGGTAATATTTTATAGAAAAGTAATTATTTAGTTAACCAAATTTGAATATTTTGTTATTTTTTTTTCATGTTTCATTATATTTGTGTTCATTAAAACTCTTCATAATATTTTCTATTTAAATTAAATTAATTTATCATATATAAATTAAAAACAAAAAACATAATTTTCTATTTTTTTATTCTATTTACTTATTCAATAATTCAAAGTTTTTTTATTTGAGTATAAGTATATAAGCCCTTTATCGGATTTGAACCGATGACTTACGCCTTACCATGGCGTTACTCTACCACTGAGTTAAAAGGGCTGTTTTGCTAATTCATTAAAAAATGAATATAAGTACAGTTTGTGATAAAAAGTATATATTTGTCAACTCAAATTTGATTACTTAAAGTTAAATTATAAATTTATCCAAGTTTTTCAAAAATTTGGTACTTATTTGTAATCGAATAAATCAAGCATACTATTAACTATTGACAGTAAATAAAGAATTGAGTAACATAAATATGAGGATTAAGCCCCCATCGTCTAGTGGCCTAGGACACCTCTCTTTCAAGGAGGCGACGGGGATTCGAATTCCCCTGGGGGTATTATCAAAAAGTCTTTGTAATATTTTACTATTACATCAAATCTTTTATATAATAGTCAAAAAAAAATAACTTTGTTATTTTTTTTTTTGGGTCGATGCTCGAGCGGTTAATGGGGGCGGACTGTAAATCCGCTGGCAATGCCTACGCTGGTTCAAATCCAGCTCGGCCCAAATTTTATCAATATTTATAAACATAAAAATGTTTACATATTTTTTTATTCTGTCCATCTTCTAATTAAATTAAATTTTTTTTTTATTTTAAATTAAAAAAAAATTTACTTAATAAACTATTATTAATTTGACATAAAGCTTTTTAGATCGCCATAATAAATATACAAATCTTTATGGGGATTGTAGTTCAATTGGTTAGAGCACCGCCCTGTCAAGGCGGAAGTTGCGGGTTCGAGTCCCGTCAATCCCGATATGTATGATTAAACTTAATCAATAATTTTAATAAAATTTTATTAGTATTTTTCTTTCATTTTTCTACGAATCTAATTCAAATAAATTTTTTTTATCATTACTAAATAAACTATTTCCGAATTACTAATAAAAAGAAATTATGTTAAAAAAAATATTTTTTTTTAACATAATTTCTTTTTATTAATATATTAAATTCAATTAATTTTTTTCTATTTTGTATATTTTCAAATAAAATAAAGTAACTTTTAGTTCATTTTGTTAATCATATTAATGAAGTATTCAATTTCGTTTTGAAAAAGCCATCTATTTCTAAGTAATATTTTTGTCATTTCATTTAACAAAACTTGATGCAAAATAGAAAAATTTGATAAATATTGATAAATTTCTAAAAGAGTATAATAAATAGAAGAATCATTAAATAATAAATTATTTACTTTTAACCACCTTTGTTGATTATTTAATAATTCAAAACGACTCATATTTTCTAGTGGGTTTTCAATTGACCAACGTTGATATGGATATACAGGAGTAAATACTTGCGGGCGTTTTAATTGAACACCAATTCCTTCAATACGCTTAAACGTTTCAACATTATTTTTTTCAATAAAAGGTAATTGATTCCACCAATTTATAGAAAAGTCATTCATAGAATCTCGGCCATATCCACGACGAAGAAAAAATTGTTTAATTTTTTGACTTGACCGTGATTTTTCGCGTTCTCTTCTTGCTCCATAAGTAACATATAATCTTCTTAACATTTCTTCATCTATAAATAGATTTTGACGTGAAAAAATAAAATGATGATTTCGGAATAATAAACCGGTAGGGTCCCAAAGAAATCGTCCTCCGACGAATAACATAGGTTTACTAGATAATCGAGATTCCATTTGATATTCCGTAGATAATCGCGAAAATCCTAGTATTACAAATTGCTCTTCCAATAAAATATCTTCTAACTGAAATTCTAATTCTTGTACATTTCTTCGTCTTATTCTGGATAAAATCCTTTCATAAGGAAGTTGCTCTTTTATTTTGTGCTGAATAATTTCAAAAAACTGAGAATTTTTTTGTGAGCCATTAAATTCTCTCTTTTCTTTCTTTTTTAAAAAATCAAAATTATATGTAACTTTAAATTCATTAGGTCTATTTATCCAATTAAATAGATTAGTACGAATAAAATTGAGACGAGATACTTTAGGAGCCCAAGTTATATTACTAGTCAACTGAAAAAGTTCTTTTTTATAAGGAATTATTTGCTTAAGAGATTTATTCAACAATGTATTTTTCGTATTTTGATTTATTATTGAAAAAAGTCCTTTTTTTATCATATATAAAGGATTCTTTGATTCAAACTGAAAATTAAAAATTTTTTTTTTATTAGTATTTTTCTTTTCAAATATTTCTGACCATGAAAATTCTATTAAAAGACTTTCTAAAATATTACAACCTAAATAAAAATCATTTTCAGCATATTTATCAAGTGAAATTAGATTATCCGGTTTATTTTCTAATATAAACCAGGAATCTCGAGCAGCTAACCCGGCTAAACAACCTAAAATGTAAGGTAAAATAGTAAATTCTTTTATTGTTGATTCAAAAATTGAAGGTTCTAAATACCATTTAGATAAATAATAAAATTTTTTTTTCCACAAATCGTTACCGAAATATAAAGGATTTTTAGACGAGTTTTTTATAAATAAATTTTGTACAACAACTTTTCCAACTTTGTAAAAAAGTATCCCATAATTTTGTGTAAAATTTATTTTATCATTTATATATGTAGAACCTAAAGCTTGTCTATGAAAAGCTAATCTTAGAGTTTTTCTTTCTATTATGGATCGATTTTGAACAATACTAATCAATAAAATTTCATTAATAACTCCCGCTAAATCTCGTGCATTATACCCTATGGTTCTATATCCAAATTCATTAATACATGATTTTTTATTTTTTGAATAAAAATATTCACTATGTTTACTATTTAATAAAATCGAAAAATTTTTTTGTCTTTGTAAAATATTAAACATTCGAATATTTATTAATCGATCCAATCTATTTGGAGAAATTAAAGCGGGATCTACTTTTTTAGGAAGATGAGTCGAACCAATAATTACTATATTGTGAGTATTTTTTTTACCAAAACCAGTTTGAAAATATTTTAGAAAAATACCAAGTAAAAAAGTTGGATCAGATTCCACATTTTGGGTTGAACGGTTTACATTGAGTTCATGAATATTTTGCATCCATACTAAACACGGAGATAGCTTTTTTGCTAATTCCAAAATAAGATTTAATCTTCGTAAACTCTCCATCAAAATGTTCATCCAACTCTCAGTTATAATATCAGGTTTATTATATAAAAGTTTATTTATAGATATTTTTATCAAAGGAACAAAAGAATTTGCTGCTATATTTTTGATCAAATAAGAGCGTCCAGTTTCTAACGAACCTATTAATAAAATTCCTTTTGAAGAAAAAAGTCTTAATTCAAGTGGAATAGGTTTTTTATACAAAGTGGATCCTAAACTATGAATCTGCCATGGGTTATCTAAAGAAGTAGTTTTTTGCCACGAAGATAAAAAAATTAAATTTTCTGCTAAATGAAATTGATGAAATGGATAATTTACTAAACTTTTTTGATAATTTTCAGTTAAATTTTCTAAATAATTTTTTAATTTGTGTTGTTTCACAATTGAATGACCAAATTGAAAACTTATAGAATTATTATTAGGAGTAAATTTCGATTTATATTGTTCAATACTTCTGTCAGTTATTAAAGATTGAACTAATAATTTTCGTTCTCTACGAGAAAGGTCTAATCCTTTATTATTAATTAATAATTTATTTATTTTTTTTCTTCCAAATAAATAAAATTTTGCATTTTTTATATAGTGTTTTAAATTTCTAGAAAAATGCATTAATAAATTTTCTGAGTTAATAAATTGTATTGAATTATTATGGATCAAATTATCTAAATATCTTCCACGTGAAGAATCTATTAAAATTTGAATTATTTCAAAATATCTCCACAATTCAAAATAATCTGAACCTAATAAACTGGAAAAATATTTTTGGAAAAGAAAATAGCTAAAAATAATAAAACTTATAGTTGCTATATATTGCTTATTCCATTTAATAACCAAATTTGAATAAAAAGATGGCCATATAATTTGTTGATCATTGTGTCGTTTATTAATTTGTTTCGATAAACGCAAATTCCAAATTTCAAATGAATTACCAATAATTCTACTTTTTAAATTAAATAATAAATTTTTTAATAAATACTCTAATTTTTTATTTGTATTTTGTAAATTGGTTGGTAAAATATAATTAAATTGATCATTAATATTTAATAATAATTCTGAAAATGAATTTAAAACTGTGTTTTTAAAATACTTCCACCATTTAAAAGTAAAAAACCATAGTATATATTTTTCAAATAAAGTCCACTTTACAAAAAAAGTTGATTTTTTAAATATTTGATGTATTTTCGTTTGTGGAATTAATTTAATAGATTTTGTCGAAAAAAATGATAATTTATTTTTGTTTTTTTCATAATCAAAAATTTTATTATTTATATTATTATTTAAAATAATATCCATTAAAGTTGCTTTGGAATTATACTTTATAATAAATAATTTATTAGTCCAATTAATTATTTTATTATTTTCGTTTTTAATTTTGATAAAAAATTCAGAAATTAAATAATTTTCAAAATAATTTATTTGATAAATATCATTTTTTTGTTTTAATTTATTTTGAATATTTTGGTTTTTTTTCGAATAAAATTTTTCTAAATTTAGCGTTTTCTCATAAAAATTTGGATTAAATTTAACTAATGAATTGAATAACTTATTTAAGTCAAATTTATGTAAAAATACTAATTTTCGATAGTTAAATTCTTTTAAATTTTTTGATAAAAAAATTTTATATATTTGTGATTCAATATTTAAAATTTTATCTAATTTTTCATAAAAAAAAGTTAATTGAGTATTAGGCAAATTCTTTTTTTCTATAGTTATACTTTTTATTAATTGTGTATATGTCAAATTATTTTTTTCCTTTTTTTTTAAATAAAAATTTAAGTTTTTTTTATAACTTAAATTAGAATAATAAAAAAAATTTAATAATTTTATTGTATCTGCTTTGGAAGATTGAGGGTCTAATAAAATTTCATTAGATATTTTTATAGAACTAAAATAAAATTTTTCATTTTGCCATATTGGGAGAAGAAAAATGCTATTAAAAATTTTTGTGTAAACTTGATGATTATTATTATCATTAAAATAATCAATAAGAAAATTAGTAATGAATATTTTATCAAAATAAAAATAGGTGTTTAATTTATAATAAATATTGAAGGTTACTTGCTCTAATAAAATCTTCTTATTTAAAAAAGTTTTTTGAAATTTTTTTTTTATAATACTTAGAGTTTTTGGAGAATAAGTAAATAGTTTTGAAATTATATTAAAATTTTTATCAAAAAAGGATAGAAAAGTTTTATAAAATATATAAATAATTTTTTTATTTAATTTATGAGACCATTTAATAATTAAATTTTTACTATTTATAAAATTTATTTTATTAGATAAAAATAATAAATTTTTTTGTTTCTCACTAAAAATTTTGAATGTTTTTTCTTTTTTGTTTTTCCTATCAATTAAAATATATTGATTAAAATTATAATAAATATATTTATCTTTTTTTATATCATTAAGATAAAAATAGTTTTTTCCTTTTTTTTTCCAATTTAATACATTTTGATCAATTATAGTTTTTGTGATTTTTTCTAAATCTGTATTTTTCTTATAATAAAATAATTTATTAATTAAAAATAAGTTTTTTAAATTTTTTATTGGATTTTTGTAAACGTTATCAGAAAATAATTGATAATCATTTGTAAGTTTAATATAAATTTTTGAGAAAATATTATAAATTTTAATTTTTTTTTTTAAATTATTTTTTATTAAAGCTTTATTTTTTTCTTCTTTTTTTTCATAAATTATTTTAGTAATTAAGAATTTTTTTTTTAATTTAGAATTTCCTAGGTCTTGATAATTTAAATAATAATAAGTTGTTTTGGTATAAAATAAATTATATTTAATTATTAATAAGTTTAATTTATCTAAAAAGATAGCTAAATTTAGAAAATGTTTAATTTGAAATAATATACTTTTATTGTATTTAATATTTTCATTATAACTATATTTATGAACAAAAAACCATAATAAATGAAAAATATTTTTAGAAGATTTGGAATTTACTAATAAAACTAAATTTTTTATATTATTTTTTTTTTTATAAATAATGTTATAGGCATAATCTAAAAAAAGAAAAGAATTAAAAATTTTATGGTCTTTTTTAACTTTCCATAAAAAACTTAATCTATAATTATCTGATTTCATAAAATGTCTAAAAAACTTATTTTTTTTTTTTTCAACTACTCTAAATTTTCTTTTATATTTTTTAGTAGTAGAAAACGCGGTACTTAATTCATCTATAGATAAAATATTTGAAAAAATATTAGAACTAAAATTTGAAGTTTGTTTATCTTTAAAAAAAAATTTATTGATGGCATATTTTTTATTTTCTATAAATAAATTTTTTAGCCATAATATTAAATAATTTTTGAAAGAAGGAATCAAAAATAAATTTGATTTTATTATGTTTCTTTCATTTTGATTAAAAAAGGATATATTCCAAATTTTTGAAGTAATATTTTGTTTAACATTTTTATTATTTAAATTTTTTTTACCTAAAAGCGATTCAAAAAAATTTTTGTTCGATTTAGGAAAATTATTTTTAACTAAATCTAAATTTTTTTTTAGTTTAGTTTTTTCTTTTTTTTCCAATTTCAAATTTTGATTAATTATTTTATAATTATTTATCAATTTATTAGAGTTTTTTAGTTTATATAAAATATATTTTGACATTTGATATGAAATTTCTGATAAAATTTTATCTGCTTTTAAATTTTTTTTTTCACTATATAAAAATTTTAATTTAAATATTTTTATGTCTAATTTACTTTTATTAATATCAACCTTATTTGAATCATTTTTGTATTCAAATAAACCTTTTTTATATAATTGCCATATATAAAATTCGGCATAATTATTAAAAAAAAACCATCCTTTTTTTTTTATTAAAATATAAGATTTTGCGATAATTGGATCCGTTTCACCCCAAAATTTGAAATTTTGAATTATATTTTTTTTTACTAAATAAAATTGTTTAGAATTTACTTTTTTTTTTTTAATTGAAAAAAATGATTTAGTATTATAACGGTCCTCATCTAATTTAATTATTGAATTGAAATTATCTAATTTTAAAGGATTTTCTATTTCAAAAATCAATTTTTCACAAAAAGCAGAAAATATTTGAATAACTAAAGCATCTTCTAATATTTTTTCATTTTTACTTGATCTTAATTTTTTCTTTTTTTTTGAATTTTCAAAAAAAATAGAATTAAATTTATCTTCCCAATTATAATTTTGACAAAGTATGTTAGTTATATAGAATTGAAAAAATTGTTTTAAATCATTTGTATTTTTCTTTTCCAATAAACCTTCAATTTTTTCTATTGAATTGGAAGATATTTTCCAATTAGGCAGAATTTCTTTTATAATATAAAGTTTCCACCATTCTGAATTTTCAATTAAAGTTTCATTGTATGCAGGTATAACATAGAGTTTTTTTTTTAAACTTGCTCTAATAATTGAATATTCATTTTTTTTTTTATTAAAACTTTCAGAAAGAGACTGATGCGTAAAAGTCGAAATATTTTTTTTATTAAAGGTTTCCTTCAAATCTTTTTCTTTATATTTATAATAATCCGTATGTCCAGAAATTATTTTAACTAAATTTAAATACTTTTTTTCAATAATAGCTTTATTACTTGAACGATATAAAAAAATTGATAATGTAAGTAATAAAAAAGTATTTAATATTGAACTTTTGTTAGTTTTTGAACTATTTAAATCACGTAAGATTAATGAACTAATAATTCGAAAGTCGAAAAATTTGATAAAATTTTCTTTATTAAAAAAAAGTCTAATTAAAAATTTAACTAAATTTGATTCTGTCCATATCTCAAAAAAATATTGAGGGTTTTTTATTTCTTCTAATTTCAATCTTTTATATAAGTATTTGTTTTTTGATAATTCTTGTCTCATTTTTTTTACAGCAATTAGATAAAACTTTATAATAACTAGATTTTTTATATGGAAACTCCAACTAACTAACTTTAAATTTTTATTTAAGCTTTTTTCGCTATTTTTTTCTAATAGAAAAATACTAAATGTTTTTATTTAGACGTTTTTTTGCTAATCTTTTCTATTTATGGAAAAATTTAGTTAGTATTCTAACTAAAAATAAAATTTAAAAAAAGTTTTTTTATTTTTATCATTTTCTTCAATATATTTATGTTATTCTATTTATAATGACATAAACAAAAGGTTTCGTCAACTAATAAAAATTAAATTTATTCTTATTATATTATTCTCTTATATATGATAATAAAACTTTATTTAATTTAGTTTCAGATGGGCGAACGACGGGAATTGAACCCGCGCGTGGTGGATCCACAATCCACTGCCTTAATCCACTTGGCCACGTCCGCCCTTTTTTAGATTTTTTTATTGAAAATAAAAAAAAAATAATGACCTTAGGAAATAAATTCCTAAGGTCATTATTTTCAAGTTGTTATCCTATTTTGTATAAATTTATATAATAAAATTATAACTAAAATATTAACCATTTACAGACGGAGCTTCAACAGAAGCTAAATCTAGAGGGAAGTTGTGAGCGTTACGTTCATGCATAACTTCCATACCAAGGTTAGCACGGTTGATAATGTCAGCCCAGGTGTTAATTACACGGCCTTGGCTATCAACAACGGATTGGTTAAAGTTAAATCCATTTAAGTTGAAAGCCATTGTGCTGATACCTAATGCAGTAAACCAGATACCTACTACAGGCCAAGCAGCTAAAAAGAAATGTAAAGAACGAGAGTTGTTAAAGCTAGCGTATTGGAAGATAAGTCTACCAAAGTAACCGTGAGCAGCTACGATGTTGTAAGTTTCTTCCTCTTGACCAAACTTATAACCTGCGTTAGCAGACTCATTCTCAGTAGTTTCTCGGATTAAACTTGAAGTTACCAAGGAACCATGCATAGCACTGAATAGAGAGCCGCCGAATACACCAGCTACACCAAGCATGTGGAATGGGTGCATAAGGATGTTATGTTCAGCTTGGAACACGATCATGAAGTTAAAAGTACCAGAGATTCCTAAAGGCATACCGTCAGAGAAGCTTCCTTGACCAATAGGGTAGATCAAGAAAACAGCAGTAGCAGCCGCAACAGGAGCTGAATATGCAACAGCGATCCAAGGACGCATACCTAAACGGAAGCTAAGTTCCCATTCACGACCCATGTAGCAAGCTACACCAAGTAAGAAGTGAAGAACGATTAGTTCATAAGGACCACCATTGTATAGCCATTCATCAACGGAAGCAGCTTCCCAAATTGGGTAGAAATGCAAACCGATAGCTGCAGAAGTAGGAATAATAGCACCAGAGATTATGTTGTTTCCGTAAAGAAGAGAACCGGAAACGGGCTCACGAATACCATCAATATCTACAGGAGGAGCTGCGATGAAAGCAATAATGAATACAGAGGTTGCGGTTAATAGGGTAGGGATCATTAATACACCGAACCATCCGATGTAAAGGCGGTTTTCAGTGCTGGTAACCCAGTCGCAGAAGCGACCCCATAGGCTTGCGCTTTCGCGTCTTTCTAAAGTTGCGGTCATGGTAAAACTTGGTTTGTAGAATAATAATAATAAGTTACCCAAGTATATAAACTTGTTAGCTTATAGTATTACACAAAATCTATTAATATGTCAACTGTTCTTTAAAATGAAGAATATTTTTTGTTTATGAAAAAGATTAATTAGACCAAATTTATTTTTTGTAATAATATTATTTATCTTTTTATAGCAAATAACATTGGATAATAGTTTATATAGATAATTATTATTAATTTGAACTAGACTAAAATGGGTTGCCCGGGGCTCGAACCCGGAACTCGTCGGATGAAAGTGGATGGATTTAGTTTCGTTCCTTTGGATGAAAATAAAAACACCTCTTCCCAAACCGTGCTTGCAATTTTTATCGCACACGGCTCTCTCTATGTAGTCATTTTATTTTTTTCGGTAATTTTGTCAGCAGTTTTTTGATTATTATCAAATTAATAATCCCCTCAAATAGTTAATTTGATTAATTTAAATTATCTTATTTACTATTAGTATTTTTATTTTGCAATAGTTTCGCCAAGTAATTTATTTGAACAATATCCAGATACCAAATTTTTTTTATAGAGGGATATAGTTTAAGAAATTTTAAATTAATTAGCTCTTGCTTTTTGAAAAAAAAAGATTTTGCGAAAAAATTTGAACCATGCTTTTTCCAAACATAACGTATAGTGCTTTTGTGTTTGCAAGCTAATGTTTTAGCACAAGAAAATCGAAGTATATATTGTACCTGATATAAGTTTTTTTTATTTTTGCATCCACCATAGTAATAGAAAAAATTTTTCCAAATTTGATCAAAACGATTAAAAATTTCGTCATCTGTTAAGGTGGCCCAGGCTAATTTACTTATTGGATGCCCTAGAGTATCACAAAATTTTTCTTTAGCTAATAATTCAATTAAAGATGATATTAGAGTAATAGAATAAAGTTCTTTTTTTATAATATATGCTTTTTTCGAATCATCTAGTATTTTAGTTTCAACTAAAACTTTTTTTATTTGAATACCAAAAAGATAACCTAAGAAAGAAAAGCAGCTTTTAGATATTTTTTTTATGCTTATTCTGAAAGGTCTAAATAAATGATAGAAATAATAGTGCCAAAATTGATAAAGAAAAAAACTCCATTTTTCTGCTAAATAATTAGAACTTTTTATTGCGATAATATAATTATTCTCATATCTTACATAATGAAAAGACATTTTTTTTTTATAAAAAAAAAAAGGGAATTTCATCCATAAAGGATTCTTAATAATATACTTCGTTTTTTCCATACAATCTGTTTTATCCAATAAAGCCAAATATGATAAAGATTTAAAATAATCTAAGACTTTCCATTGATTAATTAAAAAAAATTCTAGTTCACGAATATAATAATGCCATAAAAATATGAATAATTTACTCATTTCTTTTTGAGAAAAAAAGCTATTTGTATTTAGAGTAATTAATTTTTTATTTTTATAAAACATTGATCGTAATGCATGAAAAAAAGAAGCATCTTGTATGCGTCGACGGAGAAGTCGAATTAGAAGTTCCGGATGGAAAAAATGAGGTATTTTTGCATTTAAAATATAATTAGAATGTGAAAAGTGATCTTCTATAAAAGGAAATACAGAGTGAATAGATTGGTAATTAGTCCATCTGTTAAATTTTTCTATAAAAGGTTTTTCTAATTGTACAGAAGAAAAAATTTTGAAAATTATTGCAAAACCTTCTCGAATTACTTTCAAGTAAAAATGGTTGTTATAATTAACATAACAAATTTTATTGTAGTTTTTCGTTAACTTGTTTCTATTGTCTTTTCGGCGCATTCCATTAATTAAACGTTTTAATGTTAAAAAACTAAAATATTCATTTAAATTAAAATTTTCTGTTTTTTTTAACTTTATCTTATTGAGAGAATGATTATAGGCAATTGCATAAAGATCGTCTTGAAATAAAAGTGGGTATAAAAAACGTTGTTGCAATACAAGTTTTTTTTTATTTTTATCTAGTTCTTCTATTTCTTGTAAAATCTCTGCTATGCTTTTCATCTGAGCAACCTCTTAGAATATAAAATGATACATAGTGCAATCTATTAAAATAGAATTAAATGATTTTACAAACAAAACTAATTTTATTTGTTATTAAAATTTATTAAAATTTTTTGATTGCTCTCCTGACTTACTTAAAAATTTTCTTTAATTTAGTCAGCAAACTGGTGATTTATTTACATTTTTTTTATATTAGGATTCATTTATGGTAAAAACGGCCTTATATTAGAATATAAGGCCAAACCTCTTTATATTGACTATTAATTATATTTTAACCCTCTAATTAATAAAAAGAATTCAAAATTTATTTTTTTGAATAGAAGCTCGTACTTCTGGTCCTACCTCTGATTCAAGCAATTTAGCTTTATCCATCAATTTTATTGATCTAAGAATAAAAAATAAAAAAAAAACGACATGCTATTTTTTCTGGCAAATTTCTTTTTGAGATTAGTCGTGATCTTACAAACCCTTGTCAATGGTTTGGATGAATCGTTTATTTCATCTAAATGTATAAAATTCCTTAGTCGCACTTAAAAGCCGAGTACTCTACCATTGAGTTAGCAACCCTTATTTTTTGTTTCTGTAGAAAAAAGTACTTCTTAAAGAAAATTTTTTAGGAAAATTAGAAATATTAAATAAGTTTACGTTTTTTTTTGATTCAAATAAATTTATAGAAATTTTTAATATAACCAAGAAATATTAAGAAATACCAACACAATTATATGTTACTAAATTATTTTTGTCAATGCTGCATAGTAAATTGTTTTATTTTCAATTATTGAATTTGATCTTTGTTTCTTTATGAAAACGCTAAGCTTTTTTCTTTTTTTCTAAAGAAAAAAGCTTAGCATTTTTTAATTATTTTTTATAAAAATCAAATTTATTTTTAATGGAATTCGAAAAAAAATAAAATATGTTAGCAATATTAATTGCATTTTTTATTGGAATAAAAAAAACTAAATAAATATATAATGAAAAGAGAAAAAATGGATAATAAAACAATAACTGAATAAGACAAAAAATGGGATTCATAAACTTCTCCTAAATTTCAAATTAAATTTGTTCAAATATCTTTGCTTTTTTCTTTATTAATTGTTTTAAATTTTATTTTAGCTAGCTAAAATAAAATTTAAATTAGCTTTATTTTTTGTGTTATATATATTTTTTTTCATAAAAGCATTTCTATAAGAAAAATACATATATTTTTTTAATTACTTTTGAAAATATAAAAAAAGGTTTTTAAAATAGAATATAAAATAAATTCGAAAAAAATTAAGCACTTAAAGCTTCTTTGGCTGCATACATTATTTCAATAGTAATATTGGTAATATTATTTTGACGCGCAAATTTTTCAGTATTTCTTTTAATTTTACCTCTAACAAATCCAGGTATTTTATTTAATTCTAGTTGACTTTCGTGATTCCAAGTTAGATCAGTATCTGTTGATAGTGATTTTGTAATTACTTCTTTTGTATCATGACCACCAAAGATTTCTAAAAGATGATCTTCCATACCTAAAGTAAAAGAATTATAAACTAAATCAGCGATTTGATTAGTACCTTCATAACCTAAAAAAGGACGATATCCTAACGGAAAATTTTGGATATGAACTGGTGAAGAAATAACTCCACAGGGAATATCAAGACGTTTACCAATATGACGTTCCATTTGAGTGCCAAATATTGCAGATGGTTCTATTCGAGCAATCATATCGCCTACTTTAGTATGATCATCTGTGATTAATATTTCATCACAAAATCCTTGAACTTGTTCTTTAAACCATTCTGCATCGTGTTTACAATAGGTACCTGTACAACTAACACGAATTCCCATTTCTCTAGCCAGAATTCTCGTTATTGAGGCCGCATGGGTTGCATCACCAAAAACAACGGCTTTTTTTCCTGTTAAATTTTGACAATCGATAGAGCGTGAAAACCAAGCTGCTTGAGAAACGAATCTTGTTTGCTGATCAATATAAGATTCATAATCAATTTTTTTATCAGAAATCAAATTATTGACATGTTTTTGGATTTGTCGGATACATTCGGCCGTATCTACAATTCCCATTGGTGTGATAGATATATAAGGCATTCCAAAATTTTTTTCTGAATAAATGGCTGTCATTAAACCTATTTCACGATATGGAACTAAATTAAACCAAGCTTTTGGTGAATCTTGAAGATCTTTTACAGAACCTCCCTCAGGAATTACTTTATTAACTTTAATATTCAAGTCTTGTAATAGACGCTTTAACTCACGACAATCATGTTGATTATGAAAGCCTAGTGTAAAAATTCCAATAATATTTGCCGAAGGTTCTTTTGTTACAGATTGATCCAATGTTCCTTGTCTACGAGCCTTTTCTAAATAATAGTGAACTACTTGTTCCAAAGTTCTATCTGCGGCTTGAAACTCATTAACTCGATAATGATTTACATCAGCTAAAATAACATCTGAATTTGAAGTAATAGACGCTCTATCAACAAAATTTTGTAAATCTTCTTGTAAAATACTAGAAGTACATGTCGGTGTTAATACAATTAAATCTGGACGTTCTTCTTTATCTTTTCTAGTTATATTATCAACAACTTTTTCTTGAGATCCACGTGCTAATACATGGCGATCCACTATACTGGCTGTTACAGGAGTAAAATCTCTCTCTCTCTCTAACATTGAACGCATTACATTAAAGTAATCGTCTCCTAAAGGAGCATGCATAATAGCATGAACATTTTTGAAGGAACTGGCGACACGGAGGGTTCCAATATGAGCAGGTCCAGCATACATCCAATAAGCTAATTTCATAAATATAATCTCTTTATAACTTTCAATAAATAATAATGTGATCTTTTTTCATTTTACACCATAGAAATATCCCTTGCCATATTCATGTAATTGTCATAATATGGTATTTCTAATAGAATATATTATGAATTCTTAATAATAGAAATAAATTTTTAATATTTTATTTTAAACTTTTTCTATTTTTTTATTTATCTGGTCATTAAAAATAGTAAATCTGGGACGGAAGGATTCGAACCTCCGAATAACAGGGCCAAAACCTGGTGCCTTACCGCTTGGCCACGCCCCATAAATAGATAACATTAGTAAATACTTATATTGATATTTTGTCAATCGCTTTATTTATCTTTTCATCATCAAGTAATATTATTTCATTTTAGTGAAAAAATAGAAAATTAATTAGAGGATAAAACGACTATTATCAAAAATATATAATCTCTTTGACACTAATAAAACCTATAGTAAGATATACCGAAGAGCTTTTTTAATTAACTAATGAACCTTTTTTCATTTTTTATTAAATCATTATAATAATTTTTATTGGAGAACATAAATGCTAGCTATGTTTAATATTTATCTAGATAACGCGTTTCATTTGAATGGTATCATTTTAGCTAAATTACCTGAAGCTTATGCTATTTTCGATCCGATTGTAGATGTAATGCCGATTATTCCTGTATTTTTTTTCCTTTTAGCTTTTGTTTGGCAGGCTTCTGTAAGTTTTAGATAATCTTTTTCTACTAACATAATTTACAATTTCTTTTATTGTTTTCTTTCATTCTAATTTGAAAGGCGAGGGTGATTTTTTTCACTTTCGCCCTATATACGTATAATATATTTATAAGAAGATTTTTTATTATATATATCTATAAGCATTTATACATTTATACAGATATATAATCTTTTAATAATTAATTAATTATTGATTATAATTGAGTTAACAAAGTTTAATTCATTGTAGTAAATTAATTGATTCAAATTCTATTCAATAATTTAATTAATTTTTTTATACTTATTTTACACTTATTGGAGAAATGGCAGAGCGGTTAATTGCACCCATTTTAAAATTTCAAAAATTCTTGTAACCTTATTTTATTTTTATGTTAACGGGGGTTCAAATCCTTCTTTCTCCATAATTCCAATTTAAATAGCGAAAATAAAAAACAAAAATTATAAAAATAAATTTTTTTTTATTTTAATCCAATTTACAGTCTATTCTATTCTATTTCTAGTAATGATCTCGGAGATTATGCTATGCTTACTCTTAAGCTCTTCGTTTACACAGTGGTTATTTTTTTTGTTTCTCTTTTCGTTTTCGGATTTTTATCAAACGATCCTGGTCGTAATCCAGGACGTAAAGAATAATTTTTCGTATGTGACACATTATCGGATTGAAATAAAAAAATAAATATAAAATTTGAAAAAAAAAATAATAATAGGTTTTTCTAATTTACAAAAAAATTCTAGTTGTTGGTTCAAGGAGAGAGAGGGATTCGAACCCTCGGTACAAAAGAATGTACAACGGATTAGCAATCCATCGCTTTAAACCGCTCGGCCATCTCTCCAGCAATAAAATCATAACACGCTGTAGAAGTAGAAGTCTAGACAATAATAATATTAGATTATGTATATATATTTTTTTTTCTATAATGTATATAAAATAGAAATATAATTTTTTTTTTATTAAATTTCGGTAAATAAAAATATGAAAAAATTTATAAAAAAAAAAATTTAATCAAGTCTTTTGTTTCATTCTATTTGAGCCTAGCCAGATACTGGTACTGGCCAGGCTACTTTTATTTGTAAATAAATAAATTGATTAATTTATTGATACAAATTTTTAGCTAATCTTAAAGCCAAAATACCTGTTACAAAAGCACTGACAAGAGCTACAATAATCTGACTGTCTGAAATCGATGTCATTTTTTTTTCTCCTAAAGATCTATAATATAAATAAATAGCAGATTAATTCAAAAAATTTTATTTAATTTAGTAATATTAATAAAAATCTATTAATTAGTAAATTTATTAATTTAATAACTAATTATGAATTTTTTGAATGAATAGGTTTTTTATTATTGTACTGATCTTAATCCTATATCGCTATAGATATCTTTTCTTTTAATAATTTTAAATTTTTCCTTAATTTTATAGAATCAAATTGAAAACAGAGGAGTTAAACCAGAATGAATTTAGAGGTTATTGCACAGCTTACTGCTTTGGCTTTGATAGTCGGCTCAGGTCCTTTAGTAATTGCTTTGTCAGCGGCACGTAAAGGCAATTTATGATTTTAAAAGCCATCTTCGGAAATTAAATGACTTTTGTCTAAGTATTGAATCTCCGGAGATGGAGTTTAAGTCAAGAAATATTAAAAGTAAATAATTTTGAATAAAAAACAAAAAATTATGCTATAATAATTTCATAGCGGGTATAGTTTAGTGGTAAAAGTGTGATTCGTTCTATAATTGACTCAAAGATAGTTAAAGGGTCCTTAAATTTATTTTAGATTTTTGACCAATAACTTTATTTCCAAAAAGATCTAAAATCTTTCCCAAAAAAAGAAAAGCAAAATTCCTACAATAATCAAGATGAAAAAAAACAACACGGAATTTTTTCAGCTGAAAATCTATGGATAGAAACCCAAAATATTTTTTTTCGTAACTAGATCTTTTATCAAATAAAAAACAAATAAATTAAAGCAATTTAGCTAAAACAATAAATTTAGTTTGCTAAATTTATTAATATTTTCATTAAAGCTCGGTAAAAAATATTTTCCTAATGATTTATTTTGATAGAAATAAAGAACGAAGTAATTAGAAAATTTTTTATTAAAATTTTGTAAAAGGATCATCTAGAAAGTTATCCAATGAAAAACTAACATAGATGGTATGAATCTATTGTAATATACAATATCATAGAAAAAAATTTCTAGTTCATAAAGGAGCCGTATGATATTAAAATTTCATGTTCGGTTTTGAAATAGAGGCGATAATGAGATAAAAGCGCCGACTATAACCCTTAGCCTTCCAAGCTAATGATGCGGGTTCGATTCCCGCTACCCGCCTGTTATTTTTTCCATAAAAAAGAATAATTAACTATTTTATAAAATAGTTAATTATTCTTTTTTTATATTTTTATAAAATCAGAAATAGGATAATTTACTAGCGTCCATCGTCTAATGGATAGGACAGAGGTCTTCTAAACCTCCAGTATAGGTTCGAATCCTATTGGACGTAATATTGAAAAAAAAAAGTCTAAATAAAAAGAAATATTGAAAAGCGTAAACTTAATATTTTTTTCTGTTTTTCGTATTTTAAAATCTTTGATTTTATTACTTTTTCGGTAAGAAGAAAAAAACCGAAATTTTTTTGTTTTTTTCGGCTTTTTTCTTCTTATTAAAAAATACTTAAATTTTTATTTTTCTTCTTGAAGTAAAAAAAGTTCTGTATGTTCTTTAATGGCTTCTTTCAAAATATTTTCAGCTTGTTCAGTGAAAATTTTAGTAGAACGTACAATTTCTGTAAATTGAGGTTTATTAGTAATTAAATATTCACGTAATTGAACAAGAAATTTCTTTACTTGATCGACTTCTAATACATCTGAATATCCGTTTACTCCAGTATAAATAGTTGCTACTTGCTCTTCTACAGCTAAAGGAGATGACTGTGATTGTTTAAGCAATTCACGTAATCTTTGACCTCTTGCTAATTGATTTTGAGTAGCTTTATCGAGATCAGATGCAAATTGTGCGAATGCTTCTGATTCTGCAAATTGGGCTAATTCTAGTTTTAACTTCCCAGCTACTTGTTTCATGGCCTTGATTTGAGCTGCAGACCCTACTCTCGAAACAGAGATACCTACATTAATTGCAGGACGAATTCCTGCATTAAATAAATCTGCTGATAAAAATATCTGTCCATCAGTAATAGAAATAACATTCGTAGGAATATAAGCTGAAACATCTCCTGCCTGAGTTTCTACTATGGGTAAGGCAGTCATACTTCCTTCACCCAATTGTGAACTTAATTTAGCAGCTCTTTCTAAGGGACGAGAATGTAAATAAAAAACATCGCCTGGATATGCTTCACGACCTGGTGGTCTTCTCAATAAAAGAGACATCTGTCTATAAGCCTGTGCTTGTTTCGAAAGATCATCATAAATTATTAAAGTATGCTGTTTACGATACATGAAATATTCTGCTAAAGCAGCGCCTGTATAAGGAGCAAGATACTGCAAGGTAGCGGGAGAATTCGCTGTTTCGGCCACTACAATTGTATATTCCAAAGCACCACGTTCTTCGAAAGTATTAACTACTTGCGCTACCGAAGATGCTTTTTGTCCAATAGCAACATAAACACATATTACATTTTGACCTTTTTGATTTAAAATAGTGTCTGTAGCTACTGCCGTTTTACCAGTTTGTCGATCTCCGATAATTAATTCACGTTGACCACGCCCAATGGGAATCATAGAATCAATAGCAATAAGACCTGTTTGCATAGGTTCATATACAGAGCGTCTTGAAATAATACCGGGAGCTGAAGATTCGATCAATCTAAATTCTGAAGCTGAGATTTGACCTTTACCATCAATAGGTTGAGCCAAAGCATTTACAACCCGACCCAAATAAGCGTCACTTACAGGTATTTGAGCAATCTTTCCTGTTGCTTTTACAGAACTACCTTCCTGAATGGTTAAACCATCACCCATTAATACAACGCCAACATTATCTGATTCTGAATTTAAAGCAATTCCTATACTACGATCTTCAAATTCAACTAACTCACCAGCCATTACTTTATCGAGACCATAAATACGTGCAATACCATCTCCTACCTGAAGTACAGTACCCACGTTTACTACTTTTACCTCTTGACTATAATCTTCTATTTGTTTACGGATAATACTGCTAATTTCGTCAGGTCGAATATTTACCATTAGCGTTCGTTAATAATTTTTTGAAAAATAAAACTAATGAAAGCTAATTAGTTGTGCTTTCCATGGCTCTAAGTAGGCCAATATGATAATCAATTACGCGTGAATGTAACTCGTTATTTAAACGTTTATTTAACGCTTCTAACGCTCTTTCTAATGCAAGACGAGAAACTTGTTGTCTAACTTGTTCAATTGCTCTTTGTTCCTCGAAACGAATAGTAGCATTTTTTGAATCTTCTAATCGTTTTGAATCTTCATCAGCAGCATTTATTAATTCTCTTTTTTCTCTTTCTATTTGGGAAAGACCATTTACACGAATTTCATCCGCTTTTATTTTTGCTCGTTCTAAACGAGTTCGAGCTTGATTAAGTTTATCAGTTGCTTCATTATATCGTTCTTCCGCATCGTTAATTGTACTTAAAATAGTCTGTTTACGATTACTTAATAAATTGTTTAATGAAAGTAGATTATTTATCGAAGATTTTTACGAATTCGAAATCTCTTCCCAAACCGAACATGAATTTTTCAATTCATTCGGCTTTCTCGCTTAGTTTTCCTAGCTAAGCCTGCCCCTGTTAATTTTTTAATCTTTCTATAAAATGATTTGCAAAAATTTTGTATATTTCTTTTTATTAGAAGAAAATTATAAGGGCTCTTCTGACAAAAGTTATTTTATTTTTTTATTAACCGTCAGCAAGGTTGTTTTTTTGAATAACTTAATATTAGACTTTTTTTAGGTTGTCAATTCAGCATACAAAACCAAAATTGGTTAGTTTTTAGAGATAATAATAATTTATTTAATAAATAAATTCAAGAATTAGCTTGATATGAGTGTTATATATCAAATTAGTCTCTAAATATGCTTTTATATTTTTTACATATAAAATATTGAGAGGAAAGAAAAACCCCAATGGCGCTTAGACTTCAAGCATTTTAGCTTTAACCATTTTCTTAATATTTCCGAATAAAGTAATAGTGAAAAATAAAAAATTACTAATTTTACGAAATGCTATAGTTGTTCTAAATTTTGTTTAGAAGTAATTCGTCGGAATTATACACTTTTAAAATGTAACTGGATTATTCCAGCAGTTTTATTCAAATAATCAACCCGCACACACTCCCTTTCCAAAGTAAACTAATAAGCTAAGCACTACACTTAAATTAATTAAATTTGTTTCTAAAAGGTTTGTATTTAAACCAAAATTACCGGCAATAGGCCAATAACCTGAAAAAATAACTAAATTAATAATATTTTGCATATTCTCTCTCCCATTAATAGGTTATCTAAGTTCTACAGAGTTTTTTACTCAAAATAACTCGAATTTTTAGTTATAGACAGAGACTTATTTATTTAGTTTTAAGTCTAATTAGCAATATAATTGAAAAATAGTTCATTTATTTTATATGAAAAAAAAATTATAAATTTTTTTTCCAAAAAATAAATATAAATTTTATTTAATGTAAATATTAAATTAAATAGTAAACAGTTTCTTAAAAAAAAAATGATTAACCACTTTTTTTTTTAAGAAACTGCTTAAATCGAAAAATATAAAGCTTTCAAGATAATTACATTTAGACGAAAGGATTTGCAAATAAGAGCGCCAAAGCTACAACTAAACCATAAATAGTTAAAGCTTCCATAAAAGCTAAGCTTAATAGTAATGTGCCTCGAATTTTACCTTCTGCTTCTGGTTGTCTAGCAATACCCTCTACTGCTTGACCAGCGGCAGTACCTTGACCAATGCCAGGTCCAATAGAAGCTAAACCTACAGCTAATCCAGCAGCAATAACAGACGCAGCAGAAATTAAGGGGTTCATTATAATATCCTCCAACCAAAATTAAGAAAAGGTTCATATAAAAAAACCTATTCTCTATTGCTCACTTATATTTTTCTTGGAGAGAAATTAGGTTAAGCAGTTACTAACTCAAGATGTCTCTTAATAAAGTGATAGTATCACTAAAAAAAATAAATTAAAGTTTTTGTTTTGATCGTTTAAATTTTCTTTAGTATCATACCTCACAAAATTTTCATCAAATTTATGATGTAGAATTTAAATCTAAAATTAATTAAATTATTTTTTGATTTGAAAATAATGATGCTTTAAAAATATTTATAATAGCTGTATATAGATTCATCTTGATCCTCTAAAATTTAATGATGACCTTCTAATGATTCCCCTATGTAAGCTGCAGCTAAGGTCGCGAATATTAAAGCTTGAATAGCACTTGTAAATAATCCTGAGAACATCATAGGTATAGGAATGACCAAAGGTACTAAAGAAATAAGAACAGCAACTACTAATTCATCAGCTAAGATATTTCCAAAAAGTCGAAAACTTAGCGATAAAGGTTTTGTAAAATCTTCCAAGATATTTATTGGTAAAAGTACTGGAGTTGGTTGAATATATTTACCAAAATAATTTAAACCTTTTTTGTGGAGACCGGCATAAAAATAAGCTACTGAAGTTAATAAAGCTAATGCAACAGTTGTATTAATATCATTTGTAGGTGCAGCCAATTCCCCGTGAGGTAGTTCAAAAACTCGCCAAGGAAGAAGAGCACCTGACCAATTTGAAACGAAGATAAATAAAAACATAGTTCCTATGAAAGGTACCCAAGGTCGATATTCATCTTCCCCTATTTGAGTTCTGGTCAAATCGCGAATAAATTCTAAAACATATTCAACAAAATTTTGACCACTAGTTGGAACAGTTTGTAAATCGCGCGTTGCGAAAATGGCTAAACTTAATAAGATAGCAATAACAATCCAGGAAGTTATAAGTACTTGTGCGTGAACTTGAAAACTGCCTATTTGCCAATAGAAGTGTTGGCCTACTTCCACACCAGATATTTCATATAAATTATTAAGTGTGCTAATGGAAAATTGTGCAGTATGCATATTACCCCTTCTAAAGATTAACTATGAAAAATAGAAATGAATTTTATAAATAATTCCATTATTTAAATATCTTATTGTTCTAAACTTTTTTATTATGTTATAAAACATATTTATTACAATAAAAGATTTCTTTTTATTGTAATATATTTTTAAGTTTTAAAATAGTAATGAGTAATAAAATAAAAAAAAATTTGTTTTTTACTAAAATCATTATTCAATTTTTATAGAATTATAACGACCTGCAATAATAGCTAATGTTAGTTTATTTAAGATCCATCGAATAGAAGCTCGAGCATCATCATTTGCTGGAACTGGTATATCTGTAAGATCCGGATCACAATCTGTATCAACTAAACAAATTGTTGGAATACCTAAAGTTCTACATTCTTGAATAGCGGTGATTTCTTTCTGCTGATCTATTATTATTACAATATCTGGTAAACTCGTCATATATTTAATTCCATTTAAATACTTTTGAAGTTGAGTTAATTGTCTTTTTAAAGTTGCCGCTTCTTTTTTCGGAAGCTGATTAAATACTCCCGTTTTTTCTTTATTTTCCAAATCCTTAAATCTTTGGAGACGCTTTTCTATAGTTGACCAATTAGTTAACATACCGCCAAGCCATTTTTGATTTACGTAGTGACATCGGGCTTTTATAGAAGCTGATGCTACTAAATCCGCTGCTTGATATTTTGTACCTACAATCAAAAACTGTTTACCTTTACTTGAGGCATTAGCTACTAAATCGCAAGCTTCTGATAAGAAACGAGCTGTCTGAGTAAGATTTAAAATATGAATACCTTTTCGTTCTGTAAAAATATAAGAAGCCATTTTAGGATTCCATTTTCGAGCTTGATGACCAAAATGTACCCCTGCTTCCATCATTTCTTCTAAATTAATATTCCAAGATTTTTGTTTCATTTTGTTTCTTTTATCAAAAAAGTCTAATTTATTTTTTTATTTAGACCAAAATCAATACATTTTTAAAATTTTTTAGTAATTTGTTCAGTTAATAAATTATTTAAAATTTTCTAGATAAGTTAATTAAAGTTATTTATTGGTATTTATTTCAGAAAATTGCTGCTTTAAATTTTTATGAATCTGATCTGAAGTAAAAAAAATAGAAGATTTTTCATATAAAAAAATATCTTTTATTTTGTTATGAAATAATTTAATTTTATTATTTTTTTTCAATAAAATATTTTTTTGTTTTTCCAAAGCTATTTGCCAAATAACTTCTTGACAGCCAGTACCTACAGGAACTATTCCACCAAGAATAACATTTTCTTTCAACCCTTTTAACCAATCAATCCGACCCCGCAAAGCCGCTTTTGCTAAGACGCGAGTGGTTTCTTGGAAACTAGCTTCTGATATAAAACTTTGAGTATTAAGAGAGGCTTTTGTTATACCCAATAATACAGGTTTATAAGGAATAATTTCTTCCAAAGCACGGTTCATTCTTTTAATTCTCGTAAATTCGATTAATTCTCCAGGTAAAAAACCATTCGTCATTCCATCTTCTAAAGTTATTACTTTAGAAGTCATTTGACGTACAATAATTTCTATATGTTTATTCGATATTTGTACTCCTTGTGATCGATAAACCTTTTGAATTTGATCAACTAGATTTAATTGACTTTGTTCCATACTAATTCGGGCACTCAAAAAAAAACCCCATAGACTTCCAAAAAACTTTGTCATATCTTTATTCCAATCTTCAAAACCTTTTTCCAAATTAATAGAAATTGAGTTTATTGGACGAGCTTCTAATAATTGCTCAACTTTAGGAAGCCCTTGAATAATATCTCCCGATTTTAATCTTTCATATACTAAAGTTATTAATGTATCTCCTTCTTTAACAATTTCACCATAATGATCATGAATCGTAGCTCCACCAGTGGTTAAATAGGGTTTAGCTGCTCTAATTACTGAAGAAAAATCTTCGTAAATAGCTATAATTTGACCAGATTCATAAAAATACTGATATTTGGATATAGAAAAGCCATCGCAAAGAAAATGGCCAAGATTAACTAATTGATTTTTTTTCTTTTTCGAGAAAAATAAGGAAAAAGACCAACTTAATAAATTAAAAATGTTATTTTTAGTTAAAATAAATTTATGAGTTTTTTTATTTTCATCCAAAAAGTACCATTTAGTTATTTTAATTTTTCTTCTTAAATTATCAATAATTGAAAAATCAATTGGTCTTAATTTATTATCTAATTTTCTATAAGAAAAATGTTGAAAAAATTTTGTACTATTTTGTGAATAGCCCAAAAGACCTAAAAATTCTAGAAAATTTTGTTTCATAAAATTTTTTTTTTTTATATTAAAATCTTTCATTATTTTTTTCGATTCATAAGTTAAATTTTTTTCTATATTATTCTCTACTTTTGTATCTTCTTTCGCTTTTTCGACTAAACTAGTTTGAAATAAGTTTGATGGAGATAAAACAAGAAAAGAACCTTCCTTTTGATTTTTTTTCGAAGGAGTACGAATAATACCCCAATTTTTGTTGAACAACAAATTTTTTTTATTAAAATTTTGATTAATAATATATTTTTTTTTATCAAAAAAATTGTTAATAATAATATGATTTTCTTTTTTTTTATGATTAAAACTAGGATATTTTATTAAACTTATCTGAAAAAATAATTTAATAATTTTATTAATACGTATTTTTACAAAAGAAATATGAGCTTCTTTTATAAATATTTTCGTTTCCCAATTTAATATTAAATAGCTTTGAATCAGCTGAATCTCAGTATTATTAAGAATTTCAACTTCTTCACCATCTTGATAAAAAATGTATTTAACCGTTTTAATTTTAACTGTTTGTTGTTCCTTCAAAAAATCTAGAAAGAAAGGTATTGATAAATTTAAAGTATTATTATTAGATGTTATTTTATATTCTATTGCTGGTCTAATAAAAAAAAAAGAATTATCTTTAGAAAGTACAATCCACTCAATATAAATCCAATTTTTAGCTCGAAATTGTTCAAAAAATTTTTCTCCAGGCGGTATTAAAATACCATTTTGTTTAAAGTTTTTTTGTTTTTCTTTAGGATAATATATACTTCCAGGCAGTATTTTTATTTCAAAGTTATTAATTCTTTTTCTTATTTTAACAAAACCTGTTACTTTACTAATAATAAAAGAAGTTATTTTTGTGCCCGCTTTAATAAAACTATTATTTTTTACCAAAATAGAAGAAAAAAGAGATTGATCTAAATTATAAATTTCTTCAGGAATAAAGAAAAAATTACCTTCTTTTATTATTTTATATCTCGGTCTAGTGTTATTTATTTCTGAATCTCGAAAAATATTTTCTTTTTCATTGATAAAATCAACTTTTAGAGTACCATATTTTATAATTCCTGAATTTTTTATTCTATATTTGGGATCATTAAAAATAGCAAAAATATCATTTTCTTTTAAGATGCCGCTTTTTGGTATTTTGAGAATAAATTGAAAGATAGGCCTTTTTTTATATTCATTTTTTTCTTTATAAAAAAAAAAAAGAGTTTTTTTTTTCTTTCTAATTCCCGAAAAATTGTAAGTATATAGAATAATACTGGAATGAATTAAATTCCAAAAATAATTTAAAAAATTCTCTTTATTTTTATAATAACCCAAAATTTTATTTGCAATCGGAAGTTTATTATCTAACTTATCCTGATTGCGATAAAATATAAAAAAAGATTCATTACATTTTTCGAACTGCCCTGCCAATATCCATATATGGCCCGTCATACATAAAAGATGAACATTACTGTGTATATATTCAGATGCATGTTGAACTTTTGTACTCCAATGCATTTCTCCAGATAAATTTGAATAAATATATTTTCGAATTTTCTCTTTAAAAGGGGATATTTTAGCACGAACTTCTGCAATAATTTGTTTTGATTCTACATATTGATTACTTTGAACCAAAAGCATACTTTGTGGTGGAATAACTAAATTATGTAATTTTTTTTTACTTTTAATAGTAACAGATAAATTATTATTACATATCCACGCAGGATGGCCATGGCGGGTACGTGTAGGATAGATTGAATCTGTATCAAATTGAATAATTCCGTTAAATGGTGTTCGTACATGCTCTGCGATATCACCTGTAAAAACTCCACCAGTATGGAACGTTCTTAATGTTAACTGAGTACCTGGTTCTCCAATAGATTGTCCTGCAATAATACCTACAGCTTCGCCCAATTCTATTAAATTACCGTGAGTAAGACTCCATCCGTAGCATAATTGACAAATCCATAACATACTTTTACAAGTTAAAGGGGAACGTAAAAAAATTGGTTTTTTTTTGATAGCTACTAAAGAAAGCGCAAGATCAGCTGTAATATCTTGATTACGAATAGCAATACATCTTTCATTTATATATATATTTTCTGCTAGTATACGACCAATTAATTTTTGTTGATTATTATTTTTCTTATAAGTATCACGCGAAAGAGTTGCAAAAATACCTTGAAGAGTACCACAATCTACTTTTCGTACCACAATATGCTGAACTACTTCGACTAATCGACGTGTAAGGTATCCAGCATCTGATGTTCGTACTGCTGTATCAACGACTCCTTTACGAGCGCCATAGCAAGAAATAATATATTCTGTTAACGATAATCCTTCACGAAAATTACTTTGAATAGGTAAATCAATAATTTGACCTTGAGGGTCTGACATTAAACCTCGCATACCCACTAATTGATGGACCTGTGATGTACTTCCCCGAGCCCCCGAGAAAGACATCATATGTACTGGATTTAACGGATCTGTCATTCGAAAATTAGGATTCATTTCTTGTTTCAAATATTCACTTGTCGCATACCATGTCTCGATTAATTGGCGTAATTTCTCTACCGCATGAACGTTTCCATAACGATAATTTTTTTCAGAAGTATAGCCTTGTTGTTCCGCATCTTGAATCAGCCAACTTTTTGAAGGTGCTGTTAAAAGATCATCAATTCCTAACGAAATTGCGGCTTGAGTGGCTTGTTCAAATCCTAAATTTTTAAGTTGATCTAGAATATGTGTTGTATATGTAATACCAAAGTGAGCAATTAATCTGCTGATAAGCTGTTTTATGGCAGTTCTATCCATCACTTTATTATAGAAGAGCATTTTGGCTGGTTCTGCCATAATAAAAAACCTCTTTATTGTCATGAACAGGATATACCAATAGATTCAAGCCATTTTTTTATCTGGCTTTTTTTATTTCTATTTGTAGAAAAAAATGAATATTATATTATTATTGCTGGTAAAGATTTATTTCGAAATTGCGAAGCTTTTAAAGTACCTTGAATAGCTTCTTCTATTTGTTGATTGAATATAATACGACCAACAGTTGTGCAAATATAAAAATGAATAATTTGTTCTTTTTTGTTTTTTCTAAGTTGATAATGTTCATAGATTTTAGAAAAAATACCGGAAGAATCATATTGAACTTCAATAGGTTTTTCACAATTGATTGACGTAATTATTCGTAACTTGGTCTCCCATCGAAGCCATAAAGGACTGTGTAATTTAATTTTTCCTTGTTTTTGAGCTTTTATCACATCATCATAACTATAAAAATAAGGTGTTTTATTTAAAATAACTTTGTTAGTCTTATGTTTATAAGGATGATTTTTGTTTCCATAAATACCTTGATGATTTTCGATTGTTAATATATAAAGTCCAAGAAGCATATCTTGACTTGGTACAGAAACAGGATCTCCTGTGGCAGGGGATAAAAGGTTTGTATAGGAAAACATAAGTAATCGTGCTTCAGCCTGAGCTTCTAGAGATAATGGTATATGAACAGCCATTTGATCTCCATCGAAATCTGCATTAAACCCTCCGCAGACTAATGGATGTAAGCGAATAGCGCGACCTTTTATTAAAATAGGTTGAAATGCTTGTATACCTAATCTATGTAAAGTAGGTGCTCGATTTAATAAGATAGGGTGTCCTTGCATAATTTCTTGAAGTACTTTCCATATAATATCCTCCTTATTCTGAATCATACTTTTAGCTGCTCTAAGATTAGGAGCAAGATGTCGTCCAATTAGACCTCGAATAACAAAAGCTTGAAATAATTCTATTGCCATTTCTCGTGGTAATCCACACTGATGTAATGGGAGGGAAGGACCAACTATAATGACAGATCGTCCTGAATAATCAACTCGTTTTCCGAGTAAATTTTCACGAAAGCGTCCTTCTTTTCCCTCAATAACATCTGAAAAAGATTTATAAGGTCTATTATGACTATCTTTCATAGGTTGTCCACGAATACCGTTATCAATAAGTGCATCTACAGCTTCTTGTACTAATCTTGTTTGGCAAACAACTAAACCTCCTGGCGTAGAGCGACTTCTAGCCGAAAAATCAATGAGAGTATTATTTCGATAAATAACCCTTCGATATAGTTCATTTAAATCAGAAGTAATTAATTCGCCTTCGCCTAATTCAATCATAGGTCGTAATTCAGGCGGAAGAACTGGTAAAAAAGATAAAACCATCCACTCTGGTTTTATATCTGTTTGAAGGAATTGTTTTGCTAGTTTTATACGTCTCACCAAAAGATCTTTCCTTCTTTGAATTTTTCGATCTTCCCATTCATTTCCTGTAGATTTTTGTTCTACTAATTCTCTCCATTCTATATATGCATAATCCATAACGACTTGGAGATCTATATTACTCAATTGTTTTTTAATAGCATCACCCCCAGTAGCTATTTCTCTAATCTGAAATGCTTCAAATCCACGTGAAGAAAAAAAACGAGGAAAAATGTCTCTCCAAGATTGATCTTCATATTTAAATAAACCGCGTAATTTTAATAAAGTAGGTTTTTTTGAAATAGGTCTAGCAAGAAAAAGATTGGGATAGGCCTTTTTTAAATTCCCCCCTGAGAATCGGACATGAAATTTTTTTTTCATCCGGCTCAAATAGTATTAAATTTTATCATAATATAGATCTTTGCTTAGATATATTAATAATAATAATATATAGATATTTATTATTATTAATATAAATTTTATAAAAAATTAACAATTTATTATTATTTATTACTATTTATTACTCAAGTTATCTTAAAGTTTTTAATCAAATTTTTATTTTTGAGTAATCTTACTTTCTTTAAATGATATATTTTTTTACAAAAATACCTCCAATATTTTTAGGATTAATAAGAAATTATCTTGTTCATATATCTTTATTTTTACAATCTTTTAGGTTTTCGTTCTATTTCGATGGATAAAATATTATTTAGCGTATATATGCGATGAATACACTGCAATATCCATATAGATAAATATAGTAATAATTTTTTTTACTAAATTTCATTTTTACGAAATCTCTAAATAACGAAAAAAAATATATATATAAAATACATAAATAGAATAAATAGTTATATATTTATATATATATATATATATAAATGGAAACCCTAGATCAAGTACTTTAAATTGTATTTTTTTGAGCTTTATGCTACTTTTTTCAAGGAACATATCAAAACCAGCAATATCCTTATGATAAATAAAATAGGATAACAGTTTTAATTAAATCTGTATAATTTAGTTCTATAAACAAGTCACACATCGCAATATACTAGACTTTCTAATTCTTTAAGAGGTTTAGCTAAAAGATTTGCAATATAACTAGGTAAACGCTTTAAATACCATACATGTGTTACTGGACAAGCCAATTTAATGTATCCCATTCGATATCTTCGAACACGTGATTCAATAAATTCGACGCCACATTGTTCACAAAATTTTGCATATTTCTCAATTGTTTGATATTTTCCACAGGCGCAAAGTCCGCTTTTAATAGGACCAAAAATACGTTCACAAAATAAGCCATCTTTTTCAGGTTTATGTGTTTTATAATGTAAAGTATATGGTTTTGTTACTTGCCCAACAAGTTCTCCATTAGGTAACATTCTTTCAGCCCAACTGCGTATTTGTTCAGGAGAAGCTAATCGAATTCGAAGATGTTGGTATTTTTCTTGATGAATCATAAAATTTAAATTTTTTTTCTGTTAAACGTCTTTAAAATTTATATTTAAGTTTTTCTCAAATATAACGGAATGATCTAATTCTAACGATAAAGATCGTAATTCTCGAACAAGTAATCGAAAAGATTCTGGAGCAGTACTAGGTTTAGGTATTGGTTCTCCTGTTATAATAGCACCAAGTACTTCATAACGAGCATGTATATGATCAGATTTAATAGTAAGCATTTCTTGTGAAATATGAGCAACACCGAATCCTTCTAAGGCCCAAACTTCCATTTCTCCTACTCTTTGTCCCCCACGTCTAGATCTTCCCCTAAGAGGTTGTTGAGTAACAAGTGCATAAGGTCCACTAGAACGTGCGTGAATTTTATCGTCAACTTGATGAATTAATTTTAGCATATAAGCTTTTCCTACTGTAACAGACTGTTCAAATATTTCTCCAGTTCTTCCATCTATCAAACGATTTTTTCCAGGGTTTTCAGTTTCAAATAGCCAAGGGTTTCCCGTTTTCGTACTTGCTTTATAAAGTTCCGAAAATACTAATTTTCTTGAAGCTTCTCGTTCATATCTTTCATCAAAAGGGGTTATTCGATAATGTTTTTCTAAAAAATGTCCCGCTAAACCAAGTAAACATTCAAAAATTTGTCCTACATTCATTCGCGAAGGTACCCCTAAGGGACTTAATACCATATCAACCGGTGTGCCATTTTGTAAATAGGGCATATCTTGTCTAGATAAAATTTTTGAAATAATACCTTTATTACCATGTCTTCCAGCTACTTTATCTCCTACTTGTATTTTTCGTCTCCGTGCTATGTAAACATGTATTATTTTTTCGTAATTACTAGAATTTTCTTTTTTAGAAATCCATCGTATATCAATAACTCGTCCTTTTCCACCTGAAGGAACTTTGAGACAAGTTTCTTTTGCAGTAGCTACTTGAATACCAAATATAGCTTGTAATAATTTTCCTTCTGGAGCACGTAATGATTCTTCTGTTTCCTGAGGTGTTAATTTTCCTACTAAAACATCTCCTGTTTCTACCCATGATCCTAGTAATACAAGCCCAGTTTTATCTAAATGACGCAGTACATTATTTTCTAAATGAGGTATTTCTTTAGTAATCTTTTCAGAGCCTTGACCTGTAGTGCGAGATTTAATTTCATATCTTTCAATATGAATTGATGTATAAATATCTTCATATATTAGACGTTCATTAATAAGTATTGCGTCTTCAAAATTGTATCCCTCCCATGGCATATATGCTACTAAAATATTTTTTCCTAAAGCTAATTCTCCTTTTAGAGTTGCTACGCCATCTGCTAAAATCTGTCCCTTTTTTAAAAAATTTTGTTGAGTAACTTGTATCTTTTGGTGTTTGCAAGTACTATTATTTGAACGTTGATATATACTTAAAAATGTAGTTGTGTTTTTCTTTTCACCAGTATTGATCGAATCTATTTTTTCACCGTCAGTATATAAAATTTTTCCACTTTGTTTTGCAATAGCAACACTTCCAGAATCAAGAGCTGCTTGACTCTCTAAGCCTGTTCCCACAATACATTTTTCAGGTTTTATGAGTGGAACCGCTTGTCGTTGCATATTAGACCCCATTAAAGCACGATTTGCATCATTATGTTCTAGGAAGGGAATTAGAGAAGCACCAACAGAAAAATATTGTAAAGGATAAATACTTCGAAGATGTATTTGTTCCCAAGCAATAGCTAAAAATTCTTGTCGATATCGAGCTGGAGTTATTTGTATTTTCTGTGTATCTCGATCTAAAGCCAAGCAATTTCCGGTAGCTATTCGGTAATATTCATCTTCTCCTGCAGATAAATAAATAATTTTTTCTTCTTTGGAAATTTTGGAGATTTTGTAAAAAGGACTTTCTAAAGATCCCCAATTATTCACTTTTGCATGAACCGCTAATGATGCAATAAGTCCGGCATTCATACCTTCAGATGTTTCGATAGGGCAAATACGTCCATAATGACTAAAATGAATATCTCGTACTTGAAAGCTGGCTGTTCTTCGTGTCAATCCTCCAGGACCTAAAGAGCTTAATCTTCGTTTATGAACTATTTCTGTTAATGGGTTAGTTTGATCTAAAAATTGGGATAAAGGGTGTGAACCGAAAAACTCTTTAAAAGTAGCTATTAATGGAGTTGGAGTAATTAAACCTTTGGGACTAGGTAAACGCTTTCGTTTAGTTGCTCCACGTATAATTTGTCGCACTGAATTTTCCAAACGTGTTAATGCTAATTTTGATTGATCTTGTAATAAATCTGCTACAGAACGAATACGACGGTTTTTTAAATGATCTATATCATCAAGTATACCAATACCAAATTTTATTTTTATCAAATAATCTATAGCAGCTAAAATATCTTGTGGTAATAAAAAGTATTCATTTTCAGGTACGTTAAGATTCAGTTTTTTATTTAAATTTAATCGACCAATTTTTCCTAATTCACATCTTTGTTGAAAAAATTTTTTTTGTAATTCTTTACGTATAGATTCGGAAAATACAAGATCTCCTCCTATACAATATAATTGTTTATAAAGTTCCACTATAGCATCCTCAGTAGATTGAGGTTGTTCTTTTTTTCTTTTCTTTTTTAGGATGTCTAAAAAAATTTTTGGAGAACAAACACTGTTTAAAATTTGTTTTATGGTCAGACCCATGGCTAGTAATAAAACTAAAATCGAAACTTTTCGTTTTTTACTTATACGAGCCCAAATTCTTGTTTTGCCATCAATTTCTAATTTTAGCCTTCCTCCCCAATCAGAAATAATTGTACTTGTATATATAGAAATTCCGTTATGATCTAGTTCTGAATTATAGTAAATGCCTGGACTTCTCAGAATTTGGTTAATGATGACTCTTGCAACACCATTAACTACAAAGGTACCTTGAGAATTCATTAAAGGAATACTCCCAATAAATACAGTTTGCTTTTGTGTTTTTCCTTTTCTTTTCTGAACTAATTGAGCTGGTACATATAACTCTGACGAATATGTACTTGATTGATATACAGCATCTCTTTCTTTTATTAAAGGTTCTGTTAATTTGTATTCTTTATCCAATAATCGGAATTCAAATTCTCGATCTGTATCTTTAATTTCAGGAAAATAACTAAGTTCTTCGATTAGACCTTTATAAATAAAACGATGAAATCCTTCAAATTGTATTTTTCCAAATTCAGGGAGTACCAAAATTTCCGTAGTTTTTTTTTCCTCTAAAATAGTGTTGGAGTCTATTTTATAATAATAAATCTAATTGTATAAAAAATGTATAAAAAAAACATTTTTTTTAAGCTTTTTTATCTAAAATACAAAAAAGGGACTTGATTAAAAAATAATTAAGTTTTATAATAACTTAGTTTATTATTACTAAATTAAAAAATTATAGTAGTTAAAAGAAACTTATACAATTTTTATCAAATTTTTACTTGAAAAAGAAAAAGGCGATATGGCCAAGTGGTAAGGCAGAGGACTGCAAATCCTTTATCCCCAGTTCGAATCTGGGTATCGCTTTAATAATAACAATATAAATAAAATATAAAAAAAAAGATTTGGATTATCTATTACGTCATATTCTAAATAAAAAAAGTGTATTGCTCTATATTTTGATATAGTCTATTACTTTCTTTTCTATTCAAATCTATCACTAATAGACAACCCTAACATTAAGAATAAATCAAATAAGAAAAAAAAGCAAGTGTAAGTATAAAATTAGAATAATTTATAGAATAGTTATATATATTTATAAAGTAGATCTGTAGATTTCTACCAAAAAGATTATAAAAAATAGATTTTTATTTTATCTAATAAATATTCATTTAATTTTAGTACTAATAAAAAGATATAAGTAATAACTAATATTACTTTGATTGCTATAAGAGTAATTTTTTTATTTGTTTTTTAACTCTCCATCCAAAGATGAAAGAAAGAATATTTTAAAAATGAGATTTAAAAACAAATTAGTTTAATATTTTTTTATTTTTAATATTAAAAATAAAAAAATATTAAACTAATTATATTACACTATTTAAATTATATACGAAATAAAAAAAGTATAATCAATTTTTTCCCATCCTTTATAACATTTTTTTCTTAATTTTATTTTTTTATAAGTTGTATTTTCGTTTAAATTTTTTTTTTCCAAAGCAAAAGGATCAGTTTTTTTTTTAGGAAAAAATTTAAGGTTAATCTTATTATTACGTAAATATAAACTTTCCGCTATAAAAAAAATAGCTGTTCCACTTAAAAGTATTTGTGATAATGAGAGAATTGGATCCAAACGCCAACCTTGAAAAATAAGAATTCCTCCACATAATAACCCAATGGATGAAAAAAAAGAATCATAATATTGAGATAGGTTAATGTTTTTCTTTAATTACATGTCCCTCTCTAAAAACCATATATGATATGTTAATTTCTTTATGGCTTAAGTATTAAAATAGGAAAAATTTTAATTTTAAATACTCTAAATCCAAGTAAGTGTGTAAGTGTAAAAAAGAATTTTAAACATAAACTTTCTGGATTGTCTTTCATCTGTTCAAATTTATTTCTGAAAACAGACTTATTTTATTCGTACTTAGTAAATAGAAAAAAATATATTTTAAATAATATCTTTAGGTTCATTTATCATTTTGTGGATTAAATCATTTTATTTCTAGAGAAACAAAAGATAAATTAAATAAAAAAATAAATATATTCTATATAATATTTAATAATGTAATATACCTTTTTTATATAATTAGAATTCCATTTTCATTTTAAAATTAAAATATGTTTACGAAATGTTAGAAAAATAAGTTAAAATTTAACCATAGATTTTCTTTTTTCAGATAAATCTAAAAAAATTTCAAGTTTTGTATTTATTGTTATAAATAAATAAATTGAAATTTGATAATTTGTTTAAGTACCATTCTAAATCACACCTCTAGATACATTAAGTTCCCTTATTCGAAGGGCATATAAGAGTATACCTACTATAATAAGTCCTATTCCTACTATAGTGCTAGGACCCAATTCTATATGAATCATATAATAATAAATAAATGAAATTAAAAAAACTAAAAAAATTATATATAATTTTTTTAGTTTTTTTAACTTAAATTTTAATATTGTAAAAAACTGAATATTTGAATAAAAATACAATATTATTTGATAAATCAAAAGTTCTTAATAATTGAAAAAAAAATTCTTATTAACTACCCTGACTAGCGGTTTGTACATAAAGAATTAGTAGAAAAGCTGTAGGGATCAAAATGAACAATGCAGTAGCAATAAATGCAAGAATGTTTACTTCCATATGTTTATTATATTAGTGTTTAGTTTACAATACTAAAAAATATCATCTGATTTTTATTTATAATTTTCTATATCTGCTTTTTATCAATATAATTATTAGATCAATAATATTGATCAAAATATTTTAAATAAAATAAATATAATTTTCTTTTAAGTTTAATAAAATCATCGATATCAAATAAATAGTATAACATAAGATTATTTTTTTTATTATAAAAAAGTACTGCCTTGAAGAGGACTCGAACCTCCACACTTTAAAGCATAAGATTTTGAGTCTTACGTGTCTACCATTTCACCATCAAGGCTTATCAAGAAAAAATGATTATATTCAAATAGATATAATATAATAATAAAAATGAAAAATCAAATTTTAATTTGTTTTTTTTTATTACGCTATACATATAGCATAATAAAAAAAAAACAAATTAAAATTTTTATTAATAGCATAGAAATATTTAATAATTGAAAAAAATATTAAATATGTGTAAAACTACTTAAATTTAAATTATTTTGAAGTATATTAATAATAGGATTCATAAATATTCCTAGGGACATTGAGGCAATTACACAAATAATTATACTAATTTCAATTGAATTTTTGTAAAAACTAGAAAAAGAAAATTCAGTATATGTGTGTATATAAGAAGTAACTTCTTTATTTTCTGTAGTAATCAATAATTTAACTATTTTCAGATAGTAATATATAGAAATGATACTTGTGAAAAGTCCTATAAAAACTAAAAAATATAAACCATCTTTCCATGCACACCAAAATAAATAAATTTTTCCAAAAAAGCCGGATAATGGAGGGATACCTCCTAAAGATAATGAACATAAAGCAAGCGAAAATGTTAATAAAGGATCTTTTGAGATTAATCCACTATAATCTCGAATATTATCTGTTCCTGTACGTAATCCGAATAATATGATACAAGCAAAAGTTCCTAAATTCATAAATATATAAAATAGTAAATAAACTATCATACTTGTATATCCATTGAAATCCCCAACAATTATTCCAATCATTAAATACCCAATTTGACTTATTGAAGAATATGCAAGCATACGTTTCATACTTGTTTGGGTAATAGCTACTGAATTACCTAATATCATACTGCAAATAGCTAATATTTCTAGAAGAAAATGCCATTCGTTAAAAAGAAAGGGAAAGATAATATTTAAGAGACGGGCTAATAAAGCTAAACCTGCTATTTTCGAAGCAACCGAAAGAAAAGCAACGACTGGGGTAGGGGAGTTAGAATCGAAACGAAGATTGCTCATTCTTTTCTCTCATTCAAAACTGTGCATGAAATTTTTATTTCACACAGCTCCTAAGTAATAGTCTAAATTGATATTACTTTCCTCGTGTATGTATATAAAAATTTGAAAACTAAATATTAGGATTTTATTAAAATTAAACTTTACGAGGAATCCTGTTTTAGTCATTTTTTTAATCTCAAAATTTGAATTATTTTTATTATTGAATAAAAAATTATTTTGATAAATTTTAATAAAAAAATATCTAAATTTTTTCGTTTTAATAGTCATGAATTTTTTATTTTAGGGTTTTTTTCTTTTTAAATGGATACTTATATATAGTACACTCATAATCTTTGAAGGAAAAAAGATTAATGAATAATATTTTTAAATATTTTAATTTTTTAATTTTAGTTTATTTCATTTATACCATTTTTTTTCAAACTACCCTTAATAATCAACTTATCTTTTTTTATTATTTTAACCTTGCTTTATTCTAAATATAATTTAAATTTATTAAAAAAAAATTATTTGATAAAAGTTATGTTTTATTTTGAGTGAAAATAATAATTTTTTTTTATTTTGCATGTCTAGAAAATATTTATAAATATAGTAAACACAATAAAAAATTATGTTTTTTTTTTATTATTTATAGAAAACGAATCACACTCCTTCATATACATCAGGAGTCCATTGATGAAAAGGTACTAAAGAAAGTTTGAATCCAATTCCCGTAATGATAAATACAAGTCCAAGTAAACTTCCTGAAGAATTGTACATTTCTGTATTTATAAGTCCATTCGCTATTTTTTGAAGTTGAAATTCTCCTCCTGATAAGCCATATAACCAAGAAAAGCCATAAACTAAAATAGATGAGCTTGTTCCACCTATAAGTAAATATTTCATAACAGCTTCGTTAGATCGAACATCTTTTTTGGTGTAACCAGATAATAAATATGAACATAAACTTAAACATTCTAGAGATACGAAAATAGTAATTAAATCATTAGCGCTACATAAAAACATTCCTCCTATGGTTGCTGTTAATAAAAAAATAAGAAATTCCGTTATTGATAATTTTGTACATTCAATAAAATCAATAGATAAAGGAATACATAATATTGAACATAAAACTATAAAAATTTGAAATATTCTGTTAAAGTTATCATCTTGAAAATTACCTGAAAAACTAATAGTGGGTTCTTTTTGTAATTGAAAGAGTAAAATAATAATACTTAACGATAAACTTGCTAAAGAAATATAAAATAATAAAGATTTATTTTTTATTTCTAAAATTAAATCTAATATTAAAATGATTATTATGGAAAAAATAAGAATACATTCAGGCAAAATGGTACTTGCATAAGAAAAAGAAAGATCAAATTCTAAGTCCATAAAAATTTTCTCGATATGTAAAAAAATTCTAGTATTTGTATATTTCACAAATAACTTATCGGTAAAAATTCTAATAATTTTTACCAATAGGTTATTTAGAAAATATTAATCCTTTTTAAAAAAGCTATTTATTTTTTTTTTTTTATTTTCCAACAAAAAAATTTTTCTATTCTCGAAAAAATCAACGAAAATGAGCAAAAGCTCTATTAGCTTCAGCCATTCGATGAGTTTCTTCTTTTTTCCGTATTGCATCCCCATTATCTCTAGCAGCATCTATCAATTCATAACTTAATCTAAAAGCCATATTTCGACCTGAACGTTTTCTAGATGCTCCTAATAACCAACGAATAGCAAGAGCTTTTCCTTGTGCAGATTTTATCTCGATTGGTACTTGATAAGTGGATCCACCTAAACGTCTTGCTTTCACTGTTACATTAGGAGTTACTCTACGTATAGCTTGACGCAAAATTGATAGTGGATTTTTTTTTGTTTTTTGTTCAATATTCTTCATTGCTTTATAAAGAATTCGGTAAGCTAATGATTTTTTCCCATGTTTAAGAATTCGATTAACCATCATATTTACCAATCGATTACGGTAAATTGGATCAGATTTTCCCGTTTTTTTTTCTATTGTACTGCGACGTGACATAATATTAGAAAATAATTGAATAATTTATTAAAATAAAAAAAAACATATATTTTATTTTTGCTTTTTTACTCCATATTGTAGGGTGGATCGATTAAAAATATTAAAAATCTCCCTTCAAACCGTATGTACAACTTTTATTGAATACGGCTTTCGATATTAAAAAAAAATATATATATATTTTTTTTTAATACTTACTCATTTTAAATTGAGTATCCGTTTTCTTTTTTCAGAAAATCTTGTATTTTATTAATCTCACAGTAAAATCTTTAGGTTTAAAAAAAGAAAAAAAATTTATATTAATT
>Ga0209611_10000119_pt1 | contig 90442 bp, 55 predicted proteins | sample S1TSphgellanicum_3_FD_187693 | JGI IMG/M metagenome (GOLD analysis project Ga0209611, IMG submission 187693) | Host-associated microbial communities from peat moss isolated from Minnesota, USA - S1T2_Fc - Sphagnum magellanicum MG (SPAdes) (version 2) | ecosystem: Host-associated > Plants > Peat... | reverse complement strand
GTTTTCCAAGTTCATATGCCAATTTCTTTTGGCACCTGACTAGCTGTCGAATGAACATAGTTCAGAGGTTCAACATAGTCACAGATAAGGTTGTACTGTTTAAAACACATTTGGCCAATCTAGACCTCAGTTTGGTCGATCTCATGCCAAGTCTGACGATAAATTGGTTATTTGAACATCTGACCTTTAAAATCCAGCATTTGGTCAGGTGTGAATCAACACTGGCAAACTTGGAGAAAACAAAAAAAGAAATTCATGGAAAATTTGGAAAATACCTTTGTAGGATGAGTAATGGAATTTCATGATTCATTTGTTCAAAAGGGAATAGCAAAGTCCATTTGCAGATTATGAAATTCCAATCTACTTATCCTAGTTAGAGAAGTGTTATGTGAAATGTTCCAAGGACATGCTTATCCTTAGTTCCTTTTGGAAGATATATGTGATTTTATCATGGAAAATGTATACCTAAGGAAATTTGTAATTGTCCAGTGAGATTGTGAAGCCTCTATCCTTTAGAATGCACATTGGCCTGAATATGCTTGAATCGCAAGCGAGACCATGACCATTGGTCGGCTAAGCTCAGTTGAGATATTTCCTTGCATGTGGAGATTAGCAAATCACCATCTGATCTCCAATGTTCAGATTTGTATTGTGTGATAGTCACTGGAGAAGCTTTCATAAAACTTATCTCCTTGCAAAGTGTTTCACGACTGTTTGTGTCAAAAGAGGGACTAGAGGGAGAGTGACCAGGTTTAGCATACAGAAGAAGTTTTGACATGTAGCAATTGAGTTGTCCATTTCACCATGTTATAACATCAATTTCTCATTACTGCTGTCACAGCACCTAGACAATACCAAAATTATCAAATTCTCTTTTGTGATGTATGCATATTCAACAAACTTCGGTAATATTTACGACATGGACAGTTCCTTTAAGTTATAAACAAAAATCTAGTCCATTAATGAATTAAGGTGTAATTCTAGAAGGCACTCCATGGCCATATGGTTAGTTGCGATAACCATAAATTTAGTACTAGAAATTATCACATAATAAAACACATGAAATAGATCACAGGTCTGTGAGAACTTTAGCTAGTTTAGATTTAGTTCAAAGTCTGAATCAATGAAGCTAGACCATTGTGGTTCAAGTAAAGTTAATAATTAGTATTTTGTTAAGCCCAAAAAATACAAAGGAAGATATTAGAATTCGTAGGTTGGAATTGAATATTCTATTTGGAGGGAACATATACATCACAACAGTGAAAGCCTACCCATATTTGGCCACCAGGTAGTTAGCTCCTAATGTTTAGACTCTACTAGAGGAAAATCAATCCAAACCCACACCCCACTGCCCTAAGTTAGAACACAAAAGAAGGGTTCCCCACAACCCACCCTTCCCCGAATTTAATCCCTTTCCAAATCCAAATTAAGTAAATGCGTCCACCTTAGCTAGCAAAGTATATTGGTACAGGAATGAAAAACACCACCAGCAAAGTTATCATCCAAGCCCCCATGTTCGTCATGTCTCAGTTCTCTAGGTCGCACAAGCCCGCAACTCAACGTGCTTATAAAATGCACACTCTTGTTCAAACCGAATGCCCCTCACAGCTTGCTACACTTTGTTCTGCGTTTGCAATTTTTTGTAATTCACAACTATCATAGATTTCCAGTAATTATGTGTGTTTTTGTGTTCTAGTAAAAGTTGTTCTTTATTTAGGGTTCCATCTCCTCTTGATCAGCTGAGTGCGCATGATCTACTACTACCAGCAGAAACCAAGAGATTGCAGGGGAACGTTAGACAAATTGAGGGAGTGGGAGACGGAATTATGACAAGCTGGTTTTGACGTTTAACTTACCCCACTGGATCATATTATTTCAAGTTTGTTTTAAGTTTCTGATCACATAGCTGCTTAATTAGTTGTTGTGTTTCATCATGGTGCTTGTTTCCCATCCCTTTGTTTGAGGCCAGTCGCATTAAACTCCATTGGCAACAATGGCTATCAACTTGAAGCTCATCCAAGTTTTTCATTGGGGGTGAAAACTCTTTAAGGTGTACCAGCCAGGATGAAAAGGAGGGTCTCCTTTCCTTAGTCCTATTTTGAAAAAATTCCCTAATTGAATGGATATGGATTGTTGATTTGAATCGATCGGGCCTAGTAAATTGTACTAGGCACGCACACAAATTTGAACTTACCAGAGTCTGCACACACTTTGCCTTCGTTGTCATCTAGGTTTGCTACAATCTACTACCCTAAACCTTAGTCATCTTCCCGCTTTGTGTTTGTTGGGTTTTGTTCCACACCGTAGCTTGAGCTTACCATCATTGTTGGTATGTCATCTTGTTCAATCTTTCCAACTTCTCCACACCATAACTTTTGTGATCTTTGTGCATGCATGAGTGACCTACCTAGGTTGTATGAAAAAGAACTTTCAAAATGCATCAGAAAGGAATTTGATTAAACTATAGAGAGGTCAGAGCAGTTTCGACAATTAGATGAGTGGAGTGTGAACTATTGGGAGCACAAACAAGACTTGTCTATAAACTTAGGGCAATACCCATCATCACCATATTCTCCAAAGAAGTTCAATGAGTTAATTGACTCTGGTGCAAGCAACCTTTTTAGCGATGAAGAAATAAGCAATAGTGTTTACCCTTCACAAAAGATCAATGTGAAAGGATTTAGGGAAGGTCAAATTTTGACGTGGAGTGTTGTAGGTTTTGACATTCTGCAAACAATAGGCCTTCCACTTCCTAGTATGCCCAATGCTTACAAATCCTTCTTGTATCGACTAGAACCTAATCCTAAACAACTTGAAGAGTTTTTTGAAGGATGTACTTTTCAATTCCTTTCATACCTTCAACTAGGGCTTCTAGTAGCAAGAAGGTGTTTATTGTGGTCACAATACGAAGAAGGAATTACTTTTGATTCTTTTCCTTTTCATTCGTCTGATACGTCATATTTCCAAGTAGTATTGTTTTTTAAGAGCATATTTGTGCATACAATTCTAGTCATAACATAATTCAATATCCTTTGCACACACTTTTGCTACCACAAAATTTTGCTTACAAAAACAATGTTTATTTCTTTGTGGTTGAAGAAGGAGACCCACCATTTTTTTTTTGTGGAAGGTGTGTATAACTACGGCTCACCAATTCTTCTCAACACATGTAGAATCATACAAGTCTAGGCAAATCTAGGTGGGTTTGCTTTAATTTTGTGGAGCTCAATCTTACATTTGATATTGTTCACCTTGTTTTGAAGGATCAATTTGTCTACACAAAAATCTCTTACCTTTTTTGCATTATTTTTTTTATTTTTGGAAACTGTTGGTTACGGGTTCCTTACATTTGCATTAACAAGGTTGTTGGTGTCTTGTTACAAGTTTAGGGTTTAGGGTTATCTATTTAGCCAAGATGGTCTAAGACTCCTTTGAAGCTCACAAGAAGTTGAAAAAAATATGTAAACTATGGCGGTCATGATATGACATATTGGACTATGGTCATGAACTTGCCTAGATTTTGAATACAACCTAAGAAATTAGTTGAAGATGGGCATATCACACTTGATGAGGTTGTAGTTGTGTTTGGCCTTAAGAAGGCCAATGGCTATAGATCAAACAACCCTGATCTTGATCCTGAGGTGAAAATGCAAGTTGAAGAATTATATTTCAAATTCTACCCTACTAATAAAAAATCATAAACAATGAATTTGGACACAAACTATATTGGGGGATTGTGGTAGAACGAAAGGCTATACCTATGAACTAGGCCTCTCTTGGTTTGGAGGTTGCTAAGGAGAAAGCTTGAAAAGGACTCAAAGGTGTTCAAATTACAGAAGCCCACACCACAATAGTGGACAAGGATGTTATTGTGAAGTTTGAAGGGGTTGTTGCTAGGTCTTTGACCATGCATAAGCAAAAAAACCTCCTCATGGCTTGACAATGGCAACAAATCATCGAAGAAGACCAATTGGTTTCACCAAAACAAAGGTTTTTGGAATTGAAGAGTTGCATGAACTGAAAAAGGTGGAGTTAGTAGTTATGAAATCATCCATTGCAAATGTTTTGCAACAGAAGTCCAATCTTGAAGCAAAGGTGAAACACCTTTGTTCTCAAATGGAGGACAAAAAGGCAACCTATGCTAAAGCTAAAATGGAGATGGAAATTGCAATGGGCAAGTTTTCAGCCCACGAAACATAGGTAGAAAATTGCAAGTAGCTTTGATGGGTATGTCAAATGAGGATGAGGGCTAGAAAGGTTGTAAACTTTTATTAAGTTGCATCTTGACTAGCTACATGGCCTTAGTCATGAGTTGAATTATCATACTAAAATTATCGAAGGATTCGACCAGCGTGCCTAACTTGGAGCTTCTTCATACCATAATACATGTAAAGAGTATGAAGATATTGATTTTGACATTTTGAAGGTTGAACAAGCACTTGTTGCGGTTCCAGCTATTGTGGAGTTCGTCCAAAACCAAGTAGAGCATATGCACTTAAGGTTTGGAGTTTGCACCTTTCTTTTGCCCATTGTGCACCCAAGTGAACAAGCCGAAAACTAAAGGAGCTTCATATTAATCAAGGCTTGCCCATTGTGTTAGGAATGGTTTCATGCAAATGACATTGTTGTTGCATCTTATGGGCATACTTATCACCCATTTTATTTATTTTTTCATTTCTAGAATTCAACATGTTATGCGGTGGAATTTTGTCATGAGTTGATGCATCCTAATCGGTGGGTGAATATGGGGTGAAATCCTATATCAACTGAACAAGAAATAGTAGCTATTCAATTGAACTTGGCACAACAATGGAAGAAGTGGTTACAACAAAGATCTAACATCCTTTCACAACAACATTTATATTTGCACCTTTGCCTTGAGTGCATAGAACATGCTAACTTGTATTTTCATTTAAGTGTGTCAAGTTTTTGCGTTAGCTTTACAAGCATTCCTTTGAATTCACAAATTTGATTTTGTTATTGAACATGACAGTTTAAATTTCATTTAAGAAGATGTTTCTTTCATTAAAAAATTCATCATATTGTGACTGACATTTTCTTGCAAAGTACTTATGTTGGAGTGGGATATCATGTTAACAAGTTCTTGCAAAAAACTTTGTTTCCTTGATTGGTGCTTATAAATAGTTGCATATATATATGACTTTTAATTTTTGGGTTAGAGCCAAATTGTGGTTGTGTCCACTATCGCCCCCTAATGTTAAGGGTGTTACTCTTGTTGCTTAAATTTGAGCCTTTATGATTATGTTAATCCTTTATGAGTATGGGTATCACTCCTCCTTCCCAGGTGTAAGCCTTAATGGTTGTGTGTAGTCCTTTGATAGTTTGCATATCATTTTTGCCTTTCTCCTACAATTTGAATATGAGTCTTGAAAGTTGTATGTACTCCTTTGATTGTATGGGTACCATTCTTGAATTTTAAGTCTGAGTCCTAAAAGTTGTATGTAATACTAGTCCTTTTCACTAGTTCTTTGATGTCATGGGTATCCTTCTTGATTTTTCCAACTCTTGATTTATGTGTCATGAGCATTAGGTTTAGACTCCTAATTTTTCTAAGGAGCCCTTACTATGCCATCCGGTCCTTTAATGTTTTAAATTTGACTCCTGATTTCAAGGAAGAAATCCTTTTGGTGGTGTGTTATGATGTAATTTGTGATGGACTTGTCATTCCTAGTATTTGAACTTGATACATTTACCTTATCTAATTTTTTTGTTATATATAATGTACTCATGAAATTTATATTGAGTCTTTATTGGTAGTTTGGCCTTTTTTAAGGTGACATTGTGGTATAGTATTTCCATGTTCAAACCAAACATTTATGCTTTCAATTCTTACATGTAATCTATGTGTAGTGTACAAATTAAGATTTCAAATTTGTTTATTTTCTAGGTCTATAATTGGCAATGTCCTTTTCTTTCTATTTTAGTAAAAATATTTTCATAACATTTATGTTTGATTGGGTTTTGGCAGTCATCTTACATAAGAATTCAGCACTGTAAAAAACAAAAGTTGGGTCATCAACTACATTCACTAAATTCTCTAAGACAATAATTTGTGCACACCACCAAGGAATCGGATCCTAGATTTTGCCAATAATATAGTTGTCAGCAAATGGTTGTGATGGTGGTGGTATTCCTATCAGTCCAAAAAAAAAGGGGATGCATGATTCTGAAGTGACATCCCCATTGAAACCCAAAAGGTTGAAAATTTCATCTTCTAATAAAGCTCTAGAGGTCATTGAAGATGATGGGAAGTTGCCAATTTTAGAGGTGACCTTTGATGAAAATGAAAAAAATGTAGATAGTGGGCATCCAAAATCAGATCCCCATAGCATGAAGTTTGATTCCATTGATCCACCTTTTGAATTTTGTCCCCATCCCTTGGTATCAATGCAAGCCACTAATCTTATTGAAGTCAAGCTTTTTCATTCTTCAAATCACTGAGCTTTGCTTAAATAGTTGCCACTTTATGGGCCTAAGTAACAAGGACTTGCTTGACATGTATTTCCTTAGAAGCCATCAGAGTTGTGAATACATTAGAACTTGCAACAACATTTGGCAACTTTGCTGCTACATTTGTAGATGCCATGACCTTTGCCCCTAGTGACTATTTCTTCAATATTTTAATATTGTCAGTTTAAATTTTTGTGCCCTCTTCCTCCCATGCCTTGTGCTTGGGAGGCATAACAAACCTAATTCACCTTAAATTCATTCTTCTCTGCTAAAACTCCTTTAGCAAAAGAAAGAGAATTTGAACCATTTGTGATCTCTACTTTTTGATAAATAAATGGCTAGAGCTCCTAGATTCTAGCAACCAAATTTGGGTCAATGCAGGGGTTCACCTTGAACCCATTCCTTGATTTCTTCTATCCCCACAAGCACTCCAAGTTTGCAATAGATACTTACTCATTAATAAGCTCCTTCTTGATATCCAATCCTCCAGCATGAAGCCTAATTTTCTTGTCGAACCACTCAATAATGCCTTCAACTAACTCTTGCACCATGTTTTTTAACTTGCAACCAAAAATGTAAATCTACTTTATGACTACACAAATTATGTTCAAAGTTCAAATGTGCAATGAAATCCAACAAGAATCTAGGTTTTCAAAGAAAGAAAGGGCAGTTGATGTAAACAACTTGTAGTCTAGATAGAAAGACAATCTATGGGTAAACAAGCATATGCAAAAAGAAAGAGATTGATAACCCTAAATCATATACATAATTGGTGATAAATTAAAGGAAAAAACATGCATGCCAGTAAATGTTGTCTTCCATTGACATGCTTGATTGCATGTAGTCCGAATTAGATTAATGGTGAGTATAATTACCTTAATAATTGAGTAATGATTGAGCAATAATGTCACCTACATTACAAACCCAACAATTTCATCACATGTTTCTTGGGCCAGTGCTTATGTCTCCTACTAGTACCTAGCATCTAAACTTAAATGAAACCTAAAAGAATCTACTTGGGTGCCTTAAATATGAAGTTGGAAATAACAACACATGGGCCTTGCCACCAAAGTACAATAGATGTATATTAATGCAAATATATTTGTATGTGTGAATAGAGTAGTCACCACATGGCTAAAACCAACCTTTAAAGCTAGATCATATATGGATAATGTGTACACATATCATTTGGATACACATGTGTTGTAGATAGATACATGTATCACAATTTACATGGTCAGTGTATATGTACAATGTAACATATTCCATATGGATAATTTACATATATGACATCAAAATATGATGGCTATTTGAAGGTGTCTTCTTGGATCCATATATTGACCTAAAGATTTATCTAGACATAAATCATCATAAAATGAAAGCCCAATAAATCACTCAAAAAAATGAAACAAATGAGGTTGTGAATCAATTTCACATAACTTGGTCCAAAATCACCAAGTCAACAATCTTTTCTTGACAATTACCCTCCACATTAAAATCCCTTTCAAAAATTTCAGGAATTTTTCCAAAAAACATAATAAGCTTTAGTTTAATTTTTTCCCTTTATACATGAGCCCAAATTTCTTCTATATAAGATCATTGGCAACTTACATTGGAAGTAAATGATGAGAACCATCTTTCAAATTCTGAATCTAATTAAATAGTAGCCACATCCATAAATCCAAGGATCACAATTTTACTAGTTGACTAAAACCTAGATCATGACCAACCAATAAGATATATAGGACTTATTATATAGTTTATTATGAGTAATTATTGCACATAACAATATTCATTCAATTATAATCTAGCTCATAAGAATTCCAATTATATTACATCTTTAAAAAACAAGATTAAATTTGGAAAAATATTGCAACTCTTAAATTTAGCATGTGTTTTAAGGTTACCAATCCTAAGTTGAGTCTTTATGTTAAAATTCATAGTCCTAAAACCTTGCTTACCCCTTGTATAATGCAATAAGGTCCTAAGCTAATAGTCCTTTTCCAAGTCCCTTCATGTCCTTTTAAACTCCTTCTCCCTGAATTTGGCATGCTATAAGGGCTATTAGTCTTGAACTAAGTCCTTTTGTCAACACAAATGAAATGACTAGAATAGTAAAACTTTTGTTTACCTTAGCTCCCAATTTGCAACATTAATCACAATTGAATAGTTTTGCACATATGTCCTCAAATAACAAAATCCAAATTAAGTAATACATGTTTACATATTCAAATTGGAAATTTTTTTTTTTCAAGTATGATTTTAAAATACGAGAAATATAGTTTCATTATTGCCAGTTCATAAACCACACAAATATTAATTCATTTGTAGGATTCAAAAGGCCCCTTTTGATTCTTTGTTTGAAAATTGGCCAAATGTCATTGCACTTTTGCCTAACACTATAATCACCACATAATTTATCTACAAAGACAACTGACTAGCAAATCAATTTAATATGCACCCAAATTACCTCCCTAATTAGAATATAATTTCAAAAATCACTTTAAAAACACTTACGAAATAAAGTCTGGAACAAATAGGTAGAAAAAACAAAACAAATGAGATTAAGTCAATTTTGCATAACTTGGCCCTTCTTTTGCTCATAACTTGCGCTACAAATGTCCAAATGGCACATGCGAGGCCATTTTGGGCATCTACACTTCAAGACCTTTCCATTGATATAAAGAACACCTTAATGCAAGGTGTTTTGACCTTTGAACTCGAGCTTTGAGTTTTCGAGAGTCCTGGAGGACTCCAACCTCCCACTTTTGGGGGTGTGAGTTTCATCTTCACACTTATCCCAAAGTGGGGTTGCGACAAACAAATTCATATACCAAAGATGCGAAAATGTTTGTTTAAGATAAAGCAAAATGCCATCTCCATTAAGTAATAACAAAGGATGAATATATTTCACATGTACCTAGACTTGTATCCCCACTTTGATGGGCACTACCTTGACCATTACTTTGTGTCTAGTTAGCACTACTTGCAAATCAGCTACATTCATCTCTATCACTACCACTCTTGACCAATTTGAGGCAATTTGAACCCCCATGCTCGCCAAGCCCTTTATTATATTATGTAGTCATGCCCTTGTGTAGAATTCCAAATGGCTATAAATTGGAATCCCACATTATAAAACAATGAACCATTGATTATTTATTTGAAAGCAAAAAAAGATTAAACTATGCCTAAGACAAATTTCAATGACCAATTTCAATTGCCATGGATCTTAATTCAGACCAATTTGGCAATCAAAATCTAGCATCAAATTTCTTCAAAACTCAAAAATAGCAAGTCATTGACATTTCTAAAACTATTACCATCAACAATCCTGAATTGAGTCCTTATGTTAAAATGCATAGTCCTGAAAACTTGCTTACTCGATATAATGCAATCAAATCTTGAGCTGATAGTCTTTGTCCAAGTCACTTCATGTCTTTTTAAATTCCTTCCTAGATTTAACATGCTTTAAGGGCCGTTATTCCTTAACTGAGTCCTTCTGTCAAACTTCATAGTCCTTAATCCTTGTTTACTTTCCATAAAATGCAATCAAGTCCTGAATTGAAATCCTTTTAGGTTTTCCTTATTCAAGAGTTTGACTACCAATCCTAAATTGAGTCCTTATGAAAATTATTAATCCTTAATCTTTGTTCACCCGTTGTTTAATGCAATTAGGTCCTTAGTTGACAATCCTTGTCCTTTAGTACTTAATGTCCTTTTAGACTCCTTATTCATGAGTTTGGCACATGTTAAGTGTACCTACTAGTCCTAAATACAATCCTTATGTCAAAATTCATAGTCCTTACTCCTTGTTTACACCTTGATTATGCAATCAAGTCTTAAACTAATAGTTGATGTCCTTTAGGTCTTGTCCTTTTAAACTCCTTATTCTTAGAAATCTAAATAAACTTAAAAACCTATAAAATTGACTTTAAATAGTTTGTTCAAGCTTCAAAGCCTCAAACTTGAAACCCTATTTAATGGCACCCCCTTTCACATGCTTAAACATGTTGATTTAGTGTATTATGATGTGTTAGATATACATGTGCCAATTGCATAAGGTTAGGGAGTCTACTATTGTTATTGTTACATTTTAGACTTAATTATAGATGTGTTGCCCTTATCCTCAATCTAGTGGATGTAAGTTGGTTTTTCTCCCACCTCTTTATTCAATTTTAATCGAAATCTCACTCTAATGAAGTGGCATTAGAATATTGGAATATAACATGTGTTGCCCAATCTAACAAATTTTCGTTCTTGTGTTTAATCCATATTTATTTATGTCTAACGGGTGTACAATTGTGAAGAGTAGTATCCTCTAGTCCTACATGGGCTGTCCACTTGAACTTTTATATATGGGGCATTTCACAACTAACATTACAATTTGACATAGGGTGGATTTTGGATCTTCCATGAATTAGTGGATAGGTAACATGGCAGTGGTGTATTGTGTGCATCAATGGGCTTGGGGGATTATTTGTTAGTCTCTGTAACTTTCATACGGTGCACAAGGAAGGAGGAAATACCATGTGATTCAGTTGGATGTATCACCTTTTTTTTATAGACTAGATTGGTTTTGCATTTTACAAGGAGGTTGATGAAAGTGAACAACTTGGATTATTTACCTACATCATGTGTGTGCCATAAGTGAAAGCTCAACTACTCTATATGACATTATTAGGCATGGATCCCCTATTATAGACATGCAATGTACTCAATGGAATGATAGTAATGAAAGGTAGGTCCATTCTATTCAAGTGAATGTCCAAGTTTTGTGATGCTAACACATGGCTCTTTTTGTGTTTGAACTCTTGGTGCACATCACCCCATGTTGCACTTTGTCATGTAACCTTATGGTAGCAAAGGAATCATGAGTCTTTGAAATTATAGTTGTGTATATTTCACAAGCATCTACCTTGCAATTTTTAGGTGTTCAGATGTGGCAAGGCCAAGAATGAACAAATTCAGAATTTAGTCACCGTGAAAGAACCCATTCTAGATAGGACCCTAGTTCAACACCTTGATAGATATACCTTCTGACATAAATCCTAATACCAATCACAACAAATCCTTAAATAAACCCAAAATGGATCCCCTCAAAAATTTTGATGTGATCCATTTAATACATGCCTCGTATATTCCAAATTAATTATAAATACATATTTAATAGAACTTCAATACACCCAGCAAAATAGACCATGGATGTTTCCCTAATACACATATGTATGAGTATGGATTACGGAATTGTGTGACTAAGATTGGTGCCATATGCGACTAATGGCAATTATAGGCTTGATCATGGATGTAAACCATCCTAGAAGGATGGAAGAAAAATTATTAATTGCAAATTGTTAGTTGCAAACTCAGTTGCATCATAGTCCCAGAACAAACCAATCTTCAACTATAATCATAAAAACAACATGTAGTTGTAAACATATTTTAGTTGCACATAATTGCAAAAAAATGGGTTGCATTTCATTAGATTTCTTCTAATGTAGTTTGTTATTTTTTAAGGTATAACCAGATTGACAAACATTTTTGTGAAAAAACAATGCAATGGATTATTTTTGGTGAGTTCAAATTCGATTGAATACAAAGTTTTGAAGAGGCATTTAACAAGGAGAAGGTTGCTTATTAAAAGACTAAGGTAAATGGATGAAGAAGTAAATGATTTGCTTTCTTATGTTTCTTGTTTTTTTGTGTTTGTTTTCCTTATACATTTTTTGATTTTGCAAGTTTGTAATGATTTTGTCGGATAAGAACATTTTGATATCGGAGTTGGTGTTATTGGTGTTGTGTTTAATGGTGTGCCAAGAGGTTCTCCTATACCTTGGGTTCATGATGCTTCCATTGTTGTTACATATGGAGGACCTCCTTTTGACATCCTTATTGGGGTACCCTTTTCTAGGTGCAATGTTACTACTGTTTCTATAGATTCAGAGAAGATTGTCAGTCAAGTTGTTAGTGTTAGTTCTATGAAATTTCGGCATTGGCTCATATAGTAAATTTGAATTTGTGATGATTTAGAAGATTCATTTTGGAAACACCATGTTTGAGAAAGAGCTACCCAAATATAAGGATCGATTGGATACCATTTTTCCATGTTGTCCTCTTCAGACAATCAATGTTAACACTGTCTTTAGCCATGTCTTCGATCATTTGCAGAATTGCCCTATTAACATTACATGTATAGTTGATCCTAAGTTTCTCCCCACCTTAGGAGTACCAATTGGAGGAGACAAGGTTTGATTGTAGTTCATTCTAGATGTTTCATATTTTTTACAAACTTCATTTGATTACTTGGATTCCTTGTTTGTAACACCTGCATAATAAAGGATCAGGGAGAAGAGTTGTGGAAAAAATGTAAAAATTAGGTGAATGCTTTGGATCCATGAAGATGCCCAAGGTCTTGTGTTGGGTTGTTGGGAGTTGGGGGTCACTACCATGGTGTGTGTCCATGAAGAGGAGGTTGGGAGATTTTTTGAAAGTTGTTACGTTGGGAGTTGGGGTTACCATGGTGTTTGTTCATGAAAGGGAGGTTGGGAGGTTTTCTGGAAGTTGATTCTTGTAGGTTTACATAGTTTTCATAAGTTTTCCTAGGATTTGGTACTGGGTCAATGATTTGTGAGAGAATTAATCCACAACCTTCCTTCTTATGAATATAAATTAAATATGTGAAAAATTGTTTATGAAATAAATAACATAAACCCTCATAACTATGTAAAAAATTACATAATTTCAATCTTGCAACACATTTATTTTTCACATGATCACCTTTACATGTATCTAATTTCTTACACAATTTGGTTATATTTGAAGATGTGGGTTCATATTTCATTTTGTCAGTTTTTGCATTGTCTTCTGTTCATTTTCTCCAGGTTGAAATTGTTTTTCCATGTTTAGTAAAATGTTCAAAACTTTTGTTAAAGGATATTGAAGACATAAATAGTCTGATTATGTTAGTGCATTACCACCGCTTTTAAGACACATATGATTAGGTGTCTTATATTTTTTAATTTGTTCCAAATACTCACCAAGATTACTCTTTTCAATTGTGAAAACGTTACCACAATCATCCATGACCATTACAAGGACCAAGACAACAAGCATTTGCTTGCTGTCTTTGGGTTCACTAAGTTCATGACAACTTGACATGCAGAATTTCAACTTTCTGTAATGGCTTTACCCAAGTTCATAGAACTGATGTGTCATATATGCTGTATCATCAAGACTACACAATTAACACATGATTTTAGAGTCAGTTAAAAAGTTCATCATTTGGTAGGACATAAGAACATCTGTGGGAACTTTTCACATAAATAAGCTTTCTGGTTAAAGGAATTACACTATTCAAAACAAGAGGACTCTGTTTTTGGGAATATAAATGCTTGAACATCTTTGGAGTGTAAAGTTTCAATTTACTGTTCTAGATCAGAACTAATAAATTATTGCAGCTCTGTGAAAGCCCTTGCTAAAAGAAATTCATGAATTGAGAGTTTTGTAGAAATTGGCTGAGCTGCTCAGTTTTGCAGAAATTTTGTGACTGGCTAGTGTCCCACTTGACATACCATAGCACCTTGGCAGCTTTGACACAAGCAGCTTTGCAGAAATTTTGTGACTGGCTAGTGTCCCACTTGACATACCATAGCACCTTGGCAGCTTTGACACAAGTCTGTCAAATCCTTAACTAATTTTTTAAGAGCCCATGTCCAAAAATAGATTGCTCCATAATATTCTAGACAATTCTCTATTTCCCTTCACAAGATTTTGTTCTTCGAACAAATATTCAAACTCCTTTTTTTCAACATCTCCGAAAATAATATAATTAGTGTTAAAGCTGCCAAGGTACTACAGTAGTGGTGCAAATGATAGTGGGCCAGTAGCTTGAAATCTGAATTTGTGTAGAAAGTCACATGGGTTTGCAAGTAGCTCTTCTGTCTGGAGCCATTGATATCAAGAATGCCACATGGACAAGCTCTTTTTTATTGAAACTAAAAGAGTTCTTCTAACACTATATATTCTTTTGGAGTTTTCAATCATCCCACATACACCCTTGTGTATAATACATACTCCTTTGCTTGGAGGACAACATTCTCAAAAGCTGGGGATGTTTTGTTTCCTACCTGTTGTTTTTGATTCCTGTTGAATTGTTGACTAGTAGCCTGTACCCTACCAGTCCATTACATTTCAAAAGTTCCCACAGATGTTCTTATACATTCCCAATCAGTGCAACAATTATGGTACACTAATCTTTGCCAAGAGTTTTTAGGAGTGTCAACACTTCAACAATATAACTTGTTGCAAGCTACAATTCAAATAAGCGCAACTGGTTATATCATATAGAATAAGTTGTCAAACATGAGACAATTGCTGAATTCGCATGTTCCTTATTTTCAATCAAATCAAGTCCACATCCTATGTTCAAATAACAACAATTAATGTATAATTTTGAATATCTTGGAGAATGCATAGAAAAGTCTGAACTAACACCTCTGAAAATAAACATTGTGTTCGTTCCAACAGAACTGAAACAAAAATAACAAAGAATGAGTGTGATCATTACCTTGTAAATGTCATTCACAAAATATCAGATTGTCACCTTTGTCATGAATGGCAGTCACTAGCACATGTTACTCCTCACTGACTTCATCAACTCCTGGTGGTGGATGTAGATAAAGTGGATAGAAATCTGCTCCAAATTTTGGGCAAACAATTCTACACAAATTTGCATCCCGAGTTTTTGTTGCATTTCCAGAAGCAACTGGAACACTCAGTCATGATGTTGGTTAGCACTGAAGAGACAAAGATAATTGAGTTGTAGTCATCAATCTCCTGCAGATGGCCTCCAGAACTGAAAAGCTGGAGACCAAGATCTGCAGTTCTCTGCACAATTATGGCATTTTTCGCTACTGAAAAATGTAGGTGGGAATTAATGAGATTTCGCACCAAAGCTCATAATTTCTATATTTGACACAGGAAATTTCAGCATGACAGAATGGCTAACAGAAAGATCCATTAATGTCCAGTTGACATCTCAGAAGAGGCTTTTGAAACTGGAAAAAAAGAACTTTTAGACAACAGCTCTCAAGCATATAGGCTCTATGAGATGAGTAGAATCTAGGAAGAAGTGCAATTAAGATGCTAAGATTGAGTGTGCCTCAAACTTGGTCAACAGATTCCAATGCCTCTCTTTCAGTTACCTCTGAAATTTCAGAAGCAGATTTCCAGGATGGAGGGGTAGCTAGAAACTTTGCATCAAACGACTTAGATTGTGAGGAAAGGAGGGGAGTGTATGGTGTAGCCCCATCAGGAAGCCCAAAGACCCAGTCAAGAACATTCAGGTACTTTGACCGGAAAACGTCACGCTCTTGAGCATAGCAATGCATTATGATGGCAGTAGCAGTGCTGAAAAGCAGGACATCAAACCGTTTAGGAGGAATCAAATTGTAGCGCTCCAACAGTCCCCAATCAGTCACACAAATTGCAAAGCTCTCCATTGCACGGGCAAAACAGTACAGGGCAATTTCCATGCGCCGTGATTTCTTCTCAATCATCAATGCTAGACCCACTGGAAACTGCGGAAATAACAAACAGATACAAAGTCAGCATCTCCATATACATCATATCACTTCCATCAAACTTCACCTACTGGAAGCCTAGTTTTTGTGGTTCCTTCTCTCAAGTCAATTATTTTTCTAAATCTGTATTTCAGTGGATTAAAACCATGGATCACCAATGGTGAAACAAAAGAGGCACAAAATCTATCTTTTCAGCTTCACCAGCCCATCCTGGAGCATACTCTTTGACCAATTAGGTGTTAGCTAGCATGGTCACATCTGGTCAGCATTGAAAACAAAATCACCAGCAATGTGTGGCACATTATGACCAGTCACATTTACTAGTGCAGCAGACCTTGAGATAAACAATATGCCATACTGCTCTATAGTGTACTCCTAGAATATTTCTAGGATATCACAATAAGAAAAGCACATACACAGAGCATAAACAAAAGAGACTTTCATACTTACTCCAAAGAAAGTCAATTCATGTAGCTGCAAGAGGACAAAACTCAAACAAAAATAGAGTACCATGCAGATGCAAAAGAGAAGGATTCGTACAGTTGCTGCTGCAACAAGTGGGGAGTTGATAGTCCCTGTGGCTCTAAACAAAACACATGTCCAGGACCTGCATAGAGACAAAGGAAGTTTGTAAAAATATCACCTACTATGATGCAGCACAAAAGAAACCAGAAGAAATAATGGATTGATTGATGTCCAAAAAGGATATACTCCCCACATCTAAAAATCCAATCCAAACCCAAGGAGCATATAGTGACAGGAGGTGTGCACCTACCAATGAAAAGAAAGAACAAACTGAGATGAAGTGGAGAAAAGAATTGATGATGAACAGAGTGACAGGCATTCTGGTGAGATACCTACCAGGCTGATGCACAATAAACAGCAAGGAATAGGCTAGATCTAGCTGTGCCAATCAAGGATTTCCACAATATAGGAAATGGCCTGCACCCATGATTACAACAACAATAGTGTGTGTAAAGAAATTCAACAACACCCCTTCAGAGGCAGCACTGGAAATATGCAAATTATCAGAAAGGCTATTAACCTTTTCTGTCATTGATGAACAAATAAGAGAGAAAAGCATTAGCCTCAGGAAATATGATTACCTCACAAATAGGCCTTGACGATGCACAAGAAGAGCAGGAACAAAATAAACTGGCAAGTAAACAGGCAATGACCGTAAATATGCTGGCCCCAAGAAAGAGAAGAAATGTGACATGCAACCTTGGTTTCCATGTAACATCTGCGTCATGAAGCCACAACATAGAGATATTATCCCAGTTGGCAAAACAATCTCAAGCTCTGGGAGAAACATTATGCAGGATATGTTGACAGAGGCAAAAAGTTAGAAACCAAAAGCCTGCTCTTCAACAAATACCTGCTTCTACTGCATGTTTTAAGAGGCCAGATTGTACAGTGAAAAGAGATTAAACCTCTGAAGAATTATTGCAATAATAGTAATAGTCTCCTTGAGAAAAAAGGTGTCATTACCGTGCATGGAATGGACATATTGGGATCCAGTTTCAGATCAACTCCATTTGATTTGTAATACTCCTCAATGGCTTTCAAGGCAGAGAATGGCTCCATCTTCAGTGCTAGCTCCTTGAACCCCCTTATGATAGAGAGATCTTTTCCTCCATGCTTGTTGAGGAAAGCAATGTAAGATGATGGCAGACTATCTGGCTTCAGAATCCAGGCTGACCTTGAATGGCAGAATACAACAAGGGTCCCAGAGTTAAATTCTTGAAATACTTTTGCTATACTATAAACTACACATAGAAAACATAAGAGACCAATTACTTACAGAATCTGTGAGGATGACAAACACATGAGGAATGTGTCACCATGCCTCCAAGAAAGAGGTCGACATAGCCACCCTGTTCGCTCATTCTTAATGCCACAGCGGGCAGCCAGAACTGCTGCCCGGACAAGGATGTAAAGGGCCATGCTTGTGTGTCTTTTTTTGTGCCCCGTCAGTAACAATGATGGTCCTGCAACTGCTCCAGCAACCAGTGATCGCCACCTTGCAGTCCTGCAAAAAAGAGACTCCGCAAAAAGCCTTGTGACACAAATGACCCAGAGGATGCAGAAGGTATCACATTTGCAACTTCCTACACAGGTCTGCTAAGACATGTAACTGATGTCATGGCCCATTCCTGCTCGGGTTTAGGGCATTTTGTTTTAAATAGGAGACATAATTCATATCATATCCAAACTCTCCTTCAAGTTTTCATGGTTGCTTAAAGAATCCATCTAAGAAACTGAATAAAGACATTGAGAATGCTTATTACACCACATTGTTGAATGTGCCCGTGATTCACATTTTCCGAATTGACCCAATGTAAAATCTCAATGTTTAAAGGGCGTGTCCAAACCTGTGACATCCACCTATAGCTGCAACAGTTTCATCAACTGTGCAGAATACTCCTGCAAATGTTCCCACAAACAAGCCATAGCGAAGTGTCTCTTTCAAAGCAGCCATGATAGCTTCATTGTTTGTTCTTCCTCGAAGACTCACACCTTTTGTACTGCATGAACATAGTGAACAGTCAGCTCTAAAATATTTCTGAGAGGGATTTGTGACAGAAAGTGAGATTGGCCTGTGTAAGACCAATATATTGAATAATCACAAAGAGGATTTAAAGCCTTCACCTAAAGGACGATCTTTTTCTCAGGCGGCTGAGAATCGCAAAGAGGGAAAGACCTCCCCGAAGACCACCTCCAATCACAAAACCTTTAATGGAAGCTGCAATGCAACGATCCAAAGCTTTCCAGAAGCTCTTCCCAGTCTCCTTTCCAGAGGTAGAACAGGCATCATCTTCCACAAATCCTCCTCCCTGCTCTCCCTGCTTGTCCAAGAGCTTCAAAGCTCCTCCTCCTCCTCGGTGACTACTTAGAACAGCTCCTCTATTGCCTCTTTCAAGCTTTTTCCCATTCACCAATACAGGTCCACTTCTGATCATGCTAGGTCTTATGCCATCTGCATCCATCATTCTCTTGAGCAATACGGGAACAACGTCTTTAAATTCCCTCGTCCTCTCTGTCTCATTCCCCGTGATCAGTGCTCCTCCACTAGAAGGAAAAGCATTATCAGAAGGTGCTGATGTATCCATATGCCTAGACTGGAGGATATGAAATCGCCAGAAGCGGCTATTCAACTCTCGAAGGCTGGAGAAAATTGCAAGATATATTGTCGAAAGTGTTGAGAAGGTATTCTCTCAGCCGGAGAAGGAAACATCACAGTGTATCAGCATCTCCAATGAATTCCAGCAGCGATCAATAACCCTATACTCTAAAAGCTGAAGCAATCCGAGGAAACTGATCACAAAATCGAAGGAATGGAACCGATGTTCGTTGAAAAAAACGCCACAGCCAAATCTCGGAACTACCAAAAGGAAGGAAAATCCTCTCCGACCTGGGGAAAACCGTGCCAAGAATCAGAGAGTTAGAAAGCGTTGGTTACGAACAAGAACCTCAATAGGATGGATCCAATCTCTTGTTCCATTTCCCAAGCGCAACAAGTTAAGCAGCATATTCGAAAGAAAATAAACAAACACTCGGAAGAGAGAGAAAAAAAAGGAAAACTCTAGTATCCCTGCAGAAGAGCTGAACTACAAAAGCAATTCGCATGTCTATAAGAAGCCACAAACCTCCATTACTTACGCGCTACCTACCAGAAAGTGCAGGTGTTTCATCATCCCACAGAAAAGACAATGGAGCATGACTAGGTATATATATCAGAGAATGGCTGAATGTGTTATGTGGCAAAACAATCCAGAGGAGTACCTTGAAACTGCGCGAAGAGCTTGCAATTTGGCATGAAATAAACATGAAACAATCCCCCGGTCGCGTGCACAACAAGAAGCACTCCATCACAAAAGGCTCCTTCTTCCCGCAACTTTTTAATCTATTAAAAATCTGAAAAACCGCGCAAAAATAAAGACCAGAAAATTTGAAAAGAACCAAAATAAAGCGCAGACAATCGATCTTCCCAGACGCTCCGAACGATTCCTGGCGCTCCTCGTCGACGGTTAGTACGCAACAGAAGGAGGCTGAAGAAAGACGGCCGAGACGATGCCGAGCGTCGTCGCCATAGCCGTGATCTTCCTCGGCGCCCGGGAGCTACCGGCGCTTCACCCGCGGCGAAAATCGAGATCCCAAAACCAGTTCACAAAACCCCATCCCAGGTCCCGATTCAGATGCTGTCCCATGACATGTCGCTTGCGTGGCATCTTAAGCCACCATTCTTGCACGTACTAATCCAAATGGTCATCTTTCAGTGTGTACGTGGCCACGTCCAACAACGAATCAAAATGCATGCGTGGCGACTACATGTCACAATGCCATGTTCTGTCTACGCGATGTGGTCGGCAGTGGGAAAACGGTTCCTGATGCGCGGGAGATGTGGGTGGGGATCGTGGGTTCCTCCGCCGTTCTCATCTGGCCCGATCCTTCTGGCAGTCCACGTGCTTTGCCTGCAACTGACGGGAACAGAGAAAAGTGAATGCGAAGCGTCTATCGCGGAAAAGCAGGTGTCCCGTATTTATAATCCGTATTTATAGCGTATTTTTATAGGTATCTATCGTTTAGTATTTTTCTCTAAGGCTGTTGCGTGGACAAGTTCTAACTTGGGGGCAAAAAAATCCAATAAAAAACTGATGGCCGGAACCATCACACAGAAGACAAAAGGGGAGGCCAAAGAAAGGCCCAAAAAACGCGCAGCCCCATAGGAACCAAAGAATGGAGAGAGTTAGTCCCTCTAGTAGTAGTAGGAAGCTATCTCACCCACCGCCCTTCTAATGTCACCTGCATGCAAAGTTCTAACTTCTAATGGCCTTTAAGCTAGTAGGGGTCCACACTTACTACCGTCCAACTTTCCCCCAAGGTTAAACCCAAGGAGTGTACCAGTGTTGGCCGGTTATTGAATTTTGATTATTAACTAGGTTATCAATCCGGTTATTTATATCCTACCAGTTGGATATTGATTTTTTGATAATCAGTTAATAACCTAGCTGATTGATATTAAAATTTCAAAATCTAGTAACCTACCTAGATGATCTAGTTATCATCCAAGTAGGTTATCAATCCTAAAACACATCACATTTATATAATAAAAAAACAAAAGAACAAGAAAAAAGTTTTTAAAAGTATGTTTAATTTTGTTCACAACCTTATAACCAGCTATCAATGGGCAAGATAACTAATGATTATCAACTGATTATTTGACAACCTACCTTTATGCATAACTGGTGGTTACTACCTTTCAAAATATTGATAATTTAACCAACACCAATTTTTTTTGATATTGAGATCGATAACCTAATCGGCACCAACAAAAAATTTTTAAAAAAACATATTTAACAATTATGAAAAAAGGTACAACAAAAGGCATTTAACGCATTATACAAATTTTATATTATTGATTTTTGTTTTCTATTTGAAGACATATTTATGCAATTGAACTCCATCAAACCAAGCTTTTGCTTGTGAAAAGCCAAAGGAGAACTAACATAATCTTGCAACCAAAAGAAAACAAGTCACAAATATAGCCAAAATAATCAAAGTTCTAATAAACCAAGAAAAAAGGATCACTAGAAAGGGGGAGTGGTTCCATTGGTACAAGATGTACACAAGAGCAGGTGAATAGGGGAAAAGAGGAAAAGAAAATAACAAGAATGTGCATTGTTCTTGAATAAAGGGGATGTTAGAAACTTGACCTTTTGTTGTATCATATCCTTACTAAAGTAGATTTGTGCAAATAGAAGAAGTTTAAGACCTTTTAAAAAATAAACTTGCACAAGAAAAATTAGTCATTGGATGTCCTTATTTCAACAAGTGCCATACGGCAACAAATTGCACATATTTTTTCTTCTTCTCTTCCTTCCCTACTCATTCAACTAAGTCACCAATCGTATCACACCCTATGGAAGCATACAATTTTTCAGTTTTCACATGTGTGCATTGTTAAGGTTCACATAATATGCACCATAGTCATTCCAAGTTTGGCAACATTGCACTTCTTTCAAGATGAATGCATATTGAGAAAATCAAGCTTTTGAACTAACAATTTATCTTTCCCTTCAATTTTGAATCATATTTTGCACCTCACCATCTTTATCTTGCCAACCCCCATAAAAAGGTATAAACCAAATCAATTTTGTAGCCCGTTTATTTTGGTAAATCCAATTAATTTTCAACTTTGATTTTTTTGAGTTTTTTTTTTTGAGTTCATTAATCCTAAGCTTTGTAGGATCTCTAAAAGGGCATGTAATAATTTCTTCACAAATTTTCTTTTTTCCCTTTCAAAATGCACTACCCACATAAATATACACAATAAAATTTAAGATCACATTGGGTGATATAATAAGTTCTATTGCACATGGATAATTTCAGGTTTGCATTATTACATGAAGGATCCATGGATGCAAAAGACTTGGAAAAAAGATGGAACCTAAAGTTCATTGGAACTTAAAAGGCTACCATAGTCAAAAGACAAAACCCTAAAATGGTTTAGGTATGCACAATAGCCACAAACATTCAAATATTCACCACAAACACAAATATTCAAGTTTCAACACGACACTCTTACATTTCACACAAAATTTAAGTCACATAACACACAACATTCACACAAAATTTAAAAGATTTCGGTTTTGAAAAACACAAAGAACATTCACAACATTTAGGATTTGCAAACAAATGAAATCATTTTAGAAAGGAAATTCAAGTTATGTAAAGTAAGAAAAATCAATGAACATTGATATTACTGAAGAACATGGACAATGAATGTGATGTCAAGTTGCACTTCAAAATTTCATACCATTGCAACTTATGACATTCCAATCTTCGATGTGTCAACATTCAAAAATCCATGAACATATTCCATAACTATCAATTGTAGTAAAAAAGAAATCCAAGTTCATGCATACCTTCAACAACAAAAATATGTTGACACCTCACCATTGTGCCCTTCTTAACATTGAAAAGACACATACAACAAAGATCTAATCTTAAATACAAGATCGTAAAATGATGTGATCAAGGTAAAAATGAGAAAACTTTTTGAGTGGAGAGGCCTAAGAAGTTCAATCAAGCCCACTTGTCGACTTGAGGGAGGAGATATTATAGAGGAGGTTGTGGATGAATAGACTACAACACAAGTTTATGAACAAGTCTGAACAGAAGTCTCAACAAAATAAGAAACATAGTAGGTATTTGTTCACACAAAATCACCATACTATGATATAACTGCTAATGTTTATTTATCTACCTAATTTATTACAATAACAACAACGACAACTTCATAAGAGGAGGGGGATAATGGCCATACACATACCATTACAAAAGCACAATAGCAAGAACAACTATGACAAATTATGTAGACTAAAGATATTCATGTGATGGAAGAACAACAGTTTATAGAACTATAGGGTATAGTTACATAATAGACAACTATAGAGTAAATAAGAATAAGAAATAATTTATTCTATAGATTTTAAGTTCTTTTAGTACAAATATCTTTAATAGGATTTCAAGGACGGAATCCAACGTACAAGGGGGGTAATGTTAAAGGCAAGATTGTATTGTAATAATTAGACCAGATAAGCATAAAGAGTAGGCATTGTGATGTTTATTTTGAGATAGGTTTGATAGATCAAGTTCAATAAGTACAAAGTAGTTGAAATTTGTTGAAGTGGAATTCAAATGATGATTTAGGTAGGAAAGTTGAGGATTAAAGAAGCTATGGATATTTTTTGAAGGTTATTTTTTTAATCAGTTCTTTTTTATGTCTAACACTAGGAGTACATAGAAGAAAGAAAGCATAATAATAGTTACGAAGATAGAACAATTTTGAGGATGTACACAAGATTACTGAATTATGACCTTTGGTATTTGTTTTTTGTATTTTTTTCATGAACTATTGTTTCTTTCCTATATATTAGTATGAAAAATAAACTATGGAAAAATTATGACAAATTCATGACTATGCAAACACTTGGGTTGTGAAAAATGTGGTTGTTGAAACATTTTGAATTATGTATGGATTTTTAATACAAAATTTTGTATAACTAAAACTTAATATGTATAAGAACAAAAACTATAATTGGAACAATGTTAAAACATTGGGATTTATCAACCTAACCTAGAAGAACCCTCAACAACAATAATGGTTCACTTTCAAAATAGATGTAACATGCATCCACTACAATGCCATTGACCCCCTCTACTTGTAAGAAACACGCAAAACTAATAGAAGAAGGCCTTCAAAGCCCTTTGTTACGCAATCCATGTTAACACAATGATGGAAAAATTTGTGAACTTATTGATATGAACACCCATAAACCTTGAAGGCAAGAGGGAAAAACAAGTTTGCAAGGTACCAATCTTGATAAAGTCCCTCCTTTATTTGATTCGCCACCATTGCAACCACCTCACAAGATAATGGAACACACAAAACCAAGTCCATTCAAATGCAGTTAACAATGACGACATCGGCCAATGTGCGTATGCCATCAACCAAAAGCACAATGTTGACTTGTTAACATGAGGACTAAAGGGTAAAAGGTGAAAGAACGTGGGTTTGCTCACACACAACATGAAAAAAAACATGTATATTTCACAATGAAATTAAAGGCGTTCCACATTGCATCATGTGATGTCATCTTCTCCATGCCATGAACGCAACGAAGGAGGTGAATCCCCATGGGGTTTAAAGATTGGTCATAGATGCAATGAGACTAACCAAAGGTCAATGGATGGGGGAGGCCTAGCTTGGTGCACATTGCAGATGAAAAAACATTTGAGTTTAAACGGAAAAAAAGGATGATTGGGCAAGTAGACAACCAAGCGTTTGTTCTCGGCCCTACACAAGACCTCAAATGTGCGTGCTGTGAATTTGAAGGCAAGTAAGAAAGGATGTTAAAAAAAAATGGTCATGCAATTTTTTTGAAATGTTTTTTTAAAGTCGATTTTTTTAAAACAATTGTTTGTTTTAAAATATTACTAATGGTATTGAATTTTAAAAACTTCTCAATTTAAACATATATGTGTGTGTGCAATCTTGTGAAAAATTGCTACTTTGTTTTCTTATAATGCTGCAAAATACAAGATTCCACCAACTTGTAAGTCCCACTCCAATCCAATTTACCCAACCTTGAATTGAGAAGAACAAAAGTTATATCATGTAACAAAGTGTTTGTTCATTACACTAGTCTTTTGCAACTTTCTTGTTTTGGTGGGTTTACCCATGAAATCAACATTCGACTTTTCACATGGCAATATTAGTCAGATCAAGCCTACAAAAAAGGCATTACAAAATGGAAGACCACTGTTCCTTGTATGCATTATTATATTAGGCTTGGAAATCCAGATTCTACTGTAGCCTAGGGTCAGTTTCCACATTGACAAAACAATTTTGTTTCAAATTATTTTTTAAAAAATTGAAATTATTAAAATTTTCCATGATCTATTATGATATTGTGAAGTGAGTAAAATTATATACAGAGTGTAGCCTATGACAATTAAGATGATTTTCAACTTGTCAACTCCATATTTTCACAAAAAATCGTTTCACTATTTTGAGGATTATTTAATTACGAAACTGACCTTAGGGCGCAGGTACACAAGTTGATAAACATTCAAATTGTGTTTTGTGAGCTTTTATTGTTCTGCTGAACCCTTGTCTAGTTGTTGTGTGGCAATGCTTACAGTCTTACCCAAGAAGTTTCACAGGTCATTATAAGTATATGCATCCTGATTCAACCTTCAACCTCTCATTCATACGCTTGTCATTAATGAACCTTGGTTTCTTCGAAGTTTTGTTGTTTACAATATAAGGGAAGGGCGGATCCAGAGCTACTTCCATTTAATTTGAGGGCATGGGAACTCGGTACCCTGTTGAGTTCTCATGCCCTCCAACAATTGGCTATGGAATTTCCATACCCTAAAACAATACATTGTATTTGGAGGGCACCTTCTACCCTTGAACCCTCTTCAAAAGTGGAGAGAGAGGAGCAAATTATATGCTTTCTCAACAGTTGTAAGATCCTGCCTTGGGTGAACCAGCACTCACATTGGTACTGGGTAAAATTCCCAAAATTCATTTAAAGTTATTTAAAAATATTATAAATATCCCATGCTTAGACTAAATCATGGTCTTTTAAGTTCAAATCTAATATTTTTTGGGCTTAATATGGTCACGTAAAGCACTCAGAGAAAATTCACAATGTATGTGAAGGGCACCTTATATCCATCAATTTTCCTCCTAGAAATTGGGAAGGATATTATGCCTACTTATAGGTGTAAGAACCCTCCCATTTCATTCTCCTCGTCCTAGGCCTCTTATTTTGAGAATGCCCCCACCCTAGAGCTTTACCCTACACTAAGAGGCCTTGCTCAAAAATTTGAAGGTACCAATGTGGGTGCTCATTCACCATGGCCATAGGATCCCTCCCACATTTAAGAGTAGATGTAAGAACTTTTTGTCACCTAGACCTTGCGATCTATGCATAAGAGAAGGGTAAGGCACTCAGCCCTTCCTTGTTTTGAGATGCCTAGGCACAAGGGCAGTAGCCTGAGTGACGGGCACCAAAATAAACAAGGAAGACCAAAGGCCTACCCTTCTTTGGTATAAAGACCTGCCCTAATTTTCAAAGGACATGTGCTTCCACCAGGGAAGATTTCTGCAATTTCATAAGATCATGGAAGATGGCCACCATCCCTTTTTTTACGAGCAAACTAGAGCCTAAAAACGACAAGCCCGAAGACCTTCTGAAATCCCTTTACAAAAAGAAGAGGCCAGGTTGCATCTTCTTTAGAGCTAACAATACATAGCAGTATCACAAAAGTTGCAAACGGCCATCCACTTTTCAGCACTCCTTTTTCGTGATGTGCTTTAGTTACTTCCAGGCTTCCACCCTTTCAGAACACACCTCCCATCACCACAACCAATCTATTGCAGACAGTTAATTTTTGACATAGAGCAATATGATCGACCCCTTACAAGTGGTCCATTTTTGACATCACAGAGCAATATGATCGACCCCTTACAAGCAATCAATTTTTAACATGAGATGGAAAGATTTTGATATCTACTTTGAGCTAACTTGACATCCTGTAAATTCTCCTTTTTCTTTTTTTTCTTATTCCTTTGAAGATTTTCCAAATCTATGGGGTTTTTATTAATAAAGTTTTGCAAGGTTTCATCATTTATGTTCGTTAGTAGTGCTGTGAAGCCTAGACCATCAAATTTGACAACTTTCGCCATTAACATCCATCCCTCTACATTGTGTTTTATTGCTTTGTAATTTCTCATTTGCTTTCTCATTGCTCCATGTATAACTGCTAGCCTTTGTTAAGGTTTCTTGTTTAGCATCATGTGTTAGGTTGCAAGTACAAACATCCCAATAAACACCCATAGTTCATGCCTGTACCATTAGCCTAGGCCAAAAATGGCAAAGAATAGAGTTAGGCAAGAAATTTGTTTTCCAGCGAATGGGGTGAGGTAGCATGCACCCAAAGGTCCCATATATATTTTTTGGGGGAGTGCGGGGTTCCTTGGTTTTTGATGTTCCGAATGTGTTCTCATGAGATTCTTATTATGTTCCCATCAAGTTCGCAATGTGTTGCCCAACATGTTCCCAATAGCTTCTCATTCTATCCCATATCCTTGGCCCTAAGTCTTACTCTTGTAACCTAATTAAGCAGCCCAAAGGACCAAATTACAACATATCTATTTTGGGACTATCCAAAGCTTGATTTTTTACTTTTATTTTTTTGTGATGAGCCAATCAAAGATGCCCATCCAAAAACATAAATTGAACTTTGAAGGTCCCCACAACTAATTTATATGATTCACAATGTATTACTGTATCTCAATAATACCAAAATACTATTGAGAATTTTAAATTTTCAGTATGAACTAGTTGGCAACTATTATGACCAATAAAGCTCACAACGTGTGGGGGGGGAATTCCCAAAATGTGAGGGAGGCTAGACTTACTGTCGTCTCATCCTAGGCTCCTTTATTTTGGCAATGTGCCTACCGTGGGCCAGGGCTTTTTTTCTTGTTTTTTTTTTCAATTTTGTGATGTAGCTGAAGTGGTCATCATCCATAAGATGATTTAGCCAAATTTGGCTACATACTAGATATTAAAGTAGTAAAAAACAGAATCCTCCCTGCTCTGCAATGGTTACCACATTCAAGAGCCATGTGAAATCATTGTGGAAGCAGGGATTGTAGCCAGGGACAGCAGCTCTACTATTAGCTTCCATAAGAGCCTCCAACTCATTTTCTAATAAAAGCTGGCTGGAGAGTCATAATGGTGATTCTCAAACTTGAAGTTGAATAAATAAATGAGTACCCCCAGTTTATAATGGGGGTATTAGCCCAGGCCAAAAATGGTGACGAACATTTTTGGAGCATAGAAATTTCATGCAGCCAATGGGAAGGCTCAGCATGAACTCAAAGTTCCTTGATTATTTTCTGTTAAGTTTTTTTTGGGCGGGGGGGGGAAGGGGGGGGGAGGATTTTTTCATTTTTCCTTTGTCCCAACATGTTCCCTTCAAGTTCCCAATATGTTCCCTTCAAGTTCCCAATGTGTTCCTGATAGCATCTTGCTTTGATCCCATATGTTTTGCCCAAAGTCCTCCCCTTCTCACCTATATAGGTGGGCCAAAGGGGGAGTCTCTCCATCTTTCCATAGAATCAGCCTCCATAGTTTCAACTTTGTTTTGTGATGGGCCAATCAAATTGGCTCATTGCCAAAGAAAAAAAGTTGGACTTGGGAGGCACCCCCAACTAACCAAGTACCTGGGGTATGCCTCATGTTTCAGTGTGTTTTTAATTTTGACTGTGCTCTGTTGGGAACCAAAGGGATCTTTATGTTTGTGAATTATTTGGAATTATGCAGAAATACTTGTGCAAACATTTAGGTTTGGCAAAATGTCTCTGTAAGTATTGTTTTTGAGCGTGTGCAGAATTGGGTATCGGCTTGTGTAAGAGGAGAGTTGGTAGAATAGCCGAAGAAGATCGTCGTGTTGCCAAGGCATTGCATGATGGGAACTAATGGTGGAGTCTGACGTCCAAGGTGTAATGTCTTAACAATTGGGCCTTCCTTGGCGTAAGGACTATGTAGTGCGTTGTTGTGACAGCTCAGATGGACTGATATTAATGGTCAGTTTTGCTGGTCAGCAAAACACCTGCCCAGAGGAAGATCAAGTACACGAAGTCTTGCGAGCCAGCCTAGTGCATGAAAACATGCATGATAAGGTCCTCAAATAACTAAAGAAATCTCCACCAAGGTTAAGGTTGTCATCAGTACTGGAGAGATTATCTGGTAGGAGGTAGAAAGGCTTCTACTTCTTTAAGATGTTAATTTATTTTTCAAAGTTAGACATAATGAATAACAACATAGTCTACCTAAGGATTATGTAACCTACCTATAGGCTATTTACTTATTTACTTGCAACATAGTTACTTATAGATCTACATGCATATCTATCTATCTACTTATTTATTTATGTATACAGGAACATATACTCAACCTACTTACTTATTTAAAATTTTTTTGTCTATTTTTTTTTTCTAGCTAACTATGTACAACCTTATCTAGTAACAACATGATCAAAATAAACTTATTTATTATAGTGAATTATTTCAAATAATATTGAAATATGATAATTACATATTGATTTCATAATGATATAATTTAAACCAAGGTGAAATGATTAAAGGGCAATGAACTTATTTTAGTTTTAAGGTTCCATAGTGATTTGAGTTTATAAATTACACCTCATTTTTGTATCAGTGATTTTGTTATGCAAATGAAAATTTCAAATTTTTAACAAATGTATTGAAATTTTACCAAACTATTTTAAAGTGCATGTTGTTTTGAAACTCACATTATCGTTTTTTTTAATTTTTTATTTAGTTCTATAATTATTTAGGTTTACAATTTATCATCATGGAGTCAAGATCACAATAATGTACCAATTGACATCCAAGTTGGATTTTTTTGGTTTTAGGTTTCTATTGAAAGTCACAAAATGATGTATTGTATGTTTTTAAGTTTTTATTAATTTCAATAATATGGTATTATCATGTTTAGAAATAGTAGAATAAATGAAATTCAAAGACATCAAATAATTTGTAAATTAATTATCATAACTTTGTTAAATTTCACTGTATATTAGTGCAAAAGTGGGGTGCAATTCATTAATCTAAATCAATATGAAACCTTAAAAATGAAGTAAGTTCACCTCACCCTAATCATTTCATTTTATTTAAAATTATATCACTATAAGGTCATTATTTAATCATCATTTTTCATTATTAGTTAACATAATTCATTATTAATTGAAATAATTCATTATAGTATATAATTTTTTTAAAATGTTGTTACTTTATAGACATTAAGCTATTGTATTTTAAACTATTATAAGATATTTTATCCTAAATTATTGTAAATTATTTTACCTTGGGTTATTTTAAGTTATTTTACTCTATGTTATTATCAACTATTGAATATAATCATAATCCAACAAGCCAAAAATGGCATTGGATCATAAATAAAAATAATCAAAATTGGATAAATATTTATGTTTTGCCATTTAAAGCCATGGCAATCATGGCAAGCTGTTTCTTTTTCATTGATGTGAATGTCAAATAATTCAAACCAAAAATATATTTAATGAAATTTGAAATTTAAGTATAAAAATTTAAGTATAAAAATATATTTAATGAAATTTGAAATTTAAGTTTTGATTTAAGACCTTTGACATTGAACACCTATAGTGTTAGACATGAATCGATTTTACAAAGGATTATCAAAAGGACTCATATAATAAAACACATTTGATGGGAAGAAATTAAGAGGATAAAAACCTATTAATTACATTGAAAAAACATTCATACTTTAAAATATGTGGGATTCTAAAACTTTAAAAATTCAAAGAATTTTCCAAAATTGATCCAAAGTTTTAGAACTTTGAAAGTTTTTACCACCGATAAATGAAGTATAATCTACATGATGTGTTAAGAAAAATTGTAGCTTATTATCACAAAAAACATAAAAATGTAAAAAATGAAATTTTAATTATGATTTGAAATTGTTGTCATTTTCACAAACATAACACTAAATTTACAAGGAATTAAGACATTTTCAAAATTTCAAATTATTCAAAAATGATAAACAAAAAAATGTCGTGTACTAGGACAACTATAAGCATTTGTTATAAAAAATTGCAAAAAAAAATTGTTCCAAAATTCATTTGTATGGAAAAAAAAAAAATTGGGAAAAAATGACATGTAATATTTTTCTAAGATAATCATGTTGGTTCATTATATATCATTTGCAATATTGGGTTAAAACATGTAATTAGGAGTCAAAAAAGGTGTCATATGTTAAACATAATCAGTCAAAATCAAACTTTTTTTTCATTCCCATTTAAAACCATAGTAATAATGGCAAGTTAGTCTTTTTTCATTTATATGAATGTCAAGGAACTTAGAACAAGAATTCATTTGATCCAATTTTAAGTTTTGGTTTTTATTTAGGATGTTTGAAAATGTACACCTATTGTATCAAATGGAATCAAATTTGTAAAGGACTATCAAAAGGACTCATATAATAAAAGAATTTTCATTGAATAGAATATAGGTGATAAAAACATATTAGCCACACTCAAAAAACACTCATATTTTTTTAAATGCAGAATTCTAAAACTTTAAAAATTTAAAGAATGTGAAATTTTAATTTTTGGTGATGACTTAAAATTTTGATCATTTTTCAAGATGAAACATTGAATATGTAAGGAATTTACACACTTTTAAAAATTCATATTTATTTAATAATGACTAACCAAAAAAATGTGATGCATTGGGGAACATTTATATATATTTTTACAACAAGTTACAAAAAATTTCATTCAAAATTTCATTTGCATGTAAAATTATTTTTGGGGGAAAAAAAATTTGTAGTCTTTTTCCAAAGTAATCCTTTTGGCTCCTAGTTACAAGTTTTGAAATTATTATCATGTATATAATTAATTCCAAACTTTTGAAAAGTCCAAAATCAACAATTGACCATTTGGGAATTGGAAAATTAAAAAGAAACTTTCATTATGGAGTGACCAAATGATGCAACAATAAATATTAATAATTTTTTTCCCCACTAAATAATCCAACATATAAATGTTCACAATGTTTGGTGTTAAACTTGATCCTAAACACTAGTTTAAAAAAAGTTCAGAATAGATAGTTTAGTCTATAATTAATTAAATATATGTTTATTTTTTGTTATTTCACCCTAAGTTATTTTAGATTAATCAAACTTAAGTTATTTTCAATTATTTTCAATTATTTCACCGTAGGCTATTATAGGTTATTTTTAATTATCCAAGTTTATTTCACCCTAAAATATTTTAACATAAACTAACCTAAGGTTACATAAACTAAAATAACCTACATATAATAGTTTTAAATGATTTGGATTAACCCAAAATAACTTATGGTGGAATAATTTAGAATAACCAAAACTAACATAAAGTGAAATAACTTAGAAAAAATTAAAATAACCTTCAATAACATAAGGTGAAATATCTTTATATAACAAAGAATAGCTGAGAACAATTGAGCATAATTTAAGGTAAAATAACCTAAAATAATCTAGGATGGAATAACCTAGAATATCTTCAAATAAAATAATAAAAAATAATCATGAGGCGGAATAACTTAAAATAATTGAAAATAACATAGGGTAGTACAATGGCCTATAATAGCCAAAGGTGGATTAGTCGAAAACATTCAAAAGTATCATATAATTTAAAATAATAACAAATAGCCTAAAATTAATAACTTAGGATTAGGTTTAAATCTTAGCCTATGGTAGCCTAAGAATAATGTAAAGTAACCTACATTAATTTAAAATTAGCCTAAAATTAACATAAATATTAAGAACCTTGCCTATGGTAGCCTTACCATAGGTTAGGAAAAAAATGTGCATAATAATTTGTGGTGACAAGTCATTTCATTAATTTAAATAATGATGCAATGGCTAAAGACTTGTTCCTTAATAATGAAGGTGAAGGATTCAAACTTTCACACTTGCGCCCTAAGTTGATGAGCTAGGTGGTTTAAATTCTTGGGTGCCTAATTTAGCCTAACCTATTTTCTTAAGTGTTTAACCCAGTTTATGTTCTTAACCTAAGTGGTTAGATGCCTAACTTAGGTTCCTAGCCTAGCTTAACCTAATTGTGAACTAGTAGGCTAATTTGTTAAATTAATTATTAATGAATTCACTTCCTTGTAACAACTAGTTTTTGTTCATTAAGGGGTTGGCTACTTTCCCCATGGTAAATTTGTCATAATTCACTCAAAATGTAATGAAATACAAAGTGAATTGAGACACATATTGGTGGTGTTAGTTTAAACAACCCTTACATAGCCTATGTACCTTAAACAACCTTCAACTAGCCCCTAGGTAAGCCTATAGGTACCTTAAACACCCCCATGGTACCTACGATAACCCTTAAGTAGCCCAACAACCTAGGTGGCCCCAAGGTAGCCCAAATAAGTAGGTTATACATAAATAGACCTCTAGGTACCTTAGGTAGTATACATTAGTGTTATGCGATTTTTTTAAAAAACAAAACCTTTAATCTTGGTTCAAATTCAAGTTGGCTTCCATGAAAAACATTACACATTCCTTTATGTTAAATATTATATAGATAAAATAATTTATATCAAGTTAAAACTGGGGTCTATATGGGTATGGAGTTTAATAACTAATACAATCTAATATTTAACTTGGAAATTGAACCTAATTGTCAACATTTCAATTAAAATCAAATTGCCTACTTTAAAAACTTGCCCCTATTTTTAAAATTGTATTTACATGATTTTAATTTCAATTCCAGATCTAGCAAAAAACTAATTCCAATGTTTGGTTATTGTGTTGATTCCCACATAAAAGATGTGAACTTGGGTCCAAGTCACAAAACTTGACCTTGAACCCTTGATTTTAACACTAGAAACCCAATATTTTCACAACATTGGTACATACAACATAGGTAGGTAGCTTTTAACTAGTTTAAGCAACCCTTAGGTACCCTAAACAACCTTTTAATAGTTCTTAAGTAGCCTAAGTCGCCCTTAAGGCCAATAGGTCCTTAAGTAGCCAAGGTAACCCCCAGGTAGCCTTGAGGTAGCCCAAGTAAGCCTTAATTGCCCTTAAACACCTTAAGTGACCTACACAACCCCTAGGCAGGCCCTAGGTATTTTAATGAGTTTAGGTTGCTCTTAGGAAACCCTAAGGTAGCCTATGTAGCCTAGGTAACCCCTAGGTCCGCCCATAAGTACCCTAATTAATGTAGGCAACTAGATTTAAATAGTTCTTCAATACCTTCGTTAGTTTAAACAAATTTTAGGTAGGCCCTGAGGTAGCCTAGTTAACCCATAGGTAGGCCCCTAGGTAGGCTACATAACATAGGGTAGGCTGAATAGGTCACTTAAGTAGGTTAATAAAAATGTTTATTAATATGTGGTTTCATTTCATATCATATAAAAACTAATTAGTGCAATGATAAACAATTGTCCTTCAATGTGAAGGTTAGGGATCAACTTTTTTATATTATAATCAAAATTTACCTTAGTCTAGGCTAGGTAGTTTAAGTGCCTATTCTAAGTTGAGGTGTGTAGCTTGAACCACCTATAGGTTAAATTTTTTAGCTTAAGCCAGCTAGGTTTCCTAGCCCGTGTTTTTAACCTATGTGATTTAAGTTAGGTAGGCCAAGTAGCCTAACTTAAGCCAACCTAGGTAAGCCACATGGTGCCATTTGTTCAATTTGAATCTTGTCATGTGTTAACTTTTCAATGGTAAAAAATTTAGACCTTTTCATGTTTTAGTCATAAAATTTGTCACAAATGATCATGTCATGTAAACATATGTGATTACAAATTTTAATCATAATAACCAATTATAAATGACCATGCCATGTTGGTTGGATATTAGTTAGATGAAAATTTTGTGTTTGGTCCACTTTAATGTGGCTTGTCCAACGTGATTAGAGGAATTAATGCATGTGGCATTCATGATTGAAAAATAGTCATTTACAACTTTAAAAACCAATGCTTAAATTTTAAAGGACTAAACAAAGGACTCTTTTAATAAAGAAATTTTGATGATGATTTTTTTGAAGAAATAATAACCTACTACCCACATTCAAAAAATACTCACAATGCAAAAGATGTGAAACTTGAAATTTTTTAAAATTCAATGTATGTTCGAAAATTAAAATTTCAAGAGTTTTAATTTACCACATGTAAATGGAGTTTAATGGATATGACATTCAAAAGAAAGTTGTAGATTATTGTATAACAACTTATGCCCTAAAATATTAACGTATTTTGGTATCATTTGAAATTATTATAATTTTCTAGGACAAAGTTGTATATTTGCACAATTTTGAAAACTCATTTTTATTTCATTAAAACACAACATGTGATGTATTAGGACAATTCTAAACATATTTAATAGCAAGTTGCAAAAAATAAAAATAAAAATTCTTTTATATGAAAAAGTCAAACGGATTCCAAAAGGACTTAAAGTCCTTGGATTTCATCATGTGAATGGTTCCTTTGAATGCAATTGGACATTTGGGGAACTATTATATGTATATTTTATGAAGCACATGAGATAAAAGGGGTATTTTTGTAGGCATGAAATAATGTAATATTAAGGGAATATTTGATTAACATTGGAAATATTCTAAATATATTTCTGGCATATTTTCATAATCCAATTCTTAGTAGTCTATTCACATTGAATTGAAATATATATATGAGATGAACCTTATATATTTCTTTTAGATGTCATTTGGGAAAGAAAGAATAACCTCCCTTGAATTAACAACAATTGAATTGTGCAAATTTTGAACATGTCTAGTAGGAATTTGAAAATTTACCATGACATTTGTGACACTGAAAAAATTCACGACACAAGTTTCAGATCTTTTTTCTCATTATTCTTTTTCAATGGATTTTTTTTATTCCCTTGATTTTTCTTTCAAATTTTTTTTCCCACCAATTTCTCTCTTATCACATCTTTCTAAGTTCTAATATTCACCTCTCACTTTTTCTAAGTTGTATGTAACCTAACTATAAAATTCCACCTTTCTTTTTAAGTTTTAATTTATTTTTAAACTTCTAATTAGGTCACTTCTTGTTTAGACCCACCTTCTTTCAAGCTTGTTTTCCCTTGCTATTGGTTTGTTCAATGGTTATTTGTTGCATCCTAACCTTAGGCCTAACATTTTCTTGTTATGGTGTTGTAAAACTCAAATTAAACACCTCTATATCCAATAGGATGAACTCTATAACCAACTTGAAAGTTGTGGTGAAATTTGTTGTTTGCATTTATAATGACTGTTAGAAACCATGCTTTGTTGAAGTTTGTTCTAACACGCTTTTTAACCATATGTTGAGATGTTCATTCAACTAGGTTCAAGGATTCAACTATTATCCTTGTTTTCTTTTCCTTCATTTCTTCTTCTTTTGTCTTTTTGATTTGTTTAGTTACCTCTTTGTTTAAAATTTTTTGTTACATAATCTCCAAATATTCATTAAATACAATAATGTGTGATTTATTGTAATCCACTAATGGTTCTATCCCTTGTATTTTCCTTGTAAGTAAATGGGGCAATGATAACAAATTTGTAAAGCACAATGCCTTTGGAGCTTGACTTGTAGGAATAGGCTCTTTAGTTTGAAGCTCATATGTAAATTGCTTTAAGTTTACTATTAACTCATTGTTTTATTATGCTAGCATTATCTCCTTAACAACAATAAAACATTTAGGTTTTTCACATAGTATCTTAAGTCATTAAGCTCATGCTTTTGGGTGCAGTCACATTAACATGAGCCACAACAAGTGTAACATGTGTTTAGTTTTTCACATTTAGAAGTGGTAATTTAATTTGATGTTGAAAGTATAAGATCTTTTTATATAGTAAGGTTCATAATACATAATTGGAACATGTGAATTGATTTTTAAAATATTTGATGAATAAAAAGTTTTCACAAGCATTCATTAAACATTATAACAATTTTTTGAAGTATTTGAAAAAATATTTTAAAAAATATTCCCCAAAAGTGATCCTCTAAGTAGATGGGTGTGGTTCATGTTATCCTGTGGGCTATTTACACCCACCATAATCATTTCCTTGTGGAGTACTTATTCTTGGAATATTTTAATAAAAAGTCTACATTTTTTTTAAAAATATTTATTTTATTATGTTAAGGTTTGTTTAAAAAAATGGTCAAAAATCTACCATTTCCAAGTTATTTTATTACTTAAAAAAATTAATTTTTTTTTTAAAAAATGTAATTTCAAATTTATTCTCATACATGTTCCCATGATATATTATGAATGTTATAAAAGTAAATTCAACAATTTCAACACCAAATTAAATTATCATTTTAAAACATGAAAAAACAAACATTGGTGATAATTTTTGTGGTTCCTATTAATATGATTGCACCTTTTTGACAATTTTTTTTTTGTTTTAACAACTTTTGTTGTAATTACAATATTGACTAACTTTTTAGTAATTCCATATTTTTCCCACATTTGATACTCATTGTTTTCATCATATGAGTTGGGATTGTTTTCATCTAACATGTTCATGTCAATTCTAATTGTGTACATGTCATTGGGCCTAATAATTATGTTGTCAATGGCCTTTGGATTCAAAGGTTAGATCCTTATATTAACCCTAAACCTAAACTTGACATTTGTGTTGTTTTCACAATGAGGTTTTAAATGTTTTGTCAGCCCAATTGACAAAAATTGTTTTGTTTGATTCTTGATAATTGGATCTAACCATGTTTTTGTTTCTTTCCTATTTTAAATGGCTTGAAACAAATCACATATAAAGTGTGTAGCACATGAAGTGGTGTGAAAGCAAAATCACCATGTTTTGCCCAAGTGTTTGTGCTTATTCTATTGCCTCTAAGGTTACATGTGAACCATGCCCATATAAAATCAATAAATTTCTTATTAGTTCAAGGGATGTCTCTTGGAATTGACCATGTGAAAAATGATAAGAATTCCTTAAAAAGCAAAGATGTCACCAATGTTTTTTTGCATTGCCATGCATGTCCTTGGGCTATAATTTTTGATGTAATCATCTTTTATCCTCACACCTTTAAATATGAAGAATCATGACAAAAAAATCCCTAGCTGTATTTATAACACAATTCATTGTCATCCATTCCCTAGATTTGGGGAATGGTCTTGTAAACTTATGAACATTTCAAGAAACAATTATTCTTCACCAAATGTTTGGTTAGTGGTGAATGTTTGGAGATAGGTTGTTTTACCCTATTTTACTATTTTCAAATTTGTGATGTAAATCAACAACATAATCAATCCCTTGATGTGAATCAATGATGGAAAACATAGGTTTGGAATAGACCATGTTATAATTGAGTATGGTTTGCTGCAATTATTGCCATGAAAGAAAGAGTGGATTTCAATGATCTTTTGAAGATATGCATCATTGTTAACGTTGGCATACACAATTTGTTTTCTAGATGGAAGGTGTCGGGTGAAGCGCCATGTTTGGGGTGTTCCCAAAATAATGGGCCTATGACAATGTAAAAATGGAATTCAACTACACATTTTGAGAATGTTTACCATCCATGGGCGTTACCCATCATAAAATTTTAGGCAAGTTATAGTGAAATTAAATGGACCAACAAGTACATACCTATAGATCACAATGTCTATGAGGGTGAAAGTTTTACTAGTGTTGTGGATGTATATGGTTTAGGACTTCAATGTAAATGTGTAAGGCCCATATACATTCATGTAACTACAAGTGTATAACACAAGATGTGTAAGTATGAAAATGTGTAGATCCATTTATGCCTTGTAAATCATGTAAGTGTAAAGGAAATACACTTAAATAGCTTTACATGGCCATGTAAAAAACAATGTAAAAATATGTAACTTCTATTTTGTGCAAAAGGGGGGGGTGTGGGGGGTGGTTGCCCAAATTTTCAATTTTTTTTCATGATGGGCCAATCAAAGTGGCCCATTGTAGCAACCCCCTCATTTTAAAATTTTTTTATTTGCAACACAACACATCTAGTTAAAATAATTAATATGAATCACAATAGACACCCAAGCTTTTGTAAAAACTTCGGCCAAAAATGATGACAAACAAAGTTAGGAATGGAAATTCTATTAAAACAATGAACATGTGAGGGAAGCATTTCCACATTACCGTCTTGGTAGTAAAAGTTTTTATTTGGAGTAGGACTAAAAACATTGAATTTTGTTTGTGAAAGACCAATCAAATGGCCCATTACAAAATAAACTTTTAGCTTTGGGATGCACCCATAATTAATTAATATGGATTGCAAATAGGTATAGTCATTAAAAATATATAGTATATGCACTTGCACAATTTTACATGCCACATACATGCCTATTTATATTTACATGCACAATGTTGGTTCTTGCATCCACTTTTGAAGAGTGTGGGTGGGTTTGAAAAGTGAAAATTTGTTTGCATTGATCAATAGTGTCTTTCAAAAAATGTCAATAAAGGTTATAGTTCATATTGGGCTTGTATTTTGAAAATAAAATTGTTTCTTGATAATTGTGACCATTTGAAAAATTGACCTACAAATTGTTTCAAAGAGTCCCACTTGATCAAAGTAAAATATGAATGGGGAAATTTCGCCTAAATAAATTTTTTCATGTGGTTTGAAAATCTATTCAAAAAGGTTATAATAGATCTTGGGCTTGCATGCCCAAGTTGGATGCTTATGTGTCATGGTGTTTCAAAGTTGGGACAATAAACATTTAAAAATTGGGAATGAATTTGCCAGAAGTTAAATATTTTCCATTTTAGTGTAGTCCAAATGGAAACCTATAAGAATAATTATGTACATGAATATTGCCTATAAAGGTTTGGTCCATCATGGGTTTTGAATCAAATTTGGGAGTGTTAATCACAATAAGACAAATCACACAATGTGGACACCCTTTCAAAATTGTATCTTTTATTTTTGAAAAATCACAAGGAAAGCACAATAATTGGATTGTCAAAAATAAAATTGGGAATAAGTTTTCATTACTTGCAAAGTTTCAATGCTCAAAATTTGATGCAAATGCATGATGTTTCAAAAGTCTTAAATTTGCATTGTCAAATTTGTTTTTGGGAATAGATTCCATTAGTTGCAAAGTTTCAATGCTCAAAATTTGATACAAATCCATGTTGTTTCAAGAGTCTTAAATTTTATGATTAAAAGATTCAAAATATTTGTTTGGACATGTGTTTTTTTGGGTCAAATTTTTTCTTCCCTTATCAAATGTGCACTAATCAATTTGAAAATTGGCAAGAATTTTGATTTTAATACATAAAAAAGAAAGAGAACCCAGAAAGTCTATGAAATTATTGTTTATATGTCTAATGTATTTATATTGTTGATATTTGGCTAAAAAGTGAAATTTGAGTTCAAAATCCAGAATTTTGAAAATGTTTCCCTTCAATTCTATGTGGTAAAAAACATAGATGCATAACATACATGTATTAATCAAATTGTAATGAAAATGTATTTATTTTTAGCACGCAATTGTAAACTAAATATGAAAGATGCAAAATAGTCCAACAAAGGAATCCTTGGAAAATGATTTTGAAAAGAGTGCCCTTGACTCCTTTTATTGTGTTTGGACTTTCGGACTGCAATCACATTAAACCTTTTTTCAGTTTGTTTTGGTGTAAGCAAGTTTGTCACATGTCTTTCACTAATAAAGTTTAATGTCATTTAATTGTGTTCACACTTATGTTACTTGGATTCAATTGAAGGGAGACACAAATATTCATGAATTTTCAATGCAATTTGGACATAAATTGGTCATCAATAGCACTTGACAAGTGTTGAGGCACATGCCATCATTTGTTGAACTATTATGCCTTGTGATGCATTTCATATTTTCATCTCTTGTAACTATGTTATGGGATGTTGAAGGTTATAATTTCAAATTCAACAATACTTGCATTTTGTTGCATTATCAAAGGTCAAGAGTTGCCAAATCATGTTTGAGAAATATTTTGTGTTTGATTAAATTACTAAGGCCATTTGTTAATCATCTTTACATTACATGTATTAAGTGTAATTATTTATAATTTATTTATTAATTGTGATTCATAGCAATGGAATTAAACTTTTGTCTCAATCATTTTTAATTTCAATTGTGGGGTATTGTTTATGTTTATTGTGTTGGAAAAGCAACAAAGTTTTTGCTTCTCTAATTCCTACGCCAAAATATGTTTGTTTTTTTCCAATAATAAACCTTGGTTCATACACACATGAGACAAATTTTATGGTTAGATTCAAGCACTATGATGTAAAAAATGTGATGTTTATTGTAGCACATATTTTACATTGTAATGGATAAAACCACAAAGTTTACATCATGCACATGTCTCATGACTTAGATTGAATCAAAGTTTTTAAAAATGTATTAAAAATGGTGTCACACCATCACCCTTTTAATTTGTAATTTTTATAAATTAGTTTGAACATTTTTATTTCACCATGCACATGGACACAAAGTGAATAATATTGATGATTTTAGATATATAATGATATAAGCTATCATATTTAAAAATATACAACATTTTTTGATTCATTAAGATTAATGGGAATGAAAATATAAAATATATTAAGGATGGAGTTCAAGATTGACTTTACTTCATCTTGGCTTAATGCACCTTAAAAAAAATAAAAATTCTTCTATATTGTTCCAAGAATAACCATATTCTACTAAAGTAAACCTTGTAAAATTGTTGAAGCAACCCTTGGAATTGTAACTAGAACCACTAATTTTTTTCACATTTAACATAGTGTAATACATGTTAAGGCAATTGTTTGCCATATTTTGCTTTCAACCCTTATGTGGATTGGAACTTTTGCAACACCTATAAATTATATCACCTTATATATTAACTCAATATATTCACCCCCAAACAAGGTATGTTTTCTTTTGGCCTTGTCTACCTCTTTTTAACTCAATGCCCTTTACAAAGCATAATGGATAGGTCTTGTTGGGTCTACCTGACTTGCTCGGTGTTCCTAATAACCTGGCACAATTCCTTTTGGTGTACCTACAAGTCTAGTTATTCATACAATAGTGTTGCATTTCAAGGTAGGGTATTTTGAAAGCCAAAATGCTTGCCATAATTAGCATTTTAGTTCTCCGAACTCCTGGTGTTTTTTTTTTCTTGTGAAACCCTACATCAGATTTCAGAGGAAAAAGAAAAGGAAAAATGCACTGGTTATTACATGAGGCAAGGCCCTAGGGGGAGGGCATTACCAAAACTTGGGTAGTGTTTTGGCTCCACCTCATATGGGCCCTTTATTCTGGTAATGCTCTCTCCCTAGGGCCCTTACTCCCACAAGATGCACATGCCCATGTTGCCCATCCACATGTCCAACAAGTGCTCCACATGCTCCACGTCCAACTCACTTTAGTTGCTCCCTTCTCATCAAGTGCTTTGCTGACCTTTCTATCCATCACTAGAGCTATGACACCCGAACCATCAGATTTGAACAAGTTTTGTCATTGCCATCCATCCTCTTGCTCCATTTGTCAAGATAAAGTCTCTCACTTCTTTTTTCATTTCAATGCCATAAGCTTCTTCTGATTGCAAGCTTTCATTGCCTTCATTGTGTTGGTTATATACTATGTTAGTTTGATGGCATTTTGGGATTATTGAGGTATGATAGAACATTGTGACTCATATTAATTAGTTATGGGGGACTTTCAAAGTATTTTATTTCTTTTGTGATGGGCATCTTTGATTGGCCCATCGCCAAAAATGAAAAAAAAAGCTTCGAACAATCCCAAGTTAAATATTTTGTAATCTTCTCATTTAGGTTGATTTATATAGATTACAAGATTAGAACTTAGGCCAAATGATATGGGATAAAGTGAGGAGCTATTGGGAACATGTTGAGGGGATACATTGGGAACTTGACAAACATGTTGAGAATCCATTTGGACCAACAATTCTAATACCCCCACCATCCCCCCCAAAAAAAAAGAACTTGGGCCCATAGGTGCATGTTGCCTCACCTCATTGGCTCCAAGAATTGTTTTGGTTACTTGTGTTCTTTGCCATTTTTGGCCTAGGCTAATGGCAAAGGCATGAACTATGGGTGTATATTGTTTTGTAATTTTTGTTTGTCTATCCATCACCATAACCATTGCTCCATGGACCACCACTAGCTTTCGTTAAGATTTCTTGTTTAGCATTATGTTTGAGTTATATTGCAAGCACACAAATCCTAGAAGTTGTTAATAACTCTAGATTTTCATTATATACTTGTAGCCAACTATGACTAAAATAAACATGAACCTTTCGCCAATTATTTGTCACGTTTTGTTTTGGTGAGTCATAAGGTAAATCAGCCGGTGACCAAACACTTAAGTGTTCAAAGCAGGCTAGATCCAAGGGGAAGGTTCTATTTTTTTGGTGTCCAAACAAAACTTGAACCTCTCTTATTGGTGCATTAAAAATTGTCAAAAATGGAATATAATTGAGAAAGTTATGACCCCCCAAAGTGGAGAGGGTCAAAAAAACAAACTGTCAAATGTTACAGAACATTCCTAAACACCCAAAACATTCCTTGTATGTTGTTTTGTTGCTATTAGAGTTGAAAAGATGATTTGTAAAACTTCAAGTGGGGTTCCTGTAACATTTTAAATCTTTGAAAATGAATAAAAAATAAGAAAGTCATGAGATTTAAGAATAGGAGGGGTGCCAAAAAAAAGAAAAAAGAAAAAAAAAGTGTTTTGTAAGTTGAAAAGCTTTTTTTTTTCTTGTTATTTTTTCATTACTCCTTTTCCTTTGCACTTGAAAGATGATTTCTAAAGCTTGAGGTAATGCTCCCATAACATTTTAAATCACTTAAAATGAAGCACATATGATGAAGATATAAATAAATGTTGGATCATAGGCAGGTTATCGATGATGGGCCAGTTTACCCTAGCCAGTTCTCAACTTTTAAAAACTTCACTTAACCATACACCTCATGCTGCAACAGTTGTAATATTGCCAAAAGTGCACCTATACTTTCTTAATCAGAGTCAGTCATTCAATATTCCAAATTTTTCAAAAAGAAAGAAGGGTGTTTCTACAAAATGTGCTCTACCTAACACTACTACACACGAAGTCTGGTCTCTACAACCTTCACCATTCTAGTTAGTTGTTTGAAGAAATGGTCACATAAATTTCCAAACCTAGGGGGTAGGTAAGGCGAATATTAACTATAACTGCTTTGAATACTATTTTGGGTGTTAGTCATGAGTTGCACAGCAATGGTGTACAGATCCTGTGTCCTACCCTAAATACACCCAAGTGAGTATGTGTGTGTGGGTGTGTGAATGCACCCCATGTTTACTATTACCTCTGTCTTTACAACCTCTTCCTCACTCCAACTCTTCCACTGTGTTGGCTGTCAACTCATCCCCACGTCTTCTCTTTATGTAACCTATTGATCTCCTTTGTGTATGTGTTTCCTTGCACCTTCACTGGAGTGTTGTGGTCGTGATACTTAAAGATAGGCAAGTGGTTTGGTAGTAAAGACTGTTTTAAATAAATAAATAAATAAATAAAAAGAGTAAGCTAGGCAAGTGATTTATTTATGAATCTGTTTAAAACAATAGGTATAATGAATTGGTGAAGTCTCTTCAAGTTTACTTGCAGCTCCAGCTGCCTTTTACCAAATAGGCTAATTCCTATTGTGGATGATCACCAATATGGCTTCATCACATAATTGAAAGAAAACCGTGGAAATATGCAGAAGCAAAAGGAAAAAAGAAAAAGGAGGCTAATTGGTTGAATTTACTGGTGGCTAGAGAGAAAGAGACCAGATAGAGCTCATCAGACTAGGTTACTAGGCTAGGTGAAGGAAAAGGCATATTAACAAGGATCTGGATTCTGGTTGCAGCCAGAGGGTTCTCTACTACAGAGAACATCCCATGGCATTTGCTTTGAATCCAAAGAATTACCTTATCATCATTAGCCAAGGTACATAACATTACTTACAAGCTTCAGGACTAATGCAGCTGATAATAGTATACACCCAGCCAGCCAATTTTACAATTTATGAGTGTGCTAAGTGCTAAACATGCTACTACTCCAATGTGAAAGAAATGTCCTCATATAAGTTCACTGGGTACCTGGATCCCCAATGCCCATTCCTTAAAAGAAAGGAAGAAACCTGATGTTTGACTTAGGAAATGATGGTGCCCACTGCCTAACAGTACATGGAGCAAGGTCTTTTTGCCTATTTCTGATGAAGATAGTGGGTATGTGATTTGTCAATTATTACACTTCTGTGGTTTGAATTCTATGTTTAGTTTCAATCTTAGGGTTCAAAAAAAAGTGCTGGTGCTAATGCAAATGAAAACTTGATCCATAGCAAAGAAGAAGAGGAACAAATAGAGCAACTTGAAGAAACGCTGCCAAACTTAATTAAAGAAGAAACAGCCATCCAAAAGGTGGAAGAGAAGGACAAAAAGAGAGGACCAACATCCTGGCAAGAGACAACATCTAGAAGCACATCAATGGGAGCAGCAAAAGAAAGCAATAGGTACCCCAAAAGGGGTCACCTAGGACCTAAAATCTTCATGATCACATGAAGAGTATTGAATAAGAAGATAGGTGGAAAATTTAAAAATCACCCAATCTAAATGTGGTCTCCTTGACAACAATGGCTCACCTCAATACGGTATAGCAGCTTGAACTCAATGTAGATTCACTGAGACCCTTTGCCTATAAATTCAGTGCAAAAATAACAAAAGAAAACCTCTTGAGCCTTGGACTAATCATTTTGTGTTAACAAATTGATGAAAAAATTTGTTAACTTGTTGGCAAGAGGGAGAACCCATGTCTTCAGGGTGTCGATCATGGTATAAATTGTCTTTTGCCTAGGTCACAATTGTCATGACCTCTCTTCAAAAAAATGACATCTTGTGAAATTAATTTGTTTGAGTAGGATTTGCGTTAACAACATCAATTAGATTGCAAATCTAAATTGATGTGAGCATGGTATTGACATGTTGACATGAAGACTAGAGGGAGGATGATGGGAGGACATGACACTTAACATTTTTAGCAATGGAGTCAAAAGCATCTTGAACAAGATCGTGGGTAGCAATATCTTCAACTTGTGAAAACATCACAAAAAAATATTTTTGTTGACTTTATAATCTGGCCATAGATGCATTGGGTGAAATCACAAGTCGTTAGATGATTGAAGCCCAACTTGGGGTGTAGCACTAAAAAAAAATCTGAAACCATACAAAACGTTAGGACAATTATGGGAGTGGATACCAAAGACTTGAACTTGCATTTGCACATGATCTAAGGCGAGTGAGAGATGAGGTTAGAAAACATGTTAGAAATGATGCTGGAAAAGAAATGTTAGTGTAAAACTCATTATTTCCCAAATTTTACTCTTTTTAAAAGAAAAGTAGGCCCTCTTAATTCTTTTGTCTTTGAGAGCTGTAGCCTTTTCACAAATAGGCCTTTGTATCTTGCCATTCTTTTAGATTTGCATGCCAGTTTCAAAGAGGGCAAAATGATGATGCAAGTTTCACTTCCAAAAAAAGACAAGAACAAAACAAAAAAGGAGGCAAATAAAGAATCTTAGCAATTTCACAGAGTTCCCATGACCTATGCATTATGACAACAACAGCAGAAGATCACAGTTATTGTGGAGTAGGCAACAAACACGTCTAGAGGGGGATACTCTCAGATCTGATAAACCCGTGTGCACACACTGGGGTAGCAAATGTAATAAATATCAAGTGCAGTTAGCAGCAGCAGCAAGCTAATAAAAGGTGGGTCTGGTCTGTCTGTGTTTGTTGGTAGTGTGTCATGTGGTGTGTATCAGCCATATTTAGTGTGTGTAGTGTTTCTAGACACTCTTGTTGCTATCTGTAGGACTCTCTATTGTTTTGTTTGTTGGCTTTGCCTACCAAGGGAAGGATATTGTGTTCAGATTCATTATAGAGTATAGTAGCTTAAGGGATTTTGGCCCCTAGGTAATAATAATAGATCTATTTTTTCTATGAGGATTTTTGAAAGATAATATTTTGGCTTGTGTTGAAACTTGAGATTAGTTACAGAGTTATAATATCTTGAAGGATTTTGGTTTCTTTTAGAGGATTTTTTTAAGATTCTATTTTTGCATGGATGGTGAAACATTTGTGTTTTCATAATTCTTCTTTTGCCTTCAGATACTTTTTAATGTAAATGGCAAGGCCACAGTGTGACACACCGCTTGGTATTTACAGGTTTGTGGTAGTGAATCTAAGTATCTCTCTACCTAGCTCTCTATCTGAAGATCATTGCTAGTCTCTGTCATGGACATGAAACCTGTTTTTTGAACTCTACTCTTACATTGATATTTCTTCCCAATGCACTACTAGTCCTCACAATAATAGTCTTCTATGCCCAGACTTATTCTGTTGTAAAATGTTTGCCCATTGGTCTGTCACTGATGTTCTTCGGAGTCTGCAGTTCCTCACAATATATTCCACTGCTATGCCCAGATGATCTAGAGTACAACCTTTGGAATATAGCCTAGCCACAATTCATCTTGGTGTTGTTCACTGAATCAGTTCCTAGGGAGTGCAGAGAACAGAAACTGCTGGGATGGTAGTTTCAGATTGTACCTGTTCATGCTTTACAGTGTTGTTTGTGTGTGGAACTCTGATCACGAGCTCTCACTCAGTTATGTGGTTTCTTTTTTGTTTGAAATGAGTGGGCTGTTTTCTTTTTTCTTTTGGTAGGGTGTGTTTTTTTATGAAAAAAGCTGTGGTCTTGAAGTCTAATTTTTGTTGTTGAAGAAGGGGTTTTGGTTTTGTGATTCTTGTGTTTTGGGGAAGGACATTGAGGTCCTTGAGGTGCACAGTAGTTTCATATCTGTTGGGTATAGGAAACTTTAGTCTTGTTTTGGTTGCAGGTGTGCACTGCTTTTTTGTAACGAGGGTGGTTTTTCCGTGGGGGTTTACAAGATCTAGCACAGGCAGGTCTAGCTAGTACTTCTTAGTTTATCGTCATAAATTAAATGGGCGAATTCTGGATCTGAGCCAGTTTTCATCAAGGTGTTGGTGAATGATCTTCGGTGCAGAATCCAGATCGCTTGCTTGAAGACTCCAGGCCGAAACCTATGGTGTCAGTTTGTCGGGAATCATCTCCGGACGATGGGACTAGCAGCTTTGCAGTGCTTCCGATTGCATCCCCGAAAATCTCCACATCTCCGCGGCCATCAGAAGCACCTAGTCTTTGCTGCCTAATGTGTGACGGGATGGTAGCCAGAAAGAAAAGAAAATGCAGGATCTGGGGCGTCTCCGATCCAACTAGCGAGATGTTGAGTACTCTTCTTGAAGCAAATAGTACTTCACGTACTTGGAATTCAGGTCTGAGATCTATTTGAGGTTTAAAGCTACAGTACTACTACTCCCGTGAATGATGAAGCTGGAGATTAAAGTTGCAGCGTTTTCCTCACAACATTGTGGTCCTTCTTTTGCAGGAGTACTGCTAGTGGGGACGATCATCAGCAGCTGTGGACGTCATGAAGGCAGGCACGGTCATGGAGCTTATGGTTCGTGTTCAGCTTGAACCTCTTGCCCTAACATGAATCTTGTGCAGATTTATATATGTGTGCATTCATGCATTAATGATCCTGCATCTTTGGTTTCCTCATCTCTACCAAGATTATCTTGATTCTTATCATAGTACTGAGACGTCTATCTCCAATTCAGTTCCTGGGAAAGAATGCTTCATATTGTGTTCTTGTCCTGGAATTGCAGCTTATGTAGATCATCATGCTTCAACAACAGTTGATGAGGTCGGGAGGCCATGGGAGGATTTCTAGCAATTGTCTCTGCTGAAGATCTTGGATACCGGAGGCTGATCATTCCTGAAACCAACTGATTATAAGCTGCTTGAGAGTTAATCAGCACAAAACTAAAGAGACAGCCACTAGGATTGCCGCTGCAATGCAGGAAGACGAGAACCTGGAAGAATTTGTAGACATATGATGAATTATATGTGAGTAATTTGGTCATAAATTCTTCCAGGTTCAAATTCCTTCCTTCTTACTGACAGAATTCTTTGATTCAATCACTAACAGCACTAGGCAAGCTTCCATTGTGTCTGGAGGTAAAACAAGATCTCCAGCTGCTACCAGGATTCTCTGGCCTGCAGTACTACATGACACAATCCAGATTGTGTTTTTTGTGCTGGCCACATTTGTTGAGAAACCCTAGGCAAGCTGCTTCCAGCTTATTCTAGAGTTTCTTTGAACAATGACCTCTCTACTGAATCATGGTAAAAGTGATGGCATTCTAGCCTTGTAGAGTGCAGTACAATTCCCAAGATTTTGGCAGAAGCTGGACTAGATTTAATTCATCCTCCTGTTGCAGCTTCTGTATACACAACTAACCCCCAACACCTGATAACATCCTAGCAAGTCCACACTACATTAGATTTTGATACAACTGGTGAATATATATGAACTTTCCAATTTTGCAATAAATTTCATGTGCAGCTTGCTGTTCAGGATGCTTGCGCATTTATCTTTTTAGCCCTACTTAAATCACGTTTTTTCTCTCCTTCATTCAAATCCTTTGTGGGAGACAAGCTTGCCTGAAAAATTAATTAAACTGTACATTGTTGCAGTAAACTTTGCAACACAATTCAAATTGTGTGAAGTGCCAAATTGTATGTAAATCACTCCAGGGATTCAGAGATCTGCAAGCTTTCTTTGGAACTCTTTGGAAATCCTTGAATGGATCTGATCACTGTCAACATAGATATTAGGTTTTATGCTCAAAGTTCTTAGGCAAAATGTAGCATGAGGTCCTCAGTCATTCTCCTAGACAGGAAGATGGGGAACACAAACAGTGGTGATACATATGGGGCCTGATCTTAGTCTGATCACCAACCCATCACCGAGCATATTGATCGAACCCTATTTGAGCCTATACTTCATGCTACAGTCCCTGCAAGATGCAAATCACCCCTATTGAACTCTGCAGGGATGACAGAGAAGTGTCAGGGAAGTAGGCTTGTGGTAACAACCAGATCCTACTTTCCTGTAGTGCATCTCACAAGAAACTGCAAAACATGTCAATTTTGTTGTTCTGCACACAGCATCAGAACAAGAACTGGAGAGTTTCCTGCAAAACCATGCTCAGCACAAAACAACAAACCCATGAAGTTTTATGAGGGGAGTATAACGTCCTACACAGTCCCCAGTTCCCAATCCAGTAGCTTAATAGCATATGAGATTGTAAAACTTGGAGGCAGGCGGGATGAGATTTGGCTCTGAACTGACATGGGCCACAGATCAGAAGACAAACTTTTGTGATCCAACTTGAAACTCTAAGGTCGTCAATGATGAGAAAAGAAAGACTGTGGTGTGTGGGTATTTGCTAGAACTGCTGGGGCATGGCTGCTGCTACTTAAGTCTTTAAACTTCCAAAAGTGCACGCTCAAATACGTGCAGATTTTATTATGACATGATGCAGCTGATCATGCCAGAGATCCTTGCGTGTCCCGGCCAGATCCATGTGTTACTTCATCACTGGAGCAACAAGCCATCGTGTACTGGCTCTGCTGCTGCTTATGGCAAGTTCAAATTTCAAACAACCAACTGTTAAAGATAGGAAATGTTCCATGAAGTTCCCACAACATGAACTCACAGTTCACAATAACAACGAAACAGTGAACATTTCTCAAAACGTGGGACCAAATGAACTCAAGATTAAATCTCTCTTCCTCTTGGGTAGAGCCAGTAATAAAGTTAGTTAGTTGTTCAAACTGGTCAGCAACAGTTGAAATAGGAAATGTTGGATGAAGTTCACACAAAATGATCCCACAGTGTTCACTGACTGGTTAACACTCTTTTCAAATGTGGGACCAAATGAACTCTATATTGTTTCCATTAATCTCTCTCTCCCTTAGTGATGATGGGTAGAGCCCACAACAAAGTTATAGCTAGTTCAAACTTCAAACCAGCAACAGTTCAATTCGGAAATGTTCAATGAAGTTCCCAAAAGATGAACCCACATTAACACTTTTGGTACACAATGTTCCATGGAGTTCCCAAAGAACAGACTCACACTGACAATTTGTGGGAAATGTTTCCAAGAAGTTCCCCAAAAATGCTCACATTAACACCCTGGTAGGAAATGGTCCATGAAGTCCTAGAAAACCAAACTCACATTAACACTAGTTTAGAAATTTTCCGTGAAGTTTGCAAACAAATGAACTCACACTAACACTTGGTGAACATTCCTCAAAATGTGGGAGCAAATGAAACTCTGGATGGTTGGGTAGTCTCTCTTCCTGATGGGTGAGTAGAGTCAATAATAAAGTTAGCGAGGAAATGCCCATGTGTCTCAGCTAGAGGCTCAAGGGTTTGTTTTTGGTGGGCAGAACAAGAATAGACTGAACAAAATGTATTGGGTTGGTTTAATTGTCTTAGTGTCAGCAGAGTGTAGGAAGGATTGTCCTCTCCAGTTCATGAGAGGGCCTCTAAAATTAAAATCTAATATAACACCGTCATCTTTCCAAATGCTGTTCTTATTACAGAATCGACAAAAGTCGCTGGCTCCAAATTTGGTTGAAGTGCGAATGCTAATCTCTGCCAGCATGAAAGAGTTTAGCCAAGTTTGACATTCAATTGGCGGCAACTTACTTATTAGATCAGCTATTAACAACAACTTGTTTTGGGGGCCACTGTTTTGACGTTTTGAAAGGGCTGATCTTGTAACGTAGGCCTTAAAATTGAAGGGCAACCTTGTCCTTCCATCCCGAGGCCTACTATTGAAGTGCCTGTCCCATGAAATCTTGGTGGAAAACATGGTCATCCCAAGTGAATGTTTATAACAGATTTGAACTTCACAACAATAAGGGATAATCTTCACTGTCCCACAAAAGAAACTCACATCAAACAATGTGAGGTCTCAAACTTAAAAGAAGTTTGAAATTGATGTTCTTGACCAGATTTTGCTAACTAAAGCCATGTTCACAACAAGTGTTATTGACAAGGATGCAAAGTATGGTGTGCCACAACTGCATGAGATGATAAAATCCCATTTAAGCTTCATGCCTCTCCAGATGGCTATTGAACAGTCTCTAAGCTCCTAAGATGGAAAATTTGTAGCAATTTGACCTCAATGTGTCAACAAATTAATGAACATTATTTGAACAAGCTCTACCATTGAACCTAGTAACATGTTCCATTTCCATCCCCTTCTCCCAAATCAAATTCAAAATGCTCTAGCATATTGGATAGTGAAGCACTTGTTGATCAAGCAAGTCATCACAATAATGATGAGGATTGAACACCTTTGCCATATTGTTTAAATTGGAAAGTCTAGGAACCTTTTGTTCAAAGACTCTAGACTAACTTGCCAATGTATTTGCCCCATTTGTTGCAATACTTTTCATTTGATCCTTGTCTGACCCTCTTCAATCCATAAAGGAAATAATCTTGCATTGTAGACATCGTAGATGTTCCATAAATGCAATATTATGTAATTTCAAAAACATAGTCTTTGGGTGGTTATGCACCTATAATATTATATGAGGGCTTATTCAAGGTTGGGGTTCCAAAAAAAGGAAAAAGGGCTTCAGGATTTTTGTGGGACTATTTTTTGCAAATAATATTTACTTGAAACAAATCTAAGTGAGAAAAATTGAATAATCCAATTCAAAATAATTCATATGATGGTGGTGAGTTTTCACATTTAAATATAATTGTGTATCAATATTTTGGTTTATAGCCAAAAACATAGAAAATACTAAAAAAATCCAAAATAAGTTTCAATGGACAATTAAACGTGTTTTTTAGCAAGATTATTTCTTGCATATGTGACTTACACCTAAAGCTGAACATTTTGAACCCATTGAACATAATGTTTTTGCAAAATGGTTTTTAAAATGAATCATTTACCTTACAACCCTTTTCTTCAAAATTTCAAGACTTTGAAATTTTTGTATGATTTGATTTTTCATTATGTTCATACAATGAACACGTACTTTCATAGAAGGGGGCATGTTTTTGTTATACAAAAAATTTGAATCAATTGTATGACTTTATGCTTTCTTTGTTATTCCTTAGAAAAGATGCAGTTTAAACACTTGATGCAATTAGTTTATAGGAGTCAAAATGACATTACATAGTATCCAAATTATTTCAAAATATTTTTATTATTGTAACAAGCCATCATTCCATCTATTAACATACAAAAATTCATTACAATTATAATAATGTATGATAAACAAAAATCCAAAGTTATCCTTTGTAGTCTTTTAAAAATAAATCATTCCTTTTTGGTACCCCAATCATGAATACACCCATGATGTGATAAATTTCATATACAATAAAAACATTTTTCTTTATTGTGATTTTCACTTTTGTCCACCATTAGATTTCCTTAGATCTTGATCAAATACTTGTGCCGTTGCAAAAGGACTCTTTCGTTGACATCATATTTGTATACAAAACATATTCATTTCCAACCATGCAAGGAACTTATAAATGTTGGCCTAGTCTACATAATTTCATAGCTAAAGATATCTAGAGAATATTATACGATGTGATACTTGAGCTTCATTGTCACAAGGACATGTCCCTTCTTTGCATCTAAACTTTGATTTCAATTAATACATTTCCAATAGGGGCTTGACTTTGTTACTCTTTTATTGCCAACCATTTGGCTTGTGCAAATTTGAAATCATTGTGAAGTTGAGAAATCCCTTTATGTATTATACTAGGCACTAATTTCCCTTACCCCAAGGCCCATCCATGGAGTATTTCACAAAGAACTTACACTTGAACATTTCAATTTGATCAACAATGTGCACATACAGCCACACAAATTATTTTTATTAACCATCTTTAAACTCATATTGCTTATGTTTAGGCCTTCTAACCTTCTCATGCTTTACAATAGAAACCACCAACTCATTCTCAAGTACTAAAAGTGCAAGACTTGTATAACATTTAATTCCCATGGAAATAAACCTTGTAACTTGAAACTTGCATAAAAATAAGGTTTTTTTCCAAGTTGGTAATTGGAAAATGAATTGAAATGTCATTTGTTTCTTCCTTATCTGTTAGACAATGCATTAATTTATAATGAGATTAATAAGATTGATTAATGAAATTAATTAGTCACATTTGAAGGGGTGTGATGGTTCACCTGAACATTACATAAAGGATTCTCCTATACTTGAATATAATGAGAAAACATAACACATGCTTAAGTTTCTCTTGTCATCTTCAGTATGTTTGTTTCCTTCTTTGATTTTGTATTCCAAACATGGTATCAAACCTATGAAATATTTCATGGTTGTAATTTCAAAAATGTTTTATTCAGTGACAACACATTCAAGTTAATAAGACAAGAAGAAAAGTAGGAAGGAGAGATTTTGAAATCCCTTGCCATACATGAATAAAAATTAATCAATTCATGGCTAATTTGACATAAAATTATCAAAATTATCTCAAGAACATTATCAATTCACTAATTGATAATCATAATGTCATTTCTTACTACAAGCCAAAAGATGAAAACTTATTTTATTGAAAGGTTCAAGAATACAAATTATCTCACATGGAACATGAAAGTTGAAATGTTCCTCAAAAGGAATGATATATCTTCCATGGTGGATGGGTTAAATCCCAATCCTAGAAACATTGATCTTGTAGCACTTCATGCATGGATTCTACATGATGATAAAACATGGTAAGATATTCTCCCACATTGTGGAGATGTTCAACTTCATTTGGTTCAATCCTAGAAAACCTTGAATGGGGTATGGACAAAATTGAAACAAATCTATGAACACACTAATCATGCTTCTCAACTTTCTATTCAAAGAAAAGTAATGACCATCAAACTTTTAGAGGGTCATCTAGTTACCAAATTCTTGGTTGATTTTCAAAGGGTACTTGATGAAGCAACATCATTCGGCTTAACTATAAGTGATAAGTAACCAATCATTTTATTATTAGTGACCCTTTCCCCATCATTTTGTCCATTTATTTCCACACATGGTCATGATCCAACTTTCACTTTTGTGGTCATTGTTGCATGCCTTCTATGAGAAAAGGCATTGAATCCACCTCCTAATCAACAAAATTCAACTACCTTTTATTAAAATAAAAAAGGACGTTTTTCAAAAAAGAAATTTTCTTCAAATCCTTTGAATAAGGTTGTTAGTATTCCCAACTTCAATCCTAATAAAACCATTTGGAACAAACCTGATTTCGAATTCAATTATTGTCACAAGAAAGGCCATTTTGCCAATGAATGCCAAAAACAAGCTTGTGGCTGAGCATGAAGAATTACCAAACATCAAACATAAATCAATGCAAGTCATTCATCATTCACCAACCTTCAATTTTTCTTGCCCATTTTAAATCAAACATTAATTTGGCATTTTGATTTAAGAGTGAAGGACAACCAAAGACCTCCAAAAGTCCAGTGTCAATTTATGGTGTTTTCAAATTTCATAGGGGGTGGTAAATTTTGTAGGTGATATAGGGATTTGGTTTTGAATGTACCAAATGGTAGAAATAGCTTTTACCCAAAATGACTTGAATAATTGGGCAATTTGAAGCATATTTCTTGCAACTTTGACAAAGGTTTGGTTTTTCCGTTTAGTAATACCATTTTGTTTAAGTGTGTATGGTATTGTAAATTGGTGCAAAATCCCTTGAGCAATAGAAGATGCTTTAAATGCAAGGGAAGAATACTCCCTCCCATTGTTGGTGTGTAAAACTTTGATGACTTTATCATTTTATTTTTTTCACCAAGACCTTATACACTTGAAACATAGCAAAGGCCTCAGATTTATGTTTTAAATGATGAACATAGGTGTATCGGGAATAATCATCAATGAAAGAAATAAAATATTTGGCACCCCCAGGTGAAAAGTTTGAATGGGGCCACATATGTTTACATGCACCAAATTAAGAATGGCATGAAATGGGGTCTCACTTGAAATAGGTGAAAATAAATCCTTGCAATCTTTGCCATAATACAACTTTCACAAAGTGGAAGTTGTGTGAAATCCGATAAAATGGGCATAATTGCACCTTTTTTTTTTTTTTTGAATTTCTTTCATAGAAGAAATATTGAGGTGTGCCAACCTATGGTGCCATTGGATAGTTTTCATGTGTGGGTGCAAACGAGATATCATGAGCCACACCTACCCCCTTGGTGACTCTTTATTGGGTGTTTGTTCTAAAATATTCTTTAGATATTTTGAACATTTTTTTAAAAAACAATCTTGAAAATTTTCATCACACAATTATATTATGGTTTACATCAAAACTTTGTTTAAAATTATGCCATTTTCATTAAAATTCAAGTTCACTTACATGTCTTTTTATTGTTTAAAAACATTAGTTATAATCTTTTCAAAGTGTTTTTGGTGTTTTTCATTCATTAGATTGATTTCAAACTTTTAAAGTATATATATCAATACATTGAAATAACATTATGTAAAAGTAATTCCATTTGGAGTTTTTTATTTTTAAAAAAATGTTAAATACACAAAACCAAGCACTTGTTAAAAAAAATTGTGTACACATTAGTGTGAGTGCATGCATGTATTTTTATAAAATCCAATAATAAAACAAGATGTATTACTTTCATTTGTATTGGTAATGGTGGCACCAAACGTAATGCTTATTAGGTATAAAACATCACAAATTTAATATGCAATGAATTAATAATGAAATCATGCAAAATTTGTTCATACATAGGTTTGTACATTTTATACATGAATATTGTGCATTGAAAACAAGTTTGACACATGAATAAATGTGTTACGGATAAAATACAAACCTATGAATCAATGAATGAATGTCATAGGAATTTTGCATCTTCCTATATGTGTCAAACGTGTTTCCAATGCATAATATAAGTGTGTGAAACATACGAATTATGAATGAACAAATTTTGCATAATTTCCATTATTAAATTGTGAGATGCTAAGTTGTAATGAAAGTCCACTTGAGGACATTATAAATGCATTGATACACCTCTTGGTGTAAAAAATTTAAATAAACAAAATGCGTGATGAAACTCAATAGAACCAACATTTTAAGTGAATTGACACACTAAAAGTAGATTCTTTTCCAAGCTAGGCACATGCAAAACATTTTTAATGTCCACAATTTTCCCAGTGTGGATTTGAATAGAAACACTATTTATGTCAATGGCTATTTGGATATTATTATCACCCAGAAACACAAATTAGGTGCAAACGAAATATAATGACCGAATGGGATGACTTAAAAAAAGGATTGCATGTCTCTTTTCCCCAAAATAACTTTTTCATATGAATGAATTTTGGAATAATTTTTTTTGCAATTTTTTATAATAAGTGCTTGTCCCAATACATGACATGTTTTTTTGTTTATCATTGTTTAATAAATATGAATTTTCTAAAGTGTCTTGATTCTTTGTAAGTATAATGTTTTATTTTTTAAAATGATAACAATTTCAAATCATAACCAAAAATTCATTTTTTACATTTATATGTTTTCTTTTATAATAAGCTACAACTTTTTTTAACACATAATGTAAATTATACCCTATTTATATGTGGTAAAAGACTTTTGAAGTTTTTAAATTCAAGATCAACTTTGGAAAGTTCATTCTATGTTTAAAGTTTTTAAATTACACATATTTTAAGGTGTGAGTGTTTTTGAATGTGGATAACTTGTCTCTATCCTCTTAATTTTTTTCCCATCAAATTTTTTTTTATTGTATGAGTCCTTTTGATAATCCTTTGCAAAATTGACTCCTTTTGACGCAATAGGTATTCATTTTCAAAGGTCCTAAATCAAAACTTAAATTAAAAATTTCATCAAACAATTTTTTGGGTTTAACTCCTTAACATTCATATGAATGAAAAAATAATTTGCCACGAATTCCATGGTTTTAAATGGTAAAACATAAGTATTTCTTTAATTTTGTTTATCTTTGTGTTTAACACCTTTTTTGGCTCGTTGTAATGTGATTGCATTTGATTGCATGTTTTGTAATAATTAATATTTTTTAAACCATGCCTTTCTTGAGGTCATGTGGGAGCTTGTTGATTTGCCACCTAATTGCACTACCATATCTTACAAATGGATTTTACACAAGAAGTATATTGCAAATGGTTCTTATGTTCAACATAATGCCTATCTTGTTGCTCAAGGTTTTTTGTAAAAACCCAACATGGATTACAATGAGACTTTTTTTTTGGTCATCAAAATGATTTCTCTTTGAATTCTCATTGCTTTAGCTACCATTTATGACCATGAAATCCATCAAATGTATTGCATTAATTGAAGAAATTTACATGCACTAACCCCTATGTTTTGAACAACTTGGAATTGAAAATAAAGCTTGTCGATTATTACATACTATATATGGTCTCAAACAATCCATTTGCATGTGGTATGAATGTTTTAATAAATATTTATTACAAGTTGGTTTTCTTAAAGAAAAAATTAATTTCAATGTGTACATTAAACATTCCCACCACATGTTTGTCATTTTGGGACTTTATGTTGATGACTATAATATCTTAGTTTTTAATAATATTTCATTTTTAACACTACAAAAATAGAATTATTAAATCTTTCGAATTGACCAACAATGGGGAATTTCATTATTGTCTTGGCATTTAAGTCCATCATAATAGGCCAAACAAGACCATTCAAATTAATCAAGAAAAATACATCTTGGAAAAGCTTCAATAATTTGGGATGGAAATTGATAAACCAAGTTTAATGCTAATGCCAATTGGTTTGAAGCTCATTTCTAAAATATTTTCCCCATCTGATATTGAAGTTCAAGACATGAATTTAATTCCCTATACTAGTGCCATTGGTAGTCTCATCCATGTGACCACTTGCACTCAATTTGATATTACATTTGCAATCAATAACATTGCCTAGTTTATGGCCAATCTTTGACTAGCTCATTGGTCTACTATTAAGTATATCTTTTGTTATTTGTAAGATACCTCCAACTATGGCATTCAACATTGTGGCTCCTCATCTTCTCTAACTAGTTATATCATTGGTTGGGTGCAAGTATGTAGATAGGAGCCAATGAGATTACTTTACAAAAAGATTGTGAGTTTTAAAAAATCTTTTTCCACTTTTTCATATGAAAGAATTTTTGAATGAAATCTTTTGCAACTTGTTATTAAAAATACATATAGTTTCCCCAATAGATCACATGTTTTGTGTTAATCATTGTTGAATAAATACAATTTTTTCAAAAGTGTGTAAATTTTGCTAAATTATGCATTTCATCTTGAAAAAATATCATAATTTTGAATCATATGAAAATATGTTAACTACTTTAAGCTTTTGTTTCTTATTTCATAAAATACAACTTTTTTTTATGTCATGCACATTACACCCCATTTACATGTGGTGAAGGACTTTTGAAAGTTTTAAAATTTTAAAAATACTATGAATTTCTAAAAATTGAAATTCCATATCTTTTAAATTGTGAGTGTTTGTTGAACTTGGGTAATAGGTTACTATCATCTTTTTATTTTTACCTTCAAAATTATGTTATTATAATAGTCAATCCTTTGTAAAATTAACCACAATTTGATCCAACACCTATTCAAGTTCAAATGCCCTTTTTAAAACCAGAACCCAAAATGGAATCTAATGAATTTTTAATTTGAATTATTCAACATTCATATTAATCATTTAGCACAACTTGAAATGATTAACATAACTTTAAAATGTTTAAAATAAAATATGTAAAAAAGTTCATAGTTTTCACTACTATTTGACATGGTTTTTGGTTCTTATTTCTTTATTCTCACTTGGTTAGTGTGATGCAAACTAAGTAGGCAATGTGCAAACCAAAAAATCCACTTTTGGGAAGGTTTTTCTTTTGGAAGGAAGGTGCAAACACGATATCATGAACCACACCCACCCCTTTGGGTGATTGTTTATTGAGTGTTTATTCTAAAATATTTTTGGAATATTTTGAACAAAAAAATTTAAAGATCTTTAAAATTTTCATCGCACTACTATGTTATGGTTTACATCAAAAATTTGTTAAATATATGTGATTGTAAAAAAAATTCAAGTCCATTTACAAGTCTTTTTATTCCTTTAAAACACTGATTACAATGTTTTCAAATGTTTTTGGGTATTTTTCATTCATCAAATTGATTTCAAACTTATAGATTATATATACCAATACATTGACAATAACATTATGTTATTGTTTGGTTTCCTAACTAGTTTCAATAAAGTTGATTAATGAATTGTGACTAACATGGTCACATCAATACTAGAAGAACCAAACATAGGTGTAGATGAACTAGACACCATAGTATGTGAATTAGATCCATTGGAAATGAAAACATGTGCATTAGGATGTATTCATGTTATTTGGAACCATATGTTTACTTTTTTGAAATATGGCTCAAAAATTTGATGCATTGATATAATGTTTATTGTAAGTGTTTTGCATAAACCCCTTCATTATGTATTATGTTGTTAAAATCCAAAGTAAGAGAGGATTAAAAAAAAAATGGGATGCAAAAACACAATCTTTGTTTATAACCAATTTTTTTGTTGCTTAAAGGAATTTAAAACTGTGTTGAATTTATTTGAAAACGAGATTTATTTGAGATTTTTTTCAATGCATCTTTACATAATAGTATTATGCAACATGATTTTTTGAAAAATTCACAACCTATAAATCATGATTTTTAAAAAAAATCTCCTTAAATTGATCAATTATATTTTGTCACATCAACTTGATTAGCTAATCCACCCCTTATAAGAAATTTGTTTTTGTGACATTTTTGGTTCTTAACAATGTGAATGCACCTATTGACCACAATAAAAATAAAGTCATTACAAGCAAACAATCCATTTCATGATAATTTGAAATTTTAAACTTTGATTGTGTTCATATTTCATCATTTGGTTCAAAGTTTCAATAATAGGAGTGCAAAAAAAATTTAATTCAACAAATAAATTTGGTATTTCATGAAGTAAAAATTCATGTTATGATAATTTTACATTTTAATATCATTTGTTATAAATGACAAACTAAAAGAAACACATACTTTATCACAAACATGGATACAAACTCATAAAAAATGCCCATGGCATGAACTTATTATGCAAACCCTAATGTCACATCAAATGCATAATCAAATACACATAAAATCCTAAGACCACATTAAATATACAATTCCAAAAATATCATTTAAAACTTATTGGGAGAGTCTAAGTCTAGGCTAATTAAGGTTAAGGTTTCTAATGGCTACTAATCAACATAAAAATCTCTCGTGAAGAATGACATCTCCACTTTGATTTCTTGTTTTCTTTTTTGTTTTGTTATGTGTTTATTTGTTTGTGTTTTTGCTTTATTAATTACTAGTTTGTTTAATTCATTTGGTTTCTTGCTTTGCTTACATTGTTTTGTTCAATATCTCTTATTTGGTACTTTTGAAGGCTTCTCACTCCTTGGTCAATGCTCTATTACAATTATTGTTCTTATTTTACGTGTTAATTGACTTTCTCCTATAATTGATTTCAATTCAAGTTTTTTTGCTTTTCACACTCTTATGTTGCTTCTCTCACTCTCCTATTATTTCTCACATTCTTGTGATGTCCCCTCCTATACACAAACCAAAGTAGGATAAAACATATATATGCTAACACAACTAAGGTTTCAAGTTTCAAACCTAAAATAAAACTTATTTCAAAAAATGGAAGCATAACTAGGGTTTCAAGTGTTAAACTTGAAACAAACTTTTAAAAAGACAATCACATTTTGGAATGAAATAGCTCACGTTGCTTCTTCGCATTTTTGACAAATTGAAGTTCCATTTCTCCTCTTAGTGCAATCAAATATCATACTTCATTGTCAAACCAACTTTTCCCAATCTTGTTCTTTTAGTCTTTGATCCCAACCACAACTTTTCTCTTCCGTGTTGCCTTTTTAAACAAAAGGGGAAACAGTTTCAAGATCTCTTGCAAATGTAAATCTCCTTCAACTTGTGAAATTGGTTGCTTCAACCCTTTGTAACCTACAATTTCTACCACCATATTTGAAACGTCCTCATCTCATGCATTTGCAAGGGCTGAGATGCAAACTTTTGAGCAACAACCTTGTGCAAATCTACAAATTTAGCCATGTCAACATTAGAATTACTCAAAAACAGAGGAGTGGGTGTGCACTCCACAACTTCCTCAATCCATGAAACTTCCCTTCTCACAACTTTAAAAATGAAGGGAAAAAATGGAAATCAACAACAAGCAGTGGAAGGGACTGACTTGGACCCTAGCTGGCATCTCCCTGGCATCTAGGTTCTTCAGACTATGAGCTCCCCTTTAAGCTCCATTTTCTTGGTATGAACCCAACCAATTTTCCCTCGAAAATGATGCCACATAGGTGCCACCTCAATTCAGCATTTCTTGCTCTTGGATCCGCATCTAAAGGCCTTGTGTCCAATTTATGGCTCTTGATCAATAGGATTGCCCTATGTTGTTGGACTGTCACCTAGTAAGTTAGTGTAAGAGTTCAAAGCCGAAATGAAGTGCATAATCTGCCACCTTGACAGATTCCACGGGCAGAATCAGCACATCCAAATTCAACGAAAACGCTGATATTGTGCAGAACACACTCCCATGTACTTTTAAAGACTTAGGGAGGAGGGAGTGCAGAGTGGCCTTTCTCCCTCTTTGTAAGCTAGGCATGAGCCACCAGGCTCTGGAATCAGTCAATGGAATGGGATGCCATAGCTCCGGACAGGCCTACTGCAGGTTCTTTCACATTCCAGGAAATCTCCAGCGTATTTTTAGCTCGCTTATATCCTGGAACAGTAAGGTTATGAACTAGGCTAGCTGACCAGTATTGCACATTTTGGAACACATTTTGAAAATACTTATTCTCCAGATACTAAATGATTTGTTGATGAAATTTAGTATAGACCACATTTGCTATGTTGACCATAAAAACCAATTTTTAGAATGTACAAATATGATGCAGATGTTAAAATCTGTGACCTACATATAATTTGTGTCAATCATTTACGCCTTCACTCACACACTTCAGTGCACACCTCATTGCACAGAAAAACCCTAATTTTCACACTTCATCATTGTGCACCTTATACCCAAGATTGCTATTTCACATACAAGAATCCAAGTGCTCTCGCACAAGTGAACAACAGTCTGCGGCAATAGGGAAATAGGAGTGGGGTAAGAGCGGGAATCGCAATGGTAGGTCCCTTTACTTTAGTTATAGTGTACAAACTCTAACAATAAAACTTGAAATTAAACACATCCTTTTTTGTGCACCATCTTTCCAGAGCTATTGTTTTGTTTTTGCTACATTCATGGAAAGAACAGTTTCAGCAATGGAAGAAACCCAGGCATTGGGCTTCACTAGTTCTAGTGGCACTGGAGAAAGACTTCAGCTAAAGATGCCAACTGTAGCACAATCCAGCTGATCCCGTCCCAACAACAGTAGTCTTCCAAGGCTTTGAGCCCAGTGCTAAAGCCTCTCAGGACTCATCACAGCTCTGTTGAAGATAGAATCGGACAATGCATCTGAGTGAAGGGTTCAAGGATCTTGCAGTAGTGAGTAGCTCTGTGATGAATTGTGATGAAGAATGGAGCCTAATGACACAAAGGATCTTTTGCCATTCCAGCACTGCTGCATCAAGAAAATGTGTAGACCTCAAAAGAAACCCTCTGTCAAGCTGCAGAGGAGGGGTGGTCCTGCTGGTGGGCTGTGTATATAGCTCATTTGAGAACTGATTTTGCTGCTTCCAGATTCAATCCATACTCATTAGACAGTCGTTGTTTAAGTACCATCTGCAGATCCTATCACATTACTGATATGGAAACTTCTACTTGTTTATTGTGACAAAAGTACACTATTTCAACAGCAGAAGTAGGTGGTTAGCTTTTGATTCCACTAAGCTCAGATTGACATTGTGCAGTATGCATATAAGCTTTCAAGGTACGTACTAGATGTGGTATGTATAATATTTGACACACAATCCTCTGCACGGTTTATGGTGCATAGTTAAGTATGTTCTAGCTATGAACAAGTCAAAGTAAAACAGCAAGGGAGATACTAGGGCTGCCACCTGGTTCATCACATGTTGAGAAGTTGCAAGAGGTGGAATAGAAGCAAGAGCGGCGACATTATATTAAGTCTCATAGATGTAAAGAGAGAGAGTTCCATGCTAAACATTCATTTGATTGAGGCTTTTCACTCAAAGAAACGGAGCATGGTTTGGCTGGGTCATCAAGGTAGCTCATAAGAAAGTCTCAAACTTTGATGGCATGCCAAGCTTGAAATACTCAATAACTACTTATTAGCCTATTCCCTCTTTTGGTCATCACCAGTTCTATGTTATAGTGGAATTGAGTTTTCCCATTTTTTTCATTTGACCTTTTTGGTCCATTTTACAATAAATTCGAAGGACCTAAACCAATGGATTCAAGATGTTGTCATTGGTTGATAAAGTTTCAATACCCACAAAGGATGTAACTAAGCTTTCTTTTAAAAATATGTCACATAATAATAGTAGATTGTGTATTTGCAGCCTAATGAAAAATCTTGGAATTTCTTTTGTATTGTTGCTTAACAGACAGCACAAGTAATGTGCAAAGAGCCTGTCTGCTAGTATGAGGAGGAGGTCACAAGGTTGTATACAGAAATGTTAGGGTTTGGAGTTCGTACACCCTGCAGCCAAATCATAGAAACATGTCTTAAAAGCTCCAATTTTTTGTAAAAAGATCCTTGCAATTTGCTTTCCTTTTGCATGGGCCACATGCAGCCAGACGACCCATGCAAAGGACATGCAACATTACTAGTTCACTAAGGCAAATCCTTAAAACAATTCCAGTCAATTTTTTTCCATTTTCCCTTTGTTCCCAACATGTTCCCTTCAAGTTCTCAATAAATTCCCATCAGGTTTCCAATGTATTCCCCAAGGGTGTTCCCAATAGCACCTCGCTTTAATCCAACATGTTTTGCCCAAAGTCCTCCCCTTCTCACGTATATAGGTGGGCCAAAAGGGGAGGCACTCCATCTTTTCATAGAATCTTCTAATTTGGGGAGCCTCCATAGTTTCAACTTTTTTTTGCGATGGGCCAATCAAATTGGCTCATTGCGAAAAAAAAAAGAAGAAGTTGGACTTGTAACCAGCTCCCCAAGGAGGAGATTACAACAGATACCTTTCTGTTCCCAATAGTGCCTCACTCTATCCCACATCCTTTGCCCTAATTATACTCTTGTAACCTATATAACCAGCTCCCCAAGGAGGAGATTACAACACATACCTTTCTTTCTAGGACTGTCCAAAGTTTGAATTTCTTTTTTGTGACGGGTCAATCAAAGATGGCCATCACAAAAGCAAAAAAATGACCTTCGGGGTCCTGATAACTAATTAATCTGAGCACCAATAGGTAGAGTGTTCTTTGCGAGGGATATTAGCCCAGGCCAAAAATGGTGACAAACTCTTTTGGGAGGAGAAATTTCATGCAGCCAAGGGGAAGGCCTCCGCATGCACTCAAGGTGCCTTGCTTCTTTTCCTTTTAAGTTTCGCGGAAGGGGGGAATTTTTTCTCATTGTTCCCTGGTTCTCAATGTGTTCATACTATGTTCCCTTTAAGTTCCCAATTGATTCCCATCAGGTTCCCAATATATCCCCAACATGTTCTCCATAGCATCTCACTTTTATCCCATATGCTTTGGCAAATGTTATCCTCCTTTCACCTATATAGGTGGGCCAAAGCGGAGGTTCAAAATATAACCTTCTATGTTGGGGAAGCTCAAAAATTTTGATTTCTTTTTGAGTGATGGGCCAATCAAATTGGCTTGTTGCAAAGAAAAAATTGAACTTGGGAGGCACCTCATCTAATTAATAGGAAAGGTGAATAAGTAGCTAAAGTCATCAAAAGCTTGCAAAACTTTATCTACAAACACACTGTTGATTTAAAAAATGTACAAAGGTATTAAAAAAAAGGGAAAATTTAAAGGACACCAAACTAGCACAAACTAGATGTCAAAATCTCTCCATTTGAACAATCAACCGTTTGTGATAAGTTGGTTGTGACGACAAGGAGTGTATTTTAAAAGGATGGAAGTTGGGAAGTAGCTAGGCCTACCCCTATTGCTTGAATTAAGATGGAGGACGCTTGTATCCTTTGTAACATAATTAAAATTGTTTGAGGAAGAAAAGTAACCAGGATAGAAAGAAGAGGCCCTCTAGCCCTTTGAAGTTCCAAATGGCATTGGCACAATTGTGTAAAAACACATTAGTCTACTTATGTGGACATCCAAATATCTCAATTGCTAAAGGGAATAATTGATTAGTGGCATGTTAGTCATGATAGCTTCTTTTTAAAATTTGAATTACATCGGAGGCAACAAATCTCCAAGTTGTGCAAGATTGGGGAAGTAAATATGCACACATTGGTTCGATTATGACAACGTTAGCTAGGTTGTGAATTCCATCTTTAGTGAACACAATGTCAATTCGTCGACAAAAGGAGTTAAAGGTGTTTGAAGGAAGCACATGTAGTTGTTCTTGTCCCCACTAAAAACAAACATTTTGTGCAATGGTGGCAAAAATGTTGCAAACTACAACATGTGTTTTCATGCACTCATTCCCATAGGCACAACATAAAAGGTGGATATCCATAAGGTTAATAAGATGTGTTGCACACACATCAGAGGAAGTTTACAATTGAAAGATGTGGTAGTCCAAGCCAAATCTGAAACATTGTGAAAAAAATTGGGGAAGATATTCAAAAGGTTGGGAAAATTAATTGAGTTATAAGCCAATTGCTACCCCAAGGTAGGAACATGATAAAATTTGAGCACAATGGGCTTTAGTTATCTTGTTGGAAAACATGTTGGAGAGGGTATCATAATGTAAATGCTTCAAAATGGAATCCTAAATTCAAACCATTTATTACCTGATGAATTATTCAAAAGGAAGAAAATATGCATGTGTTGGGGGTAATAGAAGATTGCATACATCGTTAACAAAATGTTACTAGAAAGGGAAGGTGTTGTTGTTGATTTGTGCTAAGGCTTCAGGAAGGAAAAGATGTTAGTTGACCATAAACCTAACAACTATGATTAAATCTACAAGGACCCAATTCACTAAATAGGTTATCGATTTAATGGTGGTTGTTAGGATGAGTTCGATGCCACCAAAAGCTATTGGAAAAAAGGCATGTTTATGCACTATAAGTCATTTTGGGCCAACAAAGGACCCTGGACTTGAAAGGTGTTTAAACATTTGAAAAAGGGGGTAGTCTATGAAGGTGGAAGAAGGAGGTGTGCAATGTAATAAATATAATGGTTGTTGCACAAAACAATGAATTGGGTACCAAAAATAATTTAGACAATATTTGCACAATAGGAAAGTAACATGTTTATCCTTTAATGTGCATGGGACCACCTTTGTTTTGGATTAATAGAAAACTATTATGTTCTATACCAAAATACACTAGATTGGAGGCCACATTTGAATAAATTTGATGGACAATCCGATGTATTACATCAAAGCATCAACAACCACTTAATCGGGTTGTTTGAATTTGATCTTTCAACAACCATTTAGACTTGAAAACAACAAGATAAAAACATGTTTCCAAGCTTAACAACATACGCATGAATGTTGGTTCAAGACTAGTTGTCAATTGTGATGACTTCATCATAATATATAACAATTTTGCTTAATAGACTACAAGGTGAACAAAGGTCAAAATTAATTCGTGCATGGATTTTGCCATGCTCCACCCAATGGGATCAAGTTCTAAAGTTCCAATGGGTTGTTGGGAACCTTCATAAAGTTGAATAGGACTTTCATATCTTCAAAATTAATTATTGGATGCCCAAGTTTCAAGGTATGAAAAATCATGGCAAATTATACACATTCACACCTTCATGACTTGGTGGCAAAACCTTTTGTAACTTATTGCATTATAGTTTCATGCTCACGCAATGCAATAAACTACCTTCCATTCATTTCACATGCTAGTTGTTTTCATTAAGATAATATCCATCAAGGCTCCTACTCAACTCCTAGACATGAACATTTCACCTTTTGACAAGATGCAAGTTGTAGCAAGCCATCAAACTTTGGCACTTAAAATTTTTCCCATTTTCAACATTAAAACAAATTCTACATTGAACTTGGGTCAACTTGCCATTAGATTTTGGCCCAATGGAGCTTCATTGTACAAAAATATTATTGTGCAAATATTTCTAGTTTGTGCACAAATATTTTTGTGTAATCAAACTAATAAGAACCATAATAAATGTAAACAATGTTTGGTTTTTCATGTTTTAAATTGGTAATTTAATTTTGTGTTGAAATTGTTGAATTTATTTATATAAGAACATTCATAATATATCATGGGGACATGAAAATTTATTTGAAATCAATTTAATGAAGTAAAAGTACGCAATTTAAACACTTCTAAAACATTGTAACCAATGTTTTTAAGTATTAAAATAACTTATAAAGTGATTTGAAAATTTTGAAAATGACATTCTTTTTACTAAATTTTTATATAAACCTTAACATAATAATATATATATTTTTTAATATTAAAAAAGACTTTCTTGAAGATTTTTTATTAAAACATTTCAAGAATATTTCAAGAATAAATAATGACCAAGGAGGTGAATGTGGTTCCTTTTACCACATTTGCACCCAATGGTTAACCCAAGCAACTTGATCCCCCAAAATTTAGAATTGAACTTTGCTTGACTTCACATTTGCAAAAGGTGAAACAAAAGTAGCAATTTGTATGATTTGGGAAGGAAATATTATAAGGATGAAAAGAAAGAAATGATCGTACTTAAATTTAATCGAGAGCTTCAAGAGAGGCAAAATGCACTAAGGAGAATTATTATATATATACATTTGGCATCATTGAAAGTAATCCATTCACAACAAATTGTAACTTCAAAATTCTGAAACAAATAGAATACAATGATAATACAAACACAAGATAAAGGATGTAAGTGGACAATGAAGGTTGTGCAAAATACTGAAACAATAGACCTTAAGAATTGGAATGCACAAAAATAGTCAATTAATCAATACATATAAAAAATCCAAGTTGAGCTTTTAGTTTCCAAGTAAGGTTAAAAGATAAATGAATAGGGAGCAAAATAGCTCTCAATTCAAAAGCTTATGTGTGGAACTGAAAGACAAAAAATAAAATTTCATCACAAATTTTCCTAATCAACCACATAATTGCACACAAATATAATTGGAATCTTGTAAAACACAAATTAAAATGTAAGGTGACAAATCAATATGCATTTGAGTTTAAAGTTATTCATATTCTAAAGTTTTTCATTAAGGTGCTTGCTTAAAAAAATGAAGATTGTGAAAATTGATTTTGCCTTCACCTTTAAACCTCTCGTGTGATTTAAAAGAATGAACAATAATTTCATAAAAATTAAAGTTAAAGCTAATGGAACACTACTGATGATAAAACATAACTATTGAAAAGTTGTTCTAGTGATTTGCAAGGAAATGTGATTAGAATTGGGGTGAACGTGTTGGGGGGACAAGAGGAAATAAAATGAAGTGACCTCATCAAATTTTAACAGAATTTGTGACATCCAAGGGCACAATGTTTTTGCATTTGTTTGTGATTTCTTGTGGTTGTCAATTGTTCAAGTGGTTGCCATCTAATATAATATGGAAAAATGGCAACAATGGTCAATTTTTAGCTTCAATTTATCCTAGGAGGTTGAATTGACATTTTTAAAAGTTGAAAATATATGAATTTTCACCCATAACAAATGATTATTGGAGATTAATTAACATGGTGATGTTTGGATTTTGGACCATTTTTTTCTTGTATTTTGATGCACTATTAAATTTGTAAAATTTGATGCCAATGGTAAAGAACCTTTTGATTTTCAATTTTGCAACAAAATGCAAAAGGGATGTAAACCTAGGGTACATTTTGTACCTCCCAACAAGAAAGGTGTCAAAAATTTCAAATGAGATTTGCATGAACTTCTTAAGGTGAGTTTAATAACATGTCAAATCATGCAAACCAAACAAGAAGGTGATTGTTGCATTTTCATTACAAATTCATGGGGCATGATTTGACAATAATAGTCATGCAAAATTAGTTTTTCATAGGTTCGTATGGAATAGACATGAATGTCATTCATCTATTTGTATTGTTTGAACATCAATGTCATGTGCATTATTTAAACACAAATTTTGTATGTCTATTCATGTTGTTTACACATGAATGATGTCGTGCACATGACTTTTATGTTTAAATAATGCATGACATTTGTGTTTAAACAATATGAACTTATAAAATAACAAATTTTGCATAGATTTGGAACGAACCCATGAAGCCTATAAATTTGTGATGTTGGTATCAAAATTGTGCATGGACAAATCATAGATAAGTTTGAATTCATAAGACTTACTATAGCCTAGACTTGAGAAAAAACACCATCTTTTACCATATAATATAATTTACAACTCCCCATGGGTATTAGATTCAAATGGTCATTTTTCCTTGGGATCCCAAGTGGAAATCTTGAAACTATTAAGTTATGAGTCCATAGTTTTGGGGAACTTTTTCATTTCACCTCATAATTGGAAATTAAACAAAAAAAAAACTTATAACTATTGAAAATATATTTCCAATGACATATCAAGCTTTCCAATTGGAGGTGATTTGACCCTTAAAATTATTATTTAAATGATTAGGAATCACTTTTGTAGTTTGATTCTCAACCTTTCAAATGACCATTTAATTATCATTGTATACATTTTTTCTTTGGGGATGTTTTCCATTTTATTGAAATACTCTTTAGAAACCTTTTAACAAGAAGACCCAATTTGGATCCCAAACCTTGTTCCAAAGATTTGTGACATTTTAGGACTTCAAATTTCAAAAGTGAAAATCCACTTGGTAATGCCATTTGGGGCTTCTCCATTGAGTAAAATCACAATTTGGGGTACACAATGAATATTCCATTACAAAATCACATTGAAATTTAATTTTGATTGATTATTAAGAGTAATATTACATACTTGAGTTTTTTTTTAAATTGTTTTGTTAAACAAAAACATACATTAGAATCAATATGGTTTTAAATAATCATAATTTTGATGATAAAAAAAAAATCTTGAAATGTTTTTAGACATAGTTGAAGAACCTTGGTAATTCCAATACATAATATATCAAAATGAATAGGTGTGATCACAATCAAATGAGCCAACAATGATAAAAGATTCAAGGACTACAATCCTTTTTGTGGTCATTTTCACTTTCTCATAGAAAGGACTTTTGGGATGAAATCTTTTGCAATATGTTACTAAAATTATGTATAATTTTTTCAATACATCACATTTTTTATATTAACTTTTCATGAATAACTAAGAATTTTTGAAAAGTGTACAAATTCTACCAAATTTTGTGTTTCATTTTGAAAAATTATCTTAATTTCAAATGTATGAAAATATGCTAGTTATTTAATGTTTTTTTTTTTTTTTCATAAACTACAACTTTTTTTTATATGTCATGTACATTACACCCCATTTACATGTGGTAAAGGATTCTTGAAATTTTAAGATTCTAATATGTTTTTTGAGTGTGGATAATCAAGTAACATCATTTCATTTTTTTTCTCATCAAAATTCCTTTATAAAGAGAGTCTTTAGCTTGGCTTTTTTACAAAATTGACTACTTTTGATGCAATTATTGTTCAAGTTCAAATGTCCTTTATTAAAAACCAAAACCTAGAATATTTTTTTTTGAATTTTTATTTTGAATTCTTCAACATTCATATTAGTCATTTAGCACTACATTCCATGATTAACATGGCATTAAAGTGTCATCATAAAAATATATCTAACAAAATTACAGTTTTTATAGAATTTTGGCGGTCACTTGACATGCTTTCTAGTTCATTTGATTGTGACTGCATCCAAATCATAGGGAATACAAATATTTCTTCAAATTGTTTTTTATTTTAACCACAAATAGAATAAGTATGCTTTACATGACGACATATATGTTTAGTATTATATAACACATCAAATTACTAACAAAATTAATTCAACCATCATTTTTGTTGCAACCCCAAAAATGATTACATTCCATTTTAGAAGGAAGTAAAAGGTATGTGTGTACAAAAATACCATCAATATTTGATTTCTTAATTTGACTTTGGCACTCCAAATGCAAGATATTGGAATTGTCTTGCAATGTTGCATTCTTTATATGTCTATGCTTTAAAAAGACCTCCCAAATTTGTTACATCAACTTTTACCACATGTTGTAACACATAGTAGTTGAAAGATGAAACATAGATATCCACCTTCTATTGTTTACCATCTCAAAACGTTCATTTTGCCATAGAACATGGGACGCATGACATTATTGGAACTTGATATTAACTTTGGTACCCTAGTTGCAAATACACCCCCTTGCACTTTCACACACTTTGTGTGAGTGTTTTTGAATGAAGGGATGCCTTGACCTCATTCCTATCCATGAGCTTATCTTGTCTTACCAAAGCCTTGGTCATGAGCCCTGAGCTAAAGTTGTGACATATTTTTAAAATTTGAAAATTGCAAGGAAATATGTATTGGTGGCATTCGAAAACAACATACCTTTTTTCTAGGGTGGAGTATTACAAATAATGACCATGAATGCAACATGGGGGCAATTATTAAAACATGAGGTATTACAATTCACATATTTAATAGGAGATTTGTAGGTGGTTAGTTTCAATTGACTAATTTAGAGTTGATCTACATGAAGGTTTTGTTTAAAGTCAAGTCCAATATTAGGGCATAAAGAAAAATTATTCTCTTGGCTATAAGTATTAATGAACCAAAATCCCACATAAGACATACACAACACAATCAAAAGGGTGAAACTTATTTGTTTTGGGTTAAAGATAATTGCAAATTAAGGTCGCTCATATTTGGATACAATAGGAGTTCATATGGACCAAATTTTGACACTAAAAATATATCTTACTAACAATGCCCTCTTACCATCATATTTAAGGAACTTAGTTTTTTTGAAAAAAAGATATTTAGAATTTCCTTAGATTATATACAACATAATGTAATGATAAGGTTGCCAAAATTTTAAAGATTTATTGTTTAAAAGGAATATGTAAATCAAGCAATTCTAGGGCATTTTATAAAATACCATCAAATTTTTGGCTTTTTGCTAACCACATCTTAAATCATAAATTTTAACTATGTAATCATACACATGAATTTTGAGGAAGAGATTTAACCAAACACTTGACAACAATAAAAATTATGAATCCATTTATGAAATTTATATGGATTATGATGTTCAATTTATGAAAATTTAAAAGTATTTCATTTGGTCTATGCAAAGCATCTGATGATGATACAATGACGATTTATTGGAATAATAATTTAGCTCATAAAAATAAAAATATGTTTAAAATATTGAAATAAAATCATTTTGGGGACCATTTTAATCCTTTGTAATATTGTAAAAATGACTTTGCAATGTACATTTTTGACACACCCTATTTTATAATCACCCTTAGGATCATTCACATGTTTAAAACTAAATATTTAAGTGGGCTACACCTAATGGGAAGCTCATTACACATCCTTAAAAACCTCACCTTACAAAGATCTTTCACCAAATACACATTAGTTTCCCATGGAAACATTTTTTGCAATCAAAACAACTGTACAACATTTTGATAATTCACACATTATATCATTACATATGAATGCACTATTATAAGGCATGATGATAGACTAGGAATGTGAAAATCAAGAAATGGAAAATCAGCCCAAAGCTCCATTAACAACCCTTTAAATACTTGAATAGAAAATGAATGAACTATTTTTTCCTTTCATCATGGTTGAACATGTAATTACTATGTATTTAATTAAATTTGAATTTGTGAAATTTTTGATAATTAACAATTGACCATTTGGAGGTTGAAAAATGGGAAAAAAAAATGATTTGAAAGCAACAATTAATATTAATTTAATGTTTTGTCTCATTATATGATCCAACAAATAAATGTTAACAATGTTTTGCCATAAATTCAATAGAAAGCTTGATCCTAGGCGTTAGAAAAAGTTTGAAATAAATAATTTAATTAAAAATTAATTAAATATGATTTTAAAACAATTTTAGAACCAAGTTAGTTTCTAAGGTATATGGATTGAAGGTTTAACAATTTGTTGTACCCCCCATTGGAATGGAATTGAACAATTTTGGCCTTCAAAAAAATTGAATTGGAACATGAATTGCGAGTGTTGTTTATTTTAAACATGTTTAAGGTATTAAGTTTGTATTATAACACATCTTAATATATATTTATAGGATTTGGTTTGTGGTCGGAACCCAATTTATTATGAATGGATTCCAAGTATTTTGTGTGTTTGGGGGGTTTATCCCAAAGATGTGGCTTTTGAGTTTCATTTTTCATGAACTATGAGATTTCAAAAACATAAAAAAGGAGTATGAGATGTGGATCTTCATGTCAAGGTTTTTTTGTGTTTTTGATTTGTACTTGGATTCTTGCAATTATAAGTTAGTATATTTGATTTGTGTTCATGTTTTCATGTTTGTGATTTTGTTAGTTATGTTAGTGTTTGCTGTTGATTTAGCAACACACAACAAAATTATCTAGGTAGTAGTGTTTTTTTATGAATTTCTTGATGGAGCTAAGGTGGGAGCATCCTTAAGTAGATATAAATACATTTTAGAAAGTTGGTGACATTATTTTAAAGAACTCTTAAAATTGTAGCTAGTAGATAGAAATGTGGTAACACCTTCCCCCCAAAAAAATGTTATTACTTTAAGGTGATTTGAAATGAAAACCCCTCTTTCTTCCCTTTGTATTGGTAGCCAAGGTTTTAAAAAGTAAAAATCTAGTGATAGTTCATTAAAAAAAAATTGTTAGCTAAATAAGTATAACTTTATTTATATATAAAAAAATTGATTCAAATTTTTATGTAAGTAATTATAAGTTTTAATTGGTGGGTGTAAGTAAGATAAAGTGAACAACTTGATTACCTTGTCAAAATTGGAATAAGTAGATTTAAAATAACAATAAAATCCATTATAAAATTGAAAAACATTGAATTTTTTCATTTTAATGATGAAATATAATATATGTTTGAGTACATTCACTAAATAAGGAATAAAGGATGCACCCTTAGTAGGATTTCAGTGATTGTTTATTCTAAAAGATTTTGGGTATATACTAGGAATATTTTGTTTGTAATTTACAAAAGTCATAAGAAAGTCCTTTTGATTCAAAAATATGTTACATTACACTCTTATGTGAATATATGTTTTAAAAGTCTTTTCAAAATTATGTCATTTTCAAGTCCTTTAAGAATCATTTATGATTTTTTTCAAGGAGTAAAAACATTATAAAACACTGGTTATAGTGATTAATCAATGTTTTTGAGAATTTGAATTTTATTAGATTCATTTCAAATTACTACACATGTTTTCACAATATATTAAAAACATTATCATCAAAATGTATAAAAGAAATGTGTAATATTAATATTTTTTTTGACACAAAAACATGAAAAACAAAGCACTAGTTACATTCCTATGGCTCCTATATTTGTGAATGTACCTATTTACCCTAATGTGCATTATTTTCAAATCTCAAATTGTAAAAGTAGGTTTTAAATAGGTTTTTCAAAATATAAGTAACTTTTGATGTCTACTTTAGGTTTCAAATAGGTATCAAGTAGGTTCTTACAAAAAGGAAATAGATTTTTTTTTTATGACTTGCTAAAACATATGTTGATCTTCATTTTCTAACTTATTACATATCAATTTGATTAATTTTTCTAATGAAAACATAAGTTTGAGCATATATTTTTCAGTCAGTTTTAAATGTACTTTTTAACTACTTTTTAAATTCATTATCTTTTTATTTTCTTAAAATTAGATTTTTACAAACTTATTAAAAACAACTAATGCTACTTGACACATACTTTCACCTAATTTGATGTTATTTTATGGTAGTTATATGAAAGGCACAAGGTTAAAGGTTAAAGTGAAGACATCTACTTTTTTGTGTACTTTATCTTGCTTTGACCTTGGTTATACATAATTAATATTATATCATCTTTATTTTTGATTGTGTGAACTAGTGGAACAAATTAATACTACACAAAATAAATGAAAGTGTAATTGTGTGTAATGGAAATGGAATTGGACATAATCTTGAACTAAAAAAAATTTTAATTTTGTTAAAAAATGACCAAAATTAGAAGTTTAGAAATCCAAAAAAGTAATTAGTCCTTGATCAAAATTGAAAGTTCCATCAAAGAATTTTTAAAAGTTTGAAAATTGGTGTCAAAATTTCTTTTGAACTAAATAAGATTAGTTTTGACTAGATTTGCACATCTTGAAATTAACAATAATCTAAAAGTAAAGCTTACCCTAACCTTTTCAAAAATGTAATAAATGTTTGCATGTTAAAGTGCCTGCTAAAAACAAATCTATGAAAGAATGTTTCCACTAATGTTGTGTAGATCTTTTTAAAAGAACCTTTGGTTTTGGTTTTGATCTTTAAAAAAATTGGAGTTTTTTGCATTCAATTTTGAACTTGGTTATTCCCATTGAAAAACTATATAGTTCTAATTTTGATGTAATTTTTCAAATTCAAGAACATCTTTGGGCTTGATTCAAAACTCAACCTAGTTCAAAACTAGGTCTAGTTCCATGAAGACATCACACACTTCTCTATGCTACATATTATATGGATAAAAAGTTTTAAAATTAGGATTTATATAGATGTGGAGTTCAACAACTATAAAAATAAAAATAAAACCTTGAAGTTGAACCTACTTGTCAAGTTTTCAAAAAACATTAATTTGCTTACTTAAAGAACCTATTTCTATTATTTTGAAGAATGTTTTTTCATGTGGTTTTAATTTCGGGTTTGGATCAATGAATTTTTTTTGGCAAAAAATCACCAAAAGGCAACATAAATTTAACCCTTGTGACAAGGCTATTGTGAAATCTGAAATTGTTTTTGGAGAAATCACCAAATCTTCTTAACGCCAAGTGGTTGAATCACCACCCTTCAGATAGGAAAAGACTTAAAGTCGCCATCTTCATTGTTGATCTTGCTTCTTGTTCATTAGTAGTGCTTCCAACGCTTAGGAGCTTCTTGCCACTAGAGCTCCTGCGTTTGAAGCATAATCACCTGCAACATATGATCTATTTTTCAATGCCATGTTGCCAACAATAGGTGATTTGATGGCACCTTGAAATCATTAGCTATTTTTGGTGCATCATAATGTTTTAGAAGACATTGCAATTTGCATGGTGATGCCATTTTTATTTGTAGAATGAAATTTATTTTTATGTGGGTGTAGTCATACTAACATGTACCAAAAGAAATTATAATCATTGCTTAATTTTTTGAATTTTTGATTGTAAAAAAAAATATATATATATATATATATTTTTACGTAAAATGTCATTGTCAATACATTATGTACATGTCATCAAAATTTGGAATCAATTCAATGAATGAAAAATATGTATAAGGACTTTTGACCTCTTGTAACCACTACTTAAAAACTGCATAAAAGCAATTTAAAGTAGTTTTGACACTAAAAGCATAATTTGAAAAAAAAATTTAATGACATATTTTTGGATATTTTAAATATACACCTTAACACAATAGTATTAAGAAAAATTTAAAGATTTTTCATATTTTTTTGAAAGATGTATTAAAAAGATTTCAAGAAGATTCTAGGGATAAAGTAGTGGTCTAAGGGGGCAGGTGTGGATCTTAATAAAGTGGTTGGACCCATGTTTGTTTGGTTGTTAAGTTGATTATGAAAACTTGTGGTTGATTTGGAAAGAATTCGTGTAATTGTAGACTATAGTAAGGTTTAGGCTATATGAGTAAGTAGTTTAGTGTAGAACAACTACATTGTGCAACTTGTAAATTGCAAGCATTTTCCACTACAGAACAATGTGGAAAAATAGGGTTTGGAAATCCTTCAACGGGGCCATGTCTTCAAATCGTGAAATATTTATTTCAACATTTGTGCAAATAGGGATTGCAAGAAGCAAGGGTCATTCTTTGCTTGAAGTAAGATTTTTAAAAATTGAGTTTAGGGTTGAAACTTCATTTACTACCAACAACTATGATTCCATTCTTTATAATTTGAACATATTATAAAGTTTCTAGATTTTTCAAATTGAGGTATTATGTGTGTTTGTTTTGTTGCAAAACTTCAACGTTTTACAAGGTTTTTTTTTTCTCTGCCAAATGAGCCTTTTACATCTTTGAAATTTCTAGGCTCAAGCCTACAAGAAATGGCTAAAACATATTTGGGCAGGAAATTATTGCCATTTTAGCTTGCAAGTTTAGAAAACTTAATTTTGAACTTTTGATCCTTGTTTGCTAATATTTTGGTATACGTTTTTTAATGTAGGGCTTGGAAGGTAATCGGTACTTAACTCTCAATAGCAAGCCCAACATATGTATTCAAGTATGGTTACATCAACTTTCCAACTTTTCGATATTGTTGATCCATTGCATAATGCAAAATCTGGTTAAGATTTTAGGCCCTAGGGTATGAACTTCCATTTTTATTGAGTTCAACAAGCATGAAATTTAGCATAATTAACACTCCATTGCCATTTATTTAGTTTGAAACTCCTCCACTACCTTTTCTTTAGGCATAGATTATAATGATGAAATATGTTAATGTAGTTCTAGGTAGATTTGATCTTGGGTTGAAAGTTGGGTTTTCTAATCCTGATGATCCTTAGCTTTTAGTTAATTACTTTCAACTACACTAATGGTTATTGGCTAAGGTTGTTAAACATAATTTGGGACTCCATAATCCAAATTACACTAGAATACATGTATCCTATTTAAGGTTGTTAAACTGATGTTTGGAACTTGCATTGGAATTTGAGACTCTTGATTATTAAGGTATCTACACAATTTAAATTTTTTTGTAAATTGTAACTTCCATAAACCCTACAAACTCCACAATTCAAATTGTAGTTCATGTTTGCAGTTACATGTATGATGAGCTTTCAATAAATTACTATTAAATGGTGTTGTTACATTATATCAAATTCAAATTCGTGAAATATGTAAATTTTTATCATGTGATTAAGTAGCACAACAATAATGAGCAATCTTGATATTGAATGTTGGCATTTGGATTTTATATAAGTATTAAGGAAAATCGTGTCCTTAGGAGGATTCAATGGGTTTGGTCACAAAAGTGAAAGGATTGCAACTACAAAACAAAAAGATGAGTATGTCCCATGGATTCCTTATACACTAATTGTTATTTGCATTTTAGAGTTATGCCATTTGTTCATTGAAAGAAATAGATGAAGTATTGTCCACTTGGAACATAGAATCCAAAAACCCTAGGAGATTGTAAAGTGCAGTAAGTTCAATATTGGGGTGGGTGCGACTACAGGGCATGGGTTTCAATTTATAGTCTTTTACCACTATGATTAGTTGTCAAGCACCTATAGCTTAGTATCTACCCCAAGTAAAACCTAAAAATTTGTGAAACCCAATTATATTACATTGCATTGTTTTATTTGCAATTGCAAAAAACATGCATTTTGTTCATGTTGTTCAAAATTTGTCCATAAAAGGGTTTATTGAAAGGTCCAATTATATTGTGTGTGACTTTGGAGTTTGGACATTATTGTTAGATAGTTGGGAAAGGTCATGAAATTCTTGCGATTACATTGTGCATTCTTAACATCTCTATTCATCATGTTCAAAATTTATCCATAAAAGGTATTGCAATTTGCATATTGGTCATTGTAGCATATGTGATTTTGAACACACCCTAAAGCCTAGAGGTTTCAATTAAGGTACAAATGACCTATGTTCTTATTATTGTTTTGGACTTGTGTGATTACATTTTAAAGCTTTTTTGGAAGCGTTGTGAAATAAGAATTTTTTTTAAAAAAAAATGCAAGTGCAACTTGCAAGGTTGAATGAGGGACAAGCAATTGAAAAGGTTAGTTACAAATTCATTTTTATGGTACTTGTATAACAGAATTGTGTTTTTTTTGTTGTAAATTATTGTAAATGATTCATTGTATATTTCAAAATTCTAAATTGCAATGTTGTTTGAATATGGTGTGTGTGATTTTCATTTTAGGGTTTGTAGTCCCAATTTTTCTTTGAATTGTGGTTGATTGATCCTATATTGTTTGTTCAGTGGTCAAATTTAAATTCTAGACTTGGGTTTTGTTAATCCTGGTCTTTTGTTGCTTATAAGGTTTAAAGATAACATGGGACTTCTTCAAATTCCCAAGAACTTTAAGTTCAAGCCCATGTTCCCTTTTCTGAATCCCATCAATATGAGGGAAGTCCATCATCTTCTAGCCACCCTATTGTTATATCATTTCAAGGCAAATCACCTTTTAAGCCTTTGTGGAATTCAATTTAGTGTGAAGATATGTTCATTCAAATTTCACAGAAGAAACGGAAACTTTATGAAGGTTTTTAGAAGTTCCAAGATGCTTGGACAACCCGCCTCCCATGGGCAGAATCTGTTATGGATGACAAGGGGCTAGTGTAGTAGGTTAGATGCAAGATATGCACATTTGTTGAAAGGAAAGAAAAGCTTCTAGTTCCAAAATTAGATAGCTTGTTGAAACATGTTGGGTGAGAGAAATGAAAAGTTTCCATGCTAAAGGTGGATGTAGGTTCACATTACTCCAATAAGAATTCGATCATGCTTAGAATGAACGTTAGTTCTTGCTATTATGCGCCCTTCCATCTTCGACCAACTCCAAATTGACATCCCCTCAGAACAAAAATGAAAATATGTCCAATTTGTTTCCATCTATCACCTATTGACCCATGGTCATCCCATGACTAACTATGAGCATTTGCGAGGCTTCCTCTAAATGATCAAGATCAAGTCTATATCTAGAGAACATTAGTTTGACACCTTAGGTTGGGACATGGCTAAGGTAATGCACGAAATATTACTAGAGGCCACAAAGGCCACATTTGCTTCTACCCATTTCATTGCAATTAGTATAGATGAAATCATGATGATTGACAACATTCAATGGTTATTAATCACTTATATGTGGTGCAAGCTTGGAAGAGGATTTCAATCTTTTTATGCATTGAAACTATTAGGGTTTCTGCCACGTTTGATCATGTATTAAGATTGTTATTGAAAGCATTGGCTGAGTTTGGTGGGGTAGGGATGGAAAAGTTGATCAGAAAGGTAGTTGGCATGGGATGTGATGGTAGTAGCATTTTCCAAGGCCATCAAACAAGTGTAACATTATAATTCAAAGAAGGTGTGGCCCCATTTTTAAATGGCGTTCATTGTCTTACCCATAAAACAAATTTAGCAATGTGTGTTTCATCCAACTTGGACATTGTGTGTCGAATGGAAGGCATATTGCAAAGCTTGTATGTTTTTTTTGCTCATAGTCCAAAAAAGTTCATGGAATTCTAGAATTTTGCAAACTTGCTTAACACCGAAAGCAACAAATTGTTGAAGAATGTCAAAACACATTGGATCTTTATGCTTTCTCCAACTAAGCGAGTCTATGCAAAATTTTGTCCTTTGATTGTGAAGATGCATGCTAAAAGTGCAAGGAGTGATCAAGCTTTGAAAAACTTGAACGCAATGTGTGATGTCAAATTGATCTTAGGGTTACTTTATATTTTACCATTGCTAGAATGTTTGCACACACATTCATGAAAATTGCACAAGGTTGAAATGTGTTCATGTGTGATTTTGTTGAAAGTGTGAAACTGGCACAAATCAAGCTTTATAAATTGTACTACGATCCTTACACTAAATTTGATGACCCTACATTTGATGAGTTCAATGTAATCAACCCTAAGCAACAAAAACCTCCCCTTGAGCTAGTTTTATGACCTCAATGGAGGCAAGGATGTGGTCTACTTGGTTTTTTCTTTTGCTAGACATAAATATATAGGGTGAATGCACGATCAAGTGGCTCAATATCGATAGATTTACACTCCCTATAATTCCATACAAGATTATTTAAAATGATTCAAATGGACATGGTTGTTACTTTAAAAATTATTATTATTGTAATGTTTGAATAATACATGTTGAATGATGTACAAACCTTCCTAATTCTATGTGAAAACTTGTATTTAATGTAGTTGATGTCATTTTTTAATTTGGAAATCTTAAAAGGAAAACCCAGAAAGTCCATATGAACAATAGCCCATGTAAAGTTTCCAAAAAATATGCTTTTGGGACAAAAAATTGAAAAACAAACAAAAATTGCAACTCTTATGGACTTATGAAAATATGATCAAATTTTAACCATTCAAAAGTCCCTAATTATTAAATGGTTAAAGTTTTCAAAGAAAAGATTTTTCATATGACATTATCATATTGTATTACATAATATATTGAGTCCCAATAACAAATTTGGAATGTGAATCAATATAATTTTTTCCATTTTGTGATGTTCTAGCTAAATGATTAATCCATATTTTTCGATTTGAAAAGTCCATTACTATTAACAAATGAGTTTCTTATTAATGAAAAATCACATAATTTTTTTATAATGAAGTTGTTAGTTTACAACCAAGCCCCAATTAGTAAATTTGATAATATATTAATCAACATATGCATTTGAATAAAGGGTACCTAGGGGGAAAACATCATTTTGTCACAAAAGTGAACCATTCGATTATGCATCTACCTTCTAGTTTACCAACATGAATTATTTAGTACTAGAAAACTATAACTTGTGACTAAAGATGTTTTCAAAGCTACTGTGGCCAATGTGAAGCAATAATGTGAAGGGGCAATGGTTAGTTTGATTAAAGAGCTTGAAAGGCATTTTTGAGAACATCAAGTTATGACAACATTGGGTGCGCTTTACCCCCAATTCTAGTCTAGAAATCCCAAATAGGTTGAAAAAGGATTCCATAGGCTGCTAATGGTGTTGAAGGCCACCTTTTATGTCCCTTACAAGGTGGGTGATGCTGACAAAATGGTGTTTGATTTGCTTTCCATCCACACCTTGGATTTGCAATTTTTTTTTCAAGATGACCATGTGTCATAATTCCAAACCTATCCTATGTGAGGAGACTGATTTCAATCCTCTTACCAGGCTTTGGCATAGGGTTTGTGGATTTCCAGTTCTCAACCACAAGTTTTTAGAATTCATCAAATTGGCCTAGATTGCTACTATCCAAGTCCTTGGATCTACTGAAGATGAACAAACATTCAACACTATGAGCTTCATGAAAACTTGGCTTTGGAATTGGCTGAACATGCATTTGGATTTGTGCACCAAATTCCATAGCCAATGTTTTTTTCTTTACAAGCCTTTCCATATGAATAAGTAATTACCAAGTGGCAAGTTACAAATTGGTATTGCATAAATGTTTAATTAAAAGTTCTTAACAATCTTGGGTTCCTAAGTCCTTGATGGTAGCCAATAGTTTGATGTTGCAACAATTTTTGTATTGCTAGTAGGTGCATTTTGAATCTATGGAATGTTTGCAACAAGGTAATGTATGTCATTTAGTTGTTCTTGGACTCTAGCAAATGTTTGGAACAATGGAATGGTGGTCAATTATTGAGTTTAGAATTTGTCCTAAGTTTGCAACAAACCATAGCTCTAACTTGTGAATTTTTTAATATGTGGCATGCCTGCAACAACAATCTAGGCAATGGGAGTTTTTTTTTGCTTTTAGAACTTGTTATCTAGTTGGAAAGTGGAAGTGGTGGTCACTTTTCCATTTCTTAATTTTTCTTAAATCTATAACCTTCAGATGGCATTTTGGTCTATTTAGTTGGTTCTTGAATCTTTCAAAAGTTTAGGAAAAAGAATGGTGGTTAGATGTTGAATATGCAATTTGTCTTAAGTCTATAACAAATTGGAGCACTAACTTGTGGAGTTTTGAATGTGTATCATGTATGTAACAACCCAAAATGGGCCATGGTAGTCATTTTTTGTTTGAAGAACCTATCATTTGGTTTGAAAGTGGGAATGGTAATCAGTTGCCAAATTTTTAACTTGTCTTGAATTGGTAGCAATGGAATGCTTATGTGATTTATCCTTTTGGTTTATGAAATTGTTAGAAGGTTAGAAGAATGGGAATAGACCTTCTTGGTAACATGTCCTGAATCTGTAGCCACTACGAGGAAATGTGGTCTTAGCCACTATGCAATCCACTCACCTTTTAATGGATTAGACCAATTCCACTATAGTGACATTATAGTGACATTTGGCCTAACGTAGTGGAATGGGTTAATGATCGGAGTCACATGGCAACAACTTGTGGAGCTTTAGTGGATTGGTCTAGTGATACTATTTGGTATAATCATGGAAAACCATCCAATGGTCTAGATTGGGCCTCCTTTTGCCATTGAATCAAATGATTAATTTAAAATATGGCAAGTCCTTCTCCATTAAGATGATGCCATGTGGCATGTGTAGGCATTCATTTGATATGTTGCCACATGGCAAACATAGGCATCTAGTTATATGTTGCCATGTGGCAAACATTAGACATCCAATGAAGTATCATCACATGGCAAGGCTAGGCCAAGGCACTTATCCACTAGGTACCTAGGTAGTTAGACTTATGCACCTAGGTACCTAGGCCTAGTTGGCCTAGGTTAAAAAACCTAACTTCCTAAGAGGCTTAGCGTGGCTAATGAAACCTAGTAAACCTAACTTATGTTGGTTTTGCCAACTAGGTTGCAAGATTCAAGACTTGAACCCCTCACCTTCACTTTGAGGAGCTAAGTTTTTAACCATTGCACCATTTCTTTTTTATGTGAAATAACATGTCAATAAAAATTCATAACATTTTCTTTGAACTTATTTAAATAGCCTAGTTAAAATATATTAGATTTGCTTAATTTAGGCTAGTTTAGGATAGGTACCTCATCAAACATAGGCTACCTAGGCTAAACGCCTAAGGTAACCTAGGTTATATTATAGGCTGACCTTAGGTTATATAGGCTACAACTAGGTTATGTAGGTTGCCATAGGCTATGTAAATTATATTTAAGTTATAATTTGGTTATGTACCTACACTTATGTTATGTCTGTTGTACCTATGTTAGCTATACACATGTTGGCTATTCTTATGTTGGCTATACCTATGTTGGCTATTCTTATGTTGGTTATACTTCGGTTGGCTATACTTAGGTTGGCTATATGTATGTTGGCTATTATTATGTTGGTTGTACCATCACTAGAAAAATCTAATAAACTTGAAATTTTGTTATTTACTAATGCATTAGGTAGATAGGTTAATGTCCAAACACATAAGACTTCAAAGCTTGAAGAAATTCAAAAGAGGATCCTTTATTTATGGTGTGCAATGAAAAGTTGGAGGTCTCTTCTTTGCGCATTCATAGCACTAAAAATGATAAAAAATGGATTAGAAATGAGAAAGTTATGGCCCTTCAACGTGTGCATGGTCAAAAAGTCAAAAAAATGCCACACCCAACACTAGGAAACTGTTCTAAAAACACCAAACAATCCTTGTATGTTGTTCTGTTGCCTTTAGAGTTGAAAGATGAATTATAAAGCTTAAGGTGGTGCCCCAATAGCATTTTAGATCATTCAATTTGAATATGATTTGAAAAAGTTACGAGCTTTGTAAGTAGGAGGGGTCTAAAAGAAGAAAAATGTGTTTTTTAATGTTTTGGATTGGATTTGGTTAGATTAATCCACTACATCCAATGTATGGTGGAACAACATTAGTCCAACTCCACTAAAATTGGATTTGGGTGGACAAATCCACTAGACCAATCCATTACATTCAATGTGCAGTGGTATGGATTAGTCCCATTTTACTAAAACTAGATTTGAATGGAACTATGTAGTGGCATAAGACCTAGTTTTCCAGTAGTGAGTAATGGAATTGCTCTGTGATATGTCATTTTGGTTTTGGAAACTTTCAAAAGGTTAATAAGAGTGGGAGTGGACCTTGCCACTAATGTGTCGTAAATCTACAACTATGGAATGACTTTGTGATCTATCCTTTTGGTTTTGGAATTTGTTCTACTTAGCATAATGGGAATGGACCTTGCCACTAACTTGTTGATGTTTGAATTTGTCAAAACATTGTAGTAAAGGAATGGAGTTCACAAGTTGGTGATTTTTGAACCAATTAGAACATTGCGGCATAGAAATTGCCATGATTTTAGAATATGTCCTTTGGTCACAAATATAGTATTTTAAGATGTTGGTCATTCACGGCATTAGAATTTTGGGCATGTCATGTGGGCTACATCAAGGCATGGGACAAGATTCATATTTCATTTAAAAAATATGTGATCTTGTGATTTTGTAGATAAGTGGGGAATTGAAATTCAAGCATTTTGGGAGTTGTAATTTTGCAAGCTTTAGCTACACAAGGTTGCAAGCCTTGGCTGCCCAATTTGCAGAGAAGTTAATAAATTTCATGGAAAGCAATGAGATTCAAGCACTTTGGGAGTTGTAATTTTGTAAGCCTTGGTTGCACAATTTGCAGAGAAGTTCATAGTTTTCATGGAGAGCAATGAGAATTAGGAATTTTGGGAATTGTGATTTTGCAAGCCTTGGTTACACAATTTGTAGAGAAGTGAGAAGTTGATAGTTCTCATAGAGAGCAATGAGAAGGCCTTTGATGCAACTATTGGAGGTGGGGGTTTAGAAATTAGAGGGCATGCTTTGTGTGTTGTGTTGGAATTTTAAAATTATCTTTTGTTTGTATAATAGGAATGGCCATCAATTCATAGTTTTTCTTGGTATTGTTAGTTACCTTTGCAAAATAGGGAAAATTTTCATTTTGTTGGGCTTCTAAGCAACACTACCATGAAATTTGATGTCTATATGTTGTCAAATTATTTACTATGATTATTTGTATGTTGCCAAATTTTTGACTGTTTCAAGCTTTTTTGGTTTTGTGTAGCCATATATATTCCTTTGCGAGCAACCTACTAGCCAAATAGATGACCTAGGTAGCAACTATATTGCCTGCATTTTCGATCACAACTAATGTTGTGAACCTCAATTTGTGGACAACTGCAAATCAAAACTCGCCTGGGGGCTATTGTCCAATGAAAAAAATCACCAAATTAACTTTCCTTCACATAAAATTTTAGCCAACTAAGCTACTCAGCAGTTGAACTATGTAGCCATATTGGCCACTACACATAACTCAAAAACAAAACACTGGTCTGGATCTAACAAAAGACTAGTTCCAATGTCTGGTTCTTGGGCTGATTTCAACAAAGAGATGTGAGCTTGAGTCTGGGTCACAAAAAATGTGACCTTGGAACCCCCCATTTTAAGATTGAAAATGAGATACCCTCACAACACTGATCTCCACCCACAATTTCAAATGAAATATACTACTCAAGTTGTGTGAAGTTCCAAACCTTGTTCAAGCTTTTAGTATTGTGAAGAATCTGACATGGGGATATTCAATTAATATTACACAATCCAAGATAGAACATTGAATCTAATTAATATTACATAATCTCTATCTTGGATTGGATCCTGTAGAATGGAATTGCACCCAGAACCAGACCCAGAACTTACTCAAAACCCAGAACCAATTAAGAATGGTTTTCTTGATGTTGCTTTCCCCACTCATCCATTAGACATTGGTGAGTTGATAATTCTATCTTCAGGGGACAAGTCTTAATGCTCGCAAAAAGTTTGTGATCTAAAAGTTCTTTGACTCAACTCTTACAGGTTACTGACAAACCCCATTAAATATTTTTATTTGAGTGATATGCATGTCCTCCAGTGCTGCTGACTATTATGTCAGTAATTTGCTTGCCAGCACTCCGGTGAGTCCTGAGGTTCAGGTCTCTTGACTAAGTTTGCTGATTATAGACATCTGCATACAATAAGAAGACACTACCAAGCCATCGACCGGTGCACCCCTCAATGAATGAGGGGCGCTCTCATTTGAGCGATCTCAACATAACAAACAAAACCAATAAACAGAAGAAACAAACAACCTTCCTTAGTGGATGGAGCCCATTCATACACTAAATCAGGATCTTCAAGTCCAAATTTAACAATTCCTCCATTAATTATTAGCTCTATGAGGCCTTATTCCAGAAGGTGAAGGTACCATTGTATGTAATAGGTGTTGGTTCACCTTGACTGCTAGGTGGTAGCAAGGCATTACACCTTGTGAACCAAGGGTGAAGGGTGTAATGCCCTATTGCTAGGCCATTATCTTTAGTAATGACTGTGGTAGACCAGTCATAAAGGCCTCTTGTTGATATGGTAGGAAATTACAAAATGCAATTTCCCTATGCACAGCCCAGCCCTATAAGAGGCATTTCACTAAATGAATTCTCCACCCCAACAAGGTTATACTTGTGGTCAATAATTAATTAGGAAAACAAAATCGCAGGGTAATTTCATCGGAGGAACCATATTCTTTTTGTGGTTGTGGAAAATAGTTGTGCTCTTATGCATTTCTATAACGAGATTGAAAACTTCTATTTTGGGAGTCTCCAAAATTTCATATTTTTTTGTGATGATCCAATCAAAGAGGTTCATTGCAATGAATTTTTTTTGAACTTCACAAGGCAGCCCAACTAATCAATAGGAAAGCACAATGTTATAAACCCATTGTAATTAAAGAGTTATGAAATTTCATACCCTAATCTTATTCACAAGTTAGAAGTCAAGATACAACCTAGTGATACATCTGGATTTGCCTACTGTTGAAACTGTGAAAGAAAAGTCTCACAGTTTCTCTACTCTTCGACTTGGCCCACAATTTGTTTGCTTCAGCACACCCCTGTTTGAGAAAGCATATTGATCTGCAGTATTTTTGCAAAAAAGTCTGTGCTACAAAACCATGATCTCAGAAGCTTTGGTACATGCGGCAGGCAGACTAGGTTATTGGCCCATTCATGCAGTGGCTGCAACGTCGACAATAATTTATTGCAGCACATTGTATCACCAGTAGCATCGCCAATTTCCCTGTCTCCAATCACACATTAGACCCATGCAAAATGTGTGAATCTTTGAGAGCAAAATCATTATTTCAAGACTTACAAGCCAGTGGCCAGCAAGAGGAGAATTGACATGCCCTTCGGCTTAAGAGATGTCTTAAGCGGAGTGGGCCTCATGTCAAGACCACCTTAGTGGGCACTAACGTGATGTGAAAGTTAAGTCAGAAATCACTCCTGGAAGTTCGACTCCTCTAGGAGTCAGGTGAAGTCAGGTGAAAACCCGGGCTAGTGAGCTTGGGTTGGTGAAGGTGGCTTGAGCTTGTGTTGGTTAAGAGGACGAGTGGGGGTTGTCGTTGGGATTATGGTGCGAGGCACTATACCTTTGAAACCCTCAATAGATGATTAAGTGCTGGGCAGGGCTGATGCAAGGGGGCCAGGCTGTTAAAGCACTTGGGACAACTAGGAGATGTCCCTCCAAAAAGTTTCGAGGCCATCAAGAGAGGGTTGGCCCTAGGACAACTTGGTGTTGCCCGGGTTTCAAGCCCTTTGGGCCGACTCTGTGAGTTGAATCGGAGAGTGGCTTTGAGTTAGGTTAGAACTTAGTTTCATTAGCGAAGTCTAAGGAGTCTAAGTAGAGAATCTAAGTTCATCCTGAGCAGTTGAGGTATTGGGACAAACCAAGTGTGCGATGGGATGCGCATGTAGCTAGGAGCTAAGAAAACGACACAAAGAACTTGACATGGTGTGTGAAATGCAAGGCGACAAATGAAAAAAGGCTTTACAAGAATGGTCTGCTGGGCACTCCCATGCTATCAAATAGGTTGTTGGATGTTTGTCTTCCCTAAGGATTGATTGTTAGACCATCTGCATCTACACCCCTTATTTGGGCCTATACCATAATTTACCACATCCAACATCAAGTGTTAAACCAGCTCCACGCACATTCAAAATACAATGTTAAAACATTCCACCCTCTACACCTATAAACATGAAAACGTGTCTAGCATAAAGTGAGAGACTTTTCAAATATTAGCACCTGGGTCACTTTTTATGGTTGGCAGATGTAAAAAAAACATTTCCTTTTACTGGCTCCCTTGGAGAGCACTGTATGGGGGGCATCTGTAGGCCAGAGTGAATTAGCACCCACCAATGCACCAGTTGGCCGTTCTGTCCACTGGATGGGTTGCGTTTTTTCATTGGGCGCCGGATGGGGTTCATGACAGTCCATTTCTTTTTGCTGCTGAC
>Ga0209611_10000117_pt1 | contig 90807 bp, 64 predicted proteins | sample S1TSphgellanicum_3_FD_187693 | JGI IMG/M metagenome (GOLD analysis project Ga0209611, IMG submission 187693) | Host-associated microbial communities from peat moss isolated from Minnesota, USA - S1T2_Fc - Sphagnum magellanicum MG (SPAdes) (version 2) | ecosystem: Host-associated > Plants > Peat... | reverse complement strand
ATAATCCATGATCTTAATCCATATCAGGTCAGACTCCATCTTCTTTTGTCAGTCCGTTCTGTATAGTTGGAAGCTATTTAGAATCATGAAAATACTTTTCCATGGAATAATCACTGGTCCAGAAGATGAGAATTTGGACACAATGTGTTGAAAAATTCATCCGCTGACAACTTAAGTTTGAGAAAGTACATCTCAATTTACTTGCCGATGCTTTTGACTACTCCTCTCACATCCATAAGACTTCTGAGTAAAAGTCATGGTTATATGAATTCCTTGACTTCCAAGTCAATTGCTAAGAAATGGATAACAATATTGAGCAAGTTGCCAATCTTTGAAGCTTCTGAGTATGCAACCCACCTTTTGGACTCAACCAATTTGTCTCAATAGGTGACAAAATACTCCAGTACTACCCACATGTTGGATGCAAGGAGCTCAATTAGAACCATGATGCAACAATGACAACACAAGAAGAACAGAAATTTATGTCTTCTTATCCAAATGGTCCTGGTTCACTATCCCTCAAATTTCAAAACCACCCTCTTTGAAAAATGATTCACATCAACAAAAAGTTAAGGCAGGGTCATACCCCAACCCTCCAGTAGGAGAAAGAATTTGGACATTCTCTGTTCAGTAACATGACTAGCAACTCATATTGTTCACTTGGTGACAAGGATAAAACTCCCTGAACACTCTATTAGCTTAAGGCTTTCTCAATCTGGCTGGTGACATCCTTTGCAGGTTTCTCAGCTTGCAGGTCTACAACAATCCCCTTCTGCAAATAATATGCAATCACCTACACCCATACAGAATTGCAAGTTAGAAAGGGATAAGAGAACCCTCATTATTACTGTAGAAGGTGAGCTCATTCTGATCAATCATATGGCACTGCCTGGTGGAGGTGAGCAATGAGAGCAACACTTATACTCAGAACAGTCCTTGAAAGTACTCAAATCCAAAGACCCTCTCCCTGTTGTGTACTTTTTGTTCAAATCATCCTTGCAGTTCTGTAATGACTCTAATAATCTATAAGACTCCACCCTTCATATCTTCAAGAACAAGAGGTTCTTGGCTAAGAGCCTGCTACCAGCAGAAGGTTTATCCAAACTGTTGGTCCAACTGGTTGTGAAAATGACAGAAATGTAACTTCTTCTGGTTGTGCTTGTTCTGTTGGAAGGTGTGGACACAAAAAGATACTGAGGGTGAGTTAGTGAAACTTACAGGTGTAGTCTGCTTGTGAAATGCATCCAGCCTGCTCTTGAGCACCTCCGCAGTATCATCCTTGCGCTGTATCAATGGTTCCCCGGAGATCTGACCAGATAGTGAAAGTAACTCAATGTCATTCTTATACCAGGAAGGGTTAGACCAAATTTGGCCACAGACCAGATAGAAATAAATGCACACTGAAAACAACCACTGAAGTATATGAAGCTCCTTACATCATCAATACCAGGGACCTTCGGAGGGGCAAACTTGGAGTGATATGAACGACCACTCGCAGGGTGAATCCACCGCCCAGTGATTCTTTCTTCCAGAACTGAGTCTTCAACATCGAAATTAAGCACCTTATCCACTTTATGTCCCTGCTTCTCCAGCATAGCATCCAACTGGAACACCAACAACACACAGAATGAACGATGATGACATTGGCAATATGTGTAGTATGAACTCTTCCATGATCAGAGTGTCTATCTGGAACCTTCCATTGCAACAGAAAATCACCAAGGGGGAACAAGGCAAAGACAAAACCTTCTCAGCTTGTACTACGGTGCGAGGGAAGCCATCCAAAATGAATCCTTTTGAGCAAGAGGGCCTCTTCAGAGCTTCATCAATGATACCAACAACTAGATCATCTGTCACAAGCTCACCCTGCCCATTCCCATTTGGCATTAGATCCAGAGTGATTTGGATGCCATTTAACCTTGTCTGTAAAACCATGGAGAGCAAAGAGAAAGACTATGCAGTGATAGGTCTAGATTGATTGCACACCTTGTCCATGGCTGCCTTGGCTTGAAGCCCCAAGGGTGTTTTCTTGGCCACAGCAGCACGCAGCATGTCACCAGTGGCTAGATGGCACAGACAGAAATCTTCCTTGATGATGGGGGATTGGGTCCCTTTCCCACAACCAGGTGGTCCTGCAAACCCCAAAAATGTTATCAACCCATTCATGGAAGACACTCTCCATGAACCATCACAATGTGTTATACCGGGGTAGACACCGCTTACAACCAGGAGATTGTACATGCAACCAAAAGCAGAAGGAAACACAGAACAAGAAACCTAAATCTACCCAACCCAAGAACACATTGTCCATCAGCATCAAAAGCGCTAGATACACATCATGGATTTTGTTGAACTGTGCGCAGAACTACCCCCAAAAAAAACCGGATCCAACAAAAGAAGAAGCAAACAGCAGCGAACAAACACTAGGCTCTGGCAAAAACGGAGATACCAACGAGAATAATGCGTTTCTCCGGCTTGGGTGCACATTTCATGCGCCTTAGCAACTCCGAGAACAGAGACTCGTTGGGGACATCCTCTAGCTGCGCCGCAGCGGCCATGATCACTTCCGGCTCCTGCACCCCAAAGGTACGATCTAGATGAACATGGGGGATGTTGTTGTGATGAAGGGCGAGGCAAGGGAGGGTAGTGGTGTTAGATTGCTGCTGACCTTGACAGGAGTAGTGCCGCAGTAGCTCTAGTAGCGCGGTTGACGATTCACAGGCTTTGCGAGAAAAGCTTTGCTCGCGTGTCTACTTCGCACGACCGCGCGCGCGATGTGCGCGTCCTTGTTGCAACCACCGTTCGGGGACCTGTGGAAATTCCCCACTTTGACGGGTACAGGAAGACCTGGACTTTAGGTTCTTCTTAAGTGGACTATTTCTTGTTTTTGGCCCACTTGGTTTAATACGAATACGGTTTTTTTTTTCTTTTGACCCTTTTTTTTTTCTTTTTCTTTTTTCTTTTGTTTTCGTATTTTTCTTTTTCTTTTTCTACTTTCAAATCTCACGACTTTCTTATTTCTTATTCATTTTAAATGATTTAAAGTGTTATAGGAGCTCCACCTGAAGTTTTACAAATCATTTTTGAACTCTAATAGCAACAGAATAACATACAAGGAATTTTTTTGGTGTTTGAGAATTGATTTTTGTAATCTCATATAGAGGCATGCACCTTGTATAACATTGGTATGAAGTACATTACCAGCTAAGTATGACCTAAGGCAATTTCACCTCGTATCAATACTAACCTAGTAGGGACCCGAGGTAATATCAACCTCTAATTTTATATTATTTAAATATTAGGTGTATACCAATGTTGGGTGGTTCTTTATTTTTACGAATGACTTTCAATTCTAGTTTTTTCTTAACACTATTTTGATTTGAATTTAACATATAAATGCAAGCATGAATCCACTTTCGAATTTAATTTTTCAAAAAATTTGATTTTCATTTTGGTTTCAATTCTCAAAACAAGACCTTGTACCAATCTAGTTTTGAGTATCCTAGACTAAAACCAATAATCAACTCCATATTATCTCTAATTAGTCCTTGATTTTAGTCTTTTCTTCAAAAAAAAATTGATTTTTGGTTCTAATTATGGTTCCACACATAAATGGAATTGAAAATTCAGTTCTAGGTCTAATTCTTCAAAAAAACAATCTAATTATAATTCCATAAATCGAACCCAATTCTAATTTTATTTTTACTAACTAGAACCAATTATTCTAACCAACTGAACCTAGGAGCATGAGGGTTGTTTCCATCATTTTGCAATCCCCTTTCAAAAGTTTGTGCAACCTCCACCACCATATAAGAGATGATCATTGCCATCAATAATCAACATACTCAAGATATTTTGAGTCTCAAAAATGAAGCAATTGATGTTTAAAGGGTATTTTTTCTCAATGCCTCAATATGATGTATAGTGCAATTTGCAAGCCATTCACAATTCATTGTTCAACATCATTGATAGTTATGAAGATTAGAAATTTACCCCAAGTGAGGCAATAGGCTCAAGCCTCAAGATTGGTAGAATCTTCAAGCTTTAAGGCTAAGCCTAGTAGACTAATAGTTGATTCTAAGTGTTAAGCTTTTGGGGGAAAGCATAGTTACAAAGACTAATTGGAGTACTACAATTACAATTTTTTAATATTGTCAATGAACTTAAAATGTAAAGTCATATTTTACATTAACAGTGTCATTTTTTAATTATTAAATGTTGCAATAAACCTTAATGGGAATCATACTAAATGGATTTTTTTTTTTAAATAATGGATTCATAATGGACTTTTGAAATGATGACATTGTGTTTATCACGCAAACAAAATTAAAAATATAAATTAAAAATTATGACATGGTAATGTCAAAATAAAAAATAAGCCACCATTAAATAAAGATTTAAGAGTAAAATGCATTAAAACTTTCCCAATACAAAAAGAATTAACTTTAATTTTGTTTAAATGTCATGATTTTCATCATGGGTCAAATTGAGGTAAAAAGAACCAATGGTGATGTCCTAAATCATGTTGTGACAAAAAATTTACACTATAAGCATTGTGTTTACACAATGTTTAAATAGTTTTCTACATCATTTCACAATTTTTTATGTCTAGTATGTAATGTATTTGGGATTTTTTAAATGTTGAAAAGTATTTAATATTTATTGGATGACTTTTGAAACTTATTTTGATGCTAAATTAGTGTATTTAACAAGTGGGCATGTAAATACAACACAAAATTTTCAACATTAATTCATTTTTTTTAACTTGCGAACATGTCAAATAAGCATCACTTATAATAGCATCAAGGCTCATTTTATCATGATTTCACTCTCATTTTTTGTTATTTGTAGTGCATTTCACATTGAAATATTCAAGCTTTCACATGAATTTTTGGACCAATCACATGTCTAGTGACCTACTAGTATTTTTGACAAAAAACATAAGGGGTAATTATAAGAATTGTAGTTTGATAATTATGATAATTGCAAAAAAATTAATTAACATAAGATATGAACTTTTCAAATTCCAAATTGTCAAAAATGAACCACCTAACCATTTTTTTACCTATCTAACTTTAATTTCAATGATCATTAATGGGAAGCCACACTAACAAGTTGTCGAACAAGTTGCAATGGCAATGGGCGTTTCCCAACCTCTAGGCTCTAAATTTCTTCCAATGGTCAACCATCATTTTTCAAGTCCTAGCAACTTATAGTTTTCATTGAAGTAGGCTTCATGACCTTCAAAGTTCAAGCATAATGCATATTGCAAGTAAATTTTACACGTAGTTATTAACAACATATTTTTGATCGAAACTTATGTTTTTTAATTTGTAGTCATTTTGAGTTTTGACATTCTAGCAAGTTTCAAACTTCATCATTATAAAGTCTAGATTTTAGAATTAAAATGTGTTTTTGTGAAGTTGATCAATGATTCAATTGGAAGTTGAAACTTTGGGGTTGTTAGAACTTAGGGTTTTGGATTTCACTATAGACTTTTCAAGTTATATTGGACATAGGTGTTTTGGGGACCAAGATTCATAAACAAAAAATTTTATGGGGTTTAACATGTTCATGATCCTTCATCTTTAAGGTGTTCAAATTGCTTCCAACTTTTACACACATGCTTACATTTTTTTATCTTGAAGTCATGGTCTCATGGGCATGAAAATTATGAAGACAAATGATGAAAAGATAAACTTAAATTTAAATCCAAAGATAAAACCTTGAAATCAAAACAAAACCATAACATTAGAAAAAAAGTTTCAATTTGCAACTATAATTTACAACTAAAAATAAGTTACAACCATGTATAACTAAAATTTCATTAGTTGCATAAGTGAGGTTGCATGCAACATTTAGTCACAAATGATGACTTACCATGATGTCATCACATTGCATATAGATAAAGTACATGGTCGACATATCCATATTCATCCGTTGACCATTCATATAAAATTTGCAACTACTAACCATTATTTGCAACTACATTATAACCCATTACAAAGTGCCATGTGGCAACATAATAAAAAAGTTATAATTATGTTTTTAAATTACATATTGGATTTTCATCATCTATTTTGGATGGTGTTAAATCATGCATGTGGCCTAATAAAAATTTGCCACATGACATCTTAATTGAATTTTCGCCAAAAAACATTTAAATCAATATTTAGGCAGGTATATATATATGTAGGTGGGTAAGTAGGTAGGAAAGAAGGTAGGTGGACTAAGTAGGTGGGTGAGTGGGTAAACTAGGAAATAAATATGTAATTATTATTATTATTATTATTTTTAGGTTTAGCCTTTAGGGTTATGCCTCTTTCATTGGCTCGTCCCAACTTACACATGTTTTTGATATAAAAATGTAAAAACAAAACACCTTTCACTATATACTTTTACAAGATGGAAATGGAAAACAAAACATATGGGATAATTCTTTTAGTTGCAACTTAGTTTGCGACTAAATTTCAACTAAGTTGTAATTAAAATGTTTATCCCATATCCTTTTTTTATTTTTCAATTTTGTAAACTATATATCTAATAGGTAATTTTCTAACTAACTCGCTAATTAAAACTAATTGATTAACTAAACATTAAATAATTGCTTACCCACTTACCAACCTAACTATTACTTATTACCACCTATTAATTAAGTAGTAACTAATAGTAGCATAAATTATTTAAATTATTACATAAACTACTAAATTATTAAATAATAGTAAACGTAATTAATTAATATATATTATTAAATATATTAAATAAATAAATAATAATCAGTATATTATTACTCATAATAAAAATAAAAATAATAAATTATTTTAATTATTAATTATTATCAATAAAAATTTAAATATGTAAAATTTTAGTAATTAAACTAAATTAATAATTATTTTTACTAATATTATTTTATTTTATTTTATTATGTTATTAACTCAATAATAAATTATTAATAAACTATAAATATTATATATTTAAAAATATTTAAATTATTGGATAATAATAAGTTTCACTAATTAATAAATTTAATAAGTAATTAGATTTTACTTAATTTAATTATACATTATTGATGATAAATAATTATATATCAATAAGAAGTTCTATTATTTTCATAGTAACTATTATTTATTAAATGTAGTAGGTACTTATTAACAATTTCTAGGTAGGTAAAATAATATTCACAAGAAAATTAATAGATTGAGACGGATGGTGATTACTCATAAAGTGCCAAAACATAGTTACAAATGACATTTAGTTGCATATAACTACAAATTGAATGGTTGCATAATACAAGATTTTTTCTAGTATAGGATATTTTTTTAATAATATGAAATGTGCAAACAAAAATGTAAACAAATTTTTATTATGATACAACATGAAAACGTAAACATAAAAGGAACAAAATCATACCTAAAACTAATGCTAATTAGATTGAACATAAAGGGGTTTTTATTTTTATTTATACCCCTTTGAGAACCAAATCATGGAAATTTCCGTGCAAGTTTCCATATGCCCACCAACCAAGCAACCTTTTTGAATGCCTTCATAAATGTGAATGAACTATGAATTAACTAAAACTAAATTGAAAGTGAACACTAAGTGACTATGAGTGAATTAGTAGTGAATAGGGAGTGAGCAAGGTTAACTACAAGTTATGTAATAATGAACTACAAATTACGTATAAATGGACTACAAGTTAACTACAAATGGATTATGAGTGGACTATGAAATCATAGATGGAAATCCATGTGAATGAATTGCATTCATCATCTAATCATGCCCAATATTGGCATCTGTCACACATGTTAGCATTCAAACAATCTTTTAATTTTTGTTACAAGTATTTCTTTAATACAAATTTCCATTTTTTAAGGTTGAATATGTAGTTTAAATGCAAACAAACATTTGCATTGCCATCTTTAATAATTTTACACCTTCAACTTTTGATTTTCCATCTTTTAAAAATCACATGATTAGATTATTGTAGATACTAAATAAAATTTGAAAAAGAAGATAAGCAAAATATGATGTCCATTGCAAGTTCTTAAAAAACATTAGGGTTGCAACTTGCACATTAAGGTTTAAAGTGTAATGGGTGAGGATGAATTCATTTCTACAATAAGGTGCAAGTTGTGCTTTAGTGTTGGCCGATTGGTTTGTACAAGAATTATTGAATTTGGGTTTAGAATTTTGTTGTAAAATGGAAAAACTTTCAATTCCAAATCTTGGGAATATTTTCAAAATTGAAACCTACCAATTCTAACTTTGTATAAAGAAAATTTGACTAATGATTCCATGTCCAATGAGTCCAACCTTTATAAGAACCATTGATTCTAAATTTAGGCTATGGTTGATTGTGGCTTATTATTGGGGATGATTCCAAATTTGATTTCTAAGCAAATTTCATTTACTTATTTATATTTTTGGTGTTCCAAAAAGGTTCCCATGGTGTTTAGATCAAGTTCTTTTAACTTCCTAGTTGGTTTTTTAAGTTCCTAAATTGTTCCCCAACATGTTCCCAAGAATAGTAAAAGGGAAGAAAATAAGGAACATCACAAAATATTGACTAAAGGTCAATTTAATACTACAATGGGGGATGCCTTATATATTAAAGTTTAAAGCTAAGATTTAGGAACCTATAATTTAGACATAAAATGTATAATTTAAAGCCTTAAACCTTATTTAATCTTAAAACCCTAACCCCTACCTAACCTTAAAACCCAAACCTTGTAAAGAAACTTGGACCCATTGAGTTTAATTCTTGGCCAAGTTCAAATCCATGTAGACCCATTGGGTCCAATTCTAAATGTCAAATATGAGTCCATGTAGAATTTTCAAATGTGTTTTTTGGCTAGGTCAAAGTCCATGTTGACCCATCGAATCTAGTTTAAAGGTCAAATATGAATTTGTGTAAAATTGTTAAATGTGATTCTTGGCTTGGTCCACATCCATGTAGACTTGTTAGGTTTGATACTTAAACTTGGATCCATATTCAAACTTGGACTTGGCCAAAAACCCAGAATCAACCAACATTAATGTGCACATGAATAAAACACAATGAAAAGTTTTTTATTTTTCAAATGGATTTCTTCTCCAAACATGTAAGGATTCGAATGGTAAATGTTGCTAATCACAGTGTGGTCACTAAAAAAAGGTACTTTGTAATGAGGTCTTATATTGGTTCACGATTCTATTTTAATTCAATTGAATATTGCAAATGTGACAAATAACAAGCACAAGTTTTTGCAATTTCAGACCTTTAAAACAAAGGTCATCCCATGATTGGTTAAAAAAGGCATGGATTTTTTTTTAAAAATTGAATTAAAATTTATTCACAAAAGGGTGAACCCATCTTTGGGTGATACCATTAGGAATCACCTCAAAGAATGGTTAAAAAACCAAAAATGGCCAAATCATTTTCATGGGCCCTTTCCTTTAAATCTTTTCACAACTATAAATCAATTTTTTTCATGTTTATTCATTGCATGCATCAATATATGGCTTAGAACTTACTTAGGAATAATTTTTTTTTAAATTGTTAAAATTTTATATTCCTAATAAAAATGGCCTTTCAATAATCAATAGCCTTAACTTTGAAATTTCATGATTAATATATACTTAATCAATTAAATTTAAATAAATAAATAAATAGAATGACCTCAAAATTACCTTAGGAAAAAAATTCCCAAAAAAAATTTCAAATCATGTTTCAAATTTGTGTTGTTAACCAAAAAGTTCAAGGAAAAGAACCACCATTACATTATTGAGTTTTTTTTTAAAGTGCAATGATTATGAACACACAAAAATACACAATATTCTTGATATTATTGAATTGTCAGAATGTACGGAACTTAATAAATTTAGTCATTAAAATTTTTATGAAAATATTTATTTAAATGTTTTTAAAAATTTATGGATCTAGTAAAACCAAGGTGTGACATTTCTAATGGTACCACCCAAGGATGGGTTTGCCCAAATATATTGGGGTGATAGTTCAAAATGGACCATAACACATGCAAAATGTGGTGTTGGACACTATTGTAACCTTAACATCGAGTTGACAACTAAGTGTGAAATGCAAAGGCACATGAGGCCAAAAAAATGTGTTTGAAAGTCAAACACACTTTCGTAAGTGAGGGAGAGTGCAAGAGATTGAGCCTAATGACTCCCAAATGCACTCTCATTTTCGGAGTTGCACTCATGTGGGAATCATGAATATTTAAAGTCTTGGTTGAAAATGCAAACAAGCACCAAATTGGGTGCCCATGATACCATCGGAAAAGTTTCGACATGTAGATGTTTAAAATGCCTTCATATTATTCCTTTGGACTTGACATGCATGAGTTATGATCAAAAGAAGGGTCACAAATCAAATTGAGAATTTGACTCCTAACCACAAATCCCCTTGGAGCAAAGGTCAAATGATCTTTGATTGGGGCGTGCAATACATCATTGGAAAGATCTTTTTGAGGGCCATAAGATATTGCCCTTGCATGCTCTAAAAAAGTTTGATATGAGGAAAATATGAACGTCAAAAATTTCGGGACAACGAAAGTCCCAATTTTGGGACTCCCACTTGAAAGTCCTTGGAAAAATTACCATTTGGATGTAGCCCCCATAGAAAGTCATAGAGTATACTATAGGGAAAGGAGTGATGCCTCCTACCAAAAATTGCAAGTCATTTAAAGCTTGTGCTTGAGGTTGTCCTTACTAAGTCTGTCACACCACTTGTGTTCAATTTGTAGTAATCGCCTTCTTTTCTTGGCTATGCAAATTGATTTCATCTTGAAACTTTACTTTGAGTACATCTTAATCCCATCTTGGAGCTCTAACATGCCTTCCTACCCCAAAAATGCTACTAATTGAGGAGTGTGCCCCGACTTTTTTTCCCATTGTTTCACTCTGGGACTCACTTCTGGGTTTTTTAAAAAGTTTGGGGGCACATTAAACACTACCTGAAAAATTATGGCAAAGGCTAAATTTGTGTTAATTTCTTATAATGAAAATACAAACATTAATAATAAGACTTGAAAAAATATGAATGTTTGTGTTGCAATGAAGGAATGGTGAATGGTTCCTATTTGGAACTATCTTTTTAAAAAATTCTTGAATGAACAACATATGATTTCATGACACACTTGATTTTTAAAACACTAATGCTTGGGAAGGAAAGAATTGTGAGTGGGTTGGTGTCATTTGATGTTATGGGGCGTCAATTTTCAAAACATTTACATAGGTGTCATTATGTAACTCCAACAAAAATATTCACTACACATGGTGGGCATGCATTACATGGCACACCACACCAACTTGGTTTTGCAAATGTTGAATAAGTTGTTTTTTATATCCAAGAATTAGAAAGGCTCCTCCAAACCCTTTGTTATTATTTTAGCATGAATCCTAAATATCACTTTGAATTTTTTTAAATGTTAAAATAATGAAAACTAAGCAAAATAAAATCTTGAAAAATGTGTGAACTTAATGAATCTTCATGTTTTCACCTACAAAAAGGGTTGTGGAAGAATATTGCACCTTTTGGTGAAAATGGCACTTGATTCCTTTGTAGTAGCTAAGGAAATAACCAACCTTCAATTGTTGGATGATGTTTGATATGAAGGTGATGACAGGTATGTCTTGTATTTTACCCTTGCTTGAATATGTCCATTCACTTATAAAATTCAATTACTTCCGTGATGTTTTTGTGTTTGACTTTATAATTACAATGAAAATATATCAAGGGGAGTATTATGTATTATATTTTGGCCCTACTACTACTTTTAGGTCCCTAGTTCTCCGTTACTACAATTCTTTAATGGATGTTTGACACAAAGGTAACATTATGAAATGGATCACGTCACAAACTTGCCCCCTCCATGTATTTGTGTTTTTATAACACTTTAATAATGTGTTTAAGGTTAAATGATAATGAAGTGTTAATACAATCATTGATATGATGTTGTGATGACATTGGAGCACATTGTGATGATTGATCATTATATTATAGTGTCATTACAACGTCATATCAATGATTGATCAACACTTCATTAACACTTAACTTTGAACATAGTGTTAAAATGTTGTAAAAGAATAGATACATGGAGAATGGCAAGCTTGTGATGCATGGACATAACCACCTTAATAGATCACCTTGCCAAGTTGACGGCTAAGCCTATTGCATTTGGGCCAAACACCAAGATATGAATACAAGGTTTTTTTTTAAAATGACATGGGTAGTCTATGCAAGTGTGGTTGAAACTATGAAAAGGCAATGTTCACAAGCTTCATTGTCTCTTATGGTAGAATTGAATTCAAGGTTTCTTGTGCAAAACTCATGAATGCATCAAGGATAATTCAATTTTGGATGTAGGAAGATTTTAAAGTTAACTTTAACAAAGAATTTTGAGATTTTGAAGGAAGCTTATAACAATGCAAAAAACATCAATGGCACAAATGGTTTTTCCACCCATGTGAATGTTCATAACCTTAATCTACAAGCTTTGTTGTTCAAAGTAACAATGAAAAACAATGTTAAATTTACCTTAAAGCTTAATATGGATTTCAATTCTATTATCAAGATTTAGCAAAATTTTGCATCCTTTTAGGTCTTGGTAGTGAAAGCACCTAAGTATTTTAAATTTTTATGATTGTTATTGCCCAAGTATAGGTTCAATGGGGGATGAAAAATGTTTTCAACTTTAGCTTTCATGAAAAATAAGTTGAGAAATATATTTATTAGTCATTTTGATTTAGTTGTGCACATGTTTACATAAAAGTTCTACATTCTAGAAAAAATTCCATACCATGACACCATTCAATCATGGAAAGCTACCAAGTTTCAATGCGGTTATTACACTTTGAAAGTAAAAATATCAAAATCTCAAAATTCAAAGTTCAAATTTCAATTTAACTTTTATATGTGTTCTTTCAAAAAAAATTAATTTGTGTATGTGTGTGGGATTACAATTATGAAATTTCATGGCTTACTATCTTTTTTTACATGATAGGTTGCCTTTCTCAACCTATGTACGATTATGGACCTAACTATTGTATGCATTGGGAGAAAGGGACTATGGATAGTGGACTTACATTCTAGAGGTTGTAAAAGCTCTAATCTTCAAGCTTGGTGCAATAGTGGGGTGGGGGTATATCCTTAGGGCTTGTTTTGTTTGTTTACTTTTAAATAACAATGTGTAAGGACACGATTGGATTTAAGATGAATGACACCTCTATTGCAATGGGCAAAGGTTTTAAGGATTAGGGTTCAATTCCCTTGAAAATGATTGTGGGTCAAAGCATGGTTGGGGTACCAATAAGAACCATCTCCTTTTATATCCAATGAACCCCTTCATTTAAAACATGTTGTTATAACTTAATAGCACATTCATATTGAAAGTTTGATTTTTTTCATGGATAGATACATTACTAAGGTACTATTCTATGCATAGCATATCAAATTTGAACAAGATTCAGAATTCCTACCAAGTCCTGGAAAAAAAAATTAAAACTTTGTCTCCTAGGAAAAAAAAGTTCAAAGATTCATAAGGAATGTTTAAACAAATTTTTTTGACCTAAGATTCTTACCACGAACACCTTAGGCACAAATGTACATAAAATGTATGAATGAGACAAAAATCAAATGCCCTATTGCAATGTAAAAAGTTTTTTAAAATAATTGTTTTGAAAATTTTGGGCCATTGATAAAACATTGCCCGCATTGAATAAATTTTATTGTTCTTACTTCATAAGTGAAAACAAAAGATACTCTAAATGCTTATATATAATTTGGAACAAAATTATTCCATTTGACATGAGAAGAAAAAAGGGGAAATCTAAAATAAGTCATAGGAAAAGTGAAGAAAAAGGTGAATTTGAGTGTCCTAGGAATCAGTCCATAGTGTTTCAAAAGGGGTACCCCAATCGTGTTTTGCCCCTTATAATTTGTAATACATATGAAAGGTTTGAAAATTGAATGGTATTTTGAAAATTGAATAAGGATTATGTAGTCTATATGTTTGAAGTTTGACATTTCCCCCTTGCATTATGTTATTAAAAAACTTACCCTTTTGATGAATGGATAACTATATCAATTATGAAATGTTCATTTAAGTAGCCATTGGTTTTGAAAATAAAATTCAATTATATGTTGCTAGGGTGTATGCACTCCAAGGTGGCTCATTTTTGGCAAATGTTCCACTCCCTAAAAGTTCATCTAATATTGTTAAAATGATAGTCTATTTTTATATCATTAATTTAATGGGAATTACATGGTGGCTAATGAACTAAAAAGCCCACATGAAGAACAATCATTCTAATTTTTTTTTAATATACATGTTTTAAAAAAAATTGAAATCCACCCCAAAATGATTATGATATGGACTTATGAAAATATGGCCCATTTTAGGCCATTCAAAACTCCATAACTTTTTTTTGGTTAAATTTTTTCTAACAATTTTTTTTGCACATATATTCCTTTTTTTTTAACATATCATATATTGACTCCCTATAATATATCCCAAATAAAATTCATACAAGAAAATGTATGTATATAGAGGCACAAACAATAAACTAGTTCATATTTTTAAACTTCAAAAATCCATTACTATATATTTGGTGTATATATGTTGTCAATTTTTTTTATATATGTCTTCTTTTTCAAGTTGACAATCCACAAATTTAGAAAATCATTGTTTTTGTGTCATAGCATGTAAATGCACACCACTTGGCAAAAAATTGGATTGCGATGCAAAAATTGAACCAACCTACCTTGTAACCATTCGCTAGATTTTTTATCAACAACAAATTCACCTCCTCCTCACCCTATAATGCCTAGTTGCTTACAACCCAAGTAGCATTATCTCCGATTCAATTTTGGGTTCCCATTGGGTCAAATAGCAAGAAAAACCATGTTTTGAAAGTAAAAGGAATTGCAACAACAAAAAAGAAAAAATATTCAAATGTTTTTCACAAAGTGGATGGCATTCGTAGAAATTATATCCATGCACTTTCACTTAGAGTTGATATTTTTTTGATTTTAATGTTAATGCTCCCAAGTAAAATTTATAAGTTAAAAAATGTTTATGTTGTATTATTTATAACTTGTTTCCTCCTTTATCAACTTGACGTGTTTTTTATCCCTCTCGCAATTTAATATGGCATTCTCAATGATTCTTTTCAATGAGCTTAGAGTTAATTTGGGTTGCCATGTTTAATGCAAGTAAAAACATAAGCCCCAATTGTGCATGTGGACAAGCATTGTTCATAAGTTAATTTTAGAAAGTGTGAACATGTAAGGGTGTCATCAATCATCCTTATCATTAAGGCCATTCCTTTGGATTACATGTGGTGTTGTGTATTGAATTGAATTTCAAATGTTTTTGAACCAATTGGTGGCTTGTTGTTAAAGGATTTTTATTAACTTTTGATACAATTTTAAAAGTATTTTGCAAATGTTGATAAGGGGTAATTCATATGTGAGAAATAAAATTGTCAATTGAAAGGTTTTTTCTTGAACATCTCACCTTGTAATATGAAAACATTGCAATTTAAGAAACATTCCATTAACAATTCATGATTTATTTGTGAACCTCATCCTTGCATTATTGTTATTTGGTATTTGGATGCAATAAAATTTGAACATTAAACATGAGCTCTCCTTTGAAAGGTATTTTTAGGCAATGAAGGGAATTATAATAATAGTTCTTTGAATGGCCTTCCTTTGTGTATTTCTCTAAAACACCTAGTTAAAATGCCTTCTTTTAGTTTTGAACAATCAATGGCAATAACATGTACATATGGTTCCAAGCATGAGGTTGAATACCTAAATTTTTAATCGTTGGGTCTTCATTCATTAAAAGAAAAAATGGCATTTTTTTATCAACCAATTTTCAACTACATGTCATCCATGATTTTGTTTTAATTACATAATTATATTTACTTTGAGGAATTCCTTGTGGATGGTTTGGCATTTCAAATAAGTCTAACTATTAATTGATTTGATAAGTCTATGACATTGATCATTGATAGGGGTTGACCTTCAAAATACTTTATAAATTAAAAATAACCTAGTTGAACTATAATAAATAAGTTCACATTACAATGATGGAACATGCTATGTCATGTTGATCACTTAACTAATTTGGTGGACATTGTTCATGAATGGATGAAAATTAAATTGATGGATGAAATATTACATATGTTTTCAAATGTACTTTAACTCTAATATGATTTTTTGTGCAATTGTATCAGATTTTGTTACAACTATGTTGCAATTAGTTTTCAACTTTATTAAAAACTTGTGACACATTTACCAAACTTTCATTATATTGTTTTGCCATTAGACATTTTAAGCAAACTCTAAATTGTCTAACATGGTGTTTAGGAGTAAAACAATATGTACACATCTTGATATAAGGTCATTGTGAATGTTATTACAATGATTAAAAAATGTTCAACACAAATTTTAAGGAAATGAAACACAATGACATTCTTACAACATTTTTTAAATGCAATGATTAATTTTTTTTTTAAATATATATTTTTCATATCATTAATGATTCAAAGTCTCTACAACCTAATAAATGTATTCATTAAAAAAATTAAAATATTTATTTAAATGTTTTGTATATTTTTAAATTTTTTAAGGAGTCTAATAAAATGAAGATGTCACATTCCTAATGGTACCACCCAAGGATATTTTTGTCATTTGATGATAATGTGTTGACAAGAAATTCAAATTTTGAATTATAATTATTGAAGTTGAAGATTAGTTGAAACCATGTGAACTTGCACAATTGAAAACTAGTTGATATCCCAACTATAACCATGTAATGGGAATCCATTTTATATTACACTCCCATTCAAACTCTGAGTGTTTTTAAAAATCTTTGGATTGCTTTTCTTTCTCTTGTCTTTTTTTTAAGCCCAACTTGTGTTTAAGGTTAAACCCATGTAGTTCATTAATTTGTGAATCCTTCCAAACAATGCACTTGCCTTTTACATGTGGGTGTTAGATTTTGTAGTTTTATAATCATGATTGTAATCAAACTTTTTGTTAAATATAATTTGACTTTTTGTTAACAAATTTTTAAATATCTATTATCTATGCATGACACAATAAACATATCCATAAACACCATATGGCAACAAATAATTTTTCATGATTTTGAATATTTTACACATGGCATTTTGATCTTAATAATCAAAGTAATGATATTTTAACAAATGTAAGGTCAATAATGGTTGCATATTTGAGTTTACCATTAAGATTGTGCCATGTGTTACTTGATATCAATCCATCCAAAATTTTCAATATATATATTTTAGAAAATTCCTTACCATACATGTTGCCTATTTCATTTTAATGGAAGCCCACCAATGCCCATGTGACACATGTCAATACCATTTTTTTACTTATTTAACTCAACTATTTAATTTAGCTTTGTTTAGACACGTTTAATAGCCCATGTATGTTATTTTGAATAGTTGTAAATGTAAGTCAAATCTTTGATTTCACCAATATGAATGAAATAACAAGTTACATTTGAGTAAATCTTATATTACATAACCATTCAATTTGCAACTATATGAGATTAATTGTCATTTGCAACCATGTTTTGTCATTTGTATAACTAGTCACCATCCTTTTCAATCTATTATCATTATTATTATTATTGCAACTATGGTGCACCTAATTTATTATTATTAAAATTTTCATCCTTCCATGTTGATTAATTTTTTGGGCTTTTCATCCAATAAGAAGTTCCTATATCAAATTAGTTACATAAAAAACCAAGATTATTAACTATTAGCTATATATTATACTTAATAAGTAATTACTACAACTTATTAAAAGCTAACCAATTATTTTAATAATAATAAAAAGTTGATAATTAACTATTTATAATTGAAAATGGATTTTGACTAAATCAATAAGGCTTGATTATGAATTGACATGTGGTGTGCTTGATTATTTATTCACATTTGATATATCAATGTCGATTTCTTACAACTTCACAATCCCAAAAAAATCAAACAAATAATTTCAAATCAAAATTTCAATTTTTTTATAATTATAATTTAAATGCATAGTTACAAAATGGAAACATTTTTTCTTAGTGACTCTTTGGGTGATTGGATGAACCAAAATTCAAAACTTCATGTAAAAAAAATTCATGTATTATTCATGTTGAAGATGTTAGGGGCAAGCCTATGAAATCAAAGGGTGAGCAAGTAACCATGTGTTTAGCAAAGAAGTTATGTGTACATATTTGATGCATAGGGCAAACAAATTTTTCAAAATGGTACACTATCATTTTTTTCTTTAAATTAATGTGAATGACTTTTTAAGTTGAAAAAACCTATACCATCCATGTTGTTGTGAATGGCATGTAGAAATTCAATTTGTTTTGAAGCTTAATTTTGGATGATCTTCACAACTAGATATGATTATGGCTTAGCAAATGATAGCCTAGGAGTAAAGAACTTTGCAAATAACAATGTAATAAATTTTTGACCAATTTAAAAATATGTTACATATTGGCTATCACTTGATTAACTCCCTCCATTTTAGAGGTGGATGTTGAAATAAAAATGGGAGTTAAACACACCTAACCATAAAGGCCATAAAATGGGTTGGTTTTGATGGAGGAATGACAAAAATTATCCCATAGATTTTGTAAACCCTTTATCATAACAATTTTTTGGGGAAAAGTAGCCTACCTATTCCCAAAGTCTTAGCAAATCCACACTGTATTCCATTTTAACTTGTTAAAAATATGTATCAAACCCCTTTCATATTTTGCCTGAATTACCTCAAATTTTGGATGAGGAGAACACCCTAGCAAAACCCAAACACATTCTAAAAACTAAGGTATGCCAACATCAAAACAAAATGTGGAATGAAGTGTTGGTAAAATGGAAACATTATTTTGTTGATGAAGCAACTTGGAAAAATGAAGTAGAATTTAAGGCTAACTTTCCTAATTTTGTCATCAAGGACAATGACTTCTTTTTGAAGGGGGAATAATGTTAACAACCAAAGGATGATGGAGAGGATGATGGATGTATGTGAAGAATTATCAATGACAATTAGAAGTAGGAGTGGCATCAATAGTTTTACTTAGGATGTGGCAAGTATTTAAAAACTTAACTATGATGGAACATGCACGGGGGAGGACATGGATAAGAAAAAGAAAAAAGGCTAGTAGAAGATGGAGTTCTTTTGCTTGTTTAAAAAATGTAGGAAGGAGTACAGTAGAAAAAAACATCATTACATTCATGGTTGGGTGGTGAAAATCATGCCTAGATGTTCATAAATTATAAAGGAAGTAAAGGTGTGTGAATAATTTTAGGTGTGTTTTTGGTTAGTAGGTTGCAAAAGGAGGTATTGTTCCTTGTTCATTGGAGTCATAAGTTCCTACAATAAGGTTGTAATTACAAATCATTTAAAAGGACTATTATGCTTAGGTCACCCAAGGGTTTATCTTGGGTAAGTAGGGTAGTTTTCTTCCTTTAGGCACTATTGTCCCAGTGCCCCTAGGGCTTGGTTTACTTTTTGTTTTTTTTCTTTTCTCTTTGTCCAAGTGACCAAGGATAATGATAGTAGTAATGAACAATGTTATATGTGGTATTAAGGCAAGAATAAGTAAATCCTAGGAGACCCCATCCTTTTTTGGTTTAAAATAACTTTAATAAGAAAACCTAACTTCTTATCGGTTTATTATTTATTTATCGATTTATTGCTTTTGGTAACCTTGTCCTGGTTTGAGTAAAGGACTGTTATGTCTAATGTTCGAGATAGTGGAAACCCTTTTGTCAAATACTATTTGTGAAAGCATGGAGCCCCAAATTTGAATCGGAGGTGTTAGTACTTAGGACTGACAATGTTATTTGTAATGCCTTGGCTTCCATAGTGTGGGAAGAACTTTGTATGGTGTTAGCTAATCATGATCAAATGGAAAGGCATGAACATTGTTTCATGAGCGAGATCTAAAACTAATCTTGAACTTGAAAGTTTTAAGGAATGATGAAAAACCAAACGTTGGAATAATGTGAATAAGGTTATTTGTAAAATGGCTAAACCTCCAAGCAAAAATAATATGACCCCTAAGAATGTCATATCATTCTTTAAAAAATTAGAGGAATTGTATGATGAAGACTACAACAAGGTGGAGCAAGTTAAGGTAGTCATGTTGATGTTCATCACAAACTTACAAGGCTTCATGGTTTGTACAAAATCCAGTTTTCATAGGTTTGTACAAAAATTGCACAAACTTCATGTTATGGTTAATATGAATATTTGTATGTGTTCAATATCTTAAATATTCAAAGATATGAGACATTGTTTTTGAATGACATATGTGAATGTTTATGTTTAATACACAAAAATTGCATAGTTTTATCCAAAATTACATCATGATAATTGCATATATTTAGTTAAAATGTAAATCATATGTATTTCACATCAAAACATCATAAATAGAAAAGATATATCATTTATATAAAAGTAATATGTATATTTTACATGCCATTTTTTCATTTTGAAGCCCATAGATTTGCACGGACATTGTTTTATGATTTTCACATGGATTTTGTTGAAACTTCATGATATTGTAAGTTTGTGATAAGTTACAGGGTAAGGCCAAGGTATGGTGGGGACAAATGAAAGTGGATCATGAAGCTTACAACCAACCACCGACGAATATTTGGGTAAAATTTAAATGGATTTTCATTGTCCAATATATGTTAAAAGATTGTTCTGCTCATATGAAAGAGGAGTTAATCCAACTAAAGCAATATCAAATGGTCATGGTGGAATATAAATAGAAGTTTGATGAGCACATCATTTACTTTTCTTCTTTAGGGGATCTGGACATAGTGTGCATTTTCATGAATGGGCTAGATGACCATATTAAGTTTATGGTTAAGGCCTATAGTCCCAAGACTTTTTTTGAGGCCTATAAGCTACCATAAATGCAAAGGCTTGTGTTATTCTTGCCACCAACATGAGCATCAATCTTTCTAATGCCCATAAAGGCTTTGCAAGGCAATAGCCTTTAGTCTAATAGCCCCTAAGGAAGGTTGAGAAACAAAAAACCATGGGGCAAAAGACAAAGGGCTTATCCGAATGTCGACAACCATACTGGAACGAATGGTGACATGTAGATGCAACTATGGTGGTTTAGTATTGACAAAAATTACATTCCTTACAAATCAATATGAATTTTTAAAAAATGATCCAAATGAACATGGTAGTTACTTTTTAAAATGTTATTATTTTAATATTTTAATAATACATGTTCAGTCACGTACAAACCTTCCCAAATTTATGTGAAAACTTGTATGTAATGTAATTGATGTCATTTTTTAATCTGGAAATCTTAAAAAGAAAACCCACAAAATCCATTAAAAAATGCCCAATTTAAAACTTTCAAAAAATATGTTTTTGGGACAAAGAAATTGAAAAACAAAAAAAATTGTAACTTATATGGACTTATGAAAATATGGTCAAATTTTAACCATTCAAGAGTCCATAACTATTAAATGGTTAAGGTTTTTTAAGAAAAGATTCTTCATATGAGTTTATCATCTTGTACTACATTATATATTGAGTCCCAATAACAAATTTGGAATGTGAATCAATATAAAATTTTCCATTTTGCGATGTTTCAGTCAGATGACCAATCAATATTTTTCGATTTCAAAAGTCCATTACTATTAAGAAATGATTTTTTAATCAATAAATAACCACATGGTTCTCTTCATAATGAAATTATTAATCTAGATCAAATCCCAATTAGTGAATCTAAAGATATATTAATCACCATATGCATTTGAATAAAAGGTACCTAAGGAAAAAACATTGTTTTGTCACAAAAGTGAGCCATTGTAGCTTGCATCTACCCTAACACATAACCCTATTGTGATCCACATTGAGGGGGTAATTGCTAAAAAACTTACATTGGTGTTGGTGGATCCTAGTAGTATCCACAATTTGATGTCTTAGGTTTTTGCTACTAACTTGAGCCATTCCATTGGATCCATGGATCCATATAGGATTTTATTACCCAATGTTCAACTCCATAGCACAAACCTTTTCATGAAAGACGTGCTAGTATAATTTTAAGGATTGGAGACCTACATCAATTTTTAAGTTTAGGCAATAAGCATTTATGATGTCATTTTAGGCATGTAGTGACTGGACCTGATGGATGCATGGGTAGCATGCAAATGCGGATTGGTGTGTGACACAAAACCTAATGACTCTACCTTTGAACTTAAAGGTATGCGAATCTCATTTGATACCCTTGTACTTTTTGCCGAACAATTTCAAAAATGTATACAAAGGGGTGTTGAACTATTTACCATAAGTGTGGACAAGCCAATAAATGAGCCCTTGATTGAGAATATTTTGAATGAAATCTAGTGGGAAAACTTTTAGAAGAATATTATGATGTATTCCCTACAAATTTGCTTGGCTTACCACTAGCCAAGGAAGTTGACTATTCAATTGTCTTAATGTTAGATGTAAAGCCCATTTTTAAAGCCCCCTATTGACTATCCTTTGTTGAGTATGAAAAATTGGGGCAACAATTAAGTGATTTTTTAAATAAGGGGTATATAAAGCCACGTAAATCCCCTTAGAATGGTCCTATCCTATTTGTGAAAAAGAAAGATTGAACTTTGAGACTTTGTATGGATCATAAAAGATTGAACAAATTTATTATTTAAAAGAAATTTCCGTTATTAAGAATTGATGATCTTTTTGATCATTTGCATGGAACTATGATAATTTCCAAAATAGATTTAAAAAGTGGCTACCATCAAATTCATGTGAAGGATTAAGATGTTCCTAAGATGACCGTTAGAACCAGTTATGGGCATTATGAACTTATGGTGATGCCATTTGGACTAATAAACGCCCCAACACCTACATGTATGAATTTGATGAACTCCCTGTTTTAGAAGTACCTAGGAAAATTTGTGTTAATGTTTTTGGGTGACATTTTGGTCTATTCCAAACCAAAATAGAACACTTGGAACACTTCAGGACAATATTCAAAGTCCTGAAAACCAACCAATTGTATATTAAAATGAACAAATGTGAATTTGGTGTACCTTAGGTAGACTACTTTGGACATGTAGTCTCGAATAAAGGAATAGTAGTTGATCCTAGAAAGATCAAGGCTATGGCTAAAGGGTGAAAACACACTATGCCCCCTAAAAATTATAGTCACAAAAATAGAAATTCTACATTTGGTTTTTTTTGGTACATGTGGACATCACATTTTGAATTATATTTGCTCATTTCAAGTGTATTGCATTAACTTTAAACTTAAACTAACTTATTTAAAAAGAAATTCTAACAAATATTTACAAACTTGAACATATGAAATATATTTGTGTCGAAAAAATACACGTTACAAAATATGAAAAATTACAAATATACTTCAAAACTAAGGTTATGGTTGGAGTTTTGTAATGAAATTTTTAGTGGTGAGTGATATTGATGTACATTAACTAAATTTAAAACCATTTAGAAGTTTACAATTTTTGGTTGAAAATCCATTCAAAAAATGTGTTTTCTTTCACTTCTTGAGCAATAAATGCAAAATAATATTTTTTTGGGAAAAAAACCATTACTTTAAAAAAAATGAAAAGACTTTATAGGTGGGCATTGTATTATTTTTTCATTTTTTTTTGGTTTGGTAATGTGTCATGAACCACAAACATGAGGCCCTATGGTCATTGAAAAGATGTACATTATATACTTTATGCACATTAATTTTATTCAATTTTCTTCATCTAACCATTGGATCAAACTTAACTTTGATTCAAAATGAGCTTTGAATTCCAAAATGTTGTCATGCACATTTTTAAGTTCTTTTTATTATATTTAAGGTTTCCAAAAAATGCCATCAAGATTTCAATTTACTACACACCTATTATACTTGTTATACATCATTTTTTGGGGTGAAAAGTGGTTCACCCATAGTGTGCTTTCACCCTAAATGGCAAATCCCCAAGGTCGATAAAATAATAGTGAAAATTTTCTTGGGTTTGGTTAGTTATTATAAACATTTTGTGAAAAACTTTGTTCAAATGTAAAACCTTTCATGAATTTATTAAAGGGAAAAAAACAACTCCCAAGGTATCCAATGGAACTTTAATTGTGAACAAAAATTTCAAAACTTGAAAAGTGCCTTGACCTTTGTTTCGGTACAAAGAGTTATTAATGCCAAGATGGGTGGGCCAATATTATGCACTAATGCTAGTGATATAGCCAGATGTGTAGTGCTAATGTAAGAAGGGCGAATAATTACCTATGAGTTTAAGAAGCTGGTTCTTGTAGAAATAGAATTACCCCACCCATGAAAAGGAGTTGTTAGTTGTAATTCATGCTTTGAAATTTGGAGCCACTATTTCTTAGGAACACAATTCACAATTGAAACTGACCATGAAAGTTTAAAATATCTAACCACCCAACCTAATTAAAGTAGGAGGCAATGTAGGTGGGTGGAAAAATTACAACAATTTGATTTTCATTAGTCAATGTAATATGTGAAAGGCAAAAATAATGTTGTGGTTGGTGCCCTTTTTTGTTGCCCTTTGCTTAATGCCATTTCCACAATGAGAAACACCATGATGCATGACATAAAGAAGTATTATACCCAAGTCTAATGGTTCAAAGAACCTTATGAGAACCTTAAAAAATAACATAGACATGCCATGAAGAAATGAAAAAATATCAAGCATACACCTTACATGGTGGGGTTCTATATTATGGCATTGAAGTATGTATCCTTAATTTTGAAGATTTTCGTGTCATAATTTTTTATGACTGTCACAACATCCCGATAGCTAGTCACCATGGACTTCAAAAGACTTATATGGTCGCAAAGAAAAATTATTTTTAGTAAAGCATGAAAAGGGATATACAAAAATATATAAAAAAATGTTTTATGTGTTAAATAACTAAAAGTTGAGCAGATTAAGACCCCATGATCTTTACAACCATTGGGGGTGTAGAGATCCCAATAACAAGTGAGAATCCATGAACTTCATAGTGGGTTTGTTGGCATGATAATATTTTTGTGGTCGTTGCCTGATTCACAAAGCATGCCCATTTTATACCTACCAAATATGTTGTGTTAGCCATTGATGTGGCAAAACTATTTCTTTGTGAAATTTTTTGTCTACATGGTTTGCCAAAAACATTTATTTGTGACGAGGATCGAAAATTTATAAATTAATTTTGGGGCACCTTGTTCAAAATGTTGGACACCAAAAAAAAATTGACTAGTGCATATCACCTTGAAACAAATGCCCAAACAAAGAGAACCAATCGTACTTTGGAAGATAAGAAATTCTGTAGGGCATAACAAGTGACATGGGAGCAATACCTATTTCTAATGAAATTTGCTTATAACGTAAGTTGACATTCCTTCATCAAAACTAACCCATTTTATGTCCTTTATTGTCAAAAGTGTTTAACTCCCCTTTCTATTTCAACACCCACTTTTAAAATGGAGGGAGTTAATCAAATGATAGCCACCATGTAGCATACTTTAAAATTGGTCAAAATGAGTGTGCAAAGTGTTCAAGATCGAGCTAAATTTTATGCAAATAAAAATTGCACCCCTTGAAAAATTGAGAGGAATGATTACATGTTTTCACGGGTCAAGCCTCAACATAGTGACCTAAAACCAAAAAAATGCCAAAAATTATCCCTTAAATTTTGTGGACCCTTTATCATAATAATTTTTTTGGGAAAGGTAGCCTATCTATTGGATTTCCCAAAGTCCTAATGAATCCACAATGTATTCCATGTTAGCTTCTTAAAAAGAAAAAGTATTAGACCTCTTTCATGTTTTGTTTGAATGACCTCAATATTTGGATGAAGGGAACACCTAGGATGTGGCAAATACTTAGAAACTTATTATAATGACATACATAGAGGAGAATGTGGAGAAGAAAAAAATGAAGACTAGCAAAAGAGGGAGTTCAATGTAATTATTGCTTTTTTTGGTGAAATAGAATTTTTGTTTTATATGTTAAAAAAAAATTATGCATTTTTTGTTAAACACTATTTGCATATAAATTTTTTAACCTTTCACATAATCTTCATTTAAACCCACCCCTTTGAACATAATTTTTAACTTAAACATTTTATACAGATAAAACCTAACATTAAAATATGATTTGTAAGAAAAATTTCATGGACCTAACCTTAAACCATGGTTTTGATATTAAAATTTAATTTATAATTAAACATTCATGGGCACAAATTGTACCTTTAAACCCAACCCCTATATCACAACCTTAAATTTTACAAATCAAACATTGAAACCTCAAGCTTAAAAATGTAGAACTTAAACCTTAAAACCTCAACCTCAAAATTGTAAATTAAACCCTAAAACTTAAACCATAAAAACCCAAAACCTACACCCTAAACATAAATTTTTAAACCCATAAATTTTTTTGGGTAAGTCATTTTAGTACATGTTGTCAAGTTGATTAGAACCTACTAAATAATTGATCGATGGACGATCATTTGATGATTTCATGAAACGCATGATGATTTTGTAAAGAGTGGTTGAATTGTTTGACAAATATCCAAAACCCACATAAAAAAAAACTCCTCACTTTCAAGAAGAAATTCCACTTTATAAAACTCATGTTTCCTAATGTTTAAAAATGGCCAATGGGTAAGTCATAAACAATACATGTTATATTGATCATTGATGCAATGTTGTGAAAGTAATATAACAACATGGCTTGAACGGAGATTGAAATCATTCCAATATATTCAACATCTTAACATGTCCATTCAATACATAAAATGATGAAATCACACAAATTGATAAACCATTGAGGAAATATTTTTACATATCACCCATAAAAATAGACTTCAAATGGTGTTACAATTGCACACTAAATCAACATAACCAAAAACAATGGGTTTAAAAATTAAGGTGTGTTTTTGCACCACAACAAGGTATGACTTCTAACCCTACCCTTTTCCTATACCAAACCTTTTTCAAAATGTGAAGGCAAAAGCAATAAAGGTCATTAATGTCAAAATGAAAGAGTGGGTGAACTTTGGTTCATAGGATATTCTTTTGCATGTTTCATTTTTAGTCCTAAGTATTAGTGTTTTTGGTTGATGAACGTTAGGTTGACATACCACCTTCAAGGTGTTGGGGAGGGGGGGGAGTACCTAATTCCTTCACATACATAAGAGTCTCTATTGGCAAAATTTACTTCTAAATGATTTTGCTTGATGTGTTCTATGATGGTGCTTATACCTGAAAGAAAACCTAACATTATGCATGGCAATGGAAAGAGAGAATCACATCAATGAACTACAACCAACAAGTTGGTTAAAGAAGAGTTTGCTAAGATAAACCAACCTCTACTATTTACTACAAGAAGGACATGGGAACTAGCCTCTACCCTTGCAAACAAGACAAGGAGTGAACCCTCTTGGTTATGAGGAAAGAATGTTTTAAAATCCTTCAATTACTTGACCATGTCCTTTGGACTTGATGCATGGCATTAGTTTTGTCACGCCTCAACATTCCTCATGCAATTGCTCACCAAGCAAAACTCTCCAAGCCTCATAGTACAAAACTCTTGTCATCTTGGCAAGAAAAGAAGCAGATGATGAAGAGGATAGCAATGTAATCGAGTATTTGTGGAGCTCCTCAAATCGTACATCTTTTCAGAATTTGTGAAGACTCTTAACAATCAAAGCACAATAGCTAATTGGCCATGATTTAACCTTCCAAGCTATAATGGATTCAAATCATGACTAACATTCTCTCTTCAAAGAAAATCAAAATCTCACGACGTGGGGAAGAGACAAATGAGAGAGAAACAAAGAAAGATTTGGAAGGCTTAGATATATTGAACTTGCGTTGGGATCGTGCAATGAAAGGAGCAACCAAATCAACAATTAGGAGCAAAGCACCAACATTTGAAGCTTGCAATTTCACTTAATGGAATGTTGGACATGGCTCTTTCTAGATGTTGTTCTCCCTTTCTTCTTCTCATGTTTGAAATCCTCAAACCATCAAAACACTAGACATCTAACCGTTCTCTCTAGTGAAAACGCAATAAGTTTGAATGATGTATCTCAAAGAGAACTCAAAAAGAAGAAGAAAAAAGCTTGAAAAACACACATTGAACAAAATCCCACAACAGGCAATTCTAAACTCGCCTTCAGAAAGAAGAGAAAAAAAGAGGTAAAAATGTATTCTCCAGTTGCAAGCAATGCCTGCAAATCCATCTCCAAGCTCCTCAAACAGTACTACTTTCACCTGCATAAACTCACCCAAGTCGATTGCCATCTCTACATCATGGTGCCAATAAAAACAAGTCTTCCAACAGAAATTATAAACAGAACCTCAATTCTCCTCAGATGCTTCGCTTGAATGTAACACTGCTGTTTGTCAGAAGTTTTTTATATTCTTCTTCTTCTTGCACTCCATTGAGCATCTCCAAGACCTGTGATCTCTTGCACTTTGGAATCGCCGCCTCTTCTTTATCTTCTTCCGCCACTCTCCTCAGATGCTTTGTGTTAGTGTTCGTAGAAACAAGAACTACATCCGAGGTCGCATATGATTCTGGTTCATACACTCGAACACGTCGGCGAACTTGTTGTGCGTCCGAATCCTAATCCGACTGGATCGACGGAGAAGACACTGTGCGGGCGGTGATCGAATATTCGCAGCCATCCGGTCCACGCCTATCGCGTCTCATCCATGTACGGCACGTGGCATCAAGAACCGCGCGTGGAAATCTAGAAATCTGCTGAGGAATCATCATTAGGTTACGGAAGAAGCTTGTCGTTACTACTGTCGTTGCGAGGGATTGCGTTTCTCAGAGATTTCTATCTGTTTTGTGCTTTTGCGCGCGAGAGAGATAAAAAGTTCTGAGAGAGTTCTCGAGTTCTCTGAGAGAGAGAGAGAGAGAGAGAGAGAGAGAGTTTTGAGAGCAAGAGTCGAGCAAGAGCGATGGCTGGGAGTAAGACGTTCGATTGTCCGATCTGTTTGGAGCTAGCATACAAGCCAGTGGTGGAGGGTTGTGGACACCTCTTCTGTTTCTGGTGTGTGCATAAGTCCATGAACACGAAGACGGTGTCGCATTGTCCGGTGTGTCAGAAATCGTATGTCCATCTGCCTCGAATCTGCGAGCAGTTACACCGTCTTCTGGGGAAAATAGCACCGGAGGAATATGCAAGGAGGGCCTCGGAAGTTGCGGAGGAGGAAGCGCGGCAAGATCAGTACTCTCCGCAGCTGGAAGGCAGTGGTTCCGTTTCCAGGCGGGACGTTTTCTCCGAACTGCAGTGCAAAGCTTGCAATAAGCTTTTGTACAAGCCAATCGTGCTCAACTGTGGCCATCTTTTCTGTAAGACTTGTGTTTCTCAAGCGTCTAAGAACTGTCCGTCTTGTAGAGCTCATCATCCTGGACCTTTCCCACAGCCTTGTATAGAGCTTCATCAGTACTTGGAGTTCAATTTCCCGTTAGATTATGCCAAACGCGCTAAAGAATTGAAACATAGAGAAAATGAATTGCAATCTGCACCACAATTGGTCAACCATTCCGCTGGAGAAGACATCATCTTGCAGAACCCGATTCATTCTGGGGTCGGATGTGATGGCTGTGGCATGATGCCCATTCTTGGCAAGCGATTCACCTGTAGTGATTGTCCAGAAACTGTTGGCTATGATCTTTGTGCAAGCTGCCATGCCCGGGGCAATAGTCTTCCTGGAAGATTCAACCAAAGCCATGGCCCTCATCACCGTATGGTGGAGAAGGAGAAGCAGAGGGAGAGACCTGAGATGCCTTGGATTTTGCTTTGGAGTTGGTGAAGAAGAAGAAGAAGAAGAAGAAGAAGATCCTTTTGCACGATCTGAACAACCAGGAGTAAGCTCTCATCATCATCATCATCTTCTTCTTCATATTTCCTTGTATAGCAATAACGCTTCCTGTACGCACTATGTCAATGTTGTTTGTTTTCTGTTTCACATAGAATGCAATCAGGGTTCACATCCTTTGTGCCATTTCTGCAGAGCAAACTCATTTTGTATATGCTTCATAGCAGTACTACTCCTGCTGCCTCCTTTCAAAGTATACAAAACCTTCACATTAGCTGCAAACTTTGTTATATTCATAGTACCTAGTGCTTCGTAGTAGTACTTCCACCACCTTATTTCAACTTGCACAAAACCTTCACATCTGCTGCAAACTTTGGTACGCTTATAGTACCTAGTGTATCATTGTCTCTTTTGAATAATCTTCTTACATCTGTGTAAGTCTCAATCCTTTCTGCTGCAATGCCTTCTTCAGCAACAACTTCAGCAACAACCACCTACACAGATTGTAAGAGAATGTTATGTGTCTAGGGTTAGGGTTTACTCCTGCTTTTGCTTTAAGTGACTTGTGTTGTGTATATTATGTATATGAATTTGTAATGAATATCCAATGCAGACGACCATTGTATCCCCATTTTGATGCAGCAAAGCTCAAATCGGTTCCTTGGCTGTTTCATTTCCTCACACAGAATTTTGTGATCTTCTTCATAACATGTTTTGAGTTTTGCTGCAGTTCAGGAACCTAGGGTGGGCTTGCTGCTGCTATTGTGCATGGTTATGTATATGGATTGTAACAAATGTGCCATGTGTAGGATCATTGTAATCCCCATTTTGATGCAAGGAGCCTCAAATCAGCTTCTTGGCTGTTTTGATTCCTCACAATAAGAAATTATGATCATCATAACATGTGTGTTTTGCTACAATTCAGAAATCTGGGGTTTACTCAAATCAGCTCCTTGGCTGTTTGATTCCTCACAAGAGAATTTGTGATCTGATCTTTGTAACATCATGTGTGTTTTGTTGCAAATCAGAAACCTAGGGCTTACTCCTGCTTTTGCGTAAGTGACTTGCATTATGTATATTGGGGTGTACGAAGTGTAATCAAGGTGCAATGCATTGGATCATTGTATCCCCAGTTTGATGCAGGGAGCCTCAAATCAGTTCTCCAGCTGTTTGATTCCTCACATGAGATTTTGTGATAGTATCTGTGACAATTTTCTTTTCTTGTTTTGCTGCTATTTAGCAACTGTCAAGTATTTTTGGTGGTGGGGATTCTGCAGGTTTCAATGCTTCTCTTGAAAAAATCAAAGAAGAATCTTCGCTATTGCTAGCATTTGATTATTGTAGTCTGATGGATTACAATGGCCTGCAGTATAGTGCTCAGGAATGGAGTTATGAAATATGCTTGTGCTTACAGGGCTTGTCTGCACTTAATCCGTAAATCTGGTTGTTGAAAATTGCTCCATCATATTGCACTTGATGAACTCTTACAGTATGCATTGAAGGTACTCTTAGTCTGTTTGGCCCAAATTTGGTTTAATGTTTTGCACAATTTTTGTGCAGATCATTATATTCTTTTCTACACCCAAGGTCAGGAGCTGATGAAGTCAGTGATTGGGAGCTGATGATTTGTAGTCTTGGCCACTCATCACTGCTACTTGTTATGAGGTGATGGTCTGACACTTTGTGAGCCATTCTCATGAGGTTATGGCTGTGCTCAGATGTCATCTATTCAAAGTGGTTTTGTGGAGATTTTTCTCTGCAATCTTATTACATATACTCTTAATCTGTTCAGCCCTCCTTTTGCTTCTTAAAAGAGGACATCAACCATCAAGTGGTTGATGTCAAGTGATGCTTCCAAATAGTTTTTCAGTGTTTGTCTGCCTGAGAGAAAAAAACAAAACGCTTTTGTAAATGACTATAGTAGAACCTTTTGACATTGAAAAAGCTATGTGTAGGCCCAATGCCTCATGAGTCATGAAAGAGGAAAAACAGCTTTGTGACTGATTGCAGGCACTGCAGGAAAGGAGGAAAGGTGGGGTTACCCTGCAATCAATTTCTATAGTACGATCTCTTCTTTCCTTGACATCTATCTATCCTTGACCCATTCCTCCTGATTCAATAGTACATCATTATTAATATCCCGCCTTTTTTTTCTTTTTTGTCCTTTCCATTGGAGTTCGTAGGTTTTGATTCACTGCGTGTTGTGCTCTTGGTTTGACAGATTTTGAGAATTATCAAGAACTCTTGGGTGATGATTTTTGGCATTTTAAAAGTATTGGACAACTGTGAATTAAGTATACATTCATTAATGTTGAGTCTGATTTTGGCATTTGAAAATCTATTAGGAGCATTGTGACTGATTTTTCAGTGTTTCAAGGGAAGGATTGGGTGCAAGGTTTTTTCTTTTTTTCCACTAGTCAAATTTACACTAGAAAAAAAATGAAATTCCAATTTCCTCAAATTTTTGGGTTTGAAAAAAAACACTGATTGGGTGTGTCTGATTTTGGCATGTTAGAAATTTATTAGGAGCATTTTGAGTGAACCATTTGGGTGTGTCGACGCAAGGATTGAGCGACCCCATGAGATAAGTACATTTTTTCATATGTTATGTGGTCTGATTTGACATTATTTGAGAATTATTTGAAAGGGGCTATGTTTGGCATTTCAAATATAAGGGAACAATGTGGAAGTACATTCATTTCTTGTAACAAAAGGTGTATAAAAGAGTTACCTAATAATGAGGCTAGCAACTTGGTTCCTTCCTTGTTCACCAATTTTCTATGACCTATGTTAGGTTTCAAATACTCTACTAAACCGAAGGTGTATATATGTGTATTATATCAATTAATCGATAAATGATGAAGGGCACATGAGGTGTTTTAGCCTTGAAATCTCATACCATGTCTAATTGAAGTGTCAAGTCATGGGTCAAAGCTTCAAAACAATGTGTTACTATTTTTGTAATTATTTTCGCAAAATTTTGTCCACTATCCAATGTACCATGTCCCCTTTATGATTGTTCATTGATCAATCATATAAAGTGGGCCCATGTGTTATTGCAATTTCATTTATATCAAAGTATAAAGAGCAATTTTAGTACATCATGGGTCATCCACAATATGTATGAGAATATTTTATTCTTTTGTTTCTTCTCTCATTATATTGTTACACTTTCAAACATATATTGACTTGGGGAACAAAGTGTAAAGTTATGCAAACATCCAAGGGTCATGATCATCTTAATTTTTAGTCTATCACATGTTAAAGTAAAAATTTTGGTTTTCTTAATTTATAGTCTTTTTAGTCATGTATTCAAGTACATTTTATCCTATTGAGGCAGTGGGTGAGTCAAGGTGTGAAGGTTTGTTTAGGAGAAATATTTGGGACACTGAATGTGAAGCAATGAGGTTGTCAAAAACATTTAAAACAAAAATGTAGAACTACAACATTTCATGAACTTTTTGCCCACAACTTTGAGCATAAGCAATTAACAATTGGAATTATTTGATGGTGCTGAAAATTTTTTAAATTCAATAAAAAAGTTAAAAAGATCTTAACCATTATGGCATGTTCTTAGCTTTGTCGTCTTGAAAACAAGCCATGGATGTACAAGCGACACCAAGAAATACTCATGACTTGTGGATAGCAATGCCAAGGTATTCATTTTTGGTTGAATTGTTTCCAAAACATATGCATTAAAGAAACCAATGAATAGTTTTGTCCCCCATCAAGTTTGCTTGCCATCTATGAACATTAGTATCAAGGTTCCCCTTCTACTTCACCTTTCCAACCTGATCATAACATTTCATGTCATGAATTGTGTCAAAATTTTGCAATGCTGAATGGGATGGGCAGTTGCCAAAATATAGGTTTTGCAAACTTACTATTATCCTTCATCGCACAGCATGTGATTTGAAGGTATAATAACTAACAACTAGTTGGCCCCTACTGGGACCTGGAGTGGAGGTAGGCCTAATGCCCAATTTTATGAAGGGTATTCATATTTTTCCTCTTTCAATTGTTGGGTCATTTTAAAAAAAAATTTACCAAGTGAATTGGATGTGCAATGCATGGTCATAGTAAAGAAGGAATAATTTATTTTTTTTGTTTCAAAACCTTTTTAAATTGATGTTCAATAAATATAATAAACAATGCAAAGTGGGTGCTTGAGGCCGCGTGGCGCTGTGAAATTTCAGATTGCATTTTGAGCCCTCAGGCCTACCTTCACTAACTAGGTCAAGCAAAACTCCAAAAACAAAACCCTAAAATCCATGGAACTAGGGCGAGTACGAACGGATTCATTCCTCTAACATTTCTAAGGTAGTTGTTGTTCTTTTGAATATGGGAGGCTCTGTGTTGATGTTATGATGTGACATTTCCTATTGGAAAGTCACCCAACCCAAACTTATTTTCAACCTATAATGCTTAACTTTACAATTCATCCCAAATCCAATGTCCAACCTAACTAGGCTACTCTTAGAGCAGCTCCACTCACACACCCCATTTAGACCTGTACAAGTGTTTACCATGTTCAACATAACATGCTAGTTATTTCCACATCCATTATTCATAAACATGAAAACTTGAACACTATGAAGTTAATGACTATTTAAAATGCCATCACCTGGACCAATCATTATGGCCAACCAAACCACTCGAATGAACTTATTTTCTTTTACCAGGCCTTTTGGAGATTACTATATCTTGTGTGCATTTAGAGGTCCAAAGTTCAAACTCAGTTTCACATTATTTAAAGGCTGTACTTCTTCCAAAATACTCTATGCAGGTCAGGACACGGTATACTGCTGCCACTGAAGATGCCATAACGTTCCTTCTAATTAGTCTACCTAGTAATGCCCCGATAAGGTTATATGCATGGTATTCCAAGTTATTGCAGAGAAGTCATTCAAACAGCAACAATGTATGGCGTTAACCAATTACCTCAAACATCTCCCCAACTGACTTCATCACTGAAACCCAAAACAGAAGGAGCTGACCAGAGAAATCTAAAACAAAAGGACAAGACCAAAGAAAACCCACAACAGAAGTAGAAGACTACAGAAACCCAAAACAGGACGACACCAAAGAAACCCATAACAGAAGGAGAAAGACCAGAGACTAGAGAAACCCAAAATTGAAGGAGAAAACCAGAGAAACCTGAAACAGAAGGAGAAGACCCAAGACCAGAGAAACCCAAAACCAAAGGAGGAGACCACAGAAACTGATAGCAGAAGGAGAAGACCAAAGAAACCAAGGAGGAGGAAATTTCATACATGCCAAAAGTATTGAGCGAAGGTGAACAAACTGGATCTTGCAAGAATTTAAAGATGTAATTTCATTGAGCTGAGGCAAATAGAATCTGTTAAATGGGATCTAATGATTATCATTTTAGTCAAGGAGTGGAACTGATGCAATAGCATCAAATAGGCTGTCAGATCCATGGAAACTATATTGAAGGAATCCATGCAAACTTTTTCTCCTGGAGAAATACATCTTCTAACCAGAAAATGAGCACCTTGATAACAAACCATACATGAGTCCAGTGCCCACAGAGACAAACAGGTTCCCTCATTTGTTTTTACTTCTTGAGTAAGTTGAAAGTGTGACCCTTGTGGGGCTAGAAGGTACAGAATCAGATGATGCTTCAGAGTCTCCACTTTTCTTCTGAAAAGTAGGTGTCTCAGGAAGAAGTAAGGGTTCATAAACAGAGCCAAGTTCAGAGCCATGGTTGAATGTGGTTCGTGTCATGGATAAGGATACATCCAATGATTTTGTGGGCGTTTCAACTGACAAAGAATTGGTGTATTGATGCTCCAGCCGCTGCAACATGTTCACAGTGCTGGGTCTATACATGACGCGGAAATACTTTAGGGCCAGCAATGGTCCCATACCTATGATCACTATAAGCTGCAAACCCAAAACATTTTATGAGTCAGAAAGCATTAATATTCACAAATGTGCTGCATGCGTCTGAAAGGATGACAACATCATGACCCTTTGTACCCACCAATCTCACATAACTTCACAGACTTCAAAAACTAATTTTTATAAACCGGATAGTATATTGGGTGTATTCCCACTAAAGAACATCAAACAAGTTTGAGTCTCTGACGGAGTGCCCACCAAAAGAGAGAGCCAATAGGCTGGTTGACTGCAGAGGCGAAACATGATGGTGTACATGCTAGAATGTTGCACCAGGCTCAGCAGCAAGTTCACCAGGTAAAACAAGACAACATTGCCCCACACTGCCATGTGCTGAAACCATGTAAATGAGCTGCCATGCATCAGATGATCCTGTCATTAGTATACCTTATTGGAAACATCACTGACTGGGCATCAGATGACAGGATGCAAACCCAGATCTTCATGTTAAATAAATCACATGGCTTTAGAATTAGGATATACTATTTTTGTTGTAGTATTTGTATACATCTCAGCTAGACATTACAACAGAAGATATTTCTACAGATCCCTCTTACTTGGTTTCCAGTGCAACAAGAAAGGCCTGTAACCAGATGCAGCCAGATAAAGCCACCATGGATGTCTCTGCGATTTCACTTTTCTCATAGGCATACACATTTACTGTCACCAGAAAAACCACTGCTCCCTGACACAAGCAACGCATTTTTGTGAGCACTTTGCAATCCTTGAGACCACATTAAGTCCCCGGAAGTAAATGTGGGAGAAAGAGTTCACATTCAAATGATATGGCCCAAAGGGTGGCATACCACCACATACATCATACCCAAAAACAGATGCTAGAGTCATAGGTATTTGTTCTAGCTTGAGAAGTTTTTCCCACATTCAAAAAAGATGAGTTGATTTGTACATGAAACAGTGAGCGCCCAAACCAACCAGCAAAGGTACTTGGGTTGAGTAACCTGGGTAAAACAAAACAAACACCACAGACCGTTGGCAAACAAGCTCAAGCAGACTAGACACTTTAAAGACAAGAAGCACTGAACACACCCACTGACTGAATTCAAACTATGCACATACAGCTACTGGCAGAATTGTGGGGCAAAATTTGATTTCAGTGACTACACTATTACCCACTCGACAACAAATGTTTATGGACCCTGATAGAGAAAGAGCACAAAAACAACCAACGAAGAACATGCAAATATATACCTTCCAGCTTGACAGATATATAGAATCTCTGGATGTTCTAGCACACTTTTTTCCTCAATATCTTTGTCGAGGACTGCAGTGACCATGACAGGAATACTCGTGTATACTACATTGTATGCCATGAGGCTAAAGGAATTAAAAATGCTTGTTCCTGACACACCCGAGAGAAATGAATAGCTGATCTCCCCCCCACAAGATCCCAAATGTTAACCCACGTCTGTCAGTCAAGCAGAACACTGGCATCAAAACAAACCAATGGCAGTTGTATGGTAGATATGCAGTTATACACACTGCTCTTGGTCTTGCTATGTAGACAAATCAATGACACCAGAACTAGTTTACTGAATGTCTTTTGAGAAACCCAAAACTTGTTCAAAGCTAACTAGCTCAACCCTCTCAAGAGAAGCTTGTTCTCTTGGGAGGGCTGAGTGAGAGAGAGTTCTCCTTCCTTGAGATGACAGGAACCAACTTTGGAGGACTTGATGTTCAGTAAAGAGATACAAATCCAACATAACCAGGATCAAGATTTCACTTACAAAATTTGGATGAAGCAAATGACAAGCGACTTGTAAATACAATATTGAGATAAGAAAGCAGTTCGGTTATATGAATATCGTCCATGCACCAAAATCAACCTCTTCAAAAACCTGAATTCTGCATCCACATATCATTAGTCTTAAGGAACACATGTGCAGTCTACTCTGAAAGTATCCAAACCAAAAAGAACTCCATGGAGAACTGATATAGTCACAAGGGTGACAAAGTCAGGTCTGCTATCAATTGATGGAGATGGTCAATCTTTGTCACATGAACTCTGCTCCTATCAGATTCAAGATAACTCAAGGACTAGGAGATAGTGGGTAGCTACTCACTGCCAAGACAAAAGTCAGCAGCACGGGCTGCCTGTAATCCTTCTCTTCCACTGATTCCAACTCCAACATGGGCCTCCTGAATCATCTTAACGTCATTGCCACCGTCACCAATGGCAAGGGTTCTATAATCACAACTTTTGACCAGCTCAACAAGCTGCACCCATTCTGGTTTTGTGTCAGACAGGTCTTGTCTCCAGACAGACAAACATGTCAACCTTTAACTATATCACTTGCACCAATTGAAAAAAACCCATATTTACAAGATTGCAGAGCATCTCCACAACAACACTTTTGAGGTTCAACACAAAAATGAGTGCAGTGATAAACTTATTACAGTGTCAGATCAACACCTTCATCATAAACAGTGGAGAATTGCAAAATTCAATAAAACCCACACTGATAGTTTGAACATCTACAGCTGCAATCTCTTAAACAAAAGTTCATAAGATGTGATGTTCAGAGAAAACCCAAATTGTTTAGAGTTACCACAAAGATAAAAGAATATCAAAAGCCAACATTGGAGCATCATGAACTTGTTCACTTGCACAAATATGACAGAAGGGTTATGGGTGTTGAACCTGAGCCTTCTGAAAAGGAGTTACACGGCAACACAAAGCAGTTTTGGAAAGCATTGCAAGCTCTGTAAATGCTTCATAGTGGTACTTCAATGCAAGCTCTAGTGCTAATCCATCAATCACAAATGCAACATCCTGAGCTCCAACCCAATCACAAAACAAAATACTTCTGCATGATCAGAAACACTGGGGAGATCTACAAGAAAGCATGAGCATCACTAATGGTCACTAGAAAATGCACCAATAATGAAAGCAGACCAGTGTCATGTGTTACCTTGTGCTCTGTGCCAGTAATACGCAGTGTGCGTAACACCCGCTCTAAGCTGATCCGAACCTCATTTGATGAGCGACCTTGCACTTGTAGAAGCTGCCCTTCTGGCTCTGCAAAATTAAAACTCCTCTTGATCATACTCCTCACCAATGCTACATCCATCAATTGCAGGAGAAAATGAACACACCCAAAACATATTGCAAGAGACAACTTAGGTACCAGGCAAAATGAAATTGCAAGCAAGTGCAATTTGGACAGCGGTGCTGTGCTTGTCCCCTGTCAACATCCAAAAATTAATGCCAGCATTTCTTAATGTTGATATGGTCTCTGGAACTCCTTCCTGCCAACATCCATGCCCAACTCATGGTTACTGCTGATAGCATACATTTATACACATACAAGAAGCAAAAGTTACAGGATTCTGTTTTCAACCTGTAGTTTGTCCTCAATTGCAGTTGCACCAAGCAGCTCCAAATTTTTCTCCAGGAGCTGGCACACTTCAGCTATCTTCCACTGCAAAAACAATCCTAAATTTCATTATCAGGTGCATACTGGCCAGATTACAGTAAGCAACCATAATGGATATGGCTGCAAAACATGATTTGTAGTTGAACATCTGCTACACACAATTTCCACTAGTCCACACAACCTCTAGAATGCAGTTTAGCTACACAGAAGCCCCTCAAACTAGAATGCAGTTTAGCCACAAAGAAGCCCTTCAACCTTCCCAGTCACCAAAACAGCATGAGATTGGGTTAACCTCACGATCCATCAAAGACATGCTGGCCTCCTTGAACTTCAAGGACCATGCAGCATATTCATTCTCTTCAAGATCCCGCCAGGCAAGGCACATGGTTCTGAGACCCAACTGGGAATACCGATCAATTGCATCTGCAATCGGTCTCACCTGCTGATCTGCATAGGAAGAGGATACACCAGAAACGTCACATGGCACTCCTTTAAACAATGAATTTCCCTTGACCTTCCAAGACCTTGTCTCAGAAAGAGAGACTAGAAGACTTCAATTTTAATCATTCACTGAATATGCCCATCAAGAAAAAGTGAATACACACAAAAGCAGTCCAGGATAGTCAACCTCAGGACACTAGAGAGCCAAACACACAATACCATCCCTCCCCAACCTTATGCAACTTTGAAGAGAAAGAAGTTGGAATAGTAAATGCTGACACAGCATTGCTCTGCATACCTGAGCACAGAATAGGAAAGACAGTCTCATCAGCACCCTTTGTGAGTAGCTGTAGTGCACCTGTACCACATTCCCGAACAACCACTGACATACGCTTGCGTTCTGATGTGAACTCCAATGTATCCAGAATCTCAAACTCCAGCACCTCACCTAACAAGCTCACTTCTGCATAAGCAGGGAACATCACAAAGTTAGAGTGCCTAACAGTCTCTGACAAAATACAAGATGATCAACTAAATCACACACCAATATACAACCACTCAAAACAGACCCATGCTTGGTTTATCTAAAATTGGCAAGATCAGACATTGTAGACCCACAATAGTAACACTACTGCAATGAGTAAATTGTGGTGAAGCAAAAGATACCCACCAACAACTGATCCCATTTTGCTGCATAACAACACTTGCAATTGAGCAGCTGCCTGGACAAGCGCATCTTCATCCTGTGACTGTGCCTTGTAGACTAGTGCCCCACCCGCACTACACCAGCCCATCTCATACTGGATAAGAAAAGAGGAACAGAATGAAAACAAAAGCCAATGATACATGGAGAATGTCAAGCATCTGCACTGAGTTTGTAACTCCAGCACAAAAATGCTTTCCTTAGAAAAGACAAATCAAGAGCCTGAAGTATGCACACCTTTTACATGGAGTAACTGTGTTGCACATTGCCATAACCATTAGAAATTTGATAACTTCAGGAACTTTCTCCATGACAGCCCTCACTAACTCTGGATCTGCATAATCAACAGCATTACCAATACTGAATGCACCTTCCTGTAGTTGTGAAATCAGCCCCAAACTTGTAAAACTATTTGACATCTCAGTTGCATTCTAGCCAGCTTTGCATGACCTACCCACTTCAAGGAAAGCAGATTTCTAACATATCCCTACCCAGGTGACCCAGAATTACAAGAGAGGATTGGCTTCCCCTCAGACTATCTGCATGAGCATCCACTCTGAGGTTAGAATCTTCAATCACATGGTGCTTTTTGGATGTAGACTGCAAGATAAGCCTAACCCGAATGGGCATGGAGTAATTGTTTTTCTGAAGAATGTACCATCATCAGCAGTTCTGGTCTCATCACAGGTTAAGGATGGTTTAAAAACCTGTAAGGGCATCACCGGTGCCAGCCCCGTAATACACGCCTTTGATGCAACACCTCTTGAAAACCATCACATTATCAGTGAGTGTCCCAGTCTTATCTGTGAGGATATACTCTATTTGACCCAAATCTTCAGTAATCGCAGTACTGCAATAGCACACAGCATCACAGAATTTAGTTCATTAAACAGAGTAACCAACTTCTTCACAATCCACCTCCGAAGCAATTACCCAATTGGGTGAAGAGGTGAAACACTTACACTACAAAGGATTTTGCTTCCCAACAGGAATATGGATGTGCTTCTTTTGGATGTCTCAAAATGCTGGATATTTTCTCTAAACAGAAGCTTGAATGTAAGAGACTGTACAAAGGCACATGAGCTCTCACTTGGTTGCAACTGCTGGAGTGCAGGTCACAGAATCGTACATCTGGACATCCCAGTCTACATATTTTGAATGAAGACTCTTTGCAAGGTCGAGTGACACCTTGATTGAGATTGGGATCATGATTGAGCATAGAAGCTCGAAACGCAGTGGAATGACAAGAAAGTCATACCATCTAGAGACTTTTGGGTATCTCACATACCACATCTGTTGCATTGGCAGAAGTCATCAATCAACCTTCTCCAGCTTGATGAGTAGTCACTTTTACACAGCCACCACCAACCCATGCTGATCCCAAAGAAACAATGCATCCAGAATCAAGACCATCATTACAAAAAGAAAAAGGCATTGATGTTATATAGAACCCCACAAACCTTGTCTGCTTCATACAACTTCCACGTATTGCCTGCCACACCAAGGATGAGGACCACCACCAACTGAAATGCAAATAGGGCACCTGTCAGCTTGTCCACCATCCCATCCGCTGCTGTCAGCTTTGGCTCTGGCAAGCCCTTGCTCATACCCAGCTTTGTTTCATTGCCTGCCACATTCCTGACACTGAAAATTAGCCACTGTTTTTTTACCACCAACTTCAACATCAAGGATACTTGGAAATGACTTCCCAACAGATGGAACATATATACCTTCCTGAGCATTTTGCAAGGGAGCACATTATGGTCAACAGTTCCTTCACCTGGCAAAATGGCAATTGTGATTCTGTAGAAACCAGTATAGTCAAGGTTCCATCTTTTATACCTGTGTAAACAGCCACACCACAGGCCCATTCTGTGTTGCGCAAGTAGCAAGATTGAAGTAGTGTGTTGTTGATGGTGATAGGTGAGAAATCATTGTCAGTAAAAGGTGGGAAGAGCCTCAGATTTGCATCAAACCTCCGAATGTCTTTGTCTGGATCTGGACATTCAATTACCCCCTGCATCCATGACATACATTCAGCGCACTTAATTTCATGATGCTATCCTGGGGATCTAGCAACCTGACTTCTGATAAGTGTCAGTTCTATGTGGTTATAGGGCAACCCCAATCAAGCTAAGTATATAGGCTAGTACATGCGTGTGAATGTAGAGTAGTCCAAAGCATTTATCATGATGCCTGTAACTTGATTGCAAGACAGCCAAGTTGTTGAGAGAAATGTGAGACCTTCAGTTTATAGAGAAGTTCACTATTGAGGCCAATGCAGGGAAGAGGTGCTACTCTCGTCTTCAAGTCTGTCTCCCCATCAAGTGCGGATGTCTACAAAACCAACAATAGCAAATTCTCCAGCCTTGTAAATAGAATCTAAGAAACCTATCACCCATATGCATTCATGGACAAAGAGGCATTCTTGGTGGATTCTGGTCCCCTTTGTAGCTGCAAAGGTCACCTACATTTGTGTTGATAGTCAAGGAATACTTCCTAATTGCATTTTTCAGGGGTTAATCTTGGAGCTGGCAAATTGGATGTATTGCATCACTTCTGCACTAGCGCTAAACAAATGCCATAGTAAACTTCTCATATATCCCAACAACCAACCATGAATGGCAACTGTGCAATCCATCGCACTGTACTGAAGCCATACAAATAGCATGAAACACAAGCAACCAGTCAATTTGAAGAAACTTACTTCTAAGTGGCACAGACCTAAAGCTTCTGATGTGCCCATCAGTACCAGATCACATGGAACTTCATCATTTTCACGTAACCATACAAGATCACCCACTAGAATATCCTGTGCTTGCACCTGCAGTGCAAATCCCCTGCCCTTTCAGTTGCATTTCCCAATGAACATATGCCAACACAGAGCAATGTCCAAATCAGTGGATTTGGGATTGCAAGCCACAAGAGAAGTTGATTCTAGACCTCCCAAAAGTTGCATTGCCAAGTATGGGTAAGCCAGCATTGGAACTCCCAAGAAAAAAAAAAGAGATTGATAGTTTTTTTGCATACTTGCGTCTTCACACCCTGCTTCACAACCCAAACACTCCTTTCATTGGCTTGTTTGTCCAGGCAGTATCGTCCATAGTCATCCCAAGCCTCTTTTGATGCTGACACTGCGAAGATGAAGATAAGAGGACCCCATGTACTTGCTGGGTTAACAGGTGTGATCAGTGGCCACAATTGGAGGCAAGCAATCAACAGGAAGTACTTGTTCATAAACCGGCTGCATCAATCCATCACCCGACAAAACACAGCATAAATCAACAAACCTTCAGAAGGCGATTTCAATGACAACTGAGAGCACAAAACATTTCCTTTACCCATCAAAACACTTGATAAAACTCAGAAAAACCAGAATCCTCAACCCTAAACCTCAATCCTACAGCTCCCACCACAACCACCACATACTTAACAATCAACAAAAGATTTCTCCATATCCAACTGCTAAAACCCTCTCCCCAGGATGCATGCCACACATGCATGGGAGAAAGAGAAACACAAAAACTTCCCTTCCCCTTCCCATGCAACGGAAAAAGACTGAAAAAACACACAAAACAAAGGGGCAATAATCTGAAGGGAAATTTTCTCACCCGAATTGCTCCCAAAGATTCTTGGGGAGAAAATTGAGGAGATTATACTTGGTGTTGGAGATTTTGTTACTACAAAACACACCTGCTGTGATATCACTATCATTCACGTACACCAACCTCTTCATTCTGCTTCTTGTCCCACACTCTAAAACCCTCCTCCGCCTCCTCCTCCCCTACTTCACCACAACACCCACAACAACCACTGAACTACTCCAATCCTCCTCCTCCTCCTCCTCCTCCACCACTTCGCCACAACACCCACGACCACCGAACTACTTCAATCCTTCTCCTTTTCTCCCCCAGATGCAGGCATGTACAAACAATCTTCTTCTTCTTCTTGACATACCCAAGACCTAAAAAGTGATTTCACTCAGCCGCTTTGGCGACACAGCTCGGTTGCCCCATTAATCAATTGAGCTTGCTAATTCCCATCGTATACCATCCGATCTCCATACTAAAACAAAAAACAAACAATGACCCAAGCTCATATCCATGGCACAAGAACATCACCAAATCTCCAAAAAGCTCTGGTCAAACGTAATTTTTGTTGATGTTGGTTTGTCTTCTTCTTCTTCTTCTTTTTGAGTGGAGAGATGGAGTGGTTGGTATGCACGAGGAGTTGAAAAACACACGAAAACGCAAAAAAGCCTACAAACTGGTGCAATTTCACAGAAGTTTCCTCCTTCCAAGTTAGGGTAAAGCCCTATGGTGGGGAGCATTGTCAAGACAAAGGAGCCCAGCATGAGGCGGTAGAAATGTGTGCAAAAGTGGGCATTCTTTAGAGCACACACAATCACTAGTGTGAACCCCGTGCATAATGCACAGGTGTGTTATTTCAACAATGTTTGGTTGATGTTTTTGGTTTTCCTAGATAGGACCTTATGTCCATGATCATCCCTTTCAAACAAGATGAGGGTTCTTATGCCTACCCCTTAAGGGTGTGAGAAACCTTAGGCATTTAGTAGATGTAAGATACCTTCTACTTTTTAAGGAGTGGTTTGCAAGAACCTTTCATCTATTACACATCATGATCTATCTATGTATATATATAGGTTCATGATAATGTTTTTTTTGCCTCATGCTTTCAAATGGATAAAAGCCCATGGGTGTGGGAGGTTCCTTTTTCAAAATAAAGGGCCTAAAACAAGGTAATTGATTTGAGTCTAGCCCCACATCTTGGGAATGTCCTTCACCCTAGGCTTTACCTTAATCAAGATTACTTGTCCATGTTGGCCACAATTACAAGAAGGGCCTTTAATAAAGGCATTGGGTGAACCGACACCTACATTGCTCTTAACGAAGGATCCATGACATGATTATCTATAGGTGTGGATGAAGAACGTTTATTAGGTAGGTGGTGGGTGGTGTAGTTTAGGTTAGGTGCCTTAGTGTAGGATAAGTAGTCCATTGTAGGATTTTTTTTTTTTCAATTTTGATTTTGTGTTTTTGAATTAGTTTGCCATCATTGCCTTGTCATTGTTCCATTCAACATTGTTCATGGCTCTTTACAGTTTTTTAACACCAAACTTCCCAATTGTCATCACCATTGTTGAGTACTTGTTATTGACAATGTCATTGTCACCACCCCCACAAGCTCTATTTGCAACTTCTACTTGTCACTATTGCCAACAAGTTCCCCACATTAAACTTTGCCTAACAATTTAAAACCATTCCACCCAATAACATTTACCATTTGTGTTCCATGTCATGTTCACCATAACACATGTATTGTTATATTTTATTTGTAGTTATCACAATCATTCAACTCTATTGAACTAATTGTCATAAAAAACTAACCATCAATTCCAACACTTGTCACTATTAACATTTTATTCCAACCAACCTTCAATGCTCCTCATTGATGTTCTTCCCATGTTTCACTAACACCATTGCTTTGATGTTTGATAATTTGAGTTCCAACTTGTAGGGAATTTTAATGCCCAAAACTTCCAATGCATTACTAATGCAAAATATCAAAGTCATAAACACTTACTTTGTCATTATGACAACTAGCACCCCAACTTTGATTTTAGGTTATCTTCTTTCCAATCATCATTTTTTCATTTTGAATCAAATAACTCCATTGATTTCACTAACATTGAGCATGTGGGTGTAAACAACTATGATAATCTATTCAAACCTTTAGGCATATAATTACACATCATTATTTCTTCTTGAACTATGGTGACATTTTTGGAAACCACATAAGATTAAGTCATGTTAAGCATTCAAGAAATATCATGAGTAAAATGCAATGCATTTGAGAACAATAAAAATTCCCCGTTTCACAAACTACTATGATGTGTACATGATCAACTATCTTGAGGTTGAAACTTGGATTTGGGGTTTAAAGCAAAGTAGTGATTACTAAAAACTACATTTTCTTCAATTGAAAACAAGCAAATATACCTTGTAGTTGTTGCAATCAATTGGGAAATCAAACAAATACCTTTCGTTGTTTTGATTAATGGCATCATGGAAGAAATACAATTGTGAATAACGTAAAATATGTCTTGTAAATGTAAACAACCATTCCAATTTACAACTTTGATAAAAATATATCAATGACATTATCCTATGAGTGGTTGAATGTGATCACAAGCTTGTGAACAAGAAAAATATTCATAAAATATTCGATGACATGAAGGTAAAATATTTTTGTACATTCTATGACACATGTCATAATATTCAATGATGTGGTGAAATATTTTCCCACACGGACAAAATAGGTGAAAGTTGAAGGTTGGATGGGGTTAAAGGTATGGATCAAAGTTTGTGAAAACAATGCAAAAGCCACTTATATTGCAATTTTGATTTTGATTATGCATACATGTAGGTATTAATCATTCAATTTCTAGAGCATGAAAAAAATTGTTCATTTCAACACTTGAAAAAATAAAATTAATATACTTCCCATTTGCACATACAACAAAAATATCACGATTGATTTTGTGTGTTTCAAAGGTTTCCATTGGGCAAACCATCTTGCACTTCATACAATTTAAAGTTCTGCTTTAATTCTAAATGCATTCTTTCACAAATCTCATCAATACATGCCCGTTAATCTAGGCATTGCATAACAAATTATTCTTGGGCTATAACTTTAACATGACTTATCAAACAATGAACTTCACTCCAACTCTAGGTTGGAAAATGAATGAAATCTTTAGTATGCCCACATTACATAATATCTTACAAAAATATAATATATGTGCTTACAATGCACCCACTTCCTTCGTTTGCCTAAAGAATTTGCCATCATTTTGGTGAAATTGATGCACGTGCAAATTCAGGACTTTGTAATTGTCACTTCATGTCATTTTATGGGTGGGGGACAACTTGAAATGATCTTGTAGATTTGACCATACCTTGGTGGAGGAACCTCTGTGGGTGAAAACACATTCATGTTTAGAGTTCAACTTGCCTTCCATTTTTATTTTTTTGGGTGGAAACTTTAATGTTGTAGGCAACCAAATAGTTTTTTTTATTGTGAATTGTTGTCCAAGAATTTTAATTCAAAGGTCAATTAACCCAAGTAGAATTGATGCCCCCAAAAAAGTTTTAAGGGCACATTTCCACTACTTGCATAAAAGAATTTTAGTTTTTTCTAATGTTGTCACATAATCACAAATAAACTCACTCCTTACTTGCACATGCCACATTAAAGGCACAACTGGCCTATCCACAACATATTTTCTACCAGTGCTTTTTAGATGCATTAAGCAAATGATGAGCACAAAACCAAAACTTGTGATGAGTACTTGCAAACCTTTTGAAATTAAACCACAACCCATCATAATATGGAGTAGGTATGCCATGAATTATTTCCTTTGAATGATTTTGTCTTTGCAATATTTTTAAAAACTTTTTTGCACTACAAAACAATGAATATTCAACTGTGGTGGACACCATTCAATTCTCCAAACACCATCTCCACAAACATTTTCTTACATCTTGAACCCTTAATGTATGAAAATTGGCATGCTTGTAAGCTCCTCCACATTGAACTTTTGTAAACATTTCAAGGATTTGTAATAAGAATGTGTCATGCAAAATTAAAAACTTTTGTAAAATTAAAAGGATGGGTGATCTAATATAGATTTTGGATATGACTTCTTATCTAAAATCTTATAACATGAATCTTTTTCATTGCCTCACACAAAAGTGCCACAAGCTAATCAGCCAATTACCAAGTTCATGAAATTCAATTTCAATTGTAACCCTGAATGAATACCTCTAACACTAAATCACAGCGTACTAAATTTCCAATTCCTATGGCATTCTTATAATTGAAACATAAAACCTTATGTTGCTTTTGGAAATTTGGTGCAATCAAGGAGGCAACGTTTGACAACCAAACTCTAAATTCATGATTGTCATATTACATTGTCTCAACATTCACTCAATTTCCAAAATAACTTCATACATGCATAAGAGGAAAAAGGCACTAGATTCGAATGCTACAAATGAGACAACCATATTGACATTGTAATGAAAAAAGGAGGCATTGGGAAATGGAGATGAAAGGAAAACATTGGAAAAACAAGTTTTTTTTGGAATCAATTTAATTTTCAACAAACACCTAAATCAAATTGATAAAAATGATTAGAATCCCTCACCATGATTACAATGCAAATTGTTTTTTTGAAGTAGATTTTGTGGAAATATGGATATTTTCACAATGATTCCAATTTTTGAACACTATAACTTCATGAAATAACAATCACAATTCCAAAATATCATTTAAATAATCTAAACATAATTTTTGACAATGTTTTGAACTGATAAGGTGTAGTTTATTCACCCCAACCAATAAATGATTTGGATTTTTTTTATTGTGACTGCATCCATTATTTATATAATATATTATTTTTCCCACTTCTTTTCTCATTAACTTGAAAATAGCATTGTTCAAATCAATATGGACACAAGATATTAACATGGAGGGATTTTTTTTCACATATTGGTTGGCTTCCATTGATTGAGGTGCAACTTGTAGCTTAAGATGAAAATGCAAATTTAGTTTCATTGCTTTAATTGATGAGAATATTGCTTCTTATGTTAGGAAAATGAACAATGAATCTTGTATTAATAGACAATCTAAAAAAATAATGTAAGATGTGCATAAACTAACAATGTTTTAGAAGAGTTTGAAAATGAGGTTGACTACACATGGACATTGTGCCACCTCCATGGGTTGGAGGATATCAATAGCTTCTTACAATAAATTTTAGAACAATTTTTGAATGCCCAAGGGTTATTTCATGTAATTAATGTGCAATTTCATCTTTACAATATTGTGATTTTTTAGATAGTTTCAAAGTTCATTTCTTCATGCTTTGATGTGTTATTTACATTTGTATAGACATGAATTGGAATAACTTCAAATGACTATCAGCAACTAAAGTAACAAATTAGTGCAACTTATAATTTAATGTTCTTGAATCAAGTCTTGGAATTAGTTCCATACAACAACAATTGTAATTAATCATACCATACATTAGTTTTTTTTGCAACTTCCAAGAATGCAACCAATAACTTGTGCAGAGGTTGCAAGATCTACCCATGAACCAAATGTTTTTCAATAGTTTCTCAGATTACGCTTGAAGTTACTAAAGATCCATGTAAGAATTTGATTAATAGATTTTTTGAAAACTTGAAAATTTGTAATTACTCAAATGAAATGAAACATTTGTGCATAGTTTCTTTTGTATTGTATAATATTGTCATAGATTGTTTGATTAATGATCAATTACATTTTCAGTGTAAAAGCTATTGATATTGATCAAATGTTCAAATTTCCATGAAATTACAAATTTGGCAATTTGCATGCCACTAATATTTTGCACTCCATTGACAAAAACCATTAAAAATTATGGATCTTATTAATGTACATTTGTGTAAAAGTTCAACATTTGGCATGTTACATTTGTTGTCATAGCAATGATGCATATTAATTTCCATTCCATGAAGTCGTTTACAACCTTACAACTTTATCAAGTTAGATTTTTTTAATTTCAATGTTTTGCACGACTTTTAGGTGCATTTGTGGGTTGGGGTGGTCCATTTTTTGGGATTGGCACTCTTTTGGATCAATGTCAATCAAGGGTTAAAGAAAAGATCATATCATATCTTTATAGTCCAAATTCAGTTCCATTGTATTTTAAGCATGAACTTCATCCAAATTATTCTTTTACAAGCCATATTTACTATTGATAGTAGACCTATTTTAACCTATGGGCTTAGGCCAAGCAATGTTTTTTTTTTTGTCAATTTTTTTTAAAGTTGCAAAATCCAATGGTAGTGAGTGAATACATAAAGGGAAAAAAAAAGAAAAAAAGGGAAAATTTCACCAAAAACGTAGTGGCTTGTTTTAGGGTTAGTAGCTTTTGCACTTGATGCTTGATGTTTGTCATCACCACTTGCGATGGCAAAATCTCCATCAGAGCACATAATCTCCTTCCATCAATATGGAGTTTTTTTGTTTCCTTATCATAAAAAACATCTTTTGCCATGACTTTCCAACAATTGTTACCTGCAAGGAAGTTGTTTTGGTTTGTAAGGGGTTGATGTTGCAAACATTTTGTTAGATTTATGTAGGGTCCATCACAAGAAGTTCATTTGCAGTGTTGCCACACCTTGCAACAACTTTCAAAATGGTGGTAACAACTTATTTGGAAGGATTTGATTCCACACAACATTGAATGTTAAAGGACTAATTAGTTGTCTTGATCATTTAAAAAATCTCAATAGAGATCTTGATTCTTAAGTTCTAACATTGTTAATTGTACGTGTTGTAGGTTATTGATGACTGGCTTTGAAGTGGGTGTTGAAGTAACATGACAAAAATGCAAGTATTGTTGATAGAAAGCAAAGGAACATTAATCCTTTATTTGGATTTTTTTACGTTGTTTTGGGTGTGTTAATATAGATTGGAAACCTTTAGAGACAACTAGCAGAAGATTTACATTGTTTTTAAAAGTTAGTATAGACCTACACAAAGGGCAAAGCTTCAAGCAATAGTCTAGATTCAGATTTTTGAATGTTGGAACATCTTTCAAGTGTGTCAACTTGTGTTTTGCTGCATATTGAAGGTTTAGGGTTTGTGAATAGTTCAACTTCTTATGTTCTACCATTGCAATAGTTTCCTTTTTTGCTTTATTTTCTTCTTCTGTGATGGTTTCTTCTTTTGCTTTGTGATGGGTTCCTTCTTTGCTAAGTTCGCAACATTAGAAGGCCATGTAATGAAAGCTTAGTTGAAGAGTCAATTTGTGGTTGATTAGTTTGTTGTTCCTTACTTTGATTATGTGCAAGTTTGATTTTGACATATTTTGCTTGTGTTCTTGTCTTGGTGAAACTTTGTTTTTCCTTCTAGGTGAGGCAAATCTATGTGAAAAGTTTTTCTATTTTGGTGCAATTGCTTATTTTCATTTGATGTTTATTGAGTCTACCTTCACTTATAGACAAAATTGTATGTTGATCACATGCTATACACTATTGTTAAAGTAGAAAAATTGTGAAACTTCAACCTTCCAATGAATAGGAGATATATGGCACTCTTCTAGACTAAAAATTAAAAAATTCGTGCAAATTACCAGTGATAGTGGGAAACTCTTTCTGGTTGCAAAATTGGTGACCTCTAGCTTGGTCCCGTGATTGAAAAACTTTTGGGGGTGGGGGGAATCTAGTTACAACACCCATGCTCACCATGTTATGGTACATTGTAGGTTTGAAATTGCAATGTTCATGTAAGTTTCATGCAAGAAATGGGAGTTGTGTTTTTTGTCTTGGTTGTATTGGACCTAGTTTTGAAAGGAGCTAAATCTATTTGAATTGTTGTAATTGTATGGTTAAGCCTATCATCTTTTCCTATATAGTAATTACAAGAGTTGGACCTACTGATGTTAATTATGAACCATCAAATATTTCATAACAATGTTTTACAAAATGGTGATTAAAGGAGAAGTGAACTCTATACTTGGAGTTTTAAAATAGACATAATGTAGTAATGTACCTTGCCTCCCAACCTTCATGGTTTTGACAAAAGTCTATGAATACTTTTTCTTGTGGCAACTAAGCCAAAGTTCTTTTTTGACATTTTTATGTGGTTGATTGTTGCAGGGGACTACAAAAGTGGCACTTGCTAGATTTATTACAATATTGCCACTAACAAAAGGTACTCTTGCAAATCACAAGTTCCTATTATTTGGGGTTAGTGAAGTAATAAAACTTCTTCTTCAAATCTTGTATTCAATCAATGCCCAAAGTTTCAATTCAATGATTCCTTTTGATCTAGTTGTTGTCATAATTATGTCTTTACTACCACATTATATTCATTGTGCATCATTTATTTCTTGGCTTTATAAGCTAAATTTTTCTTTGTGGAAATGCATGTAATGGGTTTTAATTTATGAAATGTCTTGTGATGTTATTGTGAATTTGCTAATTGAAAGTTTGCTTATTAGTTGACACATTGTGGTTGAGCTATGTGTAGGCTAGAATTGGTATTGCAAAGATTCTTACATTGGAAATTAACAACCAAGGGAATACATTGGAAGAAGCAAGGAAAAAGATCTATCTCATGGACTCCAAGGTAATAATATTAAAAAATGTCTTTTTTAACTCCCACTTTGTTGTCTATTAAGTTCAATAAAATATTATTTTCAAAATGAAAAATGAACTTTATAATAATTTGGTTTTCGCTATCAAGGTACATACATTGAAGTCCACTACCCATTCATTGCACCCTTCATTTCCATTCACAAAATTCATGGGTCTATTTTTTTTTTGGAGTTGGATTTTGTCTATATTTGAAAATTTATTAAAAAAAGTAAGAACCTTCCCATGGTGCATCAAACACAAATTGTTCATGATTATAGATTAAACCATTGGGTGGTAATTGTGAACTGCCAGGTTTTGAAGACTATTGTGTTCGTTGGGACATCTGGGCGTGGTGGTACTTTCACCAAGGAAGCATTAAAGGAAATTGTTTCATATCAAGATGTATGTACACCTTCTTCATCCCCATTGCCACCCAATTTGAACATACCCAAGACAGTGCCAAACTTGTTTTTAGTTTATACACATGTACCAATTATAACATTACCAAAATTTGCTAACAAGAGTGATAATGTAGATTTCTTTTTTCCATGAGCGAAAAAATAGTCAAGTTGCCATAAACAAATCCATGTGATGACACAAGTTACCAAAAGTTCAAACAAATTTCTTGGAACCAAAAATATCTGAAACAAATTGAATAATGATAAGGATTTGGGGATGGCAACAAGGATCTAAAGCTTAAAGCTTAAAGCTTAAACTAGTTGATGTTTAAGGATTAAGTTCTTGTGAGATGAATTCCAAAGTTGAATTAAATTTGTGGGAGTTGGGATTGAAGCATTTGCAATATACTAAGGTTTTAGTATTTGAACATGAACAAAAGCTAAAAGTTCAACAAACATACAAAGAAGGTTACAACTACATACTACAAAATAGATCCTACAAATCAAGGTGAATTTTTAAAACTTTAAATCCCACTATGCTTTCTTGTTTGACTTCTTACTCTTTTTTGTTTCAACATTTATGTCTTTGGAAGATTAGATTTGTTATTAGTGTGTAGTTGGTCCCTAAAAGCAAACACAAACTACCGAGTTGCAAATAATCTATCAATTGCCATGCTAGTTTCTTCAATCCCATTCCTTGGAAATTTTTTGCAAATTTGATGTCTTCCATGTCTTGTTCGGTTGCATATTTTAGCAATAACCATGGCACCTTTCAAAAACCTTGCAAATTTCAAGTTTTGCCTCTTCTTTTCTAGAAGTGGTGAAATTAATACCCTAGGTTCATCTTCATTAGTGGAATTAAGGTCTAGAAGCTTACAACTACAATGAAGCTTATATTCCTTCAAGCTTGATCCCAAGTTCAAGTTCAGGTAATCCAACAACGTCCAATCTTTATTGTTGAAGCTTGCATGGACATTGTTGAGCGTGGCACTATCCTTACCGCACATGTAGAAAAAAAGGAAGGTTCAATGACAAGTCATTAAAAACTTTCAAGACACATGGGCTGAGCCTGTTATAGGGGAAGATAACAAGTTACACCATGTGTGGTGCAAGTTTTGCACTAATGTTGAGTATAGAAAAAAATTATTGATGTGGAAGTTGGATGGCTCGATAAGCACAATGGCATAAGAAAGTGTAAGCATGCTAAACCTAGACAAATTGTTGGTGAGTACCACACTAGTTTTAACACCCAACATGCAAAGAATTCTTGCATTTATTGCACTACAAGGCCAAAAATATTATTCTTAACCAAGTGGTGAATGCAATTTTTTAATTTTTAAAAAGAAATACCTCCAACTTGTTATTGTTTTCCACCTTCTGCAAGAAGGAAGGTCTTTGACGGATTATGAATGTATGCAAGGGTTCTTTTGTTTTCTTAAAGTTGAGTAGTTGGCCAAAATGCACTAGAATAATCCCAATGGATGGGGAATGGCAAATTTGTATCCTACCTCTTGTCATAATCTACTCTTATGTTGTTGAATCTTTTGTTTTTAGTGATTAAGGAAACTTTTGTAGATGTTAACTTATAGTCTTAATTTTATGGATTGAACTAATTTTAAGGTTTTTGGTTTGTGAGTTGGGAATGGTAGACACTATGCACAACATAATCTTGGATGCAACTAAACATGTAATTCAAAAAGGTGAAATTTATAACCCTTAGTTGTGATGAGGTCACAACTATTGACAATCACCATAAGAAAATGTAACTTTTTAGAAGGTCCAACTTGATTAAAATGTCCACATTGACCAAGGGGGATGGTTGTTTTGACTAAAATCATGGGGCATGAAGACACGAATTACTTTTGATGAAAACATTTGATTAAAATGACTTTTTTGACCATGTGACAAACCAAACATCTCGTTAAAAAGGCCATAAATCCATCAAGATGACCAAGGCTTAATCAAATTGACCATATTTAATGACCATTGTGATTTACAATTAGTCAAATTAGCCATTCTAATTTGACACTTAATCAAATCAACATATTAATTTGGTTATTTAACCTACAAGTGTATTTTGCTGAAGGTATATACCAAACCTAAGTTCATAGTTAGTAGGCCCTAGGTTAAGCATATTACACCTATTAACTACTTATAAAGTTTAATAGACTATTTACATGTTAGTTTTAAGCACATGTAGGTACTTAAACTTAATACATTAATTAGTTGATATTTAATAATTGATAGTTAATATTCAATAATTTATGATATTCTATATAGTTAATTAATAAATAAATAAATGTCAATTAATAACCAATAATTAATTTATCCATCAACTTGTTAATTGATTAATTATTATTATTTAATTATCAAATTTATATATTAATTTTGTTAATACTTGATAGTAATTTATAATAATTAATAACATTCAATATATAATTGTAATAATTATTGATAAATTATTATTTTAAACTATTTTTTTAGTTATTAATAATTTGCTACATGTTAATTGACAATTTATTCATAATAAATAATCATTATTTAATATTTAATATTTAATTATTCATAGGAAATAGTAAATTAATCATTGATTTTATTTATTTATTTATAATTTATAGTAATTTATTAATCATTTTATATTATTATTTTTAATTGTCTATAGGTAACTTATCCTACTAATTAAGTTAATAGCCTAGGCCACCTAGGTTTAACTACTAAGTAGGTAGCCTATTTTCGGCCACTTAGGCCTACTAGGTATTTATTCTAGCTTAGGCCACTTGAGCTTACAAGATAGGTAGCCTAACTTAGACCACATAGGCTTACTAATTATGTAGCTAACCTAAGCTATGCCACCTAGGCCTACTAGGTAGGTACATAACTTAACCTAGGTTACCTAGGTTTATTAAGTAAGTAACTTAAGTTTAAACCTACCTAATAGGCTAGGCTACCTACCTAGTATGCCTAAGCTAGGTTTATTAATAGGTTAGTAAGTACTTACATAGCCTACTAAATAACATAGGCATAGATAGTTTCTTATGTAGATATGAACATAGACCTAATAGGTACTTATAAGGTCTAGTAGATTATAACCTACATGTTGCTTGGGTACATACATTTGTTAATAGGTACTTCCTACCCCTTTAGGCTACCATACCTATAACCTACCTATTTATGTAAATAATGTAAGAAAATTCAAGTTCATTTAGTACAATATACATGTTGAAAAAAATTCATTAAAGTTGATTACAATATGTTGGTCCAAAATCATGTTCATGAGAATTATGTTGTCCAACAAAATCATCTTATGGGGTGGTGGTGCAATGGTTGAAGACTTGACTCCCAATGTGGAGGTGAGGAGTTCAAGTCTTCACACTTGCAACTTGGGCTACCTTGGCTATTTAGGTGACTTAATTAAGTAGCCTAGGTTGCAAAGCTTACCAAACCACCTAGCCAAGGTTACTTGGCCTAGCTTAAGTGGCTTGGTTTAGCTTAGGTGTGGCTAAGCTAGGTGGTTTAGCTTAGGCTTAAGACATAGAGTTGGTAGGTAAATAAATAAATTATTTTTTGTATTAATTATTAGGTTTATTAATTAGGTAAGTAGGTAGGCAGGAAGGTAGGTAGGAAGGTAGGGTAATTAATTAATTAATATTTTTATATAAATTATTAATAAAATAATTTAAATAATATATATTTTTGGTTGTTGTCCAAATTATATTATTGTCACGGTGGTTTAGTAAAAAAACTTGGACATAAAAACCCAATCAAAAAAATTAACTAAAAAGATTTAGTCAAAACGGTCAAGTCTAAATCAATTTATCCAAAATGACATTTTAGTCAAGTTGGACATGGGGGCATAAAAACCATATGGGGGGTTTTTTTGACCGAAATTCCTGGTAAAAAATGCCATGATTTCTTGTAATGAACCAAAGTTGGATATCTATCCATTGTTATGTGGTTGATAATTTTTGGCAGGCACACATCTTCTTGAATTTATAAAGGGTAACAAAGGGAAGGGGTCTGATAATCTAACAACAACGTTAGTGGATTCCACAGCTATTTATGGGGAATTATCTAAGGGGGATTTGGCTTTGAGGTTGCTTTGCTTTGCGACAGATGGTGTGATTGTTTTTCAAGGTTTGAAAATAAGGGTGACAATGTAGTTCATAAATAAGCATGCACCATTTGTCACCAGATTCTATTGCATGGCACGTAGGTGCAATTTGGCTATGCAAACACTTTCAAAATTGTCACGAGTTGCAAAGATTGAAGTGTTGAAGTAGTCCATGTATGTGTATTTTATTCAATCCCCAAAGAGGCATATGCAGTTCACAAAAGTTAGTAAAATTTTTGGAAACAAAGGGTGGGAAGATATTTCGTAATGTGAAAATTCAATGGATCTTGATGCTTGCACTTGCCAAGTGTGTTTTGTAGGAGTACAATACTCTTGTTATCAAAATGGCTATTGACAGTCTTGGGAATGCAATTGCCAAAAACTACTATGAGTTGTTATGTGATTATGACATTATTATGGGATTGACCTATGTGTTGCCCATGGTGGAGGTAATGCAAAGTTTGTTTAAAATGGCCTAGGGCATGGATATTTTTGTTTGTGATCTTGTGAGTTCTATCATACTATGTCGCAACCCTAGCTTTGGGCTCGCGACCAAGGCAAAGGGAATTGCAAGGGTGCGGGCCAAAGGGAAGCTCGGGAGTTAAGCCAAGAGGAAGCCCGGGAGTTAAGGCAAGAGGAAGCCCGAGAGTCACATCACATACTCCCGGGAGTGTTAGAAAGTGTGAGGGAGTATGAGGGAGTGAACCCTCACACTCCCAAGGTAACTCCCACTTTGGGAGATGGAGTCCCGGTGGACTCCCAAAACTTTAGAGAGTAATTGCAGGGGTCAAACCTCAATGGCTTGTGACGTTCTTTATATCATTGGAAAGCTCTTGGAGCGTAAATGTCTAAAATGGGCTCGCATTGCTCATTTGGACATCTGAAACACAAGTTATGACCAAAAGAAGGGCCGGGAGTCGAACTGGCAGTTTGACTCCCGACCACAAAAAGTCGGGAATCGACCTCTTCCCGATGTCCGATTCGGGAGTGCAACATGGCGTTGGAAAGCTCTCGACAAGAGCTACAACTTTGCTTTAGATCGCATCGCGATCCGAGGTCTGCTCGCAAAGTTATGAGGCTCCAAAGTCCCGGGAGCCCCATTTGGCGCGATTTCGGGACTCCCAGGAAAAATAGCCATTTGGATGTGGGCTCCATGAAGAGTCACAGAGTATACTATAAGGGGGAAGGTGGTGGCTTCCCCCAAGTCCGGGCTGTGGTGAGTCTTGTGTGTCCGTGTTGCCCGTGGTTCGTCCTAGCACCAAGTGTGCTCCAACTTTGCACTAAGCACTTTGTGTGGGCTGTGTGTAGGCCCGTGTGAGTGACTAAAGCTTGTCAACTCTTCCTAGTCCCATCCCGGAGCTCCAACACGCCCTTCTACCCCTCAAAGTGTTGTGAGCTAGGGAGCGTGTTCCGACTCCTCCTTTTCCGCTGCTTTCTACTTGGGCTCACATTTGAGCCTTTTGAGGAGTTGGGAGTGCGTCATACTATGTACTAGTGAATTATATTCTTGGTATGTAGACCTACTGAAGAAGTATGACCACCCATAATTCTAAACTTTTAATGACTTGGTGGAACATGTTTGTGATGCCTTGCACGTGGTTTGGTGGTTGGTGCTAGAAAGTTAGGTTCAATATGCTGCATTTAATTTCCACACCTACTTGTATATGCTACTCAAGACAAACTCCACTATTGGTGTTATGTTTATGGTGACTAAGGATGATTGGGCACTTTCAGTACAATCTATAAAATAACAATGTACACATGTAGCTAATGGGCAAATAAATTTTTTTGAAAGGGGTTTCCCTGCCCATGAGTTAATGAATTTAATGGGGATCATCTATCCCCACTATTGGGAGGCACTTAACATAGAGATCACCTTCCTTGGTCATTTGGTACTCCTAAAAGCAAAATTCTACCACCCCAAGCCAAAAGGTGCAAGTGGCACCTTTAGTTGTTAGTTTGCTGAATCTAACACTTCTTGACCAACAAATGTCATTCTTTTGATTAACAATGAAAAACAACAACTATGGTGCCCTGCATCCATTACTTGATTACGACCTTACAATTAAACTATGGGGATGATTGGCATCAAATATTATTGTGGTTGACAAGCTATCGGAATATCTAAAGCTTGTTAAGTTGGCCATTATCATGGTCTTGGGCAATGTGGAGGATGAAAATACCTTCTCTAATGTGAATTTTTTGAAATCAAAGCTTTAGAATTGGTTGACTATCCATTTGGACTTATGGTCAGATTGTTTGCACAAAAATTTTACGACCTAGATTCTTTCCCTTTTTACATAAAAATTCAGGAGTGGGGGAAGGATAAGATATGTTATGGAGACTAGAAGTTCATGACCAAATATATGGGTGGACTAGTATGTGTTATGCTTTTTGGTTTTTTGAGGTGTGGATCTATGGCTTTTTGTACCATAATTTGCAATGTACATGCCTTTATATAAGGGCATTTTGGATTGGGAGAAAACAATAAGTAAAATTTGATTTCTTTCTAGGTACTTGATTCTAGATTCATTGCATCTTCATCGTTTTCTACATTACATCTCATTGCTTTTTGTATGTGATTTTTGATATTAGCTTGGATGATGTGTATATTTTGTAGGTTGTGGCCTTGGGTATATGTAATAGATTTCCAATATCATCACCATAGACTAAAACTAACAATTCTTTCATTTTGCATGTACAATTTAAGGTGGTTTGGTATGTGTAGATCTTCCTTCCACTCTAGTTGGGGAGAATCCATAAATGGATTGGAGTTCAATCCCCTTGGAAGAGATACATAATATGTATGTAAGATTATATCTAAAGTTATTTGTGTATTTTGTACTATGCTCTTGCATAACCCATACAAAACATTTTAAGAGTGAATTGGATTTATGAATTGGTCATAGCTAGGGGGAAATTAAAATTTTTTTTTTTAATGTACATCATCATGTTGTTATAAAAGAAAGCTTGTTATGATTTATTTTCCATTTTTTAACATCAAATTGGTTATGAGAAAGCTAAAAGGATCTCACATAAAACGATGACATGTTTTAGGAATGTATTTAAACTTTTTTAAAATTGTTACCAAACCAAAACCAATAGGAAAATGTTCCAACATGATTTTCAATTTTTTGCAGATCTAATGATATTTTTCTCCAAAAAAAACAAGTGATCAAATATTCCTTTTTTATATTTATTGTTCATATTTGTGCAAAATTTCAAACAAAAAAAATCTGGTCATGACATGTGTATTTGAATGTTTTCAATTAGGAGGTCACATTTTGAAAGAATTACATGAATTTTTGTGTATGCTGGGTGCCATAACCGTTTTTGGAAAAAATAGTTTCAAATTTAATTTTGTGGATTATGGATTGGTGACAATCTCACTTGGGGCTAGGGGCACATTTGAAGGGGTGGCAGAGAAAACAAAATGTCAAAGGATGACCATGAATTTTTAACAACCAAATTAGGATGAATCATCTCACCTAGTTTCTAGGGGGCAAAATCCCTTGAAGGTACTATACTCTATGTTGATTCTCAACACAATATCCCTGCCTTACAAGGCAGGGCCAATAAACAGTACGTATTAAAGTTATCCGTAAAGAAGCAAAACACAGCACCAGAACACTGAGTTTGGTCATAGACATGGTGAGATTAAAAAAAAACCTGCAAAAAAAGTACATTCGCATTCAAAGGGGGGTGGAACTCAGAAAACCATCCTTTTTGGTGGTAAACTGAGTTTCATCTTTTCTTTAGTTTTTCCTGAGCGCCTCCACTGCTGCTACATATATTTTCACTGCTCCTACCTGTACAATTACTATAATTATTCTCGAACCTTGCGCATTAATGCTGAGTTTCAGCATTTCATACCGAGATTTAATAAAATTTCATTACTTTGCGGATACCACTGAAAGAGAGAACAGGGGGCGAAAGGAGGCCCAAAGACAGGGTGAAGCCAGGGTTATTTACAGATAACTCTATTGTGTATCTCATTTAATTGGCTCTGCCCCTTAGAGAGCGACTGCAGATGATTCATTTGGTCCCACATTGTGTGGAATGTTCACCAGGGAAAGGTCCCACACTTGGAGGAATGTGTTCAGCTGGTGTTACTGTGAACTGTGAGTTCATTTTTGGGAACTTCATGGAACATCTCATATTTTACCTGTTGCTGGTTTGAACCAGTGTTGTAGTGATATATATATATATATATATATATAGGGTGCAACCTGGGTATGTAGTTGTGGTATGAGTATTGGTATTAAAGAACACATGAATTGGGTATGACCTGAGGCAATACCCACCTTATACCAGTATCAATACCAAGTTTATACCTGCCATACACCAAGCAAAAATCAGCCTTGCAACCAATACCAGTACCAGATTAGTATGAAAGTTTTTTAAAAATACCCAACACCAGTACATGCCAGGCATAGGAAAAAGAACCCCTCCCCAAATACCAGGACAAGTCTGGTATGTTCAAAAGGAGATTCCAGTCCAACACTGGTTTTAACTTTGCCAAAGGATTTCCATTACATGGTGAGCTTCCTGTTCTCTTCATAGCAATAGATTAAGAACAACACATGTATGAACATTGTTACAACTGGAAACTTTCATATTGGTGAATGATGTTTGAACAATTGTTGGAGGAGACTAGTAGCACAGTGACACATGGATGGTTGATATTGGTTACTTTCACTCCACTTTCCAAATCTTTGATCATCTCTTTTGAGATCCATATGCCATTTTGCATGTCCCATTTAGAAACATGATAGATCAAAACGGACAACAATTGTGTCAATAACATAGTGTATACCATGTGGCCATGTGAGTGTAGGCATGATTGACTGTAGTTTGTAGGGATGAGCTCTTGCTGAGCACTACCATATAAAACACAAATGTGACTATAGTTGTGGATAAAATTCAATTTATCACAAATTTATGATGGTCATCGAAAACAGCTTGTCACAAACATCTATGACAAGAAAAAAAGTGTAATGACAACCAGTTCTAGTTTGTCTTCCGTATATGCCTAACTGATGCCTAACGCATGTATTCTGATGTGCCAGAGTCAAGGATAACGTTTGCAGGTGTCAAAATGAACATAGCAACAGAATGTGGGGAAACTTCACTGGAAAGTAGATCTATTCCAGTCCCGTTAACAGTTTCCTTCTGCACACAATATATTGTAAGAGTATCAGAATGTCACAAAGTGAGAACCCGGGTTCTTGACAATGACCAAAATGCCTCAGTGACCAGAATGAGGCTCTGGCTTACTTGCACATTCATTGTGCAGTCCATTAGTTTGAAACAAGGCTCACAAGCTCAAAGAGAAGAAAAGACTGCTATCATACCTTCCAAATGTCGTATATGGTCACTGCAGTGCCTGATTGAAGACCTATGTCCCCCCACTCCGCAGTGATGGTACCACTCAGGTCACTCCTGTTCCATAACAGCACTACAGTTCGTCCTAAAGATAATGGCCCTGCCCAAACCTTCAAGTTGAAATACAGTTTAATCACCATGGAGAACAGTGATTCTTTCCTCTGTCTCATTCTTCATTCAAATAGGGTGCTGGAGATTTAAAGGTTTGTGAATCTTTCATAATTGCAGCTACTAGGGTGGTGGCTGACAAAGCCTCAGACAAATACCTGATAGGTGCATGTTACAGCAGGAATGGATTTTCATTATAAGAATAGCTGCAGGAAATTCAAGGATATGTTTTGTACCAAGACTGCTCTTCAAACAAGTAATTCAGTTCAACTATGGACAAGTGAAAAGTTGAAATACAAGAATGTTGAATGTGCAAAGACTCTGCTCCAACTTGCAAGTTATACAGTTTGAGGGACATCATACACGTACCTGAAGCAGACCATTGCTTCCTTGGATGGAAACTTTTCTTCCCTGAACACCTAGTTCATCTGCAGAATCAACAAGCCCCTGTTTATGGATGCTGCTTGTACCATCACTAACTGACCTGACCAGTGTTAAGAGGATTCTCCATATGGGATATGATATTTCCTGTACCCTCTCTGTCAGGCAGAACCTATTTGAAAAGGAAAAGATGATGAGATAGTGCTGATGGAGGCATCTGTTCACACATATTATATACTCCAGACGAGAAATTCTAAAACTTCACCTCTTCCATGCCCCCAGCTTATCTATTCAAACAATAGCAAACATTCAACATTCCCCTGGTGACTTGAATGCATGCAAGTTACTAAAGAACCAAAGACAGAAGGTAAACATACTCTTTACCTACTGTACAGCAAGTGGTACAAGCATAGATTTCATTTCAACCACAGATTCACCTTGATTGATTGCTATGACTTCCCTGTTAGAGAGAAGTGCAATCACTTCAGAACTAACATCCCGCACATCACAACCAATTAGCAGCGGCGCCTACAACACCAATCATGCACTGCAATTTAGATTGACATTCAAAGATTCACTCTTAACTCAACTACAAATCTGCAAATCTATTCCACAACTGAACAAGCCAACTAATTCTCTTCCAATAGGGCTGTCTGACAAAGGCTGAGATAATCCTCACAGCTGTGATTGCACCTATTCAACATGGGAGAAATTGAGAAGATGAGTTAAGGTCACCTTCATAAGAGCCCACACACTGAAATGGGATCGGTACTCCTCCATGGTCATTCCTCCATTTCCAACTTCAAGCATATCAGGATCTGCAATCAACACCTACTGAGAGTTGAAGAGTGTCTCTACCACAAAAAATATCCATGCATGCAGACAATCATTAGTCAACATGCTTAATTAGACACCTGCTTAGAACCTGCAGTAAAAAGTCAAGCCCATGGTAAATACATGCCAAATGTAGAAAAACGGCACTAGGACAAGCAATTTGAAGTGAAAGATGCAATATCTTGTTTTAATTATCACAGGTCCTACCATTCCAACCCCCTGGCCCAGCATATTCTGCCCACTGGTCATTGAAATCAGCTATTTCAACCATCCTGCAGCAAATGTGCACACCAACATGAAGGTCAGGTGTAATTATCATCAGGAACAGGTGCAACTGCTGTTTCTCCAGAGTTAGAGCCAACTTTTCCTGCTGCATGTTTTCAGGTGTGAAAATATCACAATATCTACAGAATACAAAGTCTATCTGAGCAGCATGTTGGGAAGCATGCCAAACGGATCAATTGGCAGTATTTTGAGATTTTGCATACCTGTTCCAGCTGTCCCAAATGTCACCAGTTGTTCGCCAGCTATTTCCAACTCCAGGGGCCCAGGTTGCTGGGTCCTCTTCACCCCTGAAGTCATCATACAGTTCAAATATTCAAACTAGAGAAGCAGGTTTCCTCATGGATATGAATGAGTAGATGACTGTAGATATATTTGAACGTGTGAACTCTTTCCACATTAAGAAAAGTTGGAAGATTTGAGCTGAAATTTGGCAAAGCTTCATACCATTCACACATTGAGAAGAAGATTGAGCGACCAGTTTTGTTCAAAGCATCAGTCATCACTGGGTACCTGCATTCAGGGATGACAACAGAATGAGACCAAATGGACAAATGAGACACAAGAACATGCAAAAAAAATATCATAGTATGGCTGTTAACTGTGTGATTCAGCTGGAAGCTACTAAGAACAGTGCATGACAGCCATTAATGAAGAAAATGACAAGTCTTAACCTGGTCTTTGGAGTGCTCCAATCAGAGTAGCAGTTGTCATACTTCAGATAGTCTACATCCTAAAGCCAAGCCCACATCATGGGAGGATGGGTCAGATATAGAAACCTTTTATATAAGGTTCCCAGAAGCAAAATGCATGAACTTTTGGTGTTTGACTAGCTCAGTATTTGCCATCCTAACCTTTCCTGTTTGCCACATTCAGAGAATTCTGCCTCATCCCTATCTTCACTCTGACTCACAATCATCTTCACTTCTCCAACAACACTAGGAGATGATCACATCAACTAACCCAGGATGCAAAGGTCTGAGCATCTTGATATTCATGGCCCAGTGAGCCTGGCTGGCGTGCACATGTAAAGAACCTACACCCACACAGATCAGAAACTTAGACTCAATGCATAAAGATAACAAGATGGACAGGGAAACAAAACTTAGATAATGTCCAGCAGGACATAGAGACTCAAGATACAGCTAGCTATGAAGACAGTTTGAACAAGAAGAAAGTTGCAAGTTGTACTATCCATGGCTTCCAGGATAAGATACTATTCCAGTGCCTGCTCTACGAAGACATGGGGAAATCGTTGCACATATTACTTGGCATGCTGTCCTCACCCAGCATCAGAATATATTCCAAGCTTCAGGCCTTTGCTGTGCACATAGTTGGCAATTGCCTTGATACCTGATGGAAATGTTGTAGGTCGTGCTTGAAGATTCTCCTATCACAGCATACAAGAACCCTCAGAAAATTCCACATTCTAAAGATTCATACCAGTGTTTACAGATCCCTTTCTAAACAGAACACTATGGAAGCATGGTACAACACAGTCATCTGTCTAAGACCATGGAAGTTCATCAAATGGTACCTCATCATCACGTTCCAGGGCTGCCCAGCAGTCATCTGTCCCAACAAACACCAGATCAGAATACTGAGACTTCATGAGACTATGAAGAAGCCAGGTTCCACACCAAATATGTGCAAGGAAGGCCAAAGGTGAAAGAGAAGACAGTACCAATATTGATGTAGGTATAACCTTGTTCAGCAAGGCCTGTAGACACCATCGCATCAGCTGCACACCAGAACCTACCTTGATGAACTCTCATTCTGAGTTTGAGCCAAAGTCACACCAAAGGAAGATGTAAAGTATAATGCCACATCAGTGGAGAAGCAAGGATGCCTATTCTACCTAATCATCTCCTCAATAAGGTAAAGTTGGATAAGTGCCTAAAGCAATGGTTAGATTTGTCTTGGAATGACAGGGTGGAATTTGATATGAAGAAAAAAGATTGTCATCTTCCATGTGGATATAAAACAATCCCACACGGGCTCCATTCCCTTGGAAGGGTCAAGGAAGTTAAGGTTGTGATGGCTGACAACTACTGCAAATCTGATTCTCCAAGCACCTCTTGCAGGTTGCCAAAACCCAGCCGAAGAGAGAGTGAACAGGGGCTATAGCAACTCATGCAGATATCTGAAGCAGTTGCACCTTCAAAACACCTCCTTGAAAGGATGCATTTTGCAACTTTCTGGTCTTTCATTGGGATTGGAATATTCTGGACGGGAATTGTTGGAACCTGACAGAGCCATTGCAAACCTCATTGAAATCTCAAATATTGAAGTCTATGCCAACCAAGGCCACCATGTACAATACTTGTAACTTTCAACCCCTTCTTCATGATCATCTATTTTCTGCACATGCTCAAGTACTGCTTCTCTTCATGCAGCCAGATTGGCTCTCCATTAGGCTTTTCAGACCTTGATTAGGCCTTATAGGGAGCTTGGGGAGCTATTTTGTAATAAGCACCTTCAAATTTGTAGTGCAACAAGGAACTATCGTACCATGGTAAGGGGAGACTGCCTAGTGAAGATAGGGAAGTTTCATGCACTGTGACCAGGGGACTGTAATGATTTTTTGTTGGTGGCTAATTAAAGTTAGTTTTCTACCTTCATGATCTCTGCAAGATTGCAGAATTTTGGAAGATCAAACTAAAAACTCCTCCACTAGTCTATCATTGAGCATGGAAGCTCAAAGTAAAAGCACTAAATTCACAAATTGAGTCTGGAAAATGGAGCAGAACAACAAGAGAATAGGTTTAGGGCTTGGTTTATTGGCTCTCCAAGATTTTTCACAAGGATTCTCTTTATTTCTCCCGATTCACAAGCTGTCTACAATAATGCAAAACATGAGATTTTTCTTGCCCATGTGTTTAACGTCAATGTCATGATTTGATCCTCCGAATTTCAAGAACGAACAACAATGAGACCGGCAACTATCAGATGCTGCTGTATACGAGACTATGCATGAATTGAGTGCAAAAGGTTTGCGTACCTGTCTCAAAAACTATTGTCTCGTTGATCCCGCAGCCAAAATGGTTCCAGCTGTTCCAGCTAATAGCAAACAAAATGCAACCATGGAAATCAATCTCTCTTGAAAGAAACATTAATTAGTGATCAGAATCCGAATTATAGGACTGTCTCTCTCTCTCTCTCTCACCCTCGACCACAAAGATACTGTAAATGTATCTTCTCAGACATGCTCTTGCTACCACTCTGAAAGCTTCCAAGAAGAAGACGTGGACACGCAAATTTTTTGCAGGAGGAATACCATTGCGCCTATCTTCTCAAATTGGCAAATGCTCGTTGACATACAGTTCTTTAGAGATAACGAGGAATGATCGTCCCCTCTGGACCTTATCCAGTGGCAAATCGAATTTGGTTTCAATTCACCGCCACTGCATAAGGTGAGGAAGAATCATCTAGGCCCCAGGAGTTCCGAATATATTTCCTGCAACAAGAAGGCGTGCGCAGAGAGAGAGAGAGAGAGAGAGAGAGAGAGAAACCAACCCCATAGGAGGAGTGAGCCCAAGTCCGTTATCGAGATTCAGTCGCGGGTGTGAAACAGTCGGTACAGAGCGCAGAAACTGGCGATCCGCAGATCGTTGGAGAGCTGGAGAGGTGAGGAATCGTCCGGTGCAGTTTGCCACCACGCATTGGTGAAGAAAGACGATCAAAAGGGCAAGAAAACAGCGAGACGCCATGGCGGAGAGCTTAGTGTTGTTGGGCTGCTCTGCGACAGAGCTCTACATTGCACTGAGTTTGAAGCAACCGCGTCAGAAAGATAAAAACTAGCACCTACGCTCCTCCTGTCTTCTCTTTTCCTTTTCCGTTATTTCTTTCGAGTTTTCGTAGTTTAAAATTTAAAAAAAAAAACCCAAAACTGGTGTGATTCATAACACCATTCTTTTCCCTCTTCTTTCTTTAACGTATGTAGGTGAATTTGGATTTCGTTTACCTTTTTACCCCAGGGTCAGTTTCGCGCCCGGTAAAGCCCCAGGCCGTGGGCTTTACTACTAGAATAAGGGCCTACTAGAGGTCCTTGGGCTTTACCCTACGCGTACCTATAAACCTACCCTTTCATCCCACAAACCTACTCCATCTACTAATAGTGAACCACCTACTATCGAGCACTCACCTATAATCGGATATTTATTCCTATTTTTCTCATATTTTTTTCATTTTGAGTGATTAAAAACTTTATGAGAGTGCTAACTTAAGCTCTACAATTCATATTTGAACTATAGAGACAAGAAATAATGAAGAAACATTTTACAAAAAAAATAAAATAAAATAAATAAATATATAACATATTTTTTCAAAATATAAAATGCATTTTTTTTTCAAACCGTTTTAACTTTCAAAGCTCATAACTTTCTCATTTCTTGTTCAATTTCGATGATTTAAAATGATATGAGAGCATCACCTTACGCTCTACAAATCATCTTTGAGAGCTTTATAAGTAACATCCTAGAAATGTTTTGAGTGTTTGTTTAGGAATAGGATTCCAAGTGTTCTAATGTTTTTTTTTTTTTTGATTTTTTGACCTGCCTATATTGGGGAATCGTAACTTTCTCATTTTTAAAAATCCATTTGCAACAATTTTTAGTCTCATATGAGGTCAAGAGGAGGGCTTTGGTTTCTTTTTGGACATTATAAACATATATGAATTCCCTTTTAGATTTTGTTGAGCTCTAAGACACAATTGCTTGTTCATCGGCTATTCAACCCTAGTAATTATCTATGTTCAAATTAGGATTGAATCTGTAAGGTAAAGCCCAAGGGCAAGGGCATAAAAGTCTGGACTCTGAATCCACATTTTGGGAATGTTTCCCACCCATGTGTAGCAAACAAAGCACAAGATAAACCTTATCTTAAGTCTTCCTTAATATTGAATTTTGAGAAAATATGCTTAACATATGTAGAACATATATGTAAGAGTTGTATTCTTTTCTTGGAGGGAAATTTGTGGATGAAGGTGCCTTTTGCATTTCATTCTATTCCTTTGAACAACAAATTTTTCCATACATTTTTGGATGTTGGACATGTGGTTACAAGTTACAACCAATGTTGTGCAATGCTTTTAATAATAATAATAATAATAAAAAAAAACCCCCTCCAATCCTATTTTTGATTCTTTTAAAAAAAATTGGAGATTCTTTGGGTGTGAGTTTGAGACCAATTCTTCTCATTTTAAAACCATGCAATTTTAATTTTGAATTTTTTTTCAAATTCCATAAAAAAAAAAACCTCCTTGCTTGCTAAGTTCAAACTAGGTCGGGTCCCATGTAAACATTACATTCTCCCTTATGCTAATAAGGGGTATAGATAGAAAGTTTTATATCAAATTAACATGATGGAACCCTAACCTTAAAATGTGTGATCAATTAGTGGGGTTGTTCATAACTTAATCTTGAGAGGAAAGGCTGAAAAATCCAAGATTAAAATAGAATTAAAAATATTTCATTTTACTAGGTAGGAGTGGAGGACTTTGAGTCATATCTACCCAAAGGCCCAAGCTAAACCACTTATTACTAAGCTAGCTCTTGGTTAAAGGCCTTTCTTTAGAGATTGAATCATGGAAGGATTCCTACAACACAAGGTTGAACAAAATGAATCCCTTGGGAAGATGCAAAAATCAATGTTGCCCTAAATGACCCAAACTTAGACCTTCAAAAATTAAACCCTAAATTCTCAAAATCTAAATCTTAATACTTGCCTTTGAAAGCCTAACCTCTAAACCCTAAAAATCAAATCCTAAAAGACACAATAGTAAACCTTAAAAATTTCAGATCTATGCATATTACACATAACTCTTTCTAACCTTTATGCACATGGGCTTTTCACCTCTCTTATCCCATGGGATCTAAGGACTTTCTTTCATTATCTCCTTGTTGGTGATTAGGTTCGTCAATGTGAGGTGGAGTTTTGTTTGCCTTTTCTTGAGTTTATTGTATTTCCACAACTCCTTTGAATTTTATGGCTTACATTGAATATAGAAAAAAATTGAATTGTGGGAAGCTTATGAAAACAAGTTCTCTTGAAATGAAAATTTCTTTTTCCAATCTCAAATTGGATCATTTTCTTATTCAAAGGAAATTTGGTGATATTTTCAAACTATCTTGTCTTGATTCTACTCCCAAACATGATGTTCTTTTTTGGGTTTTTTTTTAGTTGTGTGGAAATGTGTGGAAAGTCTCCCATGGGATCCAAGGGAATGGCATTGGTCTCCCATTTCCTCCTTTGGTGATGTTCCCTTCTTTATATATTATATTAAGAAGGGTTACCTCTCTAGTAAAGGCAAACAATTGGGACATCCAATTCTCTTTTCAACTTCATTTTGAGGTTGGAACTTGGAGAGGATTGTTCTATGCAAGCTATTGACCATTTAGATGGCATAAATCAAGGCCTCATCAAGTCACCACCTTCATTTGTTTAACCTTTAACAATGATCTTCCTGTGCACACTTGGCTTGGTTAAACATGGGATTGATCCTCATTGCCCTAGTTGTAATTTTCAAGTTTTGGGGAACCCTTGACATTGTTTCATGGACTACCCCAAAGCATTGTTTGTGTGGACAACCTTCTCGAAGGTGTGGAGCAAATGGGGAATGTTGGGCAAGATCATTAGTTCTTGGTCACATGTGTTGCTTAGAGATATCATTGGTGCTTAAGAGGGGGATCTCCCCCCCCCTTGCAATCTTGGTGATTCTACTTTTGAAATACAACCTTTTGATATTCTTATATTTTTCATTTTGTATTACTTTTGGAATGAGAGATGCCATCTTAAATTTGAGGGTAGTGATGATAATAGCAAGGTTCTTCGGTTAGTTTGGATTTCTATTGTGAAGGTTGGCATGGCTTTTTGTCATGTTTTGAATTATTGAACACAAAACATTTAGAAGGGTTAGTAAGTAGGTTAAGCTTGAGGAAAACTTTGAAGATTTGTTTGGTGTCATTCCAACATCTTTACATGTGATGAAAATTTCATTACTCAGTGTTTTTTTTATCACCAGTGTTTTTTTTGAATTTTATTAATTTACATGAAAGGGGCTATTTTGCTTCCCCATCCTTTCACATCCTTTCATAACCTTTTTATTAACAAAATGAGAAATTTGCATATATAAATCTAAAGCTTAATAGGTTAGTAATTTGTCACACAATCAACCAACACATGGGGTAAAAGGAAAAAAATGAAGACAAAGGAATAGGAGAAAACAAATCATGATTTAATTGAAAAAAAGAGAACATGTTGATCACTTACAAACTTTCAAAATGTGTACATTAGCTACACCATCAAGGATTTGCTATAAGACATTATTTTTTGTAGTTTGTTATTTGTGATTGGAATTTAGTTCAATGTGAATATGGTTTTGACATTTTGTGTTTGGGGGGTTTATCCCCATGGTGTGATTCTAGAGTCTCATCTTTTATGTTTCAAGAAAACTTATTTCCACAATGTAAGAATCCAAGTTCAAAAACACACAAGATACAAACCATGTTTTCATGTTTATGATTTTGTTGGTTTCGATAGTGTTTGACATTGATTTTGTAGCACACAACATCACACATAACATCAATAAAAAAATGTGTACATCTATAAGTTTTTGAAATAAACATTATAATATGCTAATCCCATGTTCATTCAAACACATTAAAAAAAATGACTTTGTTGCATGATGCCAAAAAAAAAATTCCAACACAAAATACCAAAAGCTTGGGAAGAAACGTTAACAAACGATGACCTCCAAGGTACACAAGTAACAAACTACTACTATTTTGCAAAAGCCAAACAATAGTCAATTATCATTTTCACAATTCTTTGTAACACACAAATAGTCATATGTTGCATTGTGTGGAAAATTATCAAATTCAAAAAATGTTTATGTGTACATTCCCATTATCATTGGAAGATATTCTTGCAATCTATTTTTGAACTTTGATTTCATAAAATTGAGAGTTGAAAACTTATTTTTGTCCTCCACTTTCAACGATTTGAACCAATTCCAATCTTGGCCAATGTGAAGTATTTTGAAAAGGGGCTCCCAAGGTGAACATTTTGAGCAAGATAATGTCACAATTTGGTGAAAAGGTTGATTAGGTGGGGGGCACTCTAAGGTTGTAACAACATTGATTATCATTGTTTCCTTAATATCTTATTACCTTTTGCATCCATCAATTTTGTAGTGAAAACACACTAAGATGGACCAAGTTGAAAATCCATTTCAAAAGTCCATAACTAATGTATTTTGACCTTGTGAAACTAGGCATAAACTAAAAAACTTAAATGACTTTATTCAATTATTAACTAATATTTCCATGTCCAAGTTCAAATCACCCTAATTCAACATTTTTATTCAATATTGGTCTTGAAAATATCAATTTAAATAGGTTATAAATGGTAATGTTACTATTTTGATGGAATATTTTCAAAGTAAGGTATTTTCTTACATGATGTTTGACCTTAAATGTTTTAAAATTTTGAAGTATCATGCCTTGAAGTTTTGAGTATTTTCAACAAAATGATTATAAGCAATAAGTGCATAAGTGGATTGTGACACTACATATAAATGAATTGCACAATCCACTTTTGGTTAAAAATTGATAGTTTTGGTGCAATTAGTTTAAAGATAATTTTTTTGAAAATTTAATGTTTCAATAACTTCAGTCCATTAGTTCAATTTATTATGTTTCATTTGTGGAACTATGTAATTACTAATAATACTTGTTAGACCCAAGAAATGACATTAGATGAATTCCATGTAAAAGTCCATTGTAATGTGCTTCTACCCTTTGGTAGTTTGACAACCTCATGATAATGTTTAGGATGATGGACAAAGAAGTTTTAAGTTGATTTTGCAACAAATTCTCAACTTTTGACATCATAGGCAAATGGAGGAAGGTCTAGACGACAAGATTCATATAGTGGGTGATATAATTTATGCCTTTCATATGTGGCAAAATGTTTTTAAAATTTTCATTACTACACCAATTTGGTTTACCCTAAAGCATAAAAAAACATGAATGTTACTAAAGCATAAGTTACAAAATATATTGAAACTTATGAGATCACTTACAACAAAAGAACCACATTGTTTGATCAATTTTCACCTTTTCAATTTTAATTGTTCAAAAGAATATATTATTATGAATTTGAATTGATCCTTGTGTTACATGTTACAAAAGAAATAATTTAAAATATTTATTTGTGTCATAAAGGATCCATCAACACTTGCGAACAACAACTTTTTTGCAATGTGCTCTTTGAACACCCCAACTTTGTCCACACATGATGCCATAATCAACATGGTTAGGTTTGTAACAATCCCGCCCTCAATCACACATTCCAACGAAATGAGAATGGGTTGCCAAAAGAAATCTTTGAATAACATAACAATGTACTAAAGTCTATGAAACATCATCTACATAAATAATTTTATCACAAGACAAAGCAAGATATGAGATATTAGAGGTTACTTAGTTTGCTTTCATCATCATTTCCTTATTCATGAAATCAACAAAAGTTTACTTAACTAAGTCTAAACAATGTTTGCAAAACATCATTGGCACCTTGAGAAATTAAAAGGAAGCTTGAATGTCTCATATTCAAACATTGGTTCCCCCATCTATAAAAGATGGAAGATTGGGGCAATTTTCTAATCATTTTTCCCTTGTTCAAACCTTGCACTTGTTGAATCACATGAATGATTGGTTTTCTTTATAACCTTTTTCAAATGTAAATAATGTTTGTTGATGTACCATTCACCAAGTTTAATTACAAGATATATAGTAGATTTTTCAAGGCCTTAAATCTCGCTAGCATGCTTCTTTAAATTATTTGACTTTGGTGTAAAAAAAGATCCTTCTTATGCATGATAATGGAACACACATGAATAAAATTCATTTATCATCATTCAATTTTCATCCATAATGTATCAAGTTTATCCATCGTCATTCCTTTTTCGTACATAATATATGTAATTAGGAAGGTGCAAATAAGAAAGCTCTTTGGATGGCAAACCAAACCATATGGAAGTTTTCATCCAAAACATTTTGAGCTATGACCCTAAAAGAATATAAATAAAAGAAAGTTCCCCTAATTAATTTCAAGTGGTGGTAAGTGTTCTCACAAGGTCTTTTTGAGAATTCCATTAAGATCTCATGGAGTTCCGAATTGGCTTGAGGATCGAGCTTGAGGTTTGAGAGATCCAGTTTCTATAAACTGGGATTGAGGAGAATAGCCTTATAAACTCGGCTTTAGTTTGAGGCTTGAGCTTGAGAGATCTGGTTTCTACATGCTGGGATTGAGGAGAATCATATTCTGCTGGTCATGCATTGTCTTGAGTTGATTGAGGATTCAGCTTGAGGTTTGAGCTTAAGTAAGGCTTGAGTTTGAGGCTTGAGCTTAAGATCCTGTTTCTAGAAGCCGCTGGGATTGAGCTTGAGGCTTGGGTTTGGAGGCTTGTAGCTTGAGAAATCCGGTTTCTGTAAGTTGAGATTGAGGAGAACAAACAATCTGCTGCTCATTCATTATTGTTTTGTGTGTGTGTGTGTATGTGTGTGTGTTGGGTACAAACGATGCAACAAACAAACAAGCATGGCAGACGAAATTTAGTAGAGGAGGAGGAGGATTTGGTTAAGCTAATGATGAGCTGCCGCAGAAATTAGCTTTGTTTGTGTTTCTTGAACTTCTTCCTTTCACTGACTGTTGTGAAGAAGAAGAAGAAGAAGAAGAAGAAGAGTAACAGAAATAGATTCTCTGCAACGGCTCTGGAAAAAGGGGGTTCTGAATTCATGTCACAATTTTGCAATTCATACAATGGCTTCTCACAATTTTGCCTGCCTTTGTGTGTGTGTGTGTCTGAGATCCTCTCCTCCTCTCATCTTTTCTCGTCTTCCAATTCAGTCTTGAAGTTCATCATCAGGCAAGAAAGCTTCGTTTGTAATCTCTGCTTGGTTTGTTTGTAATGCCGGTACTGAAAGTGCTTGCAACTGAAATCCTGCTGTGCGTTCTTGCTTCCCGACTTCTTGTCAAATCTTTTCTGGAGTTCCAAACGTCTCCTCTGCGCAAGCGATCGGGGGTCACATGAAGAAAGGAAGGAAAGGTGTGAAGCATATGCTTCCCAGGAACAAAGAAACTACTTTTGGTAACAGGGATTTGTTTCTGGTGTTGTTATGTTTGTGGCAGGATCTTACTAACCAAGCCTTCGTTAACATCTCTATTGTTGTTCTTGTTTGTTGTTGATGGTTGAGTCCCGCAGATTTTTGCGCGGAAATCTCGCCAAGAGTTGTGAGAAATATTGCATGAAGAGAAGAGAACGGGATGCTGTGAATGAGCAGGTTCAGTAACCAACCCCTCTCTCTCTCCCTCTCTATAAGCTTCTCCTCGAACTCTTAAACTTGTAAATCTGCCAAAACGAGCTCCTTGTTGCGTTTTGTGCTGAGTAATGGATCGTCAGAATCCTGTACAATTTATTATTCCACAAGGAAGAAGAAGCCTGGGATTGCTTCGTTCGGGAACCGTCTCCATTTTGCGACGATCTCGTAGTTTTCACACCATGTCAGGCGGATATCGGCTCGTCACAAGCCATTTTTCTTCCAACAAGCGGTTGAATCTGCCCCGATGCAACGACAATAGTGTACATGCATGCCTTGTGTGTCGTCGCTAGGTACAAAAGTTCGTTCGTGTGCGATGGTTCTGAGGAGGCGACGACTCCAAGCGAGGCACGCAGTGCATTGTTCGTCTGTAGAAGACGCATCATCTTGTACAATTTCTGGTATTGTTGATGTTGCGGCTTTACTGCCTGCCTCCAGTTGCTTTCGTTGATCTTGTGGAACGAGAGGAAGAGGAGGAAGAGGTGGAGAAGGAGGAGGAGCGGACACCGATCTCTATGACACTGATCGAGAGATGACTAGAGATGACGGTACCTTTCCTTCATCTTTTCTCAGGATCCGTGTCCGATGCTTTCAGAGTAATGAAGTGCTGCTTGAAGAAGTGGTTTCTTGCTCGCAAGCACATCCTTTATGCCTGGAGCTTGTGCCTGCAAAAGAGGACTCTCCAGAATTCTTACATTTCATTCTTCGATTGTATTGTCCTCTGCAACATTTTTCTCTCTGTTCTATTCTGAGAATTTGCAACAAGCTTGCGTCTCTATTGTGGAAAACATGTGTTGTTGATCGAAAAGAACAAACTCTGCCTGCATGAAATCACAGAAGAGTGAGTGAGTCAGCAAACACAACAATCTACTCGCAAGCAACTGAATCTGCAAGTAAAACTTCAAGCTTTGAAACAGAAGGTGTTCTTTCTGTGTCGTTCATGGAGTCTGGAAGGACATTCTTCTACATTGGCAGATTTTTCTTTGCAAACTTACAGAAGGTTTCCTTTGTTCATGGAGTCTGGAAGGACATTCTCCATGTGCTGATTTTCTTTGTAAACTTGCTTTCTGACAGGCTCTGGTACTGTGACACCACGGTCGGGAATTCCAGGATCACCACCGGTAAGAAAGCTTATGTGTTTCGAAGAAGGCTTTTCTGGATCCATACTTAAAACCTTCTGTTCCTTGAAAATGTTGTGCTTGCTGGTGGTTATTTTACTGATTTTCTGCTCTTCTTGTCTGTAAATCTTCCTGCCTCCTTGACATGTAATTATGCCAGGATAATTTCTCATCAGCTGTGGTGCAGAGTCTTAACATCTTTGTGCAGCCTACTTTCTTGAGACTGCTTCTTTCTTTTTAGCCTTTCCTTCATGGTTTGATGATTGAGACATTCTTGGCATTCGCAGCAGCAAGCAGTAATAACTTGATGCTGTTGGTCTCACTTGGGGGCAGTGCAAATGGAATATATTCTTAAAGCTTATCATTTTCTTTTTGTTGATCTTAACAGACGGTAGTGATAAATGGCTGGCGGGGTTTGGCGCATTATCGCACATGGAGTCGACGTCGTGTGTTCCTGAAAAAGTAGGTTTCTCAGTCTCAAACACAGTGCTCATACTCTGAGAGACATACTTACGCTACTGTCTATCAACCTTTCTCTGATGCTCTGGACTACAGCAAAGAAAGCCAGCAACTGCAAAGCTTTTAGAGTCTTTTGGCACTGTTTTGATTCCCAACCTTGGGATCTCCATGAGGTCACCTGACAGTACAGAAAGAGGGAACACAAAATGGGTATGCAAATACAAGCAAAAGCTTATGGATCTAGGTAGGTGCAGGGCTGAATTCTGTTTGAGTTCACTTTCTCTCATGCTTCTATTGTGAGACTCGGTATGTACTGAATGAAATCTCTTTCCTCCAAATGTGCAAAAGACCTCAGGACAGAACATCGAGTGAGTTATACCTACTTGAAGAGACCATACATGATGTGGTGCCCATTGCAGATCTCCCTCTTGCCAAACGCATGGAGGCAAGTCTCTGACCTTTCTTACTGTCTACGACCAGAAACCACTCATAGATTGATCTAATTGGTGTGATGCACATATCTATCTTTGTCAATTCCAGATGCTTCTATTGTTCCATCTTAACTAGTTTTTTCTGGAGAATCTTTGTATTTTGAGATCCTGCAGATCATCATGAGATAGGTGAACTTCTCAGAACCCTGAAAGATGTAGACAAAATCCTTACAGATGCATGTGCAAGCAATTACAAAGATGAACACAGAATTGATGACTAACATTGGTGGAGAAATTTTGTGGGGTGTTACTACTGTGAACAGATATGCAAGAATTTGGGTTTTCTGCAGCTTGATTCTGACACAACAGGTAGTATTCTTTGTGATCTTTGTAATGTGATTCTCCTCTTCAAAATTGCACACATCAGGAATAGATAAAATTGTGCAGCCTATTCATTTGACTAGACTCCTGAAGTGAATACTGAAGTATCAAGGCTGTGCTCACATTTGTTGCTGCACCAAGGGGCAGTCTAGTAAGTTGTATCGAATTGGAAAACATTAATCAGGCCTTGGTACTTGTGTTGCAGTTTATAATCAGGGAGACACGGGCAACATATTCTACATTGTATTCACTGGATCTGTCAGAGTAAGAAATGGGTTTACTTCCACAATCTTTTTGGCTGCTGGGTTCTCATATCTATGTTCAATGTGTGTACAGCTTGAGGGGTGTTGAAGTTTCACACAAATTTGTGATTGGTGAAGCATGGTGCAGAGCAGTGCACAATGAAGAAGATGTGAACTTTCAGATCTGAATAAGTTGGTTGGATTGGACTGATGCAGTCAATTACTGTTGTTGAGGGAGTGCAAGATGATGTCATTTCTCACTGCCATCCGGGCCAGAGCTTTGGTGTAACAGGGATTGAACTAGATGACTGCATACGGTTTGTTCTGAGACTTGAAATTGCAGCTTTGTGGAAGAAATAGGTTTTATGTTCTATTGAAGGAAAGCAATACAGGGTGAAGGGAGAGTAGATACATATGGTGTGGGACCAAGAAGATAAACAGATAGGGTCTAAGCAAACTGATGGATGTCACTAATGGATCCATGATATCTGTCTTTGCAGGGAGTCAACCTTTGTGACTGCCGAAAGGGTAAATGCCATATCTGCATCAGTGGAAGTTGATTGCACAATGCACAAGAGAGGGGAGGAGAGGCTTGTCTTGCAACAAAGATTGTCTTGAAACAAGCTACATTCTGGCATTTGTGACAAAATCATCTTTACAAACATGTATGAAGCTGTTCCTGTCTAAATTTGGTATGGACCAGACAGAGCTGCTAATGCTGAGCAAGCAAGACTATGACAACATACTAATGATCCAGAAAACCCCTGAGCTGAAGGAGCGCGTTCAATTCCTTAAGGTCTTTTTGCAACCCTCATTTCATTTGTGGGTGCTCTTTCAGTGTTGCCTGACCTAGTTTTGAAATGCAACATCTCATCAGTACATATACAACTTTTGCATTAGGTTATTGCAGCAGCAGCAGCAGAATAGCTCTATCATGCAGAGACTTTGTTGTGAATTGCAGAGGAATTGTCATGGAACGTTATGCAGAGTACTGTTGCATTCAAGGAGGTGTCCAAACAGAGCTTGAGGCGCCTGGCGAATGTGCTATCTACTCGCTTGTTCGACAAGAACAGGGGTATATGTATTGGCCTTCTGCTTAAAATCTTTGGCTCTTCTGGTTTCTTTGGTAGCAACACGATCTCTGGATCAAATTTCAAAACATTCATTTTTGATTGTAGTCATGAACATGGCATTGAGTAAACATGGCAGTTCCTTGAACGATAGATTCCTCTTCCTTTGCTTCTGGACATGGAATTCAAAGCCTATTACCATAGACACGCACGCACATATGTGAGAGTGCAAACAAACACACAACAGCAACAGTTGCCTTCTGTTACCACCAGAGATAGAATCACATTGAAGTTGCAAGACAGGCAGCTAGTGCTATTTAACTGCTGACAAGGAAACTCAACATGGGATGTTTTGGTATTTGTCAGTGGTCACCTTTCAAGGGGATGATGCTGTTGAGATGTTCTTCATCAAGTCAGGAGAGTGCAGGGTATGTTTTCCTTGCTGGCAAATCCATGTCCTGGCTGAATTTCTGTTCTGAAAGGTTGAAGGGAGAAAGAATATCACTGCTGTCAAAACACAGGAGCTACATTTTCATGAATGTCATGATTTGCTTTGCAGGTTATCATGGAGATTCAAAGTGGAAAGAATCCATCCAAACTACCCCGAGCATCATCTTTCCTTAGCCAGTACTGGTATGTGTCATGTGTCATTGTATCCATGCCAACTTCTCCCTGAGTTTGACAAATTATGGATTTGTCTCTGGAATCATTGCACACACACAGACTCACAGATTGCCTTTCACTCTAGTTGATTGCACTTTGTTGAGATTAATTGCACAGTTATATTGTTGGATTGTTAGAGTGGAAAGATTTCTGATGGTGTTGTGAGCAGGCCCACACGGCATCGTTTTTGCAAACAAGAGGTTATAGAGAGGGAGAAGGACTGGGGACATCCTTCAATTGGTTCACGGCGTCCATCTTGTCCATCTACCTCTGGGACTAGAGTGTCCGATCCACGATGCCTAGCAATGCCCATGGGACCCATGCCCTCAAGACTGCCAGCAGCTCTAATGCGAAGCCCTGACATGCTCCACCAACTGGTGAAACGCAAGTGCATTTCATCTGCTAGCCAGCGCTCTTGCGAAGAGTCTGTCAACACATCAATTCGTCAGACTTCCAAGCGACCAATTTCTGAACCTGCGCCTCAGCACAGGTCTCCTTCCAAAAGGAAAGGCTCAATGCACCTGCGACCCAGTGCAAGGTCTGAGGATCAAGGCCCCTTGTCTCCATGGGGCCCCCCAAAAGCTTCTAGTGATGGGGTCCGGTCAGGAACAAGAGCAAGCAGAAGGTCGTCTCTAGATCCCCGGAATCTGCCTTCTGCGAGTGGAATGAGGCCTGCCACAATGCCAACCTGGAAAGGATCTACAAGTCGATGCAGCAACAGTGCTCCTGCTGGCAGTGCTCATTTCAAGTCACCCTCTCTGATGAAAGACCGCAAGACATCATCACGTCTTGAGAGAAGAAAGAGTGCTGGGAATAAGAAGTATTCTTTGGGCAGCTTCTTAAGGGACTGTGATGAGAAAGAAAAACAACAGAAGAAAAAGGATATGGATTTCACTGAGAAAGATCATCATCTGTGGCAGATGGGCCTTCTCTCCCAAGGGCAGATGCCTGTACTGCTGGTGAGTGATGAGAATGTTCACTACAGACAGAAGTTTGAGAAGTGGGCCAGGATGGTGATGAATCGTGAGAGGAACTTGTTGTCTTACAATGTGTTTGCAGGGACTGTAATGCCCAGCTTTATGCCAGGGGTTGCTACCAGTAGTGTTCAGAAATTGGGCAAGGACACTCATCACAACAACAATGACGGTTCCCAGCATCCTGATGAAGATGGGGTGAATTTCTTCCTTGTAGGCAATGTGTTCAAGGTTTTTTTGTTGATTTCAAGCTGGAGCTTTGTGAAAGAAATAGTCTGCTTTCCATTTCTTATTAGCTAAGTTGTATATTTTGGATGCCATTGATCTTGGTATTGGATGGCTACCACTGCACCAAAAAAGATGCTTCTTGCAAGCATGAAATACATGTTGTGGCAGCTCCTCCATGGTGAGGAGACAATTCCACATACTGTATTGACCACCTTGGCTTTTGGGTTGTCCAATGGTGGCCAGGAAACCTCAATCCTTGACATTGGGGCTCTGCATGCTGGCCAGTTTTTCGGCGAGGTGAGTTTTCTCTTTGATGTCTACAAATCAATGTCTTCAATGTGCTTCTTGCCCCTCTCTGAGTTCTTTAATTACTTTATGATAATCTGAGTATGTGTGTTGCAAAAATGATGATATCTGGCAGAACACCTAGCGGGGTTTATACATTTGCAGACTTTGGTTTCATTGGGCTTCTGTTCTTTGGTGCAATTCAAGGTTCCATGATGGCCAATTGTTATTGAGCATATCTTGTGTGCACTGATTTTGTGGACCTCCAAAAGTTGCTTTGGCAATGTAGAAAGGCCTTCTGACAGAATCAATAAGGGCAGCCAGCATTGTTGCGGTAACCTTGGTTGAGACTTTGGTGCTCAACAAGTGGGACTTCTTCCGCCATTGTGACCGTGATGTCATTGACGCCCTTTCAAAAAATGTGACCTCCTCAAACCCTCATCTTCATGAAAGAGACGAGTATGGAGAGGAAGTTGACTTTATATTCACAGCAATTTTCCAACCAAATTCTGTTCAACAAATCATCTGTGTACAGCTATTTGCTTGTGTGTCTGTGTTTCATATTACCAAAAATGAGCATGTGAATGAACATACAGCATTGCTGTCCTTTCATGCGTTTTTTGGTGGAAGAAGATATGCTTTGGCTTCAGTCATGTCTGTATACTGATAAGAAGCCGTGGGTGTGTGGGCTTGGAAAAAAACAGGAGTACCAGCAGTCTGAAGGAGTCTACCAGCAGTATGAGAAATCACGAAAATGGGAACTCTTCAAGGTTTCTCTGCTCTGAGTTCACAAAATTGCTACTTTCTTGTTTGTACAAATCATCTAGTCCCTGATGACCTCCAAAATTCCAGTTCTGTCTAAAACTTGTGGTGGATCACACAAGCTTTGCCATTAAAAGCCCTGTGGAGCTATAGATAGCCTCGTCAGATAGTCTGCTCACCACCAAACAATACTGGATGCACAGAATGACAATTTACACAATCCTCTTGAGGACCAAACTATATGGATCTAGATCCTAAAGGGTCACGACTGTCATGTATGTGCAGAAGCATGTTGTGGAGCAAATTGTTACAGCCAAGAAGGATCGCATTTATCACAGGACAGGCCCTCGTGCCGTGCGATTCATCCCAAAGGCAGTCACCTCAAAGGATGGTGTGGTTGCCAGAGAATGGATGTAATGGACATGGTCACCCTTGACAAAGTTAGAAATGTTTTTGGGCATTGGTCCTGACCCAGCAGTGCATGCACACAGAGTGCAAATTGTCACCACTGATTCTCATATTTCCTACCTTACCTATGCTACATTATGACCAGTGGTGCTTGTTTACAACCTATCTATGGACCTTCACACTGCTGATTCTGATTTTTCCTACCCACCTGTGCTACATTATGACCTATCGACATTTACACTGGGGAACGTGGCATATACAAGATCAATGCAAACTATAAAAAAACAGCCTGAACAAAATGTTTGTAATTACACAAATGAATCATGAAATTTGTCACAAGATTATAAACTTAAAACTATGGCCCCCCAAAAAATTCACACTTCAAACTGGTTTTGGGGGGGGGGGGGTGTTTGTCCTCTGAAGATAAATGACTTGGAATTGAACATAACTTTGATATTTATTACAAGGAATGGTGATAGGCTTGGGAACTGGCAAGAGGTTTTTGCTTACTGGGAATAGCTGGGGTATGGTTAGTGTGCAGAAGGTATTGCTGACAACCGGTCACCTCAAGCTGGTTACCAAACATGTCCTACCATTCAGAGGTTTATAAGAGTGACAACATAAACCCTCCTGTTGATGGATGAAAAGTCATGTAACCCTCCTCTCAATGGATGAAATTTTCTTATTCCACATCCTGTTCAGATGATGTACACACAGAAAAGGAATGGCAAGAGTTTATGATTTAAAAAGAAAGAAGACAAACATCATATTTTGAACTGGTTAATCAAATTGAAAATGGTTATTGGGATTGCATTTTATTTCCGTAAAGCATCATGGCATTTTTTTCTTTGAATAGTTTGATCTTTCATTGGGCTGAAAAAATCTTGTTTATTGACATCGCAATACTGATGTTGCTAGAAGAATAATTTACACAAATTCAAAAGATATTGTTTAACTAGTCAAAGTAATCCATCAGCTTGTCCCTCCCGGCCTTGGAGGATTTCAAATCCGGAAGGGTTTGTTGATAGACCCTTCTCCTATTTATTATTTATATTACAAGTATTGAAAATAAAACCCTTTCCTAACATTCATTGGACCAAAGAACATTCCTTAGCAATTTTTTTCAAAATATCATCCAATCAAAAAATTGAATTACACAATATGTAAATGAATGGTTTGTGGGAGCAATGGATGATGGATACCATTCATGATCCTTCATTATTTTGTGTTCATGGATGAATTTAGTTGAAATAAAACTAACAGAACATTAGTTATTATCATGGATGAAGTTATTATCAAACGCATGCACAAACCATTCATTTGCATTGCAGAGTTACTGAGATGTGGACTAGACAGAACGGGCAGAGGAAGGAAAAACAATAACACGTTGCCCAAATTTTGTACGGGCAGATTCGTCTCCCTGTCACCCCTGCTCTGCACAAGAGGAGCGCCGGAGGCGCGCACACACACACTCTCTCTCTCTCGTGGAATCGGCGATTGTCCTCAGTTTCTTGCGCTTGGTCTTCATAAGCAGTTGAGTAAAATTGTTGCGCACCAGGAGCGGAGGAGTTCAAGCGGTTGTTGTTGTTCTGAGCGTGGCGAAATGGATAACCCAACGGACTCTACGGCTGCATCGGTATTAACCTGTGTCCTTATAATGTTCGCTCTGTATTTCTAATTGTTTAGCGGATCAGTTGTGGCTAGAATGGTTCTTGCAGTATAATATGCTTCTTCTTCTTCTTCTTCTTCTTCTGCTTTTCGTTTGCTTTAATTGCATCTTGTGAATCTTGATTTTTCTTTAAATAATTTTTATCAAGCATTGATGTATAACAATGATCAAATGATTACAAGTCGCTGTGCGAGTCTCTCTAATATCGAGGTCTGTTTCAGCGTTTTACACGAGATATGCTAGGAAACGATACTATTTCGAGTAGCCTCAACTAATCTTGCTGCAAAGAAGCTGTTGCGGGGTGAACTTGAGAATCAGTCCGGGAGAAGTCATTTTACACAGGATTAAGGTTCTGTAATACATGTATTTCTTTTGATAATGAAGCATTCTTGTGGTAGCCTCAACAGCTTATCTCGCTGCACAGAATCTGTTATGCATTGAACTCGAGAATTGGTCCCGGGGAAAAGCCATTTTACATAGGATTAAGTCCTGTAATAAATGTTGTATGTTTCTTTGATAATGAAGCATTCTGCTGGTAGCCTCGACAGCTTATCTTGTTGCACAGAATCTGTTGTGCGGCAAAATGGAGAATCAGTCCCCGGGAGAAGTCATTTTACACAGGATTAAGTCCTGTAATGTTTTTATTTTTCTTTGATAATTATATCACTGCTTGGTTCGTGCGATCACTTATCTTGTGTCGATCGAACATTCCTTGAAATATTTTCGTGCAGCAGCCGGGCCCGAATTTGAAGTACCTCTCCTTCGTTCACACAGTTTTACTACAGGCGACAGTGTATTTGACGACCGGCTACGCTACCATTAAGGAGAGCTCAGGATTCATGAAACCGCGTTTGGATCGATTTGAAGGCATAATCAAAGAAATTGCCGCGAGGCCATTCTATGCGAAGATCAAGGGACTGCCTCTAGGCTTTCTTCAGTACGTCGACAGCAAGGTCTCAGGACTCATTCCTCTGCACGTCTAGGACGAGTCTAGGACAAATTCGCCTTGTTTATTGCTCGTTTCATGAGCCCAGGTACCTATTACTGTTGCCGATGTTCCCAGACGCCGCGCAGTTTTAAGGTGCACAAGTTGTCGTTGCTTGGTTGAGCTTTGATCGTGTAATGTTCGTGGGTGGTCGACACATGATTTGCAATGTGGATTTGGCAGGTTGATCCAACCATTGTGCTGGTGGTGCCTCCGTTTGTAAGACTAAAATGCTATCAAATCTGCGATTTGGCCATAGAGGGAACATACTCTGCCAGGAGTATCCTTTCCGAAATGCAAGCTCAAGGAAGACTCTACAAAACCGCCACTGATGCTGCTGAGCAACTCACGTATATCGCGTGGCAAAACATATTGACACTTCCCTACGCCTCCAAGGTGACGAGTCTCGCTGCTCCGGTCGCCAAGTTCAGCGCTATCCGTTACAACAGCATCGTAGCACTATTGAAGAAGAATAAGGTACCTCTGGCTTTCCTCGCTCCCTTAGTCCCGATCGAAAGGATTGAGGAAGCTGCCATGAGATCAACTGGCGCACTTCCAAACTGAACTGATGTAACCGTGCGCGGGAGGAACCGTGACTTCTCGGGAGCCCTGTCGACGAGATCTCTCAGATTCTGAGACCGCTGTCCTGATGCGCCTGCACGGTATTTTGTTCCACATCTGCTTCTGCATCTATCAATACTACTTTTTTCTTTTTTTGGGGGGTGGAGGGGGGAGCATATTAGGGGAACTTTTGTTTTCCTTACCGCCGAAGCGAGGTAACCTAGAAACAATGCGAGGAGGAGAAATTTTGCTCAGGGTTTCGTCTTGCATGACTCTAGAACTGCTCCGTATTTCTTCTGTTTCATGCTCAGATCTGTGATCTTCTTCACTTGAATTCTGCATACCTGCGACAAGGTTTGAGAAATACAACATTATCAAGTGACAAATGCTTAATATCTAGAATGTTGAATTTGAGGTTTGATGTTAACTAGTTTTTGAGGGTTGTGGAGAAGCAATTTGAGCTCTTCATTTGAGTTGCTTCTGGCTGCTGAAAAAGAACAAACATGAAAGGAATAATTATAACACAAACTTTCCATACCTAGAAAAAAAGCACATAAGTAACAACTTTCAAATAAGTTATAAGACAAGCTTAAACCTAGTTGAGTCTATAAATGAACCCAGAATTGGTTGCATTGCCTGAAAATGTAACTGGAAGGGCAAGTGTTTGGGCTTGCAAAGAGCTCAGGTTGCATGTACTTAGTGGGTTTGCTGCAAATAGATTTGGTGGTTACTAGACTTGGTTTATTAATATTGTGATTGTGGTTTTACTTCCTTCTCATTTCTTGAAATTTGTAAGTAGTGTTGTCTAGGGCTTCTTTGTTGGTTGAGGTGATTAAACTTCTTGTCCCAGTTGTTGATGCGAGTGGGGAGCTCTGTGCACTTGCTACCTACGTACTAGCTAGACACTCAATTTCTTGCTACGTAGGTACTACTGTGAAGGTTATTAGTGTTTGAGCCTATGCAACAAGAAAAAAGTTTGCTTGCCTAATTAGGTAGGGAAGTGGGTTTGGAATTCGAACTTGGACCCAACAACCTGAACCAATTCTATCATTTTGCGTATGGTGGTTTTTTTGAAGATCTTATCAAGATTTAAGGGCTTTGGTGGAGTACCTACCTATTAGGGGCTAGGGATGGATGAAGGAAAGGTAGTTGGGAGTTGGGTTTAGTTAGTTGTGTGTGGGTGGAACATGTCTATCACATGAAGCACTTGCCATGTTATTTGAATTTAGGTGAGGCAGATAAGGCAAGAAGTTTTGATGCACCCAAGTGTCATATACTATGTTGCGCTGATTGTAGGTCAACTTTAGGTGGACTTCACCAGGTCATAAAGCATAGGGAGAAATTTTCTCTAGTGTATTTGAGGGCACCTTATGTTTGTGAACAACGTCCATCCAAAAGAGGACGGATCTTATGCCTGGAATTTAGGAGAGAGAGGGTTCCTAAGCCTAAGATCCCTTTCACTCTAACTGCCTCCCAATCTACCAATGTTTTAGGGTTATGATAAGGTTTATGGTGGGTAAGGTCCATGGGTTAGGGACATTCTCAAATTGTGGGGCCAGACTTGGGCTATACTGTCTTGTCCTATGCCCCTTATTTTGGGAATGCCCCCAGTTTGGGGCTTTTACCCAACACTTTTGAAATGAAGAGTAGGCATTTGGGGGTAGAGTGAGGCCTCTCAAGTATAGAAAATTCTAACAGGGGCAATGGTTGTGTGCAAATAATGTTAGATTAGTTTGAAATCTGCATGTTGTGGCTACCTTATGTTGAATCTTATGTAAAATTGTTGGAATTTCTGGTAACCTAGTTTCAAGATAAAAAAGCAATGCCATCTATTTGGTGGTTCTTGAATAGAAAGAGTCCAAAAAAAACTCACCTTTGTTCATTAAACATTTAAGTGAGGCTGCAAATTGTAAGGTGGAATTGGCAAATCCCTTTTTCTCAGTTTCTAGTTAATTGTTTGTCCCCAGTACATGTGTCCAAATTTGATGATCAAGTTATGTTGATTTTAGCCTAGGGTCAAATAGAATAGAATGTTTGGGGTTTCGAAACCAAAGTTGAAAAGTCGATCAAAATGACATGTTTTTAAAGGGATCTAATGCTTAAAACTTTCTTTCACTAACTTTGATTAATGTGATACATTGCATAAACATCAAACCTGGCTATCAAAAGAGAATTATTTTAAAATGAAAAACTCCGTGGGCTTTAAACAGGTGTGAACTATAACTATCCTGACAATTGCACCATTTTTATGTGCAATTTTAGCATGATAATACACAAGCTTAGCATACAAAGCTCAAGAGAAAAGAAGAGCTTTTATGAGTCTTTTCATGTGGAAGAACAAGCAAGACTTAGTTTGAAACAAGCACAATCATTACTTCAAATTTTCTGGAGATTCGAAAGGTCTGAGCAGGTCTTGAAGCTTATGAGTGACAAAAGCTATGAAAGGAGGAGACCAGAACTGTTCTTCTACAAATTTAAGGAAGAAAACTGAAAAGGAGGTTCAGAGGGGCTGTAATTCTAGCTACAAGGGACCAGGCTAAATAAATAAATAAAAGAAAAACACCTGGCAAGGGAACAAGAGAAAAGAAAGGATTGAAGTCCAAACAAAAGACCACACCCAAAAGCTTAGAATCCAAAATGGGGAGCCCTAAGAGAAGAAATCACGAAACCTTGGACCTAACCTTGGACGTAAACCCATCACCAGTAGCACCAAGCAAGTCGTGCAAGGAGATGGGCAGAAAAGCTGGAAGGACACCTCGGTTAGAAGAGGCCTCTCCTGTTGCCGCAAGATAGTAGCAGCTTGAAGCCTCTGAAAAGCCACTGACACCCTCTGCCTATAAAATGTACAACCAAGTATTTTCTCCTGAGGATTGAAGGAAGAAACCTGAAAAGGAGGTCTCTGAGGGACTGCGACTCTACAAGTGACACCTCATGAATGGATTGAAGACATTCATGAGCTGCAAAATGTAGCCAACTCAAATACCTACCCAACTTCTGAGGAAGCTCACCAGAAGTGAAGAGTATGTCAACTTTTTTTCTTTTCTCTTTTTCTATTTTTGGTTCATAAGAATGTAAGACATGGGTGAACACAAATGCACATCCATCTCTCATCCTCACCCTGACATCAAGACACATGGCCACAGCCCAAATCCTCTCTGAACAGCGTCAAGTGTCAGCACTCATTAACTTACTTCTATTGAAATACAAAGCATCTTTCGAATGTACAGTCTATATGTCTAAACTGACAACCTTTATTGCATCATGACCTGAAGTCTGGTCATGACGTCATGACTCATGACCACTTTGAAGAAGAAGAGGAATTCTAGAATTCAGTATGTGGTCCTGCAAAAATATTTCTGACATACAAGTTTAGTTATTTACTCTTTTGCATCCCCACCCGTAAGACTGAAACAGGAGGGACTGCAAATAGGTGGGAACTACTAATAGCAAACCACCTGGACCACTCATTATGATTGGCCAATCAAAAACAGTGATCACGAGTTAGATCATATTTACGCTCTTCTCTAGCAGTGCACAACTTTGCTGCGCTTTTTACCAGTCTCAGGAGGAGAAAAACTACTTTTCTAAGCCAAACCGGCATGTGTGGACTTTTCTTCATCCGCTTTTAATGTGCAGGGTCACATAGTGAGCACCGGTGGGGTTCTCTAACGATAATCTCCGCATGTTCCTGATCTCCCTATTTTTGATGGAACAAAAAGTATCCATATTCTTTCAGAAATCTGCAGCACCCACTCATGTAAACCTATTTCTTTAAGGTGCTTTTTTGTACGGGCTGATCCACACATAGGTGGGGGAGTATCACATTGCTATGAACATATTTGCTATGTGAAATCTTGCAACAAACATTTGAGTGGTGTTGCAAATTCTAAGCCAGAATTGGCAATCCTGTTAGCCCTAAAGGATGCAATCAGATAATTAGAAATATAAATATTTTAAAATATAATACCTTTATTTCATATATGTAATTAATATTGGTCCAATCTTAGACTAATTTTCATTCAATTTTGTTTAATTTTGACTAAAGTTTTCAAGTCATCTATTCAATTTTTTACAGCTATAGCCTATGTCCATCTTGATGTAGATATTTAATTAAAATATTTGAATTAAAATAATTTTATTATTAGAAATATCTAATTGATATGATATTTTTAATTGTTTTCAGTTTAATCTCAAATCAATTTCAACTCAATTTCATTCACATTTGATTGAAATTCTGATGTCATCTATTTAATTTGCTTATGTCATATCCATCTTGGACGTCCATCCCAATTGGTTTTTGGTCCAAATATAAGTTCAATCCTAGGCAAATTCAATCTTAGCCAGGTTTGATATCTAGGTAGGTTTTAATGAAGTTAAGTTGAAGTCAATATTTCAAGGCCAAGTCAATCCTGGTTGAACCTCAGTCCATTTTTGAACTAGTTTTTGAATGGATTTGATCAAATCAAGTTGATCTTGGGTGGAGTTCTAATTATCCAATTTTAAACTGATTTTAACTCAATTTCCCAATTTCAATTGAAGTTTTCATATGATATATTTGATTTATTATTTAAGCCAAATTCATCCTGGTTAAATGTTGAACCATATTCAGACTGATCTGGGTGAAGTCTAGGCTGATGGATTTCAACTAAGCCAGGTCAAACACACACACACACATTTGGACTCGCACCCACCAGCACACCATCCACTGGATGCCTATCATTACTCAGTTGTGGATGAACCTCAACTGAGTTAATATTTGGTTTCACCTTAGTGACCAATTCTGTAGGAAAATAGGTCCCATATATAGGTAGATAGGTAAGAAAATAGGCAGTTCTACTAGGTAATTAGATGGCTTACACATAGGTAAAGGCTGATTTTACTACCTACCTTCTAACAACCTGCTTGTGGGTTGTTAGTAGGTAGGTGGGAAAGAAAAACCAACTGAGCTAACCACCGTGGTTAGTTAGGGAACTGGAACCCAACTGAAAACTGTTTCCTGATCACTTACCATTCATCCTTCAGGGTGCACTGGTGGGTGCTGGTTCACTGGTGGCCCCCACTGTCAAGGTGTTGAAACCAAAGTTGTAATGGAAAAACATTAGTTTTCTGTTGAAAGCGTAAAAATGATAAGAAGCAAAA
>Ga0209611_10000116_pt1 | contig 90951 bp, 56 predicted proteins | sample S1TSphgellanicum_3_FD_187693 | JGI IMG/M metagenome (GOLD analysis project Ga0209611, IMG submission 187693) | Host-associated microbial communities from peat moss isolated from Minnesota, USA - S1T2_Fc - Sphagnum magellanicum MG (SPAdes) (version 2) | ecosystem: Host-associated > Plants > Peat... | reverse complement strand
TGTGGAGTTTTTTCTCATGTCATTTGGGTTTTGGTTATCTGAACTTGAGAGATAACTGACTTTGCATATTCATACTGAAAACTGGGAGTCACAAGGACTTGGCAACTCTGCTTCCTGCTGGTTTTGTTCACATGATAGTCGAATTCTTTTCCAATTCTCTAGATCTAGTCAATTTTTAGCACAAATTTTTATGATGCAGACTCATTCAATTTGTGAGTTTATGGTTCAATTTCTGGTTATTAAAACTTGCCTCTTCCTGCTGGCTCTCTTTTGTTCACATATGCTTCTTTGTTATTTTCCAATTTTCCAGATCTGGTCAAGTAGCAAAGGTATTTGTGATGCAATTAATTCAATTGTGAGTCCTAAAAGAGGTTTAATACTGGTTCCATATGATCATCTCTGTTTGTTTGTTTTTTCTGGTATTGTACTTGGGAGTTCCTAATCATTTTTCACTCGGTTATTTGAGTTGGGCTTTCATTATTTTATTTCTTGTAAACATAATGGATTGAAGGGAGTCTTAATGTGAGCATTATCAAACCTACATTTCTTCTCTCTATGTGTACTAGCTTCTCTATTTCCTTGCTCTTCATAGAGGTTTATGTATGGCAGTTGTAATCAAAAACCTTACATCAAATTACACATGTTTGTGCCCGGAAAGCCATCCTAAATGGAATATATATATATATATATATATACATTTCCAAACATAATATGTTGAAGCTGCCAAGGTCTACATAAAGTATATATATTATAAATATCCCATGATTAGACTAAATCAGGGTCTGTGAGTTTGTTGGGTTTAATTTGGCCACAAAGGCGCCTCACTCCAGAAGGTGAAGGTGTACCAGTGTTGGTGCTGGTTCACCCCGCACCAATGAAATGAACATGAGTAACTATGCTGGGTGTGGTTAGGGAGGGAAACTATGGTTTTAATCGGTGTTGAGCGGTTATCAGAAATGGCACCTCATAACCTGGCAGTCTCCCAGTGTCATGAATCCCAGGTCTCAAAGAATCTGAGAGTCAGTTCTGACATATAACCACAATTCTCAAAAACCTGTGAACCAATTCCGATACATGACTGCGGTTCTCAAAAAAATCTGAGAACCAGGCAAATAACCTTTGACAAATCATATGTAACGGGGTCCCAAAAATCGTGAAAGACACTGTGGAATGGTATGCAGTATGAACTAAACTAGATTAACCCCAATAGCATGTAATAACCATAAAAACCTCAGATATTAAGCCCAAAGCATTCACTGTCTTGACTTGCAAAATGATTACTGTAAATAAAGAAGAACAGGAAGGACACATGGACATAAGGCCAGAACGAACCTGTGCTCACCAGAACACCATCCACTGGATGCCCATTATGACTCAGTTGTGGATGGACCGCAACTAAGTTAACACCTGGTGATTGCCAACTAAGTAGAATGGTTTACACATAAGTAAGAGCTGGTTTTACTACCTTCGTACTAAACAACCTGCAAGTGGGTTTGCAGGTTTTTAATAAGAGGGAGTTAAAAAAAGAAATTGAGCTAACCATCATGGTTAGCTAGGGAACTGGAACCCAACAGAAAACTGCTTCCTGACCACTCGTCATCCATCCTTCATGGTGCAGGGTTTGGCAATGGAAGGATGTAAGTGTAGGACCCAGTGTGGCTAGGGAAGCTCTCAAATCTCTCCACTATGCACAAGAAAAGACTTGATGCTCTTATGTAAAGGGTTCTTTTTCACTCTTTACACTGCACGTACTGTTTGCTGCTTAACCAAAGCTTCAAGAAAATAAATGTCAATAAATGCTAACTGCTTCAGATTTCAAAGAACAAAGTGAATCTGCTAAGGTCTACATTAATTTCAAAGCAACTGTTCCCAATTCCATGCTTCTGACAAAATCAGCTGTTGTTGATGAGCAAATTGTGCCAGGACAAAGGACTAATGTGGTCCAACCCTTTGGTGGGATCATCAGACCCTGGAAACTGCTCTGGAGATGGCATTCATTAGATACCAAAAGACAGTCTGTCCCCTAGCAGATTGGTTTGAATCACTCAAGCAACATGACAACTCATCATGTTTGAACTCAATTACTCTGTTTTCTAGGCTGCCATGTCTAAGGGGTACCTTATGGCAGCCCAAGGTCTGCAAGTAGTTGATCTGTGCAGGGTCGCACCCCTGAAGAAGAACAAACAACAGACTCTTGTCCAAGAAACTCTTGCATCATAATTGAAGGGTCCTTGGCACCACCATGCATTAAAAATCCACGCCGCAGTTTATCCCCTGTCGTTGTGCTCAATGGGTCATTTAAACAGTGGCTATGCCAAATGCTTGCAGCAAAGCATCGTGCATACAAATAGCTGTAATACCCAGCCCCATAACTAACAAGATGGTTGAAGCGAGTATGCCAGTGTGTGCCATTCACATGCTTCACACCTGTATGCCTCTGCTTCAGTTCTGCAACCACTGCTGTTGTGTCCTTAGCCGGCAGTGGCTGCTTCCCAAATAATGTTTGGTCAATCAATGCATATAACACCTGACGTTGAATTTCAGTGGCAGAAAACATCCGCTTAGCTTGGTTCATAGATGCGACCAACTTTTCAGGGATAGTCTCCCCTGTGAGGTAATGCCTTCCAAACTTACTAAGAACTCGATAATCCCAAGCATAATACTCAAAAAGTTGAGAAGGCGTCTCTGAGAAATCAAGCACTGTTCTTGTGCCCGAGAAGTGCTGGTAATCTGTTCGAGAGAGCAATGAGTGAAGCGCATGCCCAAACTCATGGAACAATGTCTCAACTTCCCAATGGTTCAAAATTGGAGGTGACTTTCCATTTGGATTGACAAAGTTACACACTAAAGCCACAACAGGAAGTTGGTAATTTGAAGGGGAGATCTGCCGACAACCCTTCAGTGTGAAATGTGCGCAACCTGGGAATTTTCCAGGACGTCCATACAAGTCCAGATACATATGCCCAAGCTCTCCCTCATCAGCATGTAGGAGAGTCAATTTTTGCACATCTGAATGCCAAGCCTCTCCAGGGGACACTGGTACTTGCTCAAAAGTTGCTCCAAATAGTGACCCACTCATGATTCGCAAGGCTTCTAGACATTGTTCCACTGGGAAATACGATGCCACCACTGCTGCATTCAGATCATGAGTGCGAGACTTGAGCAAGCCAGCGTAGTAGGACTCATCCCAAGGGTTGACAACATCATCACTCCGTCCAGTGTCGACCTGCTTCTGAAACTCTGCCAGAATCCTCAGCTCTTCATCTGCCCTCCCACGGATTTTCATGCTGAGCTCTTCCAAGAAGGAGACAACAGCCTCTGGTGACTGCGCCATATTTGGTGCAATTGCAAACTCTGCATATGTGTTAAATCCCAGAAGCTGAGCAAGCTCATGGCGGGCTGCAATAAGGTGATCCAGTACTCGTAGGTTGGCTTTGGGCACACTGTGGCCTACCATGTACACTCGTTTTCTCACTTCAGCATCAGTCACATATTTGAGAACGGAGGAGAGGACAGCTGGCTCGGTGACAACACGCATTCCCATCTTGTCATCTTGTGTTGACATTGAATTGGGCTTTGAAGACCAACCCACCCGACCATCTTTCTGTACCCAAATGGGCTTCATCATGTGCTGAATGTTCTTTGGAAACACTGACGCTGGAAAAATGTCAAGCTGGCCTTGATCTCTCATCATGTGCTCCCCAAACTCTCTACCAAGCCGTGTTATCTCAAGGTTGAGATCATTACCACGTTTCAACTTCTCAATTGGAAGGTGGATGCCCCCTCTTTCAAAGTCCATACGAAGGGTTTTAGCAGCCCTTCGTGCTTCATCTGTTGTCAAAATATTTGGAGACTGCTCCAAGTCAACCACAGCTTTGTACAACCCAGCATGGGAGTTCAGGTACTGCAGGTACTCATAGACCTTCATGGAGGCATGATTTGCTTCTTCCACAAATTCCTTGTCAGGATGTGTGTTACGACACAGCTCAGCTGCATCCACTACAGTAGACACCGTGTCAGATATGTCATCCATAAGGTGAATGACCTTCATTGATGGAGGCATCTCTTGGATAGACCTTATCAAATCCTCTGATTTTTCGATTGCATCCTGTGCAAAGATGCGGAATCCCTTTGCTGTTTTGAGAACTTCATAGCCATAAAGACCAACCATCTCTTTCCGCAAAGTCGGCGCCTTCATACCTGTCTGGTACTTGCGAATCCGTTTTTGCTGCTTCTCTTCCAGTGCAAGAGGATCATCAGCCTCTACTGTTGACACTGACCCAAGGACACCAGGGTCTGTTCCTGCCTTTGAGACAAGAGTGTGCCAGAAACAGCTTGATCCAGGCATAGAAGAACAAACCCTGGCTGCCAAGTACCAAGAGTGAAACAGCTGTGGACAAATCCCTACTCTTGTGGCAACCTCATTGACACAACCAACATTTGAGTCAGCTGCATGAAGCAAGCGGCACCACACTCCACGAAACTGCATTTTTCTCATACCACTCTCGTGTTGGCTGGAATCTTCACTTGCCACAATCCAACACCTCAGTGAGTTTTTCGGTACCAGACAGCAATGACCTTCACAGAAACAGGACACATAAACCTATTGAAATGACCAGAAATCTGAAACTATCCTGAAGCACCCCCATTCATTTGCTGCCTCCTTCCCTTGCCACAATCTACTTCCCAACATGGCACAAATCAAACACAGGAATATCATGTATAATGCAATCTTTAGAGACTCTATAACCAGATTGAGGATGGAAATATCGTCACTGATAATTCCTCTACTGAAGTTCAACAGTTATGTTCACGCTGATGACAGCTGCTGGTGTGCCTTTGCACAGAATGCTCAGGAGCCAATGCAAGGCTGCAGCAACAGCAGCAACAGGTGATGGTAAATCAGAGCATGTCCATTTCTTTGTACTACCTTGGGCCAGTTAATTCACCTTCGGTGCTAACAAAGGTGCTCATTGAAGAGAGAAAGTAGAGAATGAAGCCAGAGGTTGCAAAAATTGAGATGGACAGGCCAAATAACAAAGCAAGGGCAGATCAGGGTTAGAGAGAAAATGAGATGTAGTAGATTAGAGGTACAGATCTCTGTTTACAATTTTCCAAGGTTTAGGGTTGTTGATGGAGAGAGTGATAATGAAGGTGCACATTGAAGAGGGAAAGTAAAGACTGAAACCGGAGGTTGCAAATACTGTGATGGACAGACCAAATAACAAAGCAAGGGCAGATTAGGGTTAGAAAGAAAAATGAGATGTAGTAGATTAGAGTAGAGATCTCTGCTTACAATTTTCCAAGGTTTAGGGTTGTTGATGCAGAGAGTGAAGAGATGAAGGCAGCAGCAGCTGTGAATAAAGTTGAGCACTAAATGTCATCCTCCACTGAGCACAGCAGGCTTCTGTAACAACCCCAAATCCTTAGAGGAGCAACAGCCTTTGCACTGAGCTTGTTCTCTCCAAATGGCATTTTCTGGCACATTCTCCATATCCTGTTAGTCTCTTTATATAAATGGCAGAACACATGTAAGAAGAAGAAGGCTGCAGTGGGATTGACTAAGGATTGCTTGCTTCTTCTTCCTCCTGACTCTTCACTTCCCAGATGATTATCTGGGTATTATCCCTACCGAATCCACAGTATTACTACAGCTGCAGATGGAATCCTTGTAGTAGTTGAGAACCTGTGGGGCCCCCAGCTTATTGGATAGTGTTCAAATCCAAAGACTAAACTATGTGCTTCGCTCTCACATAGCCAAGGATTGCTCAGATCACAAAATCAGAGCAAGTTGGAATTCCTTCTGTTTGTTATATCCCTTCTGGTCACATCATCAAGCACTTCCGCTGCTTGATTATTCCAAGTCCTTCCTCCTCTCGCTCTGTACCTTGATGGAGACTAGTGTTTTGTATGCCCTAAACATATGTGGATTCAGCACTTCCGCTGCTTGACTCTTCCAAGTCCTTCCTCCTCTCGCTCTATACATTGATGGAGATTAGGGTTTTGTATGCCCTAAATGTATGTGGATTCAGCACGTCCGCTGCTTGATTCCTCGAAGTCCTTCCTCCTCTAGATCTATACCTTGATGGAGATTAGGGTTTTGTATGCCCTAAATCTATGTGGATTCAGCACGTCCGCTGCTTGATTCTTCGAACTCCTTCCTCCTCTCGCTCCGCACCTTGACGGAGATTAGGGTTTGACATGCCGTAAGGCTATGTGGATTCTCCTCTTTGCTGCGCCTTCATCATCATCATCAGAGTTGTACCTCCAGAATTCACATCAGAACAAAACTAAATCAAAAGTTTTTCAAACAAAAATTGGACTCAAACGTTGCGCTCTGACTCCCGACTCATTGCCATCGCGAATCCAAACGGTGTGAAATCCATCCACTCTGCAAACGCTTCAATTGGTCAACTGATTTCCTCTCTCTATCTCTCTCTCCTCTCTGTTTCTCCTCTTCCCTGGCTTTCACTGAATTAGGGTTTTCCCTAACGCCATTATTGCGTGTAATTCTCAATGGCTTCCGTGGACGATTCTGCCATGAATTAAAACACAGAAAATGCGCTCCTCTCCTTGTCGCTCTTTTTTCTCTACTTCCACGGATTCCATTAAATTAGGGTTTCGCAAATGCCATTATGAATGGATGTTGTTAACAGCCTCAAAAGGACGATTCTGCCACGAATTACAAAACGGAAAACGCGCTCCTCTCTCTTGTGTCTGTTTTTATCTCCCTGCCTATCAGTTATTAGGGTTTTCGTAAAGGTCATTATTGGAGTGGACGTTAAGAGCGTTAAAGGACAATTCTGCCATGAATTAAAACACAGAAAATGTGCCCCTCCTCTCTTGTTGCTGTTTTTCTTTGTTTTCCCTGGCTCTCATTATGTTTAGGGTTTTCACAAACGCCATTATTGAGCGAATGTTGTTAAAGAGCGTCAGAGGACGATTCTGCCATGAATTAAAACACAGAAACTGCTGCCCTCCTCTCTTATGGCTGTTTTTCTCTCCCTGGTTATTTTAGTAATTAGGGTTTTTCTCAAACGCCATTATCGAGTAGACATTACAAGCTTCGAAGGACAATTCTGCCATGAATAAAAACACAGCAAATGTGGTCCTCTCTTGTAATGGGCAGTGGATTACTGTTATTATCTATCTATGAAGGAAGGTTGTTTGTTTGTTTGTTTGTTTGTTTGTGTTGCTTTGTACTTATGAGATCCACTGAACTGGGATGCTTCAGATCGTGTTCTGGGTGTCCTTCCAAAGCTCTCGATGAGGAGGGGTGCATGGGCTTGGTTCCCATGACTTTTGGGCTTGCAGTGCAAAAGTTCTTGAATATTGAATGATTTCTTCTTCGCTGAAAGTTAAATTAAATTGGAGCTGAAAATTTCAGAGGAATTGGTGGAATGTGCCTTTGGGTGTTGTTGGAAAGATCTTGATGAGCAAGATTTAAACGAATTTATTTGGTAGGATTTGGATTTAGAATGTGGGAGAGATAATTGATTTTTTAAGTGATTTCTGTCGCCGAAAAAATTTAAATAATTTTTTAAAAAACCAGGTTTTTTGGAAGGAAAAATCTATTGAGGACATACATGGTAACACTTGAATGTCTACCATTCAATTCAAGTAGAAGCAATTATTGTGATGTGCCTTTGGTGTTGTTGGAAAGATCTTCACCATTCAAATTTAATGGAATTTATGTTGTGAATTTTGGACTTAGGATGTGGGAAAAATATAGAATTTTTAGTGAATTTTGTCCCTGAAAATTCAAATAATTTTTTAAAAACCAGGTTTTGGAGGGAAAAATCAGTTGAGAATGTGGTAACACTTGAAGGCTTACCATTCAATTCAAGCATGATTTCTTTTAATATTTCGTTGTTCAAAAAAATCAATACAATACATTGCAAAACAATGTTCACATGTTGAGTTTTCCTATTTTGTAATGTTCACACTTGGGCCAACTTTTCTTTTTTAAACTTTTGAAAAATTAGTTTCATGCATTGATGAAAGATGAGAAATCAGATTTTCAATTTAAAAAAAAAAAATTCAGAAAAAAAGAAATTAAAAATTAAAAATGTCAACTTGATTACAATTCTGAAAAGATTGAAAATTCACCAATAATCCAAATTATAAAAGAAACATGATTTGAGATTTAAGCTAAAAGTGTGTAATTCAAATTGAAATTAGAAAGAAAAATTTTAAATTCAGAAATAACAAGTTGATTATAATTTTAAACTGATTGAAAATTTAGTAATAATCCAAAATATTAGAGAAAACTAGATTTTAGATTTAAGCTTTAAAGGTGTGCCATTCAAATTGAAATCACATGACATTCATCACAAATGTCATCAAAACAAAAATTTAGAAGTCATGAATTCTTCCCATCCATTAATTCTTAGTTGATTAACATTTAAATGTTTGGCATTCCAAATAATGCACCTTCAAAATTGCCTTTGCAACAAAACATCAATTATTGTTTTGAGTATAATTCCCTATTGCAAAATAGCCCATAAGAATTAGACGCAGTAAGAAAAAATGAGGAAAAAAATCAAATTCTCTCAACTAGTTCACAGAATTCAAATTGAAATGACATGAAGTTAATCACAAGTCTCATGCATTGATGAAAGATGAGGATTCAAAATTTCAAAAATCAAAAAGAAAAATCAAAAAATAAAATTTTAAAATCCAAAATATCAAATTGAATACAATTTTGAATTGATTGCAAATTCAATAATAATCAAAGTATTAAAAAATATATATATTTCAAAATAAACCAACTTATGACCATGAACTTCACACCTAGGTTTCTATGTACAATGGACTTGTAGTCCCATGTCATTCCCATGGTAGTGAACGATGTTCATTCAAAATGCACATTACATAATGAGAGCTTTTTGATATAGGAGAAGGTTTTCTTTTGGTACCTTCCAGATTTTGAGGGCCCACCCAAGGCTAATAGGCCAAGGGGTGTGGCTTAAAGATTCGGAAGGTATTGAAAGGAAAACCTTCCCCTACATAAAGATTTGGTTGATTTTTTTTTTAATTTAAAAGATTTTTTAAAGCTTTGTTTTAGCTTTTTTCTTCTTCTTTTTATAGAGAAAGCAGATTAAACTTAGAGGGCAAGTTACCATTTTAATTACTACTTTAACCTTTTAATTTTTTACCTTTAATTATTAGCCAAATATGGCTAATAACTAGAATATATGAACTTTTTTATAGAAAATTATGGTGATTTGCCTTTCAATGTTTAATCAAATTTGACAATTAACTATAATGTTTAAAATTATATAAAAATTATGGTTATAAATAGTTTTCACACATAATTTTATTTTTGAATTTTTGTCAAAGACATATATGTTTTTTTTGTATTTATAGTTGTATAATTAATTAATTAATTAATTAAAATATTTAAAAGAAAATAATTTTCAAAAAATATTTAAATGAAAAAATATGGATAAAAAAATTGTACCTTCCGAATTTTGAAAGGTAAAGTCAATTTTTTAATTGTACCTTTCAAAATTCGGAAGGTGAAATAAAAAATATGAAGTAAATAATTATCCTAAAAATACACTAAGAAAAAATCAACCATGTTTTTACAGGTACTCGTTGTAAATAATTGCATTTAAGATGAGAGCTAAGGCTAAAAATATGTGTTAACAAACCTATCAGCCAAATTATTGACATGTGCCTCCAAGTCGCTTGTTGTGTACAAAAACAAAGATTCCATGCTTCACTCTTTATACATGTACCTAAAAAAAAAAAACAAAACAAAAGTGAAACTTGCATAATATAAAACATAATTAAAATTGAATGGATATATTTTTTTGTGGGTTTATTTCTCATTGGTATTAAAGTTTTTGCAAAATCTAGGGCTAAACATAGCCATTGCCATTTCTAAAGAACATGTCTTCTTCATATGACCATTGTGTTCAAACAAGTGAACCATGGTGATGGTATATTCAATAGCCTCATTTGATGGCACAAAGTTATGCAATAGAAAACCAACTATGACACCATCATAAACCAAAATACAATATGTGGCAAGCTCATGGAAATTGTTAAGTGCAATGTTTTGTTCCATAAGTTTTAATTCTTGAAGTGTTTCATACTCAAATCCAATTACATCCTTCACAATTATGGGGATATTAACCCTTTGATCTTGAAAATGTTACAGAATTTAATCATTCTTTAATTGCCCCCAATATATGGTTTTCTTTAATTTCATATTCATATACACATAAAAAAAAAGTCCTTTGAGTTTTTTTCCTTTAACCCTAATTAATTAAAAACTATTTTAAATGAAAAACTAACCAAAGGTTTAAAACCTTAACCTTAAACTAATTTAAATCTTAAATTAACCAAAACTTTAGAACCTTAACCTTAAACTAACTTAAGAGCTTTAAACATTGAGCTTTAATTAATTTTAACTTTTAAATCGTAACCTTAAATTATCATAACCTTTGAACATTGACCTTAAACCAATCAAAACTTATGAATTATAACCCTAAACTCACCTTAAGCCTAAATTGACTAAAACTTTTAAACCTTAACCTTAAACTAACATAAATTTTTTATACCTTAACATGAAACCAACATAAATTTTCAAATCATCACCTTAAATTGACATAACCATTAAACTTTAATCCTAAACCAATCAAAATTTATGAATTATAACTTTAAATTAATTTAAACTTAAAATTAACGGAAGGTCTAAAACCCTAAACTCACCTAAACCTTACGTTGACCAAAAAATTTCAACCCTAACTTTAAACTAACTTAAAACCCTAATTTTAAACTAACATAAACCCTTAAATCATAACACTAAATTGATTTAACCTTTAAAACTTAACCCTAAAGCAATCAAAATTTATGAACTATGACCTTAAATTGACTTAACCTTAATATGATTTAATTCCTTAAACCTTAAGCCTAAATTCATTTGAACCTTTAAACCTTATCCAAATGGATGTAAAACATTAAAACAATTCCAAAAACATATAAAATCAAAACAAAACATATGTTTAAAAATAATGATTCACCAATTTTTTAGTTTCACTTAAACTTGCGAAGTTGTAATGTTTGTTTGTATGACATTTTTTGCTTGTGCTTACCAATCATTTGTCATAGGTGTTGCAATAAAAAAAAAACTTATAAATATCATGTTTGTGCTTTTATAACAAAATAGCTATGAGCAACACACAATGTTAGGAACAACATGGAATGTATTTCCTGCCACCTAAAACATTAGACACCTTGCTAATGTTATAAAAGGCTAGAATGCTAAAAAAGAAATGTTACAATTAAAGGTTTTTTGGTTTTGGTTCACAATGCTCGCAATGATGGTTTGAACTATCCATAATGGTTCATAAATGTGACTTTTTCAATAGGTTTATTTATAGTTCTACACATTATGTAAACATGTGCATTGTGTTCTAATAAAGGTATGATGAGATGTTACTTTAGGTTTCTTGGGGTAGGGGATTGCAACAAAAAATTCATTGAACAGAAAGTAAAACAAAAGCATAGAAGTCATTTGGGCTTTATATAAATGTAGAGTTGCACCCCAAGGATGTGATTTTATGGGTAAAAACATTAAATGATGGAACAATGGACTTGCATTCACAATTGGTGGCAATAGAAATTTCAAGTTGAAAAAGTTAAATTTTGAGTGAAAAAAATAGAAGTTTGTGCAAATGAATTGAAACACAAATTGAAAAATGCTACACCTAAATTTTGCATAACATTAAATATATCAGAAACAAAAGCAGAAACTACAAAACTAAATCTAACAAATGTGCTCAAACAAATGAAATCTATTAATTTATGAGTAATAAAGGTGAAAATGAAAGCCATAATGTTACAAAACAAATTGAAAGTTAATGGTGAAGCAAACAAGTCATGATTCTATGAAAGGAATGGGAAGACACTATTGATGGTGCTAGAGGAAAAAAAATCAAACCCATGCAAAAGTTGATGTGAAAATGAAAATATGCATCACTGGTAGAAGTTAATAAAGAAAACATAAAAATGTCAACAACACATTGCAAGAATTGTATAACAATAATACAATATGAAAGAATTGAATAGAAGGATGTAGATCGAATATTCAATTTGGAAGGTCGATTACATTTTGACATCTTATAAGGAGATCAAATTCAAGTTGAAAATTTTAAAAATTTGTGTAATGATTCACAAAAATAATACATTTTGATCACTTGGGCTAACATGGTCAACATCCTCAAAATATTTTTCAACAAGTTACACAAATCAAAATTAATAATCAAAACATAGATTAAACCTATCACCTTGAACTAGATTAGGAATACTTAACATCTAAATTTAACGGTAGCACATGTGTTATGTGCCAAAGCCTTTTTGAACCATAAGAGGAATGAGTGGTAGAGACATAATCTCACATGTACCATGCATTATGTTTCATATCATGGATGGTGCAACACTGATGGTGCATGTATTGCAAAGTGTCATTCCATTTGTGATTGTACATAAAATTTAACTTCAAACATTACATGCTGATGCATTGGAATTATAGTGAAACAAATTGTCGAATAATGAATTTGTGCGTTTAAAGAAACGACCTACTATGGTGCTGGTGACTAAAGATGACACACATGAAAATAAATATAATAACAAATGGGCGGAAGGTGAATGAAAAAATAATAGTCAAAGGTTGTGAGGGGATAAAAATTAATAATTCTACTTTCAATATATAAAAAAAATTTATTATCACTTGATTGTTTTTTGACAAAAAATATTGAATTATTTACTTTGCCATGTTTACATCCCATATGTTAAATTGTTTTATAAAAAATAGCCCAAAAGGTGTCATTCCATAAATCTTTTCAATTTTTCAAAACCTCACACCATTTTACTTTTGGAACTTCCTTTTCCCATCATGAAAAAACCATCATTGCCAATGTAACACATTTTTAATATAGAACAAGTTATTAAAGTTATTTGTAAAGTAATCATATTTTCACCCTATCTTTGGGTCTCTTTTCACCCCCTATCCCTTTTAGTGGTATTCGCAAAGTAAAGACATTTTATTAAATTTCATTATGAAATGTTGAAACCTTTGAATCTCACCTTGTGTATAACCAAACTCAAGGTTTTGGTGTTCTATTTATCTTATTTTATAAACAATTCTACTATATCAACATGTTTGTTATAACTTGTTTGATAACCATTAAAAAAACCAACAGCAACAAGAATGTTATGCCTTCTTTCTTCAATGGTTTAAGGTTAGGCTAAATATAAATAAAAGATTTAAAACAACATGAAAAAAAATGAATATGAAAGATATATTTACATAAGATTTCAAACCCAAAACTTTGATAGTAAAAGTTTAAATGATTTGGACCATATTCATGAAAACAATACATTGTAATGATTCTATTAAGCTCAATTGTTGAGCAATAAACTCAAGTCTTGAACCCAAGAAAAATTAAGCTTGGCCCTTGAGCTTTGGCCTTCATGCAAATTAACTACAACATAAGAACTTAGGAAGGAACTAAAAGTATGTAGCATGAGTGTGGTTGCATGGTTCAAACCACACAAAGCTCTCATTACATTCCATGTTTTTGTTGATGCATCCAAACTAATATGAACACTTTAAATCCCATATGAATTCAAAAATTTCTTTAATGAAATGCACCCTTGTAAATACATTGGAATGTATGCTTATTTTGTCTAAAAGGTAAAACTTTACAAATACCCATTTAATTACCCTAACCAACTAGCAAATATTTCAAAATCACCTTGTTATATATACCTTACTAGGTTAGTATACATTTGAAGGTTCTTTAGTTATCTATGGTTAAGTGCTTTGAGGATGATGTAAAATTAAGGTATATGTAAAAATCATAATGTAACTTATATGCATTCTCCTCTATTGTAGTGCATTCCATTATGATGGATTTATATCACCTATGAAAATTAATTAAAATATACATATATAGCTTCAACACCGTAAGCAAGATTGTCATCTTAGGCTGGGGTGAAACCACATGCACATTGGTACCAATTACTATGTTGAAGACGAATGAATGAAGAAAGTTTTCAGTCATTGTTGCCCAAAAAAATAGCAAGGAGGGGCACACACATCATTACTTCAAAATAGTGGGACCAGACTAAAAACTTTCTTCATTCATTTTCATCATAATAATTGGTACCAATGTGGGTGTAATTTTGCCCTAGCCATCATCTTATACTCTTTCAACCGTCTTTAGACTTCTTTATTGTTATTCAACCAATTCCCATTATACAAATGTGTTCATAAAGTTACCAAAGGGATTAGTCAAAAGCAAATTTGGATTCATTTTGTCTTAAAGGATGTTACCATCTTGGGCTCATGATTACAATGCCAATGTGCCATATTAACAAAAATATTTATATATTTATCTTGCATTTAAATGGCATAAATCCATATGATATGGCAATATTGTTTGTTCCTTACCATATGGATAATTTTGCAAAGCCTATTTATCTTTATGAAGCTGATATCTTTGCTGATATTTTCTTATTACCCTTACCCAGCTGATATATTAGAACCAATATACCTGACCAACACTGGTTTCAAGGTTTTTCTTCGGGTTGTGTAGGTGATGGCTTTAACAGTTGGGACTTTCAACACCTTGAGGGCTGTTCAGGGTAGGTATACTTACAGCAGAGAATCTGCAAGAACGCCTGAGAGCCTTGCACTCCCTTCTCATCAGGTACACCTGACAAAAGCTCCAGACCTGCAGGTTGTGTATTGAATATTGACTCCATGGTGAGGCTTTTCTCTATTTCCTTGCTGCAATGAGTTCAACTGCCATCGCACTTTGTCATTTTATGGAAGACCATGTTCTACCCTGCTGTTGATGGCTGGATCTTCGATTGCTGGTGTTTCTCAAAGCATGTAAGTTGGAAAGTGAAACCGCACTTTTCGCAGCCCTCATCATTTGCAGATTGTCACACCATCTCAGGTCTGCATTGATGAGTCGATTGGAATCACTCATAGCTCCATGTGTGACTGCAACTGATGCTCATCTGCAGCAGTCCTGGCAGTTTAATGACACTGCCCAGCGGAGACTTGCAGATTCATTCAGCGACAACACAATCCCCCAATAATAAAAACCTTAGACAGATACAACTGCAGGTATTAAACTCCCATTTTCAGAAGTATCATCAGTACACAGGTAAGATTACTCATCAGCCCTCAAAGAGACAACTGCAATATCATTCACTTTATAGAGGCAGCAGCAACAGAATACACATGGATTCCCAGTGCTGACTGATTGTGAAAATTACAACTGTGTCAGAAATTAACATAACCTTGATGTATGTTGCCTAGCAGGGTATTTCAGACACAACCAATTCATTATCAGCAAATTGCTATGCTCTATTCTTTCCAATCCAGAATGAGGTTTTAGTTCTGATGGCTAAATGCCTCACAGCAAGGGAGAGAAAGGATCTCAGGTTTCCTCAGATTCATTGAGGAATTACCAAAAACAATAACTCTCAAGAAAGGAGATAGGCTTCGGACAAACTGAGAATTACATAGCCTTCTATAATAAACTCATTTCAACACACTTGCAAAACTGCAATCTGTCTTACTCCCAGACAGAGGTTTTACCATAGACCCAAATATTTCCACCAAATGCCACCAACGCCAAGCCAGATGATAATATTGACCACACTGCAAATAAATCCATAACCCCACCATATGGACAGAGGGACATAATTTGCACCATAGAAGACAGGAGCTGAACCAATTCCATAGTGGGTCAGACCACCCATGAGGTTGGAGAGGAAAGCAAGGACCAAAGCTCCAAATAAAGGCGGTGTCCCAAGGGCAGTTGACACTGACAAAAATGCTGTAAACATGGCGCCTATGTGAGCAGCACCACTGGCAAAGAAGTAATGAGAATAGAAGTATAAAAGTACCAGAATGCCAAAGGAAGCCTGCCATGAGAGCCCCAATCCACCAACGACCTGCACCCATGACCACATGTTTAGGCAGGCAGTTGTTACCACTTATATCGGCTTCCAATAGAAGTGATGGCCCATGGCACAGTATTAAGGTAATCCGTCAGTTAACAATATCATAGACAAACCATTGTGGTGAGTTGTCCAGCCAGAGCAAATCAACACATATCAGAAATTCCAAAAGATCTGTTCAACAAGGCTACAAAATGCATTTCACACAACTGACCCAAACTAAAAAACTAGTCCCAAACTTCCAAACCAGTGCAGTGGAAGAGTACTATCTAAGACAACCAAAACTTGTTTTGACTTACTGTAGACATCACCTCATGGCAATAGCCAATTGCCCTCAATAAACTTTCAGATATTGCATGTTGAAATATAGAACAAATGTCTAGACCTTGTTCATGTTGTGAGTAACAGACTGCACTTCAATAAAAAAATTGCTACAAGATAAATAGCACACCACAGAAGGCTCCACCTCAATCCCCCACGTAAATCCAAAAGATGCAATGACTGTAATCTGATACAGGATACGAGGTCTACTGGCATTTTAAACTTGTTGCAACATAATCATCTTCTGCAAGAGAGCGCAATCTCAAGCAAGGAATTTCCGGATGCTTGTCCATCAAGATGAAGTTTACTTACCTTGACAACAGTCTGGCTGAACCAGGAAATGAGCCCAAATTTATTGAGATAGCCAGCCATGGCAATGAGGGCAGCAAACCATGTGAGAGTATCCCATGCTACTGCCTCACCCAGACACTCTTTCCATGTCACTACTCCTGTTGTCAACAGCACTGACAGGCCCAAAATTGCAGCACTAACTGCATCCACTTTGAGCACTGCTCCAAATATCCATAGCCCCACCTGTGCACAAAACAGGTTTATACGAATATAATCTCTACTCTTTGTGTGCAACCCTACTGATAAGAAATCAGCACATACAATCATCTTTGCTTTCTTGTGATAATCCAAAAGACAGAACAGACAAGAATCTTCAGCTGTTGCTGCACAAGCATAGAGTCAAGAATGAACCGCTTTGTTTCAGATTCCTGTCAAAGTAACAACATGTAGAGCAAGATTGCCAACAAAGGGAAAGAAGAAGTTACAAGAGCAGGCAACAAGAGAGGAGAAAGAAGTTGTGTGTTCAACTTACAGTGACAATAAGTGTGGCACTCATGATCTTCTCATTCTTGGACATAGGGCCCATCTTTGCCAGATTCTCCTGAGCTAACTTGGGAGCATCAGGGCTGCTCTTCACAGTAGGAGGGTAGATCACATACAGAAGCAAAGGAATAACCAAGAGTGACACGAGTCCGGGCACCACAGCTGCCACAGCCCAGTCAGTCCAGCCTATGGTTTGGCCAATTGCTCCTGCAGCTAGGTTGACACTCAAGGGATTGGCCGCCATGGCAGTCAGAAACATGGCAGAAGAAATGACGGAAGTCTGAAAACATGTGAGCATCAACCAGGATCCCAGCTTGCTCTCTGTTCCATCTCCTACGTTACTGCCACAAGCCAGACATAGAGCTTTCACCAAAGGCAAGAAGATACCGCCTGCTCTTGCGGAAACGGACGGGATCGCAGGTGCAAGAAGCGCCTCGCTGAATACCAGACTGTAGCCTAGTCCAAGCGACGTTTTGCCGAACAGCGACACGAACTGATACGCCACGCGATTTCCAAGCCCGGTCTTGATGAAGCCCTTGGCGAAGAAGAAGGCGAGTGCAATAAGCCAGGGAATAGGATCTCCGAAGGCACTAAAAGCAGCTGTGAATGTGAGCGTCTTTGTGAGCACGGCCGCTCCTAATCCCATCAACGCCACAGCTCCCAGAGGCAAAGGCTGCGTGATGATACCTACAATAGTGGCCAAGAAGATAGCTAACAGTTGCCATGCATTCTTCGTCACACCAGTAGGAGCTGGGACAAACCACAGAATAATGCCGACCGCAAGCGATGCGGCCAAGGGTTTCAACGACGCTCCCTGCCACGGCTCCACAGGCTTAGGCAATGGAGCTTGCGGCACGACAGCAGCAGCAGCAGCATCTGCCGAACTTGCCCGAATTGGACCACAAACCAGATGTTGTTGTCGTTGCGGCAACTGAAAATCCACTCCATCTCCTTGCTCTTTCCCTTGTGCTCTATACCGCAATCCTGAAAGCGAAGAAAAACTTCGGAAGCTACTTACAGTAGAGCTAAGGAGAGCTTCCTGCTTCCTCAATGAAGCAGCTGGAGCAACCAAAGATCCGAATATTTTTTTGGAATTAGGCACGGACACTGCCAATCCGTGCAGGCTGTGTAAAACTCCCGCAGACGCCATTGCTGCTGCCGCCGCCATGATCGGAACCTCCCGCGACAGGCTCACTTGCAGCAGCAGGCCTTGCGCGCTCCTTGTAAGGAGCGGCAGGCAAAGCTCACACCACAACCCCCGTAGGTTTAGCTAAAGTGGCGATCATCCAGAGGAAAATTAAGCCAAATTTGGCTACAACCTAAGTCTGAAAATAAAATTGTTTATAAATATCATTTTATATTTTGGCTAACCCTACTTGAACCACGTAAAGGAATCTGGCCATTTTTCTTCTTAATATTTGATGGAAAGAACACTTGATTTTAGCACTTTTAATTTTTAATTGCGCTTTTTGGCTATATCTAGCCAGCAAAAAAAAAGACTACAGCTGTGTAACTTAGTTCTGTATGCAGGTTTCCTATGAGCGTTTTTTCTTTCATTTTTTTAGTGTCAAATTTAACCCAAAACAAAAAAAGAGCCAAATTAGCCGAAATTTACAATAGAAAAAACAAAAAAATTCCAAAGATTTCTCAATTTCTTTGTCGAAAAATAGCTAAATTTCGCCAGAAAAGAAAAACGTTGGTTCCCATGGGGCTCTACCTTGGGGACACTCATAAGGGCCATTTTAGATGGGGGGGTCCAGGGTCCCAATTCCTAAAGACTGTTTCCCACTCATCTGAAACAAATTGAATCCTTGAGTTGGACCTTGCCTAGGACCTGGTTCTTCAAATCATGAGCTCTTCTTTTTACCTATTTTGGGGGGGTTCCAAATCAATTGATTTTCCCTCCCAAATGGTGCCATCTAGGTTTACCTTCAATTTGACACCTTTTGGTCTTGGACCCTTGTTTAAAGGCCATGGATCCAATTTATGGCTCTCATCCAATAGCATTGTTCTATTTCAATCGACCTTGGGACCTTGGACCCTCATCTAAAATGGCCCTTAGACACTTGGTATATTATTTGTAGAAATGTTGAATATTGTAAAATAATTCTAATGATGAAATTTTGAGGAGCTAGTATATGGGTGATTTTGCATAATTTTTCGTAGGCTCATAGAATCTATCATATGATCATCCTTGGACAATTCTAAAGACAACTTATAATCATTTCGTCATTTCCCAACTTAGCTACCTCATTTTTTAATAACTACCTTATTCCTTTCCTTGCTCACTAATAGGAATATGAAAAAAAATCTTATTTCACTTTCAAGCTTAACTATTTTATTCTTTTACTAATAATTATCTCACTTTTTTAAAAAATAATTTCCTCCTTCTTTTACCTTACCCACCATGATTATAATGTTTTAATATAATTTAAATTCAATTAAAAATTGATATGAATAATAACAAGATATTGAAAACCAAATGGGAACATCGTAAGGAAAAAAAAAAAGGTTGAACAACATTGATAATGTGCAACAACACGGAACCCAAGTTTCTTAAAGAACGTGTATTGTATAATTGTGTGAGCAAAAGTGGGTGATGAGAATAGTTAGGAACATAAACTCCCTAGAACCAATGAAAATAGTTAATGTATTATATAAGCATTGCATTTTAATGGGATGTCGAGATATGCATGTGTCAACTGCATGGCAAAACATTCCATGTTTATGCTTACACTATTAATAGTGCTCATAATTGTTACTCAACAAAGTATCCTAAACATGCATTATATAGTTAGGAACATAATCTCCCTAGAACTAATGAAAATAGTTAACGTATTATATAAACATTGCATCTTAATGGAATGTCGAGATATGCATGTGTTGATTGCATGGCACAACATTCCATGTTTATGTTTACACTATTGTTCATAATAGTTACTCAACAAAGTATCCTAAACATGCATTGTATAGTTAAGAACATAAACTTCTTAGAACTAATGACAATAGTTAACATATTATATAAGCATTGCATTTTAATGGAATGTCGAGATATGCATGTGTTGTCGACTCCATGGCACAACATTCCCTATTCATGTTTACACTATTAATAGTGTTCATGATAGTTACTCAACAAAGTATCCTAAGCATGCATTGTATAGATCAAAGAACTTGGCATTTCGTAATAGTGAGAATTTTATTTATAGTCACATGTTTTTTTTTTTTTTTTTTTTTAAATTTTAATTCTTTACATACCAAATTGCTCACAATGTTTCAACCTCAAGAAAACAAATCTTGCCTTTTTTCATTATTAAAATCTAGTAAGGTAGTAGTTAAAACAAATATTTTTATTATTTTGAAACTAAATTATTTTTGTGCAAAAAGACTACTAGTTGATTATAATGTTTTTAGTGAAACTATGTTTGGTCATTTCAAAGAATGACATGTTTCATTAGATAATTTAGTTATTTTTTAAATGAAAATTTTGACGACTTAAAATAAATGATGTGGACGAATGAAAAATGTAACAAAAGTGTTAATAGATTGTTCCATTTAAAAATTAGTGTAGATTTTCAGTAACATGTACTTGAATAGGTAATTTTCACATGCTAATCTAGGTGATATTAAAAACATTGTGACATATCTGTGAGTTGTCAAGATACAACCTAAAGTTAACAAATAAATTTTTGGTTCAATTGTGTGATGGCATATAACAACAAATGCCATGCAACAACAACAAACTAGTCAAATAAAGCAAACATCCCAGCTTAGGAAGCCTAGGTTATATGGTCTGACATAGGTCGTTTAAATTGCAAAGCCTATTCTAAGCTACGTAAAGTAAAACACAAACCTAAGATGGGAGCTTATGTGGGTTCCTTATACAAGGAACTTAGGTCAACTAGGCCATTGTGATGTGATGGCTTCAACCTTTCATCACCACTTTGAGGATTCAAATTCTTAATTATTGCATAACAACATTTTGTGAGGAACAAAATTACCCACAATAAAAGTATAAACAATAATTTAATATAATTTAAGTTAAAAAAACTTATGTACCCTTGTTAAGTTAGGCCCAACTTAACCTACTTTAAGTAAACCTATGTTAATCGAAATTATCTTGAAAACTTAAAATAACATAAACACATATAAATTAACATAGGCTAATTTGAGCTACCTGGAATAACCTAGATCCATATAGGGTAACAAAAGCTTAACCTAAGACAACATAGAATACTTAAATTAACCTAGGTTTATCAAAGTTAATATAATATAATTTAAAGTTATTTAAGCAAAATTATGCTAACTTAAGGTAATTTGGGTTAAACTTAAATTAACCAAAGCTAAACTTAGGCTAACCAATGTTAAACATAAATTAATCAAAGTTAAACTTATGTTAAACATAAGTTAAACAAAGGTTAAAGAGAATGAAACCTAGGTTATTGTAGGTTAAATTAATATAACCTACAATTATTTACATTAAATTACATTAACCTATGCTACCTTAATTTAAACTTAAGCTAACCAAATCAAAATTTTGATTAAACCTAAATTAACCTAAGTTAATTTTAGTTAAACCAAGGTCAACAAAGGCTAAACCTAGGTTAAATCTAAGTTAAAAAAAGTTAAATCATAATTAAATATAGGGCAGCAAATGTTAAATTTAAGTTAATCAATGTTAAACTTAAGCTAAACCTAAGTTAAATAATTTGGTTAAACTTTTGTTAACCAATGTTAAATTAGTCTAAACAATTTGAGTAAACACCTTGGCCAAACCTTCATTAACCAAGGTTAACAACTAAACAACTTGGTTAAACTAGGCTAACCAAGGGTAAACTAGGGTAAATGTAGGTTAACCAAATGTAAACTAAAATTAAACTTAGGCTAAACCTAGGTTAAACATTGGTAAGGCTAGGTTTAGCCTTGAGATTAACCCAGGCTAAAATTAAGTTAACCAAGGTTGAACCTAGGCTAAAGTTTGGTTAACCAACATTAAACCTATGATAACATTAATTAAACATAGGCTAAATTTGGGCTAACCTACACAAATCTTAGGTTATCCACGGTTGGATGTAGATTATAATGAGATTGATAGTGGACAAGATATAGAAAAATATATTAAAACATTTTGTGGTTTTAAAATTAGGTTTTTCGCTAGAAGAAAAATGTTAATTTGCAATTGTAATTTGTGATTATAACTAAACTACAATCAACACCTACGACTAAAAATCTATTAAATGTATAAATGAAGTTGTATTCAACATCTACTTGCAAATGATAACTTAGAATTATGATAATACATTTTACATGGATATGTATATGGTCAACAAATATAATTTCATCAATTGACTATTCATATGCAATTTGCAATTCATCCCAATTTTCGCAATTAAAATATAGCCCATTCACATACTAGCACTTGGTCTAATCAAAATTTTACCACATGGCATTTTTTTTAATTTAGAAATTCAATTTATTTAGGTAGGTAGATATGTAGGTGGGTGGGTAGGTAAGTGGGTAGGTAAAAGGTATATAAGTAGGTAAGTAAATAATTTATTTTCTTTAATTTTATGTTAAACATTTAGGGTCAAACCTTTTTATTGGTTCATTTCAAATTGCATTTTTTTTTAATGAATTGTTTGTGTGTTTTCAATGCTTCAAATGCACCTTTTTGTATAATTTACAACATTGAAGTGGTTGAAAAAAAATATGGGATGAATTTCATAGTTGCAACCTAGTTACACATTAATTTATAATTAACTTTTAAAATATCGTATCATTTGTTTTTTTCAATGTTGTAAATTATATAACTAAATATGCACAATAAACGTTTTAATCCCAAAATAAAATAAAATCATCTTAATAAAACAACCTCCCTATTTAAACATTACCTACTTACCTACCTACCTACCTACCTACCTACCGAACTAAAACTTGGTTACACATTTGTTGAATCAAAATTTGGTTGAACATTGGTTAAAATAAAATTTGGTTAAACATTGATTAAATTAAAAATTTGGTTCCACATTGGCTAAATTAAAACATGATTACACATTGGTTAAACATTGATTAAATTTTGATTGATTATACCTTGGCTAAACATTAGTTAAACTAATATTTGGTTAAAATTTGTTTAAACATTAACTAAACAAAAAGTTAACTAAACTTTGATAAAACAAAAAGTTGTCAATAATTAATAATTAATAAAAATTTATTAGTTATTTATGTATCATTATATTAATAAATTATTAGTTATCAAATAATTAATAATGAAATAACTAGCTAATGATTTTATTAATGATTATTTAATAATTAATTGTTGATTAAATAAAATTATGTCACTATAAGATCATTATATATTCATCATGTTCATTATTAATTGAAATCATTTACTATTAATTGAAGTAATTCATTATAATGAATGTTTTTATTTTGATGACGTTTTTAAAAATACCTTGGACTATTGTACTTTAAATTATTCTTGATTATTTAACATTATTCCAAAATAAATTATTTTAGGGTATTTTAGGATATTGTAAATTATTATAAATTATTATATGTTAATCCAATATAAATTATAATATGTTATTCTACATTAAATTATTATAGGTTATTTCTGGTTATTTTACCCTAAGCTATTATCGATTTTCATATTTGAAATTATCTTGGGTTATTCTAGGTTATACCTTAATCTATTTTAAGTTATTATACCGTAACTTATACCAAAATAATTTGGAATAAATTAAAATAACTTAAGGTAAAATAACCTAAAATAACCAAATATAACATACTAAAGTCCAATTGTTAAAAATAACCGAAAGCAGAATAACTTATAATAACCAAAAATAACATCAAGTCCAATAATATAAAATAACCTAATGTGGATTAACTTGTAGTAATTGAAAATAACATAAGGTGGAATAACTTAAAATAACCCAAGGTATAATAACTTAGAATATCCTAGAATGAGATAATCAACAAAAATTACAAAATAACCAATAATAATTTTAAATAAATTTTAATAACCTAAAGTAATTTAAGGTTAAATAAAATAAAAGAGATTAACTTAAAATAAATTCACCTAAAATAGCTTAAAATGATATAGCCTAAATAAACAAAAAATAACCCAAAGTAAAATAACCTAAAATAACCAAAATAATTCAATGCAATTTTTTTGAAAATTTTTAATAATAAAATAATTGAAAATGCTTGAAAATAACTAGGAGTACAATAATATAAAATAACCAAAGTGGAATATCTTACAAATGATTGAAAATAGCCTAGAATAATAAAAAATAGCCTAAGATAGAATTATTTAAAATAATGTAAAGTAAAATAGCCTAAAATAACATGAGGTGGATATCTTAAAATATTCGAAATTAATTTAAAATAACCTAGGATTAATGTAAAATCCTAGCATGTGGTACTTAAAAAATAATTTAAATATTTTACATTAACCATGAATAAATTGGGATTAACATAGGAAATTAACTTATGGTAACCTACACATAAATTATGAAAAGAATGTGCATAATAATGTGTGGTGACAAATCATTTCATTTATTCAAATATTGATTCAATGGTTAAGGACTTGTTTATTATGCATGGAATTGATGGGAGGTGAAAGGTTCAAACCTTCAAACTCACATTTCAAGTTGATGGATTAGGTGGCTTGGGTTCTTAGGTGCATAACTTAGGTTCTTAGGTGTTTTAACTTAACTTAAGTTCTTAAATGCCTAATTTAGCTTAGCTTAAGTTTTGAAGTATTTTAACTTAACCTAAATTTTAAGGTGTTTAACCTAACCTAATTATGAAATAAGAGGCTAATATAATGAATTAATTGTTAATGAATTCAATTAATTGTTAATGAACTAATTATCAATGAATTCAATTAATTATTAGTGAATTCACTAAAGGGTTGGCCACTTTCACCATGGTAAATTTGTCCAAGTTCATTCAAAATCTAATGAAATACAAAGTGAATTAAAACACAATTTAATGGTGGTAGAAACATTAAGTGTGGGAACATTGAAAATATGGTGTTTATTGCAATTTGGAAAGAACATTGTTTAGGATTGTAGTTTAATAATTATACAATGTTGTGATTTTTTGCATAGTGTTTTGGTCTTTTGAGTGTTCAATATTGTTGTGGCAGAATTTGCTACAAGCCCAAGTAGGAAGAGAGCTCCATCTTCGAATGTTGTTGGTATTACAAATGTCAACCAACGAATGTTGACTGCATCTTTTGAGGGTTACATTCTAAATTGATATGGGTCTTATGATGTGGTTGGTAGTGGTTATATGATAATCTTGTTGGTTATATGATAATTAGTTTGATTTTCAAATCCAGCTTTGTCATTACATTTTCTCCTTGGATGAATGCGAGATCTTTTGTAAGGATTATGAAATTTGGGGATAATTTAAAATAAATTTGAAAAAGGTGACTAAGAATTTGTTTTGAGAGTTGGGGTTGTTATTATCATTGAACCCATTGATCCATTTGTACTTTCTTTACATTTTGTGTTTTTCATTCCATTGCAAAATTCATGTAGAAAAATAATTTAGAACTATTCGGGATTTCAAAATGGTTGTGACTTGTGTTTATGAGCGATCTACAAAGTCATTCATTCTTGTTTTAGTTGATGGTTTGTCTTAATGATGTGCAAGCATAATTTTTTTACCTTGAATTTCATGCATAGTATATATAACTTGTGAAGTTGTACATCATTAGCAGACCTATAACATTGTTGGTGAAGAACATTGAAAGTTCTATCTATGGTAAATAATAATTATTGATAAGATGTTTTAGTATTTTTATTATCCATGCCCCTGATGTTGATGTTTTTCCAAAGCTAACTAAAATTCATAGTTAGAAAATAGAGGGCCGATATTTGGCCATTAATTTTGATGTAATGCATTTAGAGGTTATATGGTTTTGTTTGTTAACAAACTTAAGAGGAAAATGTTTTAGGTTCAGAACTAAAGCTATTAAATATTTCCTTGTAGGTGGTTGGAACCTTTGTGATCCTAATTGGAACATCATGCTTTGAAAATTTCTATAGCAAATGCTACTTGCTTTCGTTGAGAAGCAAAGATGCTAACTACTACTATTATAATTGTAAATGTATTGTGGTATTTGAAAGTTAACCTCACATTAGTTGTAAGATCAAACATGAAAATGGGGAAGATTTGATTGTGTACTTTGTGACACCTAGATTAGACTTTTATTTGGTCATGATTTGATCAACCCTAAAAATTTCAAAACCAAGCATGGTTTTTCCTTTGTTTGTTTAGAGAAAATAAGCCTAAAGGTAAATTTATTCTAAACCCAACAATAGAAGTTGTAAGATACTTAATTTTTTTAAAAAATAGTACAAAGGCAAAAGTTGAAGGACATAATATTGTAAGATGAAGATTATAAAAGTCTTGAAAGGAAAATTTGTACATGAACAAATGTAGAAGTTGAGCAAACAATACTTACAAAACAAGAAATGGTGGAAAATGTTGTAAAAATAGAAAAGGCAAAAAATGTAATAGAATTTAAAGAGGCTATTAGTTCATATTGATAAAAAATGAGACTTGGTAAAGTTTGATTTGTGTGTACAAGTTTTCTTGTGTATAAAATATGAGGAACTACTTCTTGGATTTTGATTTGTATTGGACTAAATGTTTTTGGACTTGGATGGAATTTGTTCTCAACTTGGACAAAATATAAATAATGGGATTTGTTTTTGGGCTAAAGCTGAATGATGGGTTTATTGGGTCAATGTTACATTTGTTACATTTGTTACATTGAAATTTTGTAAATTTTCATACTCTAAGATATTGTTAAATTGAAATTAACATCAATTAACCAAAATATAAATGTTGCTTTTACAACAAATAGATTTTTTGTATTAGAATTTATCTGGTTTTTAAAAAATACTTAAAATATAAATATAATATTTTCCAAAAAATACATTGTAAAAATGGTATTTTGAAATTTTAAAAAAATTTGTCAAAAATTGTACATTGAATTTATTTGTTAATTGTGGAACATTTTGTGTCGATATTATTAAAATTCATAATATTATTGTGGTATTGCAATAAAATTTAGATTATAAATATCATTATTAAATAAATAAATATACTTGAAAAGAGCTTAAATGAAATTATCAATTCAATATTCAAAGACATTCTAAAGACTTAAAAATTGCAAATTTTTTTTTGAAACAAAAATGATCATAGTTATTCAAATATTTCAAAAACTTTTGTAAAGAAAAAACAACATTTAAATATTAAACTTAGTATAAGATTTATAACAAGTGAAAAACATGTATATTATAGATATAAATAAGAAATTGGATTAGTTTGGTTTGTGACAAATCATTAATTTTAAATACAATGTTGGTGATTGTTTGTTTGATGTTATAACAGACCTATTGAAATATCAAATGAACTCCAAAACATTTATAAAAATAATGTGCAACATTCACAAAATTGTTTAGAACTTGGTGTTTTGGAAGCATTTAAAGAATCTTGTTGGCATGTATTTAGTTGTGAAGTAAGTTTTTACACAATTTGCGCCATGGGCAAGTGAATGATGAAAAACATTATATTCAACAAATGTCAAAATTTGGAATAGAAGGTGGGTTGTGAGGAGATTTTATAGCAAAATATTGGGCATCAAAGTATTCACAATGCTCAATTCATGTATGGAATAAAAATAATGGCCAAAAAATGATGAAAGTAGAAATGAAAATGCAATATTAAATATTAAATATTGTATATGGAAATAATCATTTTGAACCTACACACTTATTTGATAATGATTCAAATAACATGAATGTTTCTAGAAATATTGTAGATAATGATAGAAAAAACAATCGTACAATGTGTGTTATGGATACAAATGATAAACCCAGAAAAACATTTTACAAAATGAAAAAAATTACTTGGACTTTCCATTTAAATAATGCATTATTAAAAACTATGAAAACTCATTTTGAATGGACAATACATGAAATTGCATTAACATTTGTTCATGAAAATTCGCGTTTAGGTTTAAATATAACACAAATCAAGAAACATTTAAAAATATTGAATGTAAAAGAAAAATTGAAACAAAAGTAATATTTGTTCAACATTTGACAAAATAAATTAGAATGTAATGCAAATTTGCCAAAATGACATGGTGGAAAATACATTTAAATTTTTTTGAAAATGGAAAAAATTGCTCTAATGAAAGAAATTTTCATAAATAATGAAATTTACATTAAAATGTAAATATTTTGAAAAAAAAAAAAAGAAAACATAGTTTTAGTCTAACAAAATAATGATGAAACAAAATCTAATAATAAACATATTCTGAAATGTAAACAATATATTGAGGTCTTCAAAATGTTTGCTATTGTTGTCAAAGATTATGGTTTGAACATCAAATCGTTATACATTTCAATCATATATTAAACAATTATTCAATTCTATAAAAGTTGTTGATCTTTATGATAAAATATTGATGAATCTTGTTGAAAAACATATTGATTTAAAAAAACCTTTAGACATAACTTATAGAACCATGTTGTAAACAATAAATGAAATATGGAATTTGTCTTAATATTGAATAAAATAGAAGAACGATTAATTCCACCAATAATTGCACATTATTAATAACCTCATCTTACATTTGCACAATTTTTTCAATTACGTAGATATGGACAATATGGAATGTATGGTAGTATTGTAAATGTCTCAACAAATTTAGATTTATTGCAAAATGTATTATTATGAATATTGTATGATGATTATTCAGTTTCTATATTTGTAAAAAATAAAATAGAATACAAAAATATATATTTTTAGGTTACATTCGTCCAAAGCTTGTTATCAAAACATTAAAACAAATTTGTCAAACTCCATTTTATAAAAATGCAAAAGTTTCAATTAAACCAAATTGGCAAGGTTTTGAAAAACTTGCAAATACAAAGCAAGATGATCAATTACAAAAGGATGAATTTGAAAAACATCATAATATCTATAACATCAAATATAATAGTTTTGAAAATGTTATAGAAGAAAATTGTGGAGACACATTAGTACAAATCGTTTTGGATGCGAAACAAGTGATTGATTATAATTTTAAATCACTTACAATTCCACCTTTAGAAAGTTTTCAACAATTATAATATAAATTTTCCAACATTGTTTTTTGGACATCCAAAACCATCATTTCAATGTTCATATCAAAAAAATGTGACCTGAATTAGCAAGCATTAATAAAACATTTGCATACATGTAATTAACATATTTTTTCAAAATAATCAAATTTGCAATTCATTTTATATCATCTTTTGCATGAATGTGTATTTGAAAAAAAACTATTAGATTGCATGTTAACAACTAATGACAATTTAAACAAAAAATTAAAATCTGATTTAGGTTATCAAAAACTAAGTTGTGTCAAAACATCAAATCCCAATTATTTAAATTGACTTCAAAAAGATCTTTTTGCCATGATTAGATAATTTGAAACTCCAACATTTTTTGTAACATTTATTGCAAGTAAAAAAAACTAATCAAGTGTTAGTAAAACATTAAAGGACTTGTATGTTCAACATTATAGTAAAAATGTAGTTACATTTGACAAAAGAGATTCAAATTATTAAAAATGATCTTGTGACATGTGTATGATATTATGAACATAACATGAATAGTGTTTGAGAATTATTAAAATATTTTAACATTTTTTTTTGTAAAATCAAAGATTATTTTTTTGTCATACAATATAATAAAAAGGTTTAACTCATGACCATAATTATGTATAGAAAACTCCCTTCAATTTGCAATCGGTATTTCATTAAATGAAATTATTGTAAATTCTATTGATCCAACTTATAATCAAACCATACTTAAACATGAAATTTGTAATAGTTAAATGCATTAACATAAACAGACATGTAGAAAAAATAATCAAGTAATCCATTGATTTCAATATCCATAACCACCAATGAAATTTATTAGAATATTATTACCTTTAGATATAAAGAATTGTACGATAGAATTATGTCATATACCAATTCAAATATTTAACAAATTCATTGAAATGAAATTGGGTTTAGAAATTTCATTTGTTCAATTTCTTGTAGAATTACAAATAGATGAAACAATTTATTTGCTCACACTACAATGTACATTACAAAAACCAACATTATTTTTCAAACAAAAGCCAAATGATATACCTACAAATGTATTTAACATACTCATTGGACCATTGTGGGAAGCAAATATATATGCATAATTTATTTTAAATTCATATGCGATTGCATCTTATTGCATTTCTTATTTGACAAAAAACTGATAAATTTGTAACACAAGAAATGCAATATGTATGAAAGATTTGAAACATTTAAACAAATAAATAAATTATGCACATTTAAATGCACAAAGCAATGTCAATACAACAAGCAATATATATATCAATTCCTTTTATCACTCAACAAGATCATTTTAATACATAAGTACATGTGAAGAACATCATAAAGTTTTTATATTATTACCAAAAAAAAGTGCTACAGAATTTACCACGAACTTTAATAAATATACACTGCAAATCACAAATATAAGGAACAAACATAAAAGTTAATTTTTTATTTGTCTTGCAAAATTTGTGGCTAATTATGATATTAAAACGTATAAAATTTGTAAAAAACATAAAAATAGGACACATAATTTCTTTGAAACGTATTGTTTAAATTTTTTTCCCATATGTAAAATGACATGAAATGTTTTTTAACGACTTAAGATGTTATGCTTATTTTTTTTCTCAACCTACTTTCACTCCTTTTTTGTGAGAGGGTGTTATTATCCCATTTTGCACAAAGTAGACATAAAATGAAATCATGACCTTTCATTTTTAAAGGAGAGGCATTACACATTAAGTTGTTTAGTTTTTTTCTTCCCAAATATACTACCTATTAGTGGGGACATCCTTTTTTGAAATTGAAAATTATGTGAGTAATAATGTAAGGTCCTATATATTGGTTGTTGGGAAAAAGTAATAATTCAATTGGTTTTACAATAGGATCATGTTTATTCTCAAAACCAAATAAATTATAATTAATATCTAGTATGCATTAATGTTAAGTATTAAAAAAATTAGGAAAAATATATTACATACATGTACAAGGGACTTAGGTATTAAAGTTGTTAGTAGGTTCAATTTATTTTTTTGTGACTCAAAGTTTGTGACTTGGTTTACAATTCCTAAAGTTTTGAGTACAATTTCAATTTTTTTTGCAAAGCGGGGAAATAACATCATGAAGGGTTGGGGAAGTTTTTTGGACTAACTTAATGATTGTTGTTTAGGATTGCTCTTGTCAACTTTACTTTAGATTGTCTTTATGGTTGTTTTTATGGTTAAAAGCTTTTTGCTTAAGGTATATGAACATGTGGATGGATTGTGAATCCCTCATGACTCTTCATGACTTTAACTAAAACTAAAAATTCAAACATATATATAGTACCAAGTTTAATGCAGATTTAAAATTTAAATGGAATGTAACGTGAATTGAATGTGGACATTAAAACTCGGATAATAATAGGGTGAAAAATATCAAAGTTTCATCACATAATACCCCAAACAATACCCTTTTTGATTCAAGTAATGTCATATTTTAACATGTAGTGTTGCCTGTGGGATCTACTATTCTCATTGGAGGGGAAGTAGTTCATGAATGGAGTTGCAAGCATAAATATTTTCAAGCATTCTAATATGTATAAATACTATGCTTGAGCAACATCATTAAAAACATTTGACCATGGAACTATAACTATAGAGGAGCTATTGTCTAGAGCTCATTGAGCACCATGGGTTTCAATTTAAGACTGTATCATAATTATTAACATCTAGGGTTACTAATGAACTAATTTCATTGCACTCCATATGAATTTTTTTTGATTTTACATTTATTGTGATCTACAAAAGTGGGTTCAAACTTGGTGGAAATTCATGGTTTTCTATTTGGCAATTGACAAAGTAGTCAAAAAATAATACCCTCACAAAATACTCAAAGAATGAAAATCTTCACTTTGCAACAATGCCAAAGTAATAGCACACTATTGTGGACTTTAAGGGAAGTCACAATGGTAATTTTTTTTGGTTTGACAAATATTATTCTCTAAAACCTCAAATGAATTATAATAAGCATAAGAAATTTTAGACTCAAGTAAGTGAAACACAAATCTTAATCTTTCAAATTTTGAAAGAATAACACAAAAATATTATGATTCAATTAGTGGGCAACTTTACAAATTTGGTGAACTTTTGTGTCAAAATCCAAAATTAATGGTTATGGTCTTATTGCTTGTAATGAGATTTGAAGAGTGCATTCAAAATGTTTGGCATATAACACTTTGAAGCTAGATAACATTGAAGGTAAAAAAATCAAAGTAAGAAAATATCATATATGTGAAAATATTCTATCATGATGGAAATATTTTGTAAAAGTTCATTTCAAATTGTAAATTGATATTTTTAAAGATGCATTTTTAATAAAGATGTTTAAAAAGGTTTTGAGTAAGGTGGCTTCAAACTTGGACATGGAAAACATGTTAAACATCATTTAAAAAAATTATTTAAAATCTAGTTCATTGGACTAGACTTAAAATACAAAGGAAATGGACTTTCAAATTGAACTTCATTTGCCACTTTTGGTCCACTCTAATGTGCTTTTACATACCAATATTCATTAAAAAAATAGCCCAAATGCCAAACCATTTTAATTCAATTTTGAGAAATCTAAAACTAAGTTGCATATATGTACATAGACCTACAAATATGGTATCGAGATTTGAATGTTTTGTACCCTGTAAATGAAAGGTGGTAATGGGATTCATTTGATTATTCTTTTCTTTTTTAGGCTTCAACAGAGCATTATTCTTGTGATGCAGACCAACACTAAAACCCAAATGTTTGGAATATTGAAGATTGCTATGGAAGGTTCACAGATGCAACTAGCATGCAGTACTTTTATTTAGAGTCTCTATTCATCTAGAGAGATATGGAAAGATTTTCACTTGAAAGATAAATCTGAATCACACAATGGAAACAATCATCAAGCTTCAAGTGCTTGTGTGAATCCTCAGATTGTCTCTGGATGTACACAAATTTGTAATAGGTTCAAGATCCATAAGAAATTTCAGCCCATGATTTTTGTAGGAGATTATTATCTCTTTTTAGTGTGTGTTACAAACCCAAAACCCTCAGTTTGTGGGTGTTAATTTCAGGCCATTTGGTCCATTAAAAGAGCCAGAAAGACTATAAGAGTATTCTTTCCATGATTCAGAAAAATTAATGTAAATCATTTAAGAAATATTGCTGAAAAATATAGAGATGCATACATAGGTGTCTGATCAAACCTGAGAAACTTGTGAATGCATTTGCAAATGCACACTAAATTTATGTCTGCAAATGTACCTCAGAAAATGGATCCATGGATGCCTTAAGCCATCACCAGAATTCTCTTGGCTTTCCCAGCCTGCACAACAAGGCATAGAAAAATGTTTGTGATCAGCCTTGCAAGATGAAAATATGTGAGCCCTGCTAGTCAGATTATGGCATTCTTGAAAACATTCCTTTAAGGTTGGGTTAACCTCCCATTGCACAATCTAATTCTAAACAGCAAAGAAAATACTAGGGTTTGCAAAACATATGGGTAGTGGAGTGGACCAAATTTAATTATAAGCAAATTGTTCAACAACATGAAATCAGGCAATTGCAAAATGCAAATATGATGCAATGCAAATTTTGAATGAACAACTCACCAGCTGTGACATGATCTGATTGGGCTCATAATAAATCTCAATCTCCGTGATTTTGAATCCATTCTCAGGCTCCACCTTTGCGATTGCCATGCCAAAGATTTCAATGGTATCATTTGTGGGTTCTGCTTCCAAGGTGCCATGGCCTAATGGGCATGTCAATTTGCCGGTCATCTTGCCCCAATGACGCCACTTAAAAGCCACCTCTGGTGGTCTGAAAAAAGAGGGTATTTCACCACCAAATAAAAATCACTACATGGTTTTTAATCCAAATCACCAGATTTTTATCATAAGTTCTAGACTTCCAGTAGCCTAGGTAGACAAGAATAAAGGAGGTTCATGTTTCTTTTCAACTTTCATATCTAGTATATAGCCAAGTTTGGCTACTTTACTTTTTGGATGATCACCACTTTGGCTACATCACAAAACCGTTTGAAAAACAATCTTGGCCTAGACACCTTTTGCACCCATAACATGCCATGTTATGTAATCCGTACTGCGAGACTTCCATGGGTTGAGGTGGCAGACATGAGGCGGTTAGCCTGAGGGTCTGTCACCTCAAGGCAAGGAAGATTCTAGGTAATGGGACTTCCCCTGCATAAAGAAAGGGGTATCTCATGGGGAAATTTCCTGAAAGGGAGATCCCTGCAAGACCCTGATTCTGCATGTTAGGGTGCCCTCCCTGGGTACTAAAATTAATCTACTAGTTCTTTATGGGTAATAAGGGTTATACTAGTGTTGGGCAGTTCTTTGAGGCAGTGTTGGATCTTTTCGGTTATCAGACGGTTATATAGAGCAGTTCCTGTTTTCTGAAACCCCTGCCCTTGGAACTGACCTGGAAAAAACCTTAAAAGCCAAAGAACCTGGAAAAACCAAGAAAGAGCCGGCTTTTTGAAATACCCGGAACCAGCCGGTTCTTTGATTCTGTGAGTTTTTCCCAGAGCCAGCCGGTTCTTTGATTCTCTGATTTTTTCCAAAAAAAAACCCCCGAGCCAGCCGGTTCTTTGAAAAATCAAAGAACTGCACAACACTGCTATATACATAACATGAGCTAGATAACTAACATGGCATGACATGCTAACGTTCAGGAATCAACAGGTGATGATCATGGTTTTGTTTGTTTGTTTGTTTGTTGCACTTACATCTCAAAGAGACGCTCGCAGGGACAACAACAAGTGGCAGTACTTTCTGTACAGATGGCATAAAGAGATAGTAGTAGGTAAGAACTTAGTAACTTCCCCCCGCGGAGTGAAGGACTGCGGACCTTTTCCCTGTTAATGCTCCAAGGACAGAAGGTAGCAGTGACTGAGTAACTTAACTTACCCGGAGTAGACGTCCAGCACCTCCCATGCAAATCCCTCAGGCATGGCCTTCCTGAACACCTCATGGGAAGTCTCGAAATCTGAAGTTCAGAATTGCACGGTTTATTTATACTACTTGTCATCATGATCAGATCATGATGATTAGTAATTTGGATTAAGATAATTAACTCGTGATGACTCTGCTAGTTCATAATCTTGATGCAGTAGATAATTAGCTAATTAATATTACAACTACGAAAATTGAAAAGTGCATGCCGCGGTGCAAGTTAATTATAACGATATTGGCAGCTGCAAATTTTAAGGCATCTGCTTATTAATTAATCACAATATGGATTAATTAAGATTGATATGTAATTAGGGCTAGCTAGAGTAGTCGCGTATGAAGCTGCCGTAAGAGGCAAGGAACTGGATTGGACCTGTGTTCGTGGCGGAGTAGAGCTCTGTGTCTCCGATCAGAGCATTATAGGTCCTGCAATACATCCACAAAATTAGAATATCCATAGTAACTTAATTAGAAAGTTTAAAAGGGATTCTCTTTGTCAAAGTACTGCAACTAGTATCGAGCGTTCTAGTTCAGCAAAATAAGCTCCTAGAATCGTTTTCTTACACTTATCGGGTAAGGCACTTGTGTCAGGGGATTATGCTGTGAGACCCAAGGGCAGACCCTGAGGTCCACAGCATAATCCCTGACAGAGATGAGGCCTTTACCTAGCCTAATAATCCAGAACTCCCTGTTTCAAAAGTCCAGATACCTCAGGAGCCCAAGGTCCACAGCATAATCCCCTAACACAAGTGCCTTACTCGGCTTAACAACTGTGAATGCCCTGTTTGAGAAGTGCAAATTACAAAAACGAAATCTCGGCTTCCTGCAGGGATTTTTCTCCGAGGTTGTTACATCGCCGTATATAGACTGCTACTAGAGTATCTCGAGTTTAGTAATAATTAGACTGTTCTAGTTCAGCAGTAAGCTCTACTCATATTCATGATGCATATTGTAGTTGGATTGAATCTCAGCTGACGTTTACCCCAAGCGAAGCATGTCTTCGACAGTGTATTTCTGTCCTCCATTGCAGCTGAAACGGTAGTTCTCCTTGTCGATTGTGCGCCACTCACTGGGGTCCAGCTGCAGTCATGAGCAGTTGGAGGATTGAAATGAAAAATGGAATGAACTTTGGTAACTAGCTCCATGCTATTTTAAGCCATCAGCTTAGCTTGTGGGCTATACATCTCCAATATTTGAAGGTCCTAGTGCTTCATGATCAGGGAAATTCATACGAGGCGCCTGCATGATCAAGTACAATAGACTATTGTTTTGCAATTTATTCATTTATTCATTCTTTTTTCCTGAGTAGCTTCTTTGAGAAACATGTCTTACCTTATAGCTTGCTTCCTTTTCCCAGTTCTTGACCAAGTTGGAAACCATGTCCTGGAGCGATCCTTTCTCCCAGTCCTTGGTTTTCTCAGCTGCAAAACTGGCGTTTGCCTTTGTGTAGTCAGGGGCCACACCATGCCGCCATTGTGCGCGGTCCAGTAGTACTGCGTTAGGATCAGTAAGCAGATCTGGGACTGACATGTTCTCTTCCTAGTAGATTGAGCAACCTTCGGTCGCAAAGAAATATGAGAAATTTGCTTCCTTTGCAGCTCTTGCTGACTGATGGACCCTAGTACTAGCGCGCAGCTTCTCTAGAGTGAAGTTGCCGGGCGACTTGTGTCCAGAAGCTCACTACTAGATTTTCAAATTCCAAGTCGAGAGCAAGTTTCTCTAGATTCATCTGCAGTAGCAAACAGTTTCGCAAGGTTCAGATGTCTGATCATATGTCAGATTGACACTCTCTTCAAAAAGACTCTGCAATTCTGGTGTACCTCTCGCCTGTGAATAATATTGTAACCTAAAGGACAGCACATGTACATATAACACAGGGTCCGTTTCGTGAGCTTCAAAAACAGTGGACAATGTGCGGAGAAACAAAGATTTTCTCCGAGGTTCACGAAGCACATATGTGCAGCTAGCATTCGACTCATGCGGACTATAAGAAGTTGAAAAACTTTGCAAGTGTGTGTAAACATGACTACTACGAGCGGCCTTCCTGCACATTGGTAAACAAGCAAGATACTGATCTCCCGACCACCTCTTCCACACCCACACACATGTGCACGAAAAGGAAAAGAAAAAAGAACTGCAATTATGTCTTGCCTGCACATCAAGGCATCAAACGATTGCACCAGTACTAGTCCAGACGCCTGAGGCTATTTTATAGGCCTGGATTTACTTACTTACCAACAATCAACAAGGCCAGCCGCTGCACCCAGTACTCGTCGGTTCTGCAGGAATAAAACACAACAAAATGATGAGATCAACAAGCAGCCGGGCTTCTTCAAAACTTAGACTCTGCAAATACTCTGGTGTACCTCGCGCCCTGCGACTGCAAAATACTAGAGGGATTTTAATCGATCAAAGCTTTGGGTGCGAGTCGGAGAAGTTGCACAGAGAGTTTGAGATCTTGTTGCTAATAATTCTCCTTTGAATCACAAGATATCATTAGAGCTTACCGATCTGATCTGTGCGATCACAAACTACGCACGAGCTATGTCCTGATCATGTGCTATCTAGTAGTGAGTGCGCCCACACACAGTAGTCTAGCTAGCAGCTTGATCATAGATCCCTGATACACAGCATTTAGCTGTGACCCAGCTACCATTCAAAGTCTAACGAACCCGAGGAAGGCACTAAAAGCAGTACTCTCCCATTAGAAACAAACGGGGTGATACCTTAGGCCCCCACCCTAGGGACTTTATGCTTAAGATCCCGGGTCCTGGAGGCCCCACCCTGGGGAGTTTATGCTTAAGATCCGGGCTCCTTGAGGCCCCCACCCTAGGGAGCTGAAACTTAAGATCTCGGCTCCAGGAGTGAGCGAGAAATTGCACTGTGTAAGGCACCCTCAAATTACACTACGAATCGTCTCCTTGGTTGTTACTATGTGTGCTACTGCAGATTGCATCACCATTAGGTACTAAAAACTAGTGCTATTGCAGATGGCATTACTACTTAGAAGTAGTTACATTTATGAGCAACATGGTTGGTTCACACACGCTGAAATGGCCGGCTGCTGCCACTGCAACAGCGTGGATCAGCTGCTTCTTGGTTCACACTGCTCTTCGCTCGCTGGTGACCTGCCAGCTTTTTGGTTCACACACTGGCGTTCGCTCGTTGTTGAGCAGTCAATTTTTAGTTCACACTGGCCTTAGCTACACATGCACATTTTGTAATTGTTAAGGGCCTGCTTGTAACTCTGTATTTAAAGTTATCTCGGAACTTTTTTTTAAGGAATTTATAGAGTCCTAAGTCACTTTGGGCTTTTTTTTAAGGGGGTGGGTTCATATTATCAGAGATTGAGAGAACCTTAATAATATGGTCCCCATTGCTTTCAACTTTTAAAGGTTTCTTAAGAGTGCATGGTGTGCTCATGAAGTAATGGACCCCATTCAATTTTTGATGTTCAATTCTAAGCAAACACCATCATTTCTACTGAAAATGTTTTTGTCCTTTTCTCCATAGCTTTTGTTTGTGAACCCATAACTAGATAAGCCGCGTAACAACACCTGGACATGCCTAAAGTTGGGATCCGACAACAACGTGGTTTTGGCCTGTGTGAACCAGCCTTCACTTTGACAGTGATAACCCTTAGCGAGCAGAAGCTAAACTAAAGCTGCTGACCTGAGGTAAATAATAATTGGCCAGCATAAGCTACTACACTTAAGGTTCAAAGAGCCCATGAAAACCCTCTGTCACTAAGCCTGACTTGGGGGCTGCCAACGGCTCGGTGGTCAGGTCTGCGGCTGTGTTTCAAAAAGGTTTAAAAAAAAAAAAAAAAAAACCCAATGTCTGAGAACAGGTCCACAGGCAGCAGTAATCATAGCTATCTTGAAAATAGGTTTTGAATTTGGATGCAGATTTAGATGTCAACTAAACTGGTGACTTCCAAGGAGAAAGAACTCTTAAAATGTGTGTTAGCCAGTAGACATGAATGTTGCAACACCGTCCTAAAAAAAAAAGGAGTTCTCTGTCTCAATTAGGCGATCTTTTTTAATGTGCTGAGAGCAGCAGGTCCGCAGGCAGCAGTGATAATAGCTAGCTTGAAAATAGGTTTTGAGTTTGAATGCAGATTTAGTCTTCAACTGGTGACTCTTTTCCATGGAGAACTCTTAAAATGTGTGTTAATCGGTAGACATGAACATTGTGGTGACACCTTCCTGCAAAAAAAAAGAAGTTCTCTGTTCCAATTAGGCGATCTTTTTCATTTAAAAAAAGGGAATTTGTGAAGAATATTTCTTTTACAGAAAAATTTGTGGCATTTTGGTGATTTTTAGCCCCAAAAAAATATTCCTGGCCAGGGCAAGCAAAACTAAAAGCTGCTGAGATCTAGAGTCTTGATGGGCCCAGACTGCAGTGACGTGACTGCAGCTCACTACGAAATTACTGTCAGCTAACTGATGGACTGATTAACTGAGAATAGTTCACATCGCACCCCTACTAGCTTCTTCTTCTTCTTTTGTGGGCGAAATTTAGCCACTTGGTGACAAAAACAAATTGAATTTAAAAAATGGCACAAAGTCGTCATATTTTGAGAGGAAAAAGGGTTGAAATCGCCATATTTAGACCATAGCTTTTAGGATGCTGCCATAATATTGCAGTCTTCCAATTTAAGTGTTCACTTTTGATCTTTGAACTGTAGCTAAATTTGGCTAATGCCTCTTCTGGATGATTCCAGTCCACCCATCTCACAAATTTGGGGGAAAAAAAAATGGGCCCCCTTGCTGCACGTCATGTTAAATCTGCACGACCAGAGGGAAGCAGCACCCACCAATGCATCAGTTAGCCATTCGTCCATAGGATGGATTGCATTTTTTCATCCGACTCCTGACCTTGTGTTAATCAACATTGTTAAACAGTCAACCTTTTTGGACTGCTGACCTTTGACCCATTTTTCTTTGGAGGGCCGTTTATTTCCCAACCCTGACCTACTTACTACACTAGCTACGTTCCTGCCTAGCTACCCTACTAACCTAGTTACCATGTTAGCCTACATCTTGGCCCTACCTACCAACTAAAAATCAAACCCCTTTACCTATCCACCTTTTATTTTTTATTTGCTAAACCTTTATCTCTTAAAAAAAATTCTTTATTTTTATTAAATTTTAACTTTTTGACAAATCCTTTTCAATTTTTGACTAAACTTTTATTTCTCGGCAAAACTTTTTTATTTTCCTAGTTAACTTTTACCTTTTGGAAAAACTTGTCTACCCAGTCATCATTGTAACTACTTAGCATTGGCACATTGTCAATTTCAATTAATGAAGTTATAACATAAAATGCAAGTATTGCAAAGAAGTCATGATAACTATTTAAGTCTTATTTGAAGCCTTGATGATAATAAATTATTAACCTCAAATGTGGGTATTGTAGTCACAAGTTTTTTTGGTGTTGGTTCTAAACTTCTGCCTTCACCTTGGACTTTTAAATGCATGATCTATTTAATTCAATTAAACAATAGGCTTGATAAATTTGGAGGTTGGGAGAAAATAAACACTTAAAAAAATTGCACATTTTTTTATACTAATTAAAATCAATTGAGAGAAATTTTTCATATACACATATATGGAACAAGACCCATTTTATACTTTTTGAAGGTGATTGAAAAAGGGTCTCAAATTGGAGAGACTACTGTAATGGTAAGCGAATAACTTCTTGTTTCACTCATTGTTTACTTTTCATTAGCTTTGAATTTTAATTCATAATTCACTCTTAAAAGATTATTTTGTTTGACATTTGTACATATGTCTATATAATTATTAATCTTTACAACATCTACCACTAAAACTGTTTAGGGTTTAAGTTTCTTCACATCAAGCTTTAAATCCTATTTTAGGGTTTTTTGTTTAATCGTGAATTAATATGAATAATCTTTTGGTGCATGCACACATCATGTTGATCTTGAAACGTGGGAAGGATTCGAAAGTCCCAATCAATTGAGGTTCAAAATCCCATTAAATCCCAATTTTCAAACACCAACTTAATGTGAAACATTAGAATATGTTAGAACAAAGTGACAATTGAAATTGCTTATATTCCATCTATTTGTGTCTTGAAGCTTTTGGGTTATTCACAATTAGGGTACTAAAAAACAATGACTTGTATTTAAAGACTACAAATGATAACTTTGGATTTTTGTTTATTTTACATTATTATAGTTGTATTTAATTGTTGTATGTGAATAGATAAAATGATGTTTCGTTAAATTAATAAAAATGTTAAAAAATAATTTGTATACTATGTAAATGTCATTTTGAGTCGTGTAAACTAACTATATTAAATGCCTAAACTGCAATTTTTTTTAAAGGAATCAAAAGGAATGCATAAAGTCATACAATTTATTTCAAACTTTTTGTACAACAAAAACATGCCCCTTCTTATGAAAGTATATGTTCATTATATGAACTTGATGAAAAAACCAAATTATACAAAAATTTCAAAATCTTTAAATTTTGAAAGAAAGGGCTATAAGCAAAGGATTTGTTTTTAACCATTTGACAAAAAAATAATGTTCAATGGGTTCAAAATGTCTAGCTTGAAATGTAGGTCACATGTGCAGAAAAAATCTTCCCAAAAAATATGTTTGGTTGTCCATTGAAACTCATTTTTGGAATTTCTGGAAATTTTTACATTTCTGGCTATAAACTAAAATATCCATACACAATTATGTAAGAATGTTAAAACTCACCACCGCCACATGAATTATCTTAAATTGGACTATTTAATTTTTCTCATTTAAATTTGTTTCAAGTAAATGTTATTTGCAAAAAATAGCCCCACAAAAGTCCTTGAGTCCTTTTTCTAGAACCCCTATTGTGAATAAGCCCTTTTAGAATGTGCATGTGGGGATATGGGCACCTCAATGGAGTACAACATACATAAAACTTCCCACCAAAAAAGAATGTCAAATGTCCAATTATCAAAAACCACTCTAACCACCCATGATAAACATCAATGCTTTTGTTTTTTTATTTTCTTTAGTTCATACATTAAAAAATCATACATTTTGTTTTTGTTTGCCTAGGTACCAATGTGGTATGGATCGAATGACCACCATGATGATTTCACCACATTTAGTTTATCAAGTGAAATTGTTTGGTTTCATTTTTAAACATGAGACTTTACACATGTGTTTGCACATTATGATGACCTTATATGGACATCACAATGGCAATTTTTCCTATATTTCTTAGATACAAGAAAATAAATAAAATAATAATGCATTAAAATAATAATAATAAGATTCATTTATCTAAAGCTATCATAATCAAACTTCCAAGAATGAAAAAATCAACTTAAAATTGTAGATAGCTAATAAATAATGGACTTTTGAATTTTGAAAACACATTTTGCCACACCTATAAAACCCATGAATATGGACTTTTATTTTACAATTTATTATTCTTATGTATTTGAAATTTTGGGATATAACATGATTAATGTTCTAAAAGCTAAAAATATAATGAATAAGTGCAATATGATTTCAATTTATTGTGTTACGGACTTTTCATAGATTCAAAAACTATAGTTATTTTAAAAGTTTTTTTAGATTATTTTCTTGAACTATCTTTCGAGATTTTTTTTTAATTCCTTATAGAATCATGACATGGAATTGGAAATTGGAAAACATATTAACTTTAGTATCATTTAAATATCCATATGGCTTTGATGTACACCATTTGCCACCAATTTTGTGACACCTTAATGTGCTTTCACCCACACATAGCCCAATGTAATAGAAATAGTTTTCTACCATAGATTTCATATGCAAGCAAGTGAGTCACCTACACATGGCGAACATGACCTTGGATCTATTGCTTGCATGTCTCTTTACACCCCACGAATGTCACAAGTCCTAAAGGATCACATCTAGACTTAGTTAAATTTGGGCTACATAAGCAAACAAATATATGACAAGCATAAAATGATTTGGTGGCAAATAAAAATGTTGAAGAGGCCATGATGGGGGTTGATTTCATTAGACATGAAACATTGCCTATTTGGACTAAATGCATACGAAAAAGAGTTGGCATTTGCATAAGAACCCCAACATTTTTATTCAATCTTGGGCTCTCCAACACTCAAAGGATATTTTCTACTTCCATGAAATTAGTGAAATCAATGGGATACAAATGCCATTCACAATTAACATCATAAAAATCAATTCACTGTCAATTGATGTTTTCATGTGGCCACAACAATATTATTTCAATGGATGCCACATTTGGCACCAATGACATGAAGTTTCTTTTGCTCATTTTGATGGGTATTGATGTTGATTGCACAAATGTTCTTCTAGCATGAATGATTATGAGTCAATAAATAGTTGAAGATTTTCTTGAGTGGTTAAAACCTCTAAAAGCAAAGATGTTGTCATTCATGTAAATTGGAAATCCTCTTGTTTGATTATTGATAATGCCCCATAAGAACTAAAGGCATTACAATGAATAACCAACCTTTTATACATTTTAACTTAACATTGTGCTTGATGATTTTTCATTAATTATTGAAATCTATTCATGTTTATGATGTTTATATACCCAACCAATTTTTTTTTTTCTCATTGTGCATGCATAGGACCATTTGGACAATGGACCTTATCCCTATTTTCCTTTGTTGTTGGCATGTCCTAGAAGCTTGGAAATTATGTGTAATAAAAAAAATCAAAGATGTTGAAGTGTGAGGTGCAATCCTCCATGACCTCCATGTTGTGATTTACACAACCATGAACTGTGATGAAGGCAATAATGCATTCAAAGAACATGGGAGACAAAACATGAACTAAAGCTTCAATCAACACTCGTTTAGTGATGCATGGACCTTTTTTGGACCTATTATTGGCAATTTGGTATGTGATCATTTCAATTTGTCATGTTTTAGATCATCTAACCTTTTTTGTAATCTTGTTCTTGAATTGCCTTTTCCGGTGGCCATATTTAATTCTTGCAATGTGTACATTGTTTTGGAATTGTGGATGACAAGTGATTCATTCCAATAAAAACAAATAGATGAACACTGAGTTGTACCATTGTGCCCAAAAATGTTGATCTTTTCTTGACACAAAAGGTTTCAAGGATGTTAAATTGATTGGTTGATTTGGAGGTTAATTGTTAACCATGACCATCACATGCCACTACATGCACACAATGGAGATGAAAAAGAAGGTTAAAAAATAACAAGGTCATGGAGACCATTGTTAGAAAATGTGGAGAAAGTAACCTTGATCTTGCTTGCCCATTTGCACAACCAACCCTTGAAAGCAATGGTGTTAGGGTGGTGTGGAACCAATGCCTTGTCAATGTCATGTTCCAAGTGAAGCATCCATTTTTCAACATGCATGTTGCAATGTGAGTGGGCATTGTGAGGGAATTTATGCAAGCATTAGATTGTGATTATTTTCATCAATATTACACAATGATGATATCATTGAGTATTGCACAAAACATGGTATGGATTTGATTGTGGACAATTGGCACCCATGTGTGTGGATTCACAACATGTTTTAGATGATAAGAACTCTTCCAATGATGGTGATGATGAGTTTATTAAAAATGAGGAAAAAACAATTGATATTACCAATACAAATTAAATTGAGTTTCTTATCTAGTATGGATAGTGTAGGAAGATCTTATGAGAATCCAAATTCAAATGCACCAATGGAGAAAACCTTAACTCGTTTGGGTCTTATAATGCACGAAATCATTGAAAAATGCAAGCAAGTAAGGGTAGTGTTTTATGACCATGTCACCTCACACATGAAAGTTTTGGCATCAAATATTTGAAACATTTGCCTAACAAAGGCAAATGAATCATTGCATTAAAAATTGGTGCCCCACATTATGGAAAATGGTTTGGGGAATTCAATTACATGGTTGACGGATTGGCATTCAAAACAATGTTTGAACACACAAAAGCATGTAATAAAATTATCACAAATAGACGTCCTATTCATTTGGTAATAAAGATCATATTGGTTAGAATATGAATTAACATTCAATGTGGCATAAGGGATATTTATATTATGGCCATGTCATACCCCACATCTAATCTACACCATTTCTTTAGTATTTCTATCAACCTCAATATGCCATATAAGATAAAGTTGATTATGAGTATTGCAACTAGGTGTTGCAATGCACAACTAGCAAGGTGATGATATAACACACACTTTATGTGGGTATTGCACATTGCTTCAAAATCCATGGTTGACATTTTAAAAGGTTTTTGTTGGTATTGTGAAGTCTACCATGCACATTGAAGGAATATTTAAAACAATATAGGTACTATTCATGGGGCATTTATGGTCTACCCTAGGATGTAGGTATTACATTCTTAGAATGGCAAGCTATATGATGCAATATTCACACATAAAGACCTATGAAAATTATTCCATTTTAGTTGAAAGACCCAATATAAAAATGCAATAGCCACATCAACCATAAACCACCATGTTTAAAATGGTTTGGTTCCAAACCCAACATTTATTTTCATGACTCACATGCAAATATTTGCTAAAATAGTGGCTTTGTCCTATGCACATGGGTGCCAATGAAAATGAGTTGACTTTAGTTCATATTTTATTAGTTGAAGACATAATCCTAAAGTGTAATAACTGCATCCTTTCAAATTGGGGTGTAAAAGGATAATAAAACCCCAATATACCAACACTTATTTTGTGACCTATAGTGAATATTATAAACTTTTCTTAAAATGTTAAGGCATATTTTGTGACCCATATGGAAGTATTACACATGATTCCAAGAACCCAATTTGTATTGAGTGCCCAAAACAAACATTGCAAATTTTTTGTTACATCATGGGGATTTTACAAGACATTATATAGGTATTGCTTAAAAATCTTAAACTTTAACGATGTAGATGTGAAATTATAATGTAACAATAATAGATGGTTTTGAGCCCAAGACAAAAAGATTTATTAAAAACCAAAAATGCTTACATATATTTAGATGTCACTAGGGATCATGTTCTCAAATGCAAACCTTGATCTTTATGTGCATGATAGGTGGATGGAAATTGTTGAATTTATAAAAGTGTGCTAAAAATGTCCATTACATATAATCCTACCCACACCTTAATCCCTTATTAGGGGAGAATTATATCTTGAACTACCATCCACATCACTCATCCATGCACTTGGTGATAGGCTATTGCCACTTTTGCCACATTTTTTGCATGCTTGTGGGTATAGGTGTGGTGATGCTCCAATTGTAGACAAATCATAATCACCATGAATTCATTTTTATTGGTTTCACAAAATTTGTATTAAGCAACAACCCACATTTAGCATTGAAATTCCAAAAAACCTTAAACCATTTTTTGTTTTTATAGAAGGAAATGGGTGGGTATGAGGGCACACCATCCACGATTCATCTCAAATTCATGGAAATTGATGATTGCACTAATTTTTCATTTTTTGATTGTTTTATTCGACTATAGTTCATAATATATGTTATCCCATGCCATATTCACCATTTTCACATACACACATTCGGTGATGTGAATGATGGTTTACAAATTTTCATCCTTTTCAATGTGTCCCAATGCCCCAAATCTGAATGCCCAAACATTTCAACAATATTGGAAATTAACCACACCAAAAGGGGTTTCCTCACTTCATATTTCCATTTTGTAAGTAATTAGAGGTGATCCCATTTTGCACAAGCCTTTGCATGAGCTCAAATAGACACCTTTTGGTCATTACGACATTAAATCACATGGACATCACTTAAGATGCGTGCATTCATCTAAACATGGTTATGGCAATGAGGCTTTCCCTCACAAATCAAAAGACAACCATAATTGGTTGTTTTTGCCATGAGATCATGCACTTTTTTGAGGTGTTGGGTGAGCAACCACTTCATAGCATGTATAATGGAGCACATGCCAACTTTGCACACCCTCTTTGACCCCACCTTAACCCAATAATATAAATCCTTTCGAGTTATTTTGGGTGCTTAAAGATCTTCATTTGCTCCTTTGGTTGCCCCTTTGGAACCAACAATTGAAATTGAAATGAAAAGAAAAATGATTGGTTTACATTTGACTACTACCATCAAATTATGTAAATGTTGCATAAACCTTAGACACTACAATTTATTTGCCCATGGCATTATTATTAAGTACTATAGAATATAAATAACTAAAACCCCAAAACCTCCATTTCATTGTGATCAAAATTGAGGTTGAGGTTTTTTTTTTATAAATTTGATCATAATTTACAAAAGGGAACAACACAAGTATGAAGTTAAGAAATTCAACCCAAATGTTCACATTCTATTTCAAAGATATTTTCATAAAATTGAAAAAATATTGTAAAACCAATGATGTTTCATAAAAATGTCTACTAAATGTATAAGCTAAAATGATAATTATATTACCATTTATTCTTTGTACACCCCAATCATCATTTGCATCAATTGAGTTAGATTCATTACTTTGGTGTGAAGGCACATTCAATTTACAATAAAATTATATTATAATTACTAATTAAATTATATAATTGGAGTTAACACACATTCATGGGTCAATTCAAACTGCATCTATTGAGGCAACATGTTGTTCATCAATCATCAATGTTGTTGCAAATCCTATATCACACTCATAGGGGGAAAAAAAAAAAAAAAAACTTAAATTGTAAAAGACCCTAATAACTTTTTCTAAAAAAACTTAAAACCTTCTTCCTCCTAAAATTAAAAGTTAAAAATAATAAATATTAAATTGTATATGTAAGGTAGTTTTTAAAAACAAACTCTTCATTTTTTAGAATTAAAGGAAAATAGGGAAAATGGAAACAAAAATTAATTTTTTTCTTCTAGAATTTTGAAGAAAAAGAAGAAAGAAAGACCAAAAACAATCTTTTTCAAATAAAGGGGGGGAGGGGGAGGAAACAAAAAAATTGACATCTTTTTCTAGAATTTGAAAACATAGAAAAATTGGAATAAATTTTTAAAAAATATAGGCTCCTTCTTCTTTTGAAAATTTTTCTCCCTTTTTCTCCCCTTCTTCTTCTATTCGTATCCTTGTCCTTGTCCTTTTCTTGTTTTTTCTCCTACTTTTGTTTTGGTTTCACAAGCCAAAATAAAACAAAAAACAAGGAGAGGGCAAGACATATTTGATGTGGCTTGTAATTGTACGCTACAATTAAGCAATAGTTACATACACAACAATGTAACCACAATTGGGTGATGATGTGGTAGGTGATGGTGAATAAGCACAACAATGGCAAATGATCAAATGGTGTAAGGCATGACAATGGTAGATAATATAAAAGGTGCAAGCCATAGGTGTGGATGCAAACAATGGTGGTTGTAAATAGGGCACAAGCGTAGGAGTCGATGGGCACTATTTGTTAAAAGTAGATTCACTATATTAGCATCATTTGATAGAGTGGATAGATGTGTAATGTCTATATTGGACATAGTGCATTATAGGTAGGTAGTGTCATTATAGGACAAAGTAAGCAGCATGAGGTTGAATTAATTAGAAATGAATGGAGGAAAGTTTGAATTAATGTTCATGTCAATAAACTAGGAAGGATTATTAAAAGACATCTGAATTTGATGATGATTAAGGGTTGAATAGTTTTGATGATGAAGGAAAGCTCATGGGAATAATTAGAAAAAGATTTTGACGAAGAAAAACAATTGTAATATTTTTGTATTTTTATTTATTTATTTCGTTTTCAATTCCCTTTGGTTTGAACTCTATTTTCAAATTATTGTATATGTAATATTGGTGCATATATGGATTCTAAAATACATTTTTTTTGGTTTTCCTCTTTTGATTCCTTTAGTTTGTTATTATTATAGACCTTGATTGTTTGGAAAATAATGTGTAATAAATTATAAAATTAAAGCATAAAACAATGTCAAAAGGTTAACATTTACCATTATTGGCAATTGTTAGCATAAAAAACATCAATACAACATAAAAACACTAATAACAAAGACACAACAAAGATGAAGGAGAAGGGGAAAAAATAAGGCATGAAAATAACACACTATTATAATTCATGGTTTATTAACATTTCCAAGTTGATTACTTTGGCAACTTGACTAATGAAAATGACCATTTTGATTAAAGGTTTGTGGTGTGAATGGCATGTGTATTTTTTGATTAGTGACCTTGATTAGAATTACTTATTTGATTATTTGTCAAATTGAACATTCAATCAAGTTAATAAAAAAATGATCACTTTGGTCAAAATGGCCAATGGGTCTTAATCAAATGGTACATTTAGCCAAGTTAAATAAAGCAAAATGACATGCTTGGTCAAAATGACCAATGGTTTTCTAATCAAATTAGGCATCTTATGGTAGTGATTAAACCAAATTCACTAATTATTACTTAGGCTAGGTAAGTAGGTTAGGTGTACTTACCTACATACTACCCAAGCTAGGTAATTAAATATACCTAAATATGTAGGCAACCTAGGCATATTTTCCTATTTAACTACTACTTACCTCATATATTAGGTAGTTTATAGGTTTAAAATAATTAAGTTTATCTAAATCTATTTACCTATCATCTTGCAACCTACCTACCTTCAACCTATTTACTAATTATTTAATTTTTTACTGATTGGGTGAAATCATGGTCAAAAAAGCCATGGGTGCCAAGGTAAAAATCCTTTTCCAAAAATTACATATGACATGTGTCATTCTTGCATTGGTTTATAACTTAAAAATTTGTATTTCAGATACCCCATTTAACATTGCATTTTAGATATAAATACATTTTGACTACAAATTGATTTTATATCATGTATATTGTGCATTCATGCCTTCTATCACATATATGAACAACTTTTGTTAAACCCACAATTTCAAAATCCATAATTTTCAAGGTCAAAAGCACTTTTGAACTAAATGTATTCAAATGGGTTATAAAAAAAATTCATTAGTTCAAATCCTTTTGCCTTTCTAAACATCAATGTTAAAATCCTCTCCAATTTTCAAAAAAGAATGGTGCACATCTAATAGGAAAAAAAAATGTTTGAAAAAAACAAAGACTTCCACTCTTGAGGTTTGAGTGCTTTGAACAATCAAAACTTTTTTTGATTTGTGTCAGACTTTGAGCATGTAATCAATGGAAAATATTCTATAAAAAATTATGACAATCCAAACTATTATACTTCCCTTGTGATTTTTCAAACATACAAAAATGTAGTTTTAAGAAGTGTCCACTAACTTGGGTGGCTCCTTTGACTACAATTTTACCCTACTCACATAAATTACGATGTGGAATAAATATGGTAAATTAGAAACTTGACAAAATTTGTCACCTTTTGAAAGTTTAGTCCATTTAAGGGGCTTGGTTTATCATTGTGCAAATGAGGGGTTCAATTTTTTGTATTTGCAACTTAAGTGCATGCACAGGGGACTATTGTAAGTATGTTAGGTAGGTTAGGTTAAGTTAGGCTTACCACCTACCTACTTGTTGTTTTGTGATTTAAACCTATTTACCATAATCACTTATATATAATAGTAATGCCAAAAAAAATTATCTAAAAATATGACCATTCAAATGGTTCACTGTTTGCCAAGGAAAATGACTAATCAAATCATTTCCTATTATGCCAATCCAAAAGATCATCTTAGTCATAATGATGGGTCTAAATCAACTTATTTAGATTGATAAGATGATCTTTTATGATTGTCATTTAAAATATTTTTTTATTAAAAAATCCAATCATATAAGTTTTATTTTGTATACAAACAACACTAAAGATGAAAAAAAAGAAGAAAAAAAAAGGAAAAGGAGAATGAAAGAAGAAATACGGTGACAATGAAATTTGGTAGTGATGGCAACATAACAAAAAAATAGGGTGATAACTTTTGGGAGTGTATGTAAATAGGAAAGGGGATGGGTGGTAGGTAGGAGGGGTTAGATAGTAGGGAGATAGAAAGAAGGGAAAAATAAATGGAAAGGATAAAAAAAATTTAACTGATTTAGAACCCAACCAAGGCAATAGTTCCAAAGTTCTAAATAAATAAATAAATAAAGGAACAACACCCGACAAAGGAACAACAAAAGAAAAAAAAACCAAAAGTCCAAATAAAAAACCACACCCAAAAACATATAATGCACAATGGGGAGCACTAAAAAGAGAAAACACGAAACCTACGACCTAAACCTGTACCCAATAGCATGAAGCAAGTTGTGCAAAGAGATGGGAGAAAAACCTTGAAGGACACCAAGCCTAAAAGAGGCCTCTTTTGTTGTCACAATTGCTTGACGAAAAATAGTGGTGATTTGAATTTTTTAAAGAGCTACTGACACCCTTTGCTGATAAAATGAACATATAATTGAAAGAGGAGGACCTTTAGAGCCCTTCGTTGATAATATCATGTTGGCACATTGATGAGAAAATTACACTATGAGAAAATTGTGTTTGTTGCAACTTGCTTATTGTAATTAAAAAATGTTCGATAAAATTAAATTACAATTAGATAACCTAGCTACAATGGACATGATTTTTTCATAGTGTTGTTTACCTATTGGTGTAAACATCCCAATATTTCTATTGTTAGAAGGATGAAATCATCCTTAGGGTGTTGGTCACAATATGACACAACTTTTGCTTGAGCTATAATTGTTGCAACCATTCCTTGGGGAAAAGCGACTCATGAAACAAAATCCACACAATTCAGATCAGTAATGATTACATTTACCAATGTGCGAGTACCATTTGCTATAAGCACGATATCCATTTGTTGTTGTGATGATTAGATAAATGGCACCAGGAAAACATGTGTTTATTTGTGCAAAACATGAAACCCGACATCCTTAACAATGGAGGCGAAAGAATCTTGAACTGCATCATGTGTGGTCATGCGCTCCCCCCAATGAACATAATGAAGTAGGTGCATCCTTGTCGAATTTATGGGCTAGCTGCATATGCATCAAGAAAGACCATGAGCCATGGGATGGGGGAGGCCTAATTTGGCACATAGTGCTGAAGAGAAAATGTCAGAAGCCATTTTAAATGATGGGATGACCGGACATGCAAAAAACCAACCACCCAAGCCTGGGCCTACATAAGATTTTAGTTGAATGTAATGACAATCTTAAAACAACTTTGAGATGATGTTGGAAAATGAATGCTTGTGCATGTTCTTTAAGATGTTTTCTTGAAGATAATACATTCCTCTTTGTGATAGCTATTTAGATGGTGAGATCAAAGTTTGAGCAATTAAAGATAGAAGGTTAAGAACCCACGTAAGGTGAGTTTGGAATGGAAGTGGACATGAATTGTTGGCCCTTTTAATCCCCAATAAAAATGAATAATTATCTTGTGAAAGTCATATTGCAAAAATCTAGATGCAATGATTGGGGTGACAAGCCCTTAACTCCCCAAGTATGTTGTTAAGGCAATAACCTTTACAAAGACAATATCTATCCCACCTTTGAAAATGGGAAGAAAGTCTTATTGATGAACTGGGAACCTTCAAACATTTCAAAGATTCTAGCCATAAGAGGTTTCCAAATATGCAAATGAAGGTCAAATCAAAGGAGGCTAACTAACAATAAAAATCTGATAGTGAGGAGAAAAAATTAAAAAAATAATAAGGCTTATGGGCGAAACAAGGAATGAGAATCCTGAATGCCACATACACATCCCCAACTTAGAAAGGGCATTTATGTGTTGAACATCATTGTCCAAACATTCTAGAAAAAAGAAAATATGAAAGAAATGAACCCCAAAGCAACACCCAAAACTCTAATGCCCTTAGCAAGAGCATAGAAACTTGATGGAGACAAAAATCTTGAAAACAACCCTAGAGGAAACCAAGTAGCACACTTGCAAAGTTGAACCGCAAGGCCTACCAAATAATAGATGGTCACCTGTGAGTTTTCAGTTCTGATGGGCTCTTCTATTTTTGTTAGGCCCACCTCAAAGAATTAGGTATGACAAAATCTCCTAAAGTATTGGCCAACATTTATCCACTATGTGCATGTATGATCCCACGTGGTTTTTTCATCAAAAGCCATATTTGCTTGGGTTATGGTCTCAAACCACACTACTGTAAAAACCCAAAGCAGGATCCGATGACATTATGGGCCAATGGCCATTTTTAGATTTCAATGGGCCAAGACCCAACTACTCAAGTGTAAACTTGCCCCTAAGATTTGCAATTGGTATTCATGTTTGGAGTTCCCCACCAATTGAATCCCAACTGGCCCACCTCAGAGCAAACAACTCGTGGGCGGATTTGGTGGCACCGTCAAGTGTTCACATACCTATCGCATCGTCAGCAGTCACCACCAAGTCAAAAAGGTCAAGTACCCATTTATGTTTTCATTTCACAATTCTAGGTAGGCTTTAGGGATTTTCTTTAGGGTTTAGGGCTTTAGAAGCCATTTCAGACAATACTTTTAGGTGGTCAAGTAATGTAACCATCCCAGGACTTTCCAGGGCGGTGGCCAGTGTTAGGTACTGGTTCACCCCCCAAGCCTTGGGGTTGGTGATCCTGATCCTATATGGGGCCAATAAAAACCTAAACCCTAAACCCAATAGGTAGCTGTGGTCTTAGGAAGGGGTATCAGCCCAGGCTAAAAAATAATACTAAACACAGCTTACAAAATGTCACGCACCCCATTCTACAGTTTAGTAGCACCTATGAGAGTTGAGTTTTTTTTTTTTTTTTTTTTTTTTTGGGGTTTTGGGGGGGGGGGGGGGGGCAAATTTTTTTTTTGTTTTTTTTTTTTTCATTTTGGGGTTTGAGAGGGTGGGGAGGGGTCAAATTTTTTTTTTGGATTTTATTGTTCCCACCATGTTCCTTGTGTGTTCCTGCCAGGTTCCCAATTGCTCCCAATATGTTTCTCAAGTTCTCATGTGCTCGCCAAGTTGTTCCCAATAGCTCTACACTTTATCCCATATACTTTGCCCAAAATTCTACCCTTTTGAACCTAGATAGCTAGACCATAGACAAAGGTTACATATTCTTCTATTTGGGACTCTTTTGTGGCCCTAGTGTTTTTGATTGGTGACGGAAGTGGCCCATTGTCACCCTTTCTTTTTTGTTTAAAAATTCACTTTGCATGCACTCCCACGAATAATTAATTCAACTAACAATATGCCAATAGGCTTGTGGAGGCAATTTTGGATTTTGGAACCTTGCGTTTACAACCAGTAACTAAACTATTATTTTGAGACAAAACTCGCAACAATTTTAGCTAGGATCAAACTATTACCATAGTACTTTGGCAGCTTCAGCAGATATTATATTATTTTTAGAAATGCTGAAATTTTCAAAAACTATTTTGCTCAAAGAATTTTGTTGTTCTGAAGGAAAATGAAAAAATCTTTAAGAATATCCCAATGCTCTGAAATGGAAACTTCAAAATCAATTAATTATTTGGCAGACAGGTTTCTCATATTTCCAAGCAGCTGTCGGCATGTTTATGTGTTTTTGTGCCATGTTTGGATGGGCATGATGCAATGTGGCAAAGCAATGCCTGACATCACTAATGACTAATGTACTAATGAAATCATGATAACGACATCAGTTGTTTAAAATAATAGCTTATGGAAGTTCAAGATGGTATGAGGGGTTAGGATTACATATCAAATCAAAGAATTTCTATTATGAGCATATCTATCTCCCTTGCTTCTACATTCATTGCTTCCAAAAAAACCCCACTCAAGGTTCTTTGATCATGATGTGTTATCAATCTCATATTTAGGAATGTTCTTCAATGTCCTCCATTTGCAACGTTCCCCCATTGATTAAATTCTTCATTGTTGAGTAGATGTGTTGTGGTGTGCATTAAGAGCATTTGTCAAGCATAATATTGATGTAACAACGATGAAAAAACAATGCAACTTGGTTTGGGAAAGACGAACAATGGCACATTTGTTTTGTGTTTTTCAATCTTATATTTCTTAAGAAATAGATAGTATATCATGTTTATTGATGTAGGAAAGCATTATAAGATTCTTTTTTCTATTATTCTTGCAAGGAATACTAAATTGATTTTAGTGCTTGAAAGAAAAAGAAGAAACATAAGGTTGACACAACCATGGAAATTTGTAGAAACAATAGTCAAACCATAGTACATAACACATGGGTAATAGTTGAGAATGTGAATTCAAACAAGGTTTATTGAAACACCTATTCAAGATAGAAATGATTGAGACTAATTGAAGAATGGTACACCTGCAATCGTGAAGATAAAAAAAGATTTAATCTACTTACATTGTGATGAAAACAAGTCCAGTTGAAATAGAAGATTAGTTAATATTAACTTAAAACATTGCAGTATGTCTTATAGATGTAACAATAAGTGATTTAGGTTGAAGCTTCACCTACCCTTGGAAAATGCACATGAAACCAAGCTTATTATGGAAGACATAAACATTTTTTAAATGCATGATAATTACAATCCCTTGGAAGAGTCAAACATGGCAATGTTCGTGGACAAATCACCAAGGGTTGGATGATGCAAAATATGAAAGAAATGTTAAAATCAAAAGAGAACTTACTCAATTTAATGTTCTCAAGAGCACTTTGCAAACGTTTTACAAAACATGGCCAATGTAATTTTTAGCATCTTCTCAACATTGCTATTGCTATAGACTCCTATGTGCACAAAATGAAAACTTGATATTAAAAAGTATACTATTCAGTCCAATTTATTATGTTTGCTAACCTATTCTACATTCAGTTTCAAACATTGCTATTGGAATGAACTTGTGCATTAAGGCAACCTTGATAACACTTGATTCTATCAAAGATAACAATTCGTCTTTTATTGATTATGGTATGTCAAGCACCTTGGGCCACCTAGGTTTGAAGAACTAACAGAATTAGGGTTTTAAAAATGAAACTTGACATGACAATTATCAAGATTATTGCATAGGGGAATGTTAATGAAAATTTCAAAGTGTTGACAATGAAGATTTTTTTTTTTGAAGGTTAGGTAGTGAAATCCACCTTCTACCACCTTCTACCACCTACTCCAAAACCCAATGCAACCTTTTGGAGAAGGATTGTCAAGTCAAATAATGAAAACAAATTTGACAGAAATTATATTATTTTCCTCAAATAATTTTTTTTGAGAGCTATCCCCTTTTACATTTGGGAAGTTCATGTGAAAGGCTATAATGTAATCCTCTTGATTCACCCAACACATAGCAAGGCTTATTTTTTATTTGGGTTCTGCATAGCCCAACTTTGGGTTTTTTCATTTCTAGATACCATGGAATTTGGGAAGCCAATTTGCAACCCATGAGGCCAATGTTTCAGCATTTATTAGTAACTTGGGGCCAAACATCAAGCCAAAAATGCTCAAAGTTAGCCCCAAGTTTTTCCAACCCTGACTCCTAGTGTAAAGCGGGCCTAAGAACCAAATCCAGAACAAGAACTGGCCCAGAGCCTGGACATGGCCAACATTGGTTTGCACACATGTAAACCACTCGGGGTATTTGGAGGGCACATTATATGCATCAACTTCCCTCCAAAAAAAAAGGGAGGGATGTTATGCCTACTCCTCAATAGTGAGAAGGTTCTTACACCTATAAGTAGGCATAATTTCCCTCTTACTATTGAGGAGTAGGCATAATATCCTCCCCACTCCTACACATTGTGATCTACATAGGTTTGGTTCATGATAGATTTTGCCTCATGCTTTGTGATAGGTAAAGCCCATGGGTTGGGGAAATTCTCAAAATACAAGGCCGCACTTGGCTATTGGCTCATCCTAAGCCCCTTATTTTGAGAATGCCCTCACCCTAGGGTTTTACCCTACACATAACTAATTAGTCATACAATGGTAAATTGTGTACATCTATCCACATCCATCTACCTACCTAGTAGCAACCATGTGCCTTACCTACCTACATAGTAACCACTTACAAATTTCCTTACCCACTTACATATGTGGTTAACTAGCTAAAGGAAAGGACAACTATGTTTCAACGGTCATAGATCCTAACGGGTTTTCAGTGTACGAAACCTGTGTATAGTGCACTGGTGGGTGCTGCTGGGTCACGCGATCCATACCATAAAGCATTCAATGGTTTTTTTTGTTTTGTATTTGAAAGCACCAACCCACACAGAAGACATGTTTTTCGGTTCAAGGATCCTTCCACAGATCACTTGCAGACCCTTCCACCATTTGAATTAAAGGGGACCTGTCCAGCTTGCAACCAAACTTCTCCAATTTCAGTTCCGGGGAGCTTCCCCTAATTTTTGGGACTCCACCCTTGGGGCTACCATGCTTGAGGCTATGACCCTCAAATTAAGGTGAGACCCTGGGGAGCAGGCCTCCTTCCCTTCACTTGTACATAATCCATGGCACGTCCAAAGGACATGGGTGCATTTGAGCAAAAAAGGATGGCTCAAAAATGCTTTTCTCTTCTAGAGCTGGTGGCTATGTACACAGAATTTATCCATTTGTGCAAAAAGAATACTGGAGATGCTTTTGAGTGTGTCCCAAGAATGTGTTTGTCCAGAAATAGAACTTCCATGACACTACAGTGTTCAAGATGGTCTTGGGAATCCAGTTAGTTACTAACACAACTTGTTCCAGGTCCTTCTGCACAAGCAAAGAGGCAGGGCTCAGTGGATGGTTACCATACCAGTGTTGGGCGGGTATTTGATTTTGCTAATGACCATCAGTTTTGGTCACATCCCAGAGTGTTCGGCGGGTATCTGATTTTGCTCTTGACCATCGGTTTTGGTTCGACACCAGCATTGGGCGGGTATTTGATTTTGCTCATGACCATCAGTTTTGGTTAGATACCAGTGTTGGGTGGGTATCTGATTTTGCTCTTGACCATCGGTTTTGGTTAGATACCAGTGTTGGGTGGGTATTTGATTTTGCTCTTGACCATCGGTTTTGGTTCGACACCAGCATTGGGCGGGTATTTGATTTTGCTCATGACCATCAGTTTTGGTTAGATACCAGTGTTGGGTGGGTATTTGATTTTGCTATTGACCATCAGTTTTAATTAGGTACCAGTGTTGGGCGGGTATTTTATTTTGCTAATGACCATTAGTTTTTGGTTTTCTAACTATGTCAAAATTAGATAATCACCGGTTCCATTCTTTCGAGAGAAATCAGAATCAGAGAACTTCAGGTTATTTCAATAGCCTTTTTAAAAACCAGCAGTTTTCATGAAAGAACCGGTAAAGGACTCGTGGTTTTCGTAGGCAATTATTTGTTTTTTGGTCAAAATTTTAAAGAATTGTGGTTATGCACTCCAAGTGGTTCTTTGATTTTTTGAGAACCAGGATTATCAACCCTAAGAACCACCCTGATAATTGCTGGGGTCTCTTCCTGTTTATTATAACCACCCAACACAGGTTAGTAGTACTAGATGGGTAGATATACACGTGAACATTGCACAATTTCTTGTTAACATAACCTCCTCCTGTTTTCAACATATTTTTGACAATCAAATCATTTTCATCTTTTAACTACAAAAGGTTGCAAAATTTGCACATCCTTCTTTATTTGCAATTGGTGTTTTTCAACCAAAACATCATGGTTGGAAATGTTTTGACAGAGGGCAATCAAAGTTCTAATTGTTTCTTGAAAGTAAATCATAAATTATAGATTAAGTACCAATTATTCTTGTAATTGAAATTTTTGAGGATCCCGTTATTTAATAATTGGCCAAGAAATATGCTCCAATCACATATGGTCTACGAGAATGGCAATCAAAGGCCTCCCCCATAACCTTAACTTGGTTTGATACCAAGAGTTGTTAACTAGCCATTATCCCTTTCGTGCATCTATATGGAATACCCACCCCAAATGTATGGAAAACAAGTCACTAAATTAAACAAAATTAATTCAAGCTACATCCTAAGTATAAGAACAAAATTTTAGGGTATATCCTCCAAAGTTGAGGATATAAACATTAGTGTATGAATACCTACTAGGGTAGAAGCACCATCACTAGATGGTTCAAGCTTTGATGATGCAATATCATATGTGTGAGGTTTGTATTAAGATCATGACAACAAGAAGTTAAGATGCTAAAGGAACATTTCACAAAATTTTCAAAAACTAAAACAAATTCTACAAAAGTTCAAATTTCATAATTGCAAGATAAGAACAAAAGTAGTTCTTGTCAAACTATCTATATGTCTATACCTTAGTTCACTCCACAAAAGTTCTTGGACTACTAGTCTTAGTTGAGGAAGCGAAGATGCCATTTCTATCCACCATAGTATGTGCCTACCTAAGACACCATTGGCCCCATGATCATTTAATGCCATGAATTTTCTTAAGGTATTTAGTTTCATTCAGTTTCCAATCATTGGGTTCATGGTTTTGCTGATTTGACATTTGAAGAAAATAATCACACTTGTTGTCATGTCCTAGACGGTGATTCTTTTTTGGGACAAATTGTGTTGTTTTATAGAGTAAAAATTGGGAATTTTTGCATAAATGTGTTTTTCTAATGCAATTTTGACTAAATTTGTTAATGTTTTGGAAAAAAATTCCAGAAGTTTTATTTCAAATATTGAAAAAAAAAACCCTTTGATCGTAGATTCAATTATATGGATTTTTGTAATGTCATACAATTCACTTGACAACAAGGATACTAAGGAGATTAGTCTCAAATCAAGATCTTGAATCATTTCAAATACTCAATTTGCAGGCTAGCTAATTGAGTTCTCAGACAATCCATTGTCAAATTTTTGAAATGGCTTTTGTAAGAATGTGCAAGAGGAATCATATTCTGGCCTCTTCAAAAGTTGGAAGGTTATTCCCACCTTACGTAGTTCATCAACAAAGCAACCAAAATTTGCAAAGCTCTTGGAGAAATTTCCTAGAGTAATAATATTTGGAGAGAACCTTATGTTCCTGAATATGTCTCCTCGAAAAGAGGAGGGATATTATCAGAGTGGGGACAGGTATTAGAAATTGCACCAAACCCCTGTCAGGTATAAGGTCACGTATCAAAGTTGCTAATTGTAATTATCAAAAAATCAAATACCCCAGTTTGATCTACTATTGTGGTTTAGGGTTTTTGAAAAATCAAATACCCGCTTATTATAAGTAGGCTTATAGAACAACACATGTTTGGGTTCATGACAACATTCACCTCCTGCTTTGTTAGGGCTCAAACTGTGGGGCTGGACTCAACTACGCAACAGGAGGGGGTTCGGGAACTTGACGTTCCCCTTATGGTTAGCCCTCTTAGGTGGTTCTTTTGTCTTCTTGGACTGTGGGTTCTTCCCTTTTGTTCCTTGTATTCCCCCTTATTTGGGTGCTTTGGTTTATATATGATTTTGAGGGTCTCATCACCATTGCCTGAATCTTCTCAAATCTTCTCAAAGCCATTTGCTATATATAAAAATGTTATGCCTTCCTTGTAAAAGGATGCCAAAGTTATGTCCCTTTTTTTCCTTGGAGGGACACCTTTGATTTTGAAATTCCAGGGGTATAGAATTTGATGCCTTAAGAGGACTAAAAAGGCATCAAATTCTATACCCCCATTGGAACCTGTTTGCATGGTGGTTCATATCTTCGTCTATTTTAGCAAATTATGAGTGTGCTAGCTGGTGCTCTAGTGGGCAAGTTGGGTTTGATTCATTACGTGTTATAGATGGAATGCTTCCTTGGTAGGTCATATATTGTCTTAATTTTTCACATTTGGTGTGTGGTGGGGGACAGACATGTTGTTGGAATGCCCTGGAAGACAAACCCTGTGAATAAAAATCAAGGATGGGAACCCATCCATCGAAAGTGCAAGGCAAATGTGGACACAAGTAGATACAACCCAAACAAAAAACAAAAGCAAGCAATCAACAAAAATATATATATATCAGGTGAAGACCCTATGCAAAGACAACACATGATAACAAAATGACAATCAACCATAATAAAGAAGACCTAAGATGAAAGAATCGTCATCTTCCACAAATCGGCTAGTGATGAAGGTGCAGTAGCAAAAGAGACAAAGAACCCAACCAAGTGTGGCAACTTGCTGAAGAATCCCTATGGCTAGAAAGGCAGATTCTTATTCCTCAGTATGGTCATGAACAGATAGTTTTATAGAAGGTTTGTTCGATTTGTTGAATGATCTTTTGAGAATTGTCAATCAAGGGTACACATACCTGAGCTTTATCTGGTTCTTTCTTTCAAAAGAGAGAACTGTACCCACTTGGGTCTCACGTTTGGACCAATGTCAGTTGATTCTTCCTTTTGAAAGAGAACCTCTAGTCCCGGTTATGACACTAAAAGTTTATTTACTAAGTTCTTCAGGTGCAGATTTGAGTTCAGTTCTTTATAGTTTTTAAATCTTGTGATTTCAGTTTTTGCCCTTTGTTTCAAATTCAAGAATCTTTTTGCCTCGATTTGAAAATTGGGTCCAGTTCCTTGTACACAATATTCACTCCTCAAGATTGCATATTGTATAGGTATGGAGATTTACACCTAATTAAAATTGGAGGTGCATAAGCATGGAGTTCTACAACTAATTAAAACCATTCAAATACATATATAATGTTGCCTACTTATCAACTTTTCAAAAAAGTTCAACTTATTTTAACTAAAGAACTTGAACCCGTGTTCAAGTTTTTTTAGTTTTTTCAAGGTTTTGATTTCAATTCCAGTTCTAGCAAAAATGCTAGTTTGTCTGGTCCTTGTGCCAATTCCACCAAAATCCAGTTCCAGTTTTGAAAGTTGATCTTGATTTGGATCTGATTCTTACTAACCAGGTTTGCAATAATGGTTAACTCTCAACTCACTATCGCTTAACCCCCTGTTCCAATTCCTCTTATATTCCACAATTTTGTACTCTGATTCCAGTTTTAGTTTGGACTCCACACATAAAAAATAGCAGACACCAAGAATCCAGTTCCCTGTTTGGTGCATACCAAAATGAAAAACCAAACCTAAAAATCAGACCGAGTTTAGATCTTAATAAAAGAACGTTTGGCAGTTCCTTACCTGTCAAAGCAGGGACCTGCTGAACACTTCTCTGAACTACTGTTGTTAATTTCTTGGTCTTAAAGAGAATGTTTGGTTTTAGTCCTAGCTAATCTAACACACCAAAATCCAATAAAAGAACGATGGCTGGAACCATCACAGTGAAGACAAAAAGGGAAGGCCAAAAGACGCACAGCTGATAGGAATCAAAAAAAAAATGAGGGAGAGCTAGTCCCTCTCGTGGTAGGAAGCTATCTCACCCACAGCCTCTCTAATGTCCTTGCTTGGTCTTTAACATTAAAATGTATGAATAAATATAAGAAAAAACACACCAGACAAAGGAACAAGAGAAGAAAAAAGAAAGGGCTGGAGTCCCCCCCAGAAGATCACACTCGAAATTGACTCACATTGAGGAGCCCTAAGACGAGAAATCACGAAACCTAGGACCTAAACCCATCCCCAGTAGCACTAAGCAAGTTGTGCAAGGAGATGGGCAAAAAACGAAGAAGGACACCAAGCCTAGAAGAGGCCTCTCTTTCTGCCACAACCGCCTGTCAGAGCAGTTAAAAGGGATATTTGGTTTTGATTCTGACGAAGTTAATCCCCTAATCTTAAAGCACTGCCTGGATTTTTCCTTTGTATTTTCAGGTCGCTTACATGCCCCAAGAAAGTGGGATCTTCCACAGTGGAAGGTACCGGCCAGGGTGGACTGGGATCTTCTAACAAGCGGAAGGTACAAGCCGGCCCGTCACTATTTCAAAAAAGTGAAAAAATCCTAGCACCGAGCGCTGCTGTACCTAGGAGAAGGGCCTGTACTCCACAATTTTTGACATGTTCCCTTGGCCTACCAGCCTCGGGCACAGATCTCAAATCACGAAATGGCCTGTACTCAGGCCCTTTTCCTATACTAATGAAACCTCCAATGTGATTTTTTTAAAGTGGGTTTTTCATTTTACCAAACTTCCAATTCTTGTGTTTTTCAAAAGAATTCCGTTTGGAATCAGGCGTACTTTCACCTATTCTACACAGAACACAATATTATAAAATATGTCATAATATGTTGTACCACCAATTAAAAGATAAATCTCACTTATTAAAAAAACATCTATTGCTGCTTAGAGAGTCAAACATGTAAAAAGAAATTGCAACAGAATCTGGTTCACAACTCTGAACTGGACACTTAAAATTTTGTCCAGTTCAGAGTGTGCAATCAGACTAATCTTAAGGTCCAACTAAGTGGAATTGGACTGAGAACCAGTCTGACACTAATCTGGATGAATGCTGGCCAATCTTAGGTTTTGGGCTAATTGTTCGCGTAGGATGCCAAACACCCCCTTACAAAGTTTGTTGGTGTCACCATGCAGTCCTATGCAGCACTCACATGGTTCTATAGCAGGGTTGGACTCATGGCAACACCAAAAACAATTTTAAAAATAAAGATAAACCATAAGAGGCCTGATCAAAACGCCTGCAAGGACTAGTACTTGGGATGTTTTTAGAAATCATTCTCCACCCCTACAAACTTTGCACCCACCATGCAGGACTGCACAATGACACCCACCAAGTTTGTTGGGGGATGTTTAACATCCTCCATCCTTCATTGCTGTTGGTGTGGTTTGTGTTTGAATTCCAGTTAAGTAGCCAAGAGTTTGAAGTTTCAACCTCTTGCTAGAATCAAAATGTGATGAAAACTTGCCAAACTTCATAACAAGAAAGCATTCAAGAAAGGGAGAGAACAAGAAACAAAGGGCAAGGACCAAAGTCCAGGCAAGCAAACAGCTCAAAAGTGGCGTGTCACACACAGGTAAGGGAACCACTAAGTACCAAACCTCCATCATTCGCATGAAGCATATCAACTAAAGAAAGGGGAGGTGAGCATCAAAACCTTTGCAACCTCCCAATCTAACTGGACCCAAGACCAGACTATGTACCCAACATTGTATTGGAACCAAAAACCTGAACAAATGTATTGTCCCATTCCTTTCTTTTATACACAAGTTCAAGATTTTAGCATGCAAGTTGAACTATGTGTTTTGAATCAAATGGCTATGTTTTAATTGCTAGTACAACACTAGTCCTAGAAGTTTTGTTATCTTTAGGTATGTGTAGTGTAATTGAAACTAGACCCCATTTTTTACCAACCAGATTAAAAAATTTGACATTTGTTTTGAGAACCTCATAGGAATATGAAGAGCCCTACTTAGAATAGCACAAGGAAATCCATCAAATTTGCAAAAGTAAAGGTGCATTCACACCTAATGTTAAGTCAATGTTAAGTGAAAATCTAGGTGGCATCTTAGGTGGTACCCAATGTTAAATGGGTGATTGTTTAATATTAAGTGAATGTTAACTTAACATAAAATCTTTGTGGTAGATAGATTTAGGTACTAAGTGACTAGCTTGGTGTTAGGGGACTTAATACTAGAGTCTTTAACATCAAGTGTGAATGCAACGTAACCCGGATAGAACTTGCAGCTCCTAACAAATTTGAAAACTAGTTGGAACCAGATTCATAGGTGTTTTTCCAAACCAAGAATTGGACAAGACTAGTCTAGCTGGTTTTGAGTCTGATTCTCAAATACCCAAACCATAGGTACAGAACTTTGGGAAAATCAGAGTATGAAGTTAAACTAAACCAACCTCTTCTCTTCATGGAACAGGAATCAGAACCACACCTAAACCAACCCTCTTGTTGGAACACAAATCAAAACTGGACCTTGTCTCTCAGGTTCGAACCAATGTTGGCTGGGTACCCTGATGGACCCAGTTATTCAGGCTCGGTTTTGGTTCAGTTTCAAGAACCTAATCGGAACTGGGTCTCTCGGTTGTGGATCTACGTGGACCTCGAACTTGATGGTTAGGATACGATTATTGGAACTAGGTGGGAACTGTCATCTTGTTCTTTTATTAAAACAGAATTAGAACTGAACCCAGGGTCTGGTTCCAAGAGTAATTGAGAACTAGAATTGGATTGATTTTTTTTAAAAATCTAATTCCCGTTATGGTTCCATTTCAAGATTTTATATGGATTTATTCTTTCACCTAAACCCTTTTTCTTTTTTCTTTTCCTTTCAAGGAGTCCATTTTTTGGTCTTGCAACTCACAAGACTGGAAAAATAACTTCTTGAAAAAACAAAATGCATTTTTTGGACCTGCAAAAAACAGAATTTTATTATTATTATTGTTTTCAAGGAGTCCATTTATTGATCTTGCAAACTCACAAGATCAAAAAAATGGACTCCTTTTTGGTGAGCTCACAAAACCAAAAAGTGACTCCTTGAAAAAATGATCTTTTTTTGGGACTTGCAAAAAAAGAATTTATTATATTATTTTCAAGGAGTCTATATTTTGGTCTTGTGAATTCACAAGACAAAAAAATGGACTCCTCAAAAAAAAGGATGGAACTTTTTTTATTTTGTTTTTAAGGAGTCCCTCTTTTGGTCTTGGGAATTTTTGCAATTAAAAATGAAAAATATATATTATCATTTTCATGGAGTCCAATTTTTGGTCTTCAAAACTTACAAGATGAAAAAATGACCTCTTGTAACCTAAAAATAGTGTCAAATATTTTCTATGGATGAAGGTTGCAAACCCTAATTCAGCTTTGTGGCTAAATTGCTGGTGGTGTGGTGTTTCAAGGGTGGCGAAGAAATTATTTTCTGGTTTGTTTCTATTTTTGGTTTTGTTTTGTTGTTTTGCAGGTTATTGCGAAGGGATTTTGGTGAGCTAGTTTCAATGATGGAGCGCGATCCTAGCTACTCAATGGAGACTCTTTATGAGTTGTGTGAATCACGACTTTGCAAGGGGATTGCAAGAGGATTGGTGAGGAGATTTCAGGGGAGCGAAGGGATGAAGAGAGGAGGAATATATATGATGTTGGCTAAAAAGAAAATGATAGATTTTTTTGTGAAGAAATGAAGCTAAGTTTCTAGATTTTCATGATAATTAGCAAGTGTATAATGGATTTGGATTTTGGATTGTAATTAGTTAGGGTAGAAGTTGATCGAGATTGCTAGCTTTCAAAAAAATCCTGATGCTTGAACTTTCGTTATGTCAAGAACATCAAGAAGAGGTCTAGAGGTCTTGCATGTTTTTTTTAGGGACCAACACAAGGTAGATGATGAATGTGTCAAGGATTTCTGGCATGGTTGTTGTGGCAGCTCCATGTTTGATGGCTTGGGGATCTTAAGCTAAGTGTGCAATGTGTTCATCCTAAGGAAAGAGTACCTGCTGGATTGTGGGAGCTTCGAGGATTTTGGGAACAAGGGGATATTAGAAAGTGGAATAGATTACACTCATTGATCCGGTCCTGAATCTCTATCTAGTTTCTGAAATGAACCATGTGATCTAATCAAGTTCGTATTTGTGGGATGCCTGTTTGTTGGGGTATGAGCTGCCACTCCCATTAAGCAACCAATTGATTCCTCAACAGGAAATCAAAAGAGAAATTGATCCCTTGTGGTCCATAGAAATAAAACAATAAAATTTAGGTATATGTAAGGAATTTAATGAAGAAATAATACTTGAAGCAAATATTTTTGTTTCAGTAAGACTTCAATAATACACATTAAGTATGTTTGTCTAGTATTAGGGGTTTACACATGTAGAAAGCAACTCCCCTTTCTTTTGGTATTAGAGCAGGTTGATCCTAGAAGATTGGTACATGTGTGATTATTAGGATGCTTGGAAGATGAAATGTCCTAGAAAATAGGATGTCTGATTCCAGTGAAAAACAATTAGATGCAGAGATTCATGAAATTCAAGAATAACAGATCACTGTTAGGTTTGATTTGCCCAAAACTCAAGAAGCACCACGAACAAGGGCATTAATTCTGCGTCAGTTGGGATTTGGTGTTTTTGCCATTATAGGAATGAGTCTGATGAAGCATAAGCTGGAAATATTATTGTGGAGCTAAAGCACAACGGGTTTTGTACGAGGGCACAGGTTTAGGTGAAAATGCAAGATGGAGTAGGAGGATGGGTTTCAAGCACAAGATTCCAAAGGCAATATCATTTTACTTCCTACCTTGCATAGGGTACCAACACATAGATTGGAAATGCAGAAACAAGTGTCGTGATTAGGTGATGTTTAAATTCCTTTCTTTCCTATTTTTCCAAATCATTTCATCAAATTTTTCATTCCGAGAATGGAGGATTTATTTTGGGTTGGAAACCAAATACTAAGGGTGGAAAACTTAAGAGTAAGGTCCCGATTGATAAGTTGGAAAGCATTTGATGATGAGAACTTTAGGATACAATGGCAAATGAACTCTACAGATGAGCAAACTTTCATTCTTCTACCCTCTGATGTTGTGATTTTAGACCCAATAATAGAAGGAAAATAGTCCAGTTTCCTTTTGTGATGAAAATATAGTCTTGAAAAACCATACAAATCTGATGAATGGTAGCATATAACCTTGATCTATGTTATGAGCCACAAAGTACAGTTGGGCATTACTATATTGAGGAGTTAGAATTCCGTGAAGAACATGTTAGTTCTTTCATCCTAAGCTGCCACTGATTTGGCTGCTACAAGGATCTTTGATTTTGGTCATGAATGGTTAGGATTGGGAACATAGCCATTAATATATTAACATCAAGATTCTACATTCATGCAACAATTTGGACAAAATCTAATGAATGGCAAAAGAATTTCATTTAGATCGGTGAAGCAAAAAGTATAATAGGTTATAATAGTAAAGCTAACAACAACATGGAGAAGGATGGATGTAGAATAGTGCATGTAACAAAATACTGGCAATAGGAAAATCTTTAAATAGTGAGGGTCAAAATGACTAGTCCTTAGGGCATGGATGAGTTGTTATGGGGACAAGATCATGAGGACGTAAATGATTAGGCTAAAAGACTAACAATGGCGGCATAAGTTCGGGATTTGAATGTTGATAAATTGTTTAAGATTGCTAAATTGAACCTAAGAGGGAGGGCCAAAATATGGTTCAAGAAGTTGAATCTTGCACCTATTGACTAGACAGAACTACGTACCTAAATAATGCAAAAATATGGCAATGTTGATGCTAATGACATCTAGCTCAAACTAGATGCCATCAAGTAAAAATCGAAAGAAAGGGTTCAAAAGTACTATGAAAGGCTGGATAAGCTTTTTCAATAGGGTCAAATATAAGATGCAGAACAATGTTGTAGATTTATGGCAAGAAAACTTTGTGTTGTCTGGACTTACATTGACATTGAAGAGGTGGTTGTTGCTGCTATTGAGATTGAACACGTCTTAAGAGAACTGGGGGAGACTCTATATGAACCCATAAAGAAGAACAAGATGAAACCATGTCTGGAAAATCTACCACAGATCGTCAACTTCATGCTTTGAATGAAACTTTCATTAATTTCTTTAGGAAAAGGACTGATGGCAAGGCTAGACCTAGTACAACCTTTTCTGTCAACACTGACAATCGTTGTCAATTATGCCACTCAGAAGAACATACAGCCTTAACATGCCTTAAATTTGTGGACACTAAGCCAAAATGTGCCAAGTGTGGAGGTGGGCATAAGACTGACAATTGTCGTCTGAAATGTTCTTTTTGTTTTGGATTGGGGCATATACATAAGAGGTGTTGGAAGAAATTTAGAAAAGGTTTGCTTGCCACTACAAAATTTTTGGAAGTTTTGGTTGATGATGAAGAAGCTACTCTGGTAGAATTAAACCATGTTTATGGAGAGGACCAGCATATATTTTCCGGGGTGAGAATCCCAAAAAGGAGATTGCCCATAACCGCCAATCTAACAAAAGAGCAAGAGGAAATGATTGCGGAAGACGAACAAAGAAGAGCAAACCTGGGATTTGAAGCAACTATGAAATATAAAATTCTTTTTCATTTCATCAAAGGAAAGATTTAGTTAACTCCCATGGAAATCATTCTTATAATTTCAGAACAACTGGAGTATTTGGAAGGACTTGTTAAACTAGCTAAAAAGAGAAAGGATGCAGAAAGCCAGAGAAATTAGGTAGCTGTGATTCATTCAACCCCTACAATCCGAAGGGTTCTTGTCAACAAAACTCATCGTAGCAAAACATTGCATCTAGTTGTAGAGATCAATCAAGTAATGATTGAAAGCTTGGTAGATACTAGGGCATCTATGTCGGTCATGGCAACCAGTGTTGTTAGGGAACTTGGCATAATGCATCTAGTGGCTAGCCATGAAACTTATAAGACAGCCTCTAGTATAGTGACGCATGCACTAGGAAGGATTACTGAGCTTCCAGTGAAAGTGGGAGGGATCATATGTCAAATGATTTTCCTTGTGGTGGACACTGACAGCTATGATTTGCTCCTTGGACTGGATATCCTCATCAAAATAGGAATAGTTGTTGATGTGGAAAAAAACATCATACAAGTTTGCAACGGACCCAGAATGGAAGTGGAAGTACTACCATTGGATGTAATGAACATGTTGCAGGTGCTTGAAGGATTTGAAAAGGAGAAATGTAATATACAAGAAGAGTTATTCAATAGAAAGATGGGACAGTTGCAAATTAATGACTGGGCTAATTTGTTGGGTGCATTAGATTTTGAGGATTTCAATGATCAATCTTCTTCTAAAGAAGAGATAACAAAATATGAAGGAAGGATAGAGGATGGCCCACAAGAAACCATTCTAAATTGAGATAAAGAAATTAAAGAACTAAAGGACCACGGGTTGGATCTAATCATTGAAGAGGAAGCACCTATGTAGATTTTGAATTTGACACTACAAGAGCAACATCAAAACATTCTTAAGGGATGGTTATTTGAGGATGATGATTATGCTGATTGGATAAAATGTGCAACTGTAGAAGAATGCAGCAAAGACTATGAAAAAGCATTGAACCCAATGTGTATTTGTTTCTGGTTCAGATATCTGATGATCCGATTGAGGAGGGCAATAGTGGACCCAAATCAAGAATAGGATAAGATTATATGAGTCTTTGAATGAAGAAGATCAAAACTAGTTATGGGATCTTCTGGAGGAATTTTAGGAGGTATTTGCATGGCATAAAGGGGAGTTGGGGTAATGTTTTGTAGGAGAATATTCCATTGATACCCAAGGACTACCTCCATGTCGTATGACTCCTGGATGGTTGTCCTATTGGGAAGAGCTAAAGTCAATTGGCAAATACAAACCTTGGTGGATTTGGGAAAGATGCGCAAGAGTGCATCAGAATACGCTTACAAAGTAACTTTGCCAATGAAGAAAGATGGAAGCTGAAGATTTTGTGGAAACTACCGCCCACTAAATCATCAAACAAGTCAAGATTTTTTTCCCATGCCCCTGATTGAGGATGTTTTGAATCAATTAGGGCACTCCAAGTGGTTTTCAACGTTTGATTTGTAATCAAGGTTTTGGCAGATCCCGATAGCTCCTAATGGTGTTAAAATAATAACAGTGATCACCAAATCAGGTTTATATGAATGGAATGTTATCCCATTCGGATTGAAAAATGCCATTAGTACATTTTCACAAACCATGGCTGACATATTCAAAGAATGGACTAACCAATTTGTCAAAGTGTTTGTTGATGATGTCAACATACACAGTGGAACTTGGAATGAACATTCATGTCACATCCAACTAGTTCTTTAGAAACTAAAAGGGGTTAATTTCAAATTGAATATTCGCAAATGTTGTTTTGGATCCAAGAGCATTATGTTTTTGGGACATATTGTGGACAGTGCCGGATCTCAACTTAATCCCAAGAAGATAGTGACAATCCAACATTTTCCCACACCCAATACAACCATGAATGTAAGGGCATTTCTAGAACTGACAAGGTACTATAAAAGATTCATTACTAGGTATGCCAAGATTACCGAACTGCAGTTTGCCTTGACAAAGAAAGAATGTAAGTTTCTTTGGATGCCCATATGCTAGACAACTTTTATTGCATTGAAAAGAAGGCTTGTGAAAGCACCTGTTTTGGTCAAACCTAATTTCAACAAACTGTTCATCCTGAATGTTGACTGGTCTATAAGGGGTGTTGGAACTATTTTGTCACACAAATTTAGAAGGCAGGAACAAGTTATTGCTTATGCCAACAAGGGCTTGTCTCCAATCTAGCACTATTTTCATCCTATGGAGGGAGAGTGCTATGCTTTCATTTGGGATATAATGTATTTCAAGTAATATCTTCACCAAACCCCATTTCTATTACGCACAGATCACAAACCTTTGGAGTGGTTAGCCACTATTTCAAATGCCTATGGTAGGAAAGGCCATTGGGTTTCCATGTTGCAGGATTTTCAGTTCAAAATTATTCACTGAACAAGAAACAAACACTTGAATGTTGATGCATTAAGTTGGAATCCTATTGGTTTTCTGGAAGAGAAGATTTTGGAAGTGATGTGATGGAATAGGAAAAGCAACTAGGAATCACACCATCACCTACGAGGAGTAATGCTACTAATGAGGTTACCATTAATCTGTTTACTTTGCAACACATTGGACAAGCGGTAGATGATGCTGAAGAACATCACGTTGTGGGTGAGTGTGGTGGACAAAGTACAGATTCACCTTTAGAGAAGGACTGCCTCAAATGAATCAGATGGAGTATAGAAGAATGGTGGTTGAAGCTCAAACCATGGTAGATGAAACTAGAAACAAACAAAAGGGAAAGAATGTGGAGATAGAGGGACAAAGTGAAGATGACTAATCAAGGCAAATGAACTTGGTGGTACCTAGGCTTGTAGAACATAAAATGTTGATTGAGAAGATACATGAAGAAATTGGACATTTTGGGGCAATGCAAACACTTACTAAAATAAAGAAGAGGTTCTTTTGGCATGACAAAACTAAGGTTGTCAAGAAATTCATCAGGGCTTATGAAATGTGTCAGTTAACCAAGTAATTTAAATACATAAGATTTGGCATTGAGAAGATGAAGAGTATTCCTATATGTGATTTATTTTATCATGTTGCAATGCACACTGCTGGGCCATTGCCAAAAACAACTAAGTTGGCAATAAGTATGTGCTTATTGCTATTGACCATTATTTTAAATGTTGTGAAGCACTGCCTGTTAAGGAACATGATGTTTGCATTGCTGCTAAGTTTTCAGAGGATGAGGTTATTTGCAAGTATGGAGTGCCTACATATATTTTAACAAATAATGGCAATGAGTGGATGAAGGAATTTTCTAAAATTTGTGGATTATGGCATCACACATCAGTTTATTGCCCCTGCCTGGTTCAATGCAATGGTATGGTTGAGCATCTAATAAAGACCATCAAACACAGACTCACGGTTATGGCTACTACCAACATACAGGATTGAGATTTACTCCTACCAAGAATACTCTTTGGATATCAATGTGGCATCCTAGCCAACATGAAATATTCTCTTTTCATGGTGCTCACTGGTCGTACGCCAAGACTCACCATTGATAATAGTTTTAGTGGTTTATGTGATGTGTTTGATGAACAAGAAAATCTTGAAGTCATAATAGATCAAATGATTCTTAAAATGAAGCTGATTACAAGTATGCATAAATCTTTGTTGGAAAATGTGGAGCATGCTTAGAAGAAACAAAGGAAGGTGTATGCTGCCAAAAAGGGGTTGCAAACCTTTGAAGGATTCATAGAAAATACCAAAGTCAAGATGCACAAACCTGGAAAGAAAAGATCGTTGCTTAATAACTGGGAGGAACCATATTTCTTTGTTGATTACAAAGATGGCAAGGGATTTCAAGAACAAGATCATGGCAGCAAAATATGTATTTTCAAAGATCTCAAGGGGCAATGTTGGGAAAGGTCAAGAAAGGATTTGTAATTGTATCTGTTGCAAATTAATGTCTGAGGACATAGATTTATTTGGAAAGAGTGGTGACACTTGTAACCTAAAAACAATGTTAGATGTTTTCTGTGGATGAAGGCTGTAAACCCTAATTTATCTTTTTGGCTAAACTGCTAGCGGCATGGTGTTTCAAAGGCACCGAAGAAGTTGTTTTCTGGTTTGTTTTTGTTTTTGGTTTATTTTGTTGTTTTTCAAGTTATTGCGAAAGGATCTTGGTGAGTTGGTTTCAATGATGGAGTGCGATCTCAACTATTCAATGGAAATTCTTTATGAATTATGTGAATCACAACTCTACAAGGGGATTGGTGAGGAGATTTCAAGGGAATGAAGGGATGAGGAGAGGAGGAATATATATGATGCTAGTTAAAGAGAAGGAAATAGATTTTTTTGGTGAAGAAATGAAGCTAAGTTTCTAGATTTTCATGATAATTAACAAGTGTGTAGTGGATTTGGATTTTGGATTATAATTAGTTAGGGGTAGAAGTTGATCGAGACTGTTGTTTCTCAAAAAAATCCTAACGCTTGAACTTCCGTCATGCCAAGAATGTTAGGATGAGGTCTAGAGTGACCAACACAAGGGAGATGATGAATGTGTCAAGGATTTCTAGAGTGGTTGTTGTGGCAGTTCCATGTTTGATGGCTTGGGGATCTTAAAATGAGTGTGCAATGTGTTCATTTTGAAAAGAGAGTACTTGTTGGATTGTGGGAGCTTCGGGGATTTTGGGAACAAGGGGATACTGGAAAGTGGAATAGATTACATTTAATAATCCAGTCCTGAATCTTTGTTTAGTCTCTGAGAGGAACCATGTGATGTAATCAAGTTAGTATTTGTGGGATGCCTATTGTTGGGGTATGAGCTACCACTCCCATTAAGCAACTAGTTGACTCCTCAAAAGGAAATTAAGAGAGAAATTGATCCCTTGTGGTCCATAGAAATAAAACAATAAAATTTAAGTATCTGTAAGGAATTTGATGAAGAAATAATACTTGAAGCAAATATTTCTATTTCAATAAGACTTCATCAATACACATTAAATCTATTTGTCCAACATTAAGGGTTTACACATGTAGAAAGTAACTCCCCTTCTTTTATGGTGACACTCCTTTAAAAAAAAAAGGATTTTTTTTCTTTTCTTTTTTGCTCTTTCAAGAAGTTAATTTTTGGATGCTAGAATTGGAACCAAAAGTTACCTATAATTGGGGGTTATATAGAACCAGGAAATATGGAACTATAAACCAAAATTGGTTTAATAACTTTTATTTTAAAAAATCACAACCAAAACCACTTGCTAATTAAAAAACTAAAATTGATCCCTTGAAAAATGTCAAGAATCAAAACCAAAGGGTCACCTTAGAATTAAGGAACCAATGATTAAAATTAATGTTGGTTCGTTATATAGAAAAACTAAGTTATGCATTTTGATAATTGCCAAATATGGATTCATTCGTGTTTGGATTTTTTGAACTTCTTGATACTTGGTTCTATACATAACCACTACCTAGATACCTTTGTGAGTAGAATGTTTATATGTAACCATATTTGGCCATTATGTTATAAACAAATTGATATCCGACTCATTAAGGATTCCAAAATGTTGGATATTTATCTATGAAGGAATGTTGTTTGTTTGTTTTGTTTTGTACTGATAAGATCCATGAAACCATGATGCTTTAAATTGCCTTCTTAGTCTCTTTGGAAAGCTATCAAGGAGGGGGGGGGTACATGGGATTGGTGTCATGGCATTTGGATTTACATAGCAAAAATTCTTGAATATTGTATAATTTCCTCACTGAAAATTAAATTAAATTGTAGCTGAAAATTTGGGAGGAATTAGAATGTGCATTATTGGAAAAATCTAGATGAACAAGATTTAATGGAAATTATTTGGTAAGATTTGGATGTAAATTGTGGGAGATATTGATTTCAAAGTGATTTCTGCTACTGAAATTTCAAATAAATTCCAAAAAACCAGGTTTTGGAAGGAAAATCAATTGAGGACGTGGTGACACTTGGGCCAATGGCACATGCCACATTAGTGTATTTTATTTAAAGTTTAGGTTTTTAGGGTTTAAGATAAAGGAAGAACCCATTGCAATCTCCTTTTGACATTTTGTAGTTTGCTTTGCACTTTTATATTTTTTTCATTGATGTTGAAGGTTTTTTTTTTGGTAAGTCAATTGTTTTTGTAAGATTTGATTCCAGGTTCTCTTAACATTTGGTGGGGTGTTGCATATTGTTTTTTCTTTTGAGCTTGTGGAGTCCCCCTTTTTGTTTTGTTTTGAATTTCATAAGAACTAAGCACTTCATTTCCTATTTTAATGTTTTATTATGTTGTGAACTTCACAAGAACCAAACCAATTTTGATGTTTCATTTTATTGTGAGCTTTGCAAGAATTGAACATTTCATTTCGTATTTTAATGCTTCATTTTTTTATGAGATTTGTAAGAACCAAACAATTCCTTCCCAATGTTTTGTGCTTCTACTTAGGTAATTTTGTGGTTCGAAGTTTAAAATCAATTTGGTGTTTTTCTCCATGTTGTGTTTTGCATCCAATTTCTAACTTTGTTGTCTTTGTTATTGGTGCTCGATGAATTGGGAGGGAAGGGCTTTGGTTTTTTGTTTTATTGTTTGGAAAATTTGTTTTAAGTTCTTTGCTTGGTGAATAAAAAAACATTGATTACAGTTTTTTGTTTGGTGAATTAAAAGGCATCAACTTTGTCCTATTCATGGATGAATTGGGAAGCATCAACATTGGGAGGCATTGATTTAGTTTGGTTGCTCAATGAATCTACTAGGTTCTACAACATTGTTGTTCAAAGAATTAATAAGAGGTAAGCTCTTATACCATTTTGTGTTTTTTATTTTTGAAATCTTGAAAAGTTCTTTGAATGTTTCAATGTTTTAGTGTCTTGTGTGTTGTTTGTGTTTAGGTTTTTTATGTTCAATGGTTGAAGAGGATGAGCACAAGTAGGGCTATAGAAGCCAAAGTTGCAACTTGGATACTTTAGAATCATATGTTTGTTTGTTTAACATTTTTTGCTGTCAATGATGGGTTGTTTACGGATTTGATGAAATTATAATTGTTGCATAATAGTAAATCTAAGCAAGCATTTGGTGATGTTTTGATGTAAAGATTTATTCTTCACAAATGCTTAATTAAATACAACAAAGTTTATGGTATAACTCCTATGAATATTCATATGCAAATTACACATTTGAAGTTGTTTGTTCAAGGGAAATAATAATTCACGGAGAAGGTGGAAAAATCTATTACTTCATACTTAGCAACTAAGGAAGAAAAGAACATGTCCATTTAACTATATAATCATTGCATTTTTGGTGCCACAAACCCTTATAAAAAAATGATGATGTTCAACAACAATTTTTGGAGGATTTGGTGTTGTATATTTGCAAGGATTACAAGCCTTTGTCCACTTGTGACAACATTTGATTTCAAAGGACACCTTTGTATTCAATTTTCTTCTTGGTTTTCTCTTGTGAAAGAAGTGTTGTTTGACATGGTCAAGAAGATAATAAACTATCATGTTTTGCCAAATCTTGCATTCGTAACAATTGTCTTTGCTAATATTTCTTTTTAAATGTGTCATGGTAGTGTGAATACTTTTGCTTTGATTATTAATATTTTGAATGAAACTTGAGTGCCCATACATATTGTTATGGGGTTTTTTTAAATGAACATGACAATTGAACAATCCAATGGTTATGCAATTTCGGTTTTTATTGGATAGGTTTGATTTACTACACTGGGTAATTCCATTTCTAAAAAATAAGGGCATTAATTTGACAATGATGGCAACAACTCTACATTCCATCATTAGTTGTGAACATTTGAAAATTTTCAAGGTTTATTAAGGTACATGTTTTGGGCATGTGATGTCTAAGGCTTATTAGTATTTTACAAACAATGACAAAGTTTCTACTAGGCTAAAAAGTGTGTAAAAAGCTCAAGCTAGTTTAGAAAAACCATTATTTGGACCAAAAAATTTGGGAAAAGGACACAAAAGTTGGAGTGTTCTTGTTTTGAAAATGAGACGCAACATTGAAAATTAAAAATTCCCATGATTACTAGATTCATTAGCAAGGTCATTCCATTTGAATTTGAAAAAACTCTTGAGTTTTAAAATGCCATAAGTCTTTGTTATGGTAGGTAAAAATTAGTGGTTTTACGACAAAGAATGCCTAAAGCTTGCATGTGGGTTATTGTTGTAACATTCACATTTACCTTGAATCCTATTGTATTGATCTATGTGATGAATCAAGGGCCACTAGTTGTTGTCAGATGTTTTGAGAACATCTATTACATGTATTATGAACATAGAACCGAAATTATTGTACCTCTTTAATGGGCCTAAAATTTCCAATCCTTTTGAGGTTGAAATCCTCCTTTTGCATATAAATATGCAACTTGAAGTTATGAACTTGATCAAACATTTTTTGGAGTTTTTGAGGTCTTTTGATGCACACTTGGTTCACAACATGATGGCAAGACTTTGCATGTTGTGGAAAACTTAGTGGGATGTGGGAACGCAATTTTTCTTCCCATTTAAATATGATATCAAGATAGTCATTCCTCTTGTGATGGTGTGTTATGATTGATTGAACCCTATTATCAATGCATCTACTATAGCACCAATTGATGTTGTGAAACTAAATCTTGAAAAAAATATGTTTGGTGTTGGGGCTTCAATTGAGGAATCTTTTTCATCATTAATCACTAAAGAATTATCTCTTTTTAGGAGATTCTCTATTCCTTAATATACATGTGTAGATCCATTAACTTGGTGGTGCATCCATGAAGGCCAATTCAAATGTAGGTTTCTTTTCAAAACAAGTTCTTGGAATCTTGGGTTCATAAATAGAAATTGACTGAATGTTTAATCTTGTTGGGGTGTTGACAACTTTAAATCATTTTCATTTATAGGTAGAGAAAATGGATCAAATTATTCTTGTGGTGAAGAATTGGCCTAATGACCTGTGTTAAAAGGAAAAAATCTCTAAACCATTTAGTGCCATAGGCATCTTAGTAACTAGTAATTATTAATGGTAGATTTACCATCCTTTAACAAAGGGGTGAAACTAGTGGGATTAAATACTTCATGTTAGTGAGTGATTAAGTGTAATCCACCCAATCATCTAGGAGATTTCTAAGAAAGGATTGGGATAAAGACCCTATTTTCATGGGGTCAATGTGGACCTTGTGTGGTTTTGTGCGGAAGGAGGATTTGGAAGATTTTTTACCCAACACCATTATTGGATGCAATAGTCACTTCTCCTATGGAGGCAAAAACAAAAAGACATCATTTATATCTCATGAATGACTAGTTTATAGCATTAGCACCAATGTTTTTTGGCTAATTTTTTATGTTGTCAAATCTGGTCATGAACAATCCTTTGTATAACTTGAAATCATATTTTTCAAGTTGAAATTTGGTGAAAATTTGTCAAAAAAAAATCATACAGTGAGGTTGGGTTCATCATTGGAGAGCTCTCAGGGGTTATAACTACATCTAAAACAAATACTTCTGTTGCTTTCTCCTCATACTTTCTAACTTTCTCCTATGGGGTATGATCATCTAGAATCAGTGGCAAGGCTCCCCATCCACACCAATTGCTTGGGTTTGGATCAATGTTGTACTAGTGATTCTTTTTGACAAATTTTCTTGCTTCATTAACAAGGCATTACAAACATGCTGGCCCTGCCAATAGATAAGATGTTGTACATCTACCTACTGTGTCCACACTCTGAACACCAAAACAATCCATTCTAATCTAAACAGTCTAAACATTTTCACCAAAGAAACTGGTTCACCTAATGTGAAACAGGTTCTAATAAGGTAAAACTTCCAAAAGTTGGATCCAACGTGATAGTCCCTGCCCCCAGAGGGACAGGGCCAATAAAAAAAAGTGGGAAATTTGAGTAAGTTTGCTATTCTTATTGAAAATTTCACCAAATTTTGTGTAGCATGAAGTTGGGGAAAAAAAAAATCATGTTTGTAATGTTTCATCAGAACGGGTTTAAGTAGGATGGGTATTTTGGTGATTGTCACTGCAACAATTTCAAAGTCGTTCCAGATTATAATTTGTCATTTAAAATAAATAACTAAATCACTTGCTTGTTTAGATCTCGGTATGAGTCTTGCTCTAGCCTTCAATCTGAAAAGCCCATGAGAGTCTAGCAACTTTTGTACTAGACAGACGAAGTTACAAAAAATCGTACTTATGAATATAAAAAGGCTGCCAAGCCTTGGAGAAAAAGCGTTTTAGAGTGAATAATGCTAATGTCATCCACAGGTGTGGTGCAAACCAGTTGCTATATTGAATCCATTTCCATGCCCTTCATTTTTGTTTGAATGCTTTTGTCTATGAGGAAATAGGAAAACAGAAATGGGTTTTCACTGAAATTTAGACTTCAGATAAATCCAGGGATGTTTATGGAACCAGGTGTTGTGGGATGCAACCAAACAAAGGTGTTATGATGATAGAGTTGTGGCATGCAACCAAACAAAGGTGTTATGATGATAGAGTTGTGGCATGCAACCAAACAGAGGTGTTATGATGATAGAGTTGTGGCAGGAAGAAGTTCTAAAAGATTTCCATCAACGTCACCATTGTGTTCATATGGTGTCATTATTCTTGTGTGCCGGTGTCAAATTCAAGTGTGATTTAGGAGGTGTATTGCAATCCAAGCTCTTGAAAGAAATTGCTTCATACATGAAGCAGATGAAGTCCACTGTTCTGGAATGTCTGTTCCTGTGCAAAAATATGTGTAGATCTTCTGTCAATGAACTTTCTAATAAAAATGTATGTAAAAAATTGTGCAGAGTGGCAGAGGTGAGTCTCCTTAATGTGCTTGTCTGCACTCAGAATATGGAGGCAGTGAAAACATTTCAGCTGATTCTTGTAGGATCTCATGTTGGATGTGTGGAGATAGCCACTCGTGGATATCTGCAAATAGGAATAAGCTTTTAAGCAAGGTGGTGTCAAGTGAACTTCTTTTGTGCCTAAAAAGATATTAAAAAAGTGTGCTACAATGTAAAAAATTCTTCAATGGATTTTTGCTATATGAGCCTCCCCATTGCTTCTGGGAATGAAAGAGGATTGAGCATGCAAAGTTTTGTTGTTTTGTTTCCCCAAAATTGAGTAGATTAAATCCCTCTCTAAAACACACTGTCAGGAATCAATGTATTCAATGAGGAGTAATGGAACATAGTCAATGCCCATCAATGCTGCTGGTGTCTGTAAACTGGTCACTAGGTTAAGACCACATTCAATTTTGTTTTGGTTGGGCTGGCACTGATCAAATGGTTATTTTCAAAGTGTTACTTCGTGGAATTTTTCTCTGCAATCCCATGGACATGCAATAAGAGGTTGAAAGGTTTTGAAAATATTGAACTCTTGTTGTTTGTGCAAGAGTGCCACGACTACCACCAAGCAAAAGATGGTGATGGTTGCGTAGAGTGATCCAACCAGTCTTTCTTCTTTGGAATTTTTAAAACGGTAATTGAGGTGTGCTCATTTTTCTCTACAATGAAACTTGTTATTATGTGGCAACTCATCCTCATTATGGGCATGTAGTAGTCCCATCTCCTGTTATGGGCACTCACAACACTGCCATGCTTTAGAAAGGTTCAAAAGTCCTTGGATTTGAATATGTTTGGGTGTTGCAAGTGGAATCTCCTCATGCATTTGCTTGTGTGATGGCATGGTGTACAATATCATGAGTGGGTGCATTGTCAGGTGTGTCATTCTTACAAAAAACTCTACCTCCATGCTGCTGGGTATCATTGTGTGTCTCTAAAACCCAGGGGTTTTTTGGGCCTTTTAAGCTTTTTGAAACTTTTTGTGGGCATATCTTGAAGTTAATAAAATTTACAAGATGTTGAGCCTTTGAATATGTTTCATAGAGTTTTTGAAAATTCTCAACTTGCTCCTTCCATATTGAGCCGTGAAATAAACATCCCACCAACTTGGCCACCAAATGGAACTCTTCTCAAATTTCACATCATAGGTGTACACAATTTGCACCCCCACCATGATTTCCTAGAGTGGCATGTTGCAATTAACTTTGATTTGCTCATGTGGTGCAGCCTTCTGAGCTCCCTCATGTGCAACTGAACTACATGGATCAACTTTGAATCCCACAGCCATGAAAGTTCCAGTCAAGTTGTCATTGCTAGCTAATGTAACAAAGGCATCTCTTTCACATGTTTTCATATCAGATGCCCCAGATCCAAGGATGGACCAAGACCTTGAAGCTGAGATGGTTGAAGATATAATGCTGGTTCTTTCCTCACCTTCAATCACAAATCCAGTTTTCCTATTCTTGCTCCCTTCTTCACTCACAGTGGTGACAAGCAGATTGTCAAAAATCATATTGATGTGGTGGTCATCATTTATCCTCTATTTCAAATGCTGCACATCATTCTCTGTGAGTGCTGACATGCTGCACACCTTGACACCCAGTTCCTCCATCTTCATGGAAAAGTGATAAGGCGAATTCTCAATCTGATCTCCCATCACAAGCTCCCTGATATTCTCTGCCACTTTCTTGATGCTGCCTTCAAGCTTGCAGAAGGAAAGGCTGTAGTAACTGTAGGGCAGCTCTGTGTACACCAATGTTATGGAGTTCACTTTCACTTCCAATCTTTCCTTGGGACACATGTAGCTACCAGGAAGGTAGAATCCTCCCACCCCAAAAGGAGAACTCAATACCACGAATAGCAATGCAGGAATCACAAGATGAAGAATAAAAGAAACAACACCACCAAAAGATGATACATGTGATGGTGTCCAAACATAGGACCCATCTACCAAAAGACTTGACAAAATGAAAATGACATTACCTGATCTAGGTGAAGTGCAAATGCAACACAGTTTGAAGGTTGTTGAGTAGGAAAGAGATGAAGGGGAACTTGTGGAAATAGTGGCTGTCAAGCTACATAATCAAGATAGGAACAGCCAGGAAAATGGTAAGCATGAAGGTTATCAAACTGGACACATCCATTAAACATGTCCAGAGATTGCTCGGTTACTAGGTCCAATTTACACAGAAATGGAGAACAGTTCAAAGGTTGTAGAGGAGGAGAAGGGATATGAAGGGGAACTTCAGGATGTAGTTGCTGTGTAGTTGATTGATCAAGATGGTATGAACATGGAAACTAGTACACAAAATGGTGGCAGGCTACTGGATGCATCTACCAGAGGTGTTGACCAAAGAAGGCATGGTTACCGGGTGAATTGGACATGTGGCACCCTACAAAGGCTGAGGAATAGAAGGTGATTGAGGAAGGGAAGCTATATTCTGTTACTTCTCTTCCAGTCCCAAGATTTTCTTTGGTGTTTGAAACCATTACCTCTATTGTAGTAGACAAGTGTAAATCTGCAGAAGATGTTATTAGTTCTGAACTTCAGAAGAGACAGAGAATCGAAGGTGACTCTGCAGATTCAAGGACCCACCAGAATGTGGACAAGGCAGATGGTTTGCAAACTGCTGAGAAAGTAGTGGTCTGTGCACGTGGAGATCCATAAGGCTTCCCTGCAACAGAAATGACAGGGGATTCTGCTACTACCTGTGGTCATGAGGTAACACACCTTTCATCTGAGGATGAGCCCACAATGGAAATGACAATGGGTTTTGGTACCTATGGTCATGAGGTAATACATCTTGCATCTGAGAGTGAGGGAGGCACTAACATACCAAAACAGTCTTTGCTTGTTGTGGGAAGAGAACAAAATCTTGAGGATACTACTATTTCTGCCAGGGATGTAAAAGGAAAAACAGAAAGAACTAGAGAAAGGAAGTGCAAGCATCCAGGAGACTTTTGTGGCAATTGAAACCACTGCATTAGGTGCACTGGCTGCAACATGTAAACATGAAGTGCAGTATACTGTTGTGAGTTGTGGGGTCATCAATAGTTGTGCAGTGGAAGCAGCAGTGTAGCTGAAGGTGGAGGGGGCTGAAGGGTCCCAGGCTTTGGAGGGAGCAAATGTTTTTGAACTTTCCAAGTCAAGAGTTCATTTAAAGCTTGATGGTATGGAATGTGAATCAGAAATCCCAAATCTTGCATGGAAGTTGATTGCAGTTCACCAGTGGGAGGACATGAGCCTCAAATTGTGGATGGTGTTGTCTTAGAGCTTGAATATGCACAGATGTGTGATGGGGCTTATGCAAAGAAGGTAAGACTCTTTGAGAATTTATGGAAGTCTTAGGACCACAGAACTAAGCAAAGACTTGCCTTGATTGGGTTGCCCCTTCTTCCATGGTCCCACATGAGCAACTCCTCAACACATGTATTGGACATTTTGTAATATTTGGTATCTCATTGTAGATGGTGCAGCTGTAGAGGATTCTACAGTTGCACATGACACAGCAGCATCTCCTATTCATCCAGATGACAATACTGATGAGGTCATAGAGCTTGATTTAACCATGGGAGAGGAGGTAGAGGCAAAAGATACTGAAGGTGCTGCTGGTAACCAAGCAATTGGAAAATGAGACCACTCTATCAGAGACATCACTCCCTAATAATTGATTACAATAAAATTATTATGTCCACACAAAATAATTTAATCATAGTGATTGGTAGTGCGAAGCAGCTTGGAGCCCAGGTGTATTGAGGAAAATATGTCTTTAGTTTCACCCACACATACCAGACCAGTCTAGGTCAGTGCTAAGCCCCATACCTATATTGCAGCAAGTCTGTGGTGGATGGAGCTCAGTATGAATATGAGAATGAGATAGGTCAAGGGTATATGAGAACTTGTTGGATGTTTCTACTGCACATCCTACTTGGAAATAAATGTCTAAAATCTTTAGGTAGTCATAAAAAACACTCTGTGACAGGCATTCCATTTCAAGGACTGGCTGCACATTGGTGGTCACGTATGGCTGGCGGGAGGGTGGAGTGCCTTGCATTTTCCGCCCAGGTAAAGGCCAGGAAGCAGGTATAATGCCATGCTGCCAGGACTTAAACCGATACAAAAATTCTCCACTAAACTCATACATCCGCCACTAAACAATTCATTTCATGACTCATGAATGATCTTAGATCGATGTACAAATCTAGAAATTGAGCAGCACAAGAAGCATCTTGCCTCATGGTTCTCTCTTGTGAATATCACACAACACCTCAATCGGCTGCTGGTACAAACAATGATTCCCCAGGTCTCATGTTCTAGAGATGGACAATACTATACTTATGTAAAGAATACCACAACCAAAATCTACAGACTGAAAAATATTTTTTGGCACACCAGATCAGCTTTTATGGCATTTGACAGTTTGAAGACAGCGTTGTCAGCACAATAAAAGAATTGAGCAATAGCAAAGGAGGATAAGGAACTAGCATGACATGAGCTGCATACTGTAAACACAGCCAACCAGGGCACCTGACCAACTTGGGAAAAGAATGGAAATGAGTCAGAGGGAGCCTGAGGGTATCCAGGCCCTAGATTTCAGCAATCAAACAAAAAGTACAATGGCAACTTGGGCAATATGACCCATTTGAAAAAAGATGGTAGGAGTCATGCCCATGCCAGGAGCCAGGTGACAAGGGATGAAGATCTGCATTACCCTATCAAAGAACAAATATAATCCTGGCTTGAAATTCAACTTACGAGGATTCCCAAGCCTGCTGAATACACCTTGATGGGATTCAAGTGCTACAGAATGTGGCAGTCAATACAAAAACATGAAAGAAATTAGCCTCCTCCTCCTCCTGCACCAAATGACTACTAACAGTAACTGTGCACACTAATGCCTAACACACTAAATTCCTAACTATTGTACATGAAGGCACATCTCTCATACCATAGAAAGTGCAGCAAATCACCTGCAATCAGAGACTTGGGTGTTGGTCTCCCTTTCTGCAACTACTCCCTCACCCTCGTTGGGATTCCCTTCCCTCAGTGCTTTGTTGGTTGCACCTTCTTGCTTGCCAGACAAGCTTTCAGACTGAGCTGGAAGTCAATCCATAACGAATAATTCCACTCAGCTCAGAAGTCCTCCAGGCATTCTACTGCCCACCACAATCTCTCTCGGCAGACCTTCTCAAACTACTTGAGGCATTGCTGTGGAGTTCCCAAACACTAAGAAAGAAGAGTGGGAATGAAGAGCAGTGTCCTTGGAAATGTATGGCAATCTCATAAGTCAAGCTGCCCAGTTGAGTGCACAGGGCCAACTTCTGTCTATACTAAATCTCATGCTTGTCCTACTTCCTCTTCAAGGATGTATGCCTCCCAAACCAGGGGAACTTCCTGGGGGCCCTGCACCTGGAGGAGAATTTGCCGTACCTATCGTGAGTGCCACTCTTTTTACAGGTCTCTGAGGAGGTATTGGCATGGATCTCCTGCTTGCTGCACCCACAAGTGCCATTGCTGCAGCGCTTGGATGGTTACTATATCCAAGAAAGGATGACTTTTTCAACCTTGAACCCTCGTCTTCTCCTACAAAAACATTTCCCCTCTGTGTTCTAGCAAACTGATTTACATCCATGACTGAATGACTTCTCTGCCTTTCCAACTCTAGCCCTGTTTCATCAGACACTGTTATTTGTACCCTCCTGCTGCACCACACTACCTCCTCGCTCTCAGTGCCTGTGGAAGTATATGCATCAGACACAACTTGGTTGGCTGTACCTAGTCCAGAGCCTGAAGAGACCATTGATATAGACAATGGCTGCGGGCACTTGGAGTTATTAGACCCAGGAGTTAATGGACGCATCCAGCGTTGAAGCCATGTCTGGACCTTTCGGGCCTTCGGCAACTCCTCAGCACTAGAAACATTGCCGGCCTGTGTGCAGGTGGGGTTAACCTCCTCTGAAACATGTGATGGAGAATCCATCAATGGATCACGTATCGACTTCCAGGAAGAGGTCCCACCAGATCTGTCTCCTAGAGCATCTATCAGCAAATTATGATTGTTACGTCTTTGCCACACATCCCCACCCTGCCTTGAACCCTGTCCCAGTGCATGAACCCCATGGCTTGAGCCACACCAACCTTCCATTGCTCCACTGCCTGAACTCACTTGCTCTGTGTCTATATCCTTTCTGGAAACTCCTTCCAATTGCTCTGAGGCACTTTGTCTTTCTCTTCCTTCCCTCTTTCTTTCATCATCTCTCGTGTGTTCTCTTCCTCTATCTCTATCCTCAGGTCCAAGTTCTTGACCATGTGATTCTTTCATCCTACTTAAACCTCTTCTTCTCTCTGTACTATCTTGCTGTAAAGCTTGCATAGCAGAGTTGTGGCACCCTCCTTGCACAGCCGTATTTCTCTCACCAACAGCATTCAAAGGGGTGCAGGAAGATGCTGACTGAAAGAGTGGAGATTGGCAGCCTGGGGTACCACCAACACGGGACACAGGAGGGTCACTCAAGAGCCCAAGTGCACCTGGATCCTCCACTGCTACCTTCTGGACCTTCAAATGCTGAATTTCCTCCACAGCCAAATCAAGTAAGCATTTTTCAGTCAGACCAAACTCAAGGACAGCTATGTTAGCAGTTCTAGACCACCAAAAGTCGGATGGATTCTGGGCACATGACTGCTTCAGTGTTTCTTCGCCCAACAATTGATGTATACTTGCAGATAGGTCCTCCTATGCTGTACAAAATCATAATTCTTTTTGCTTCCATTTCAATTCCTTTGCAATGGACACACTTAGTTGAACCCAATACTGTACATTTCCTTGCTTGAACCACTTTCTGCATCCCAGAAAGAGCAGAATCCAAATACATATAGAATGGCAGAATCAGAATCTCTTCCTCAACCCACATTCACTTTACTTCCCCCTGGAAATCCCTAACCCTGTGAGATCATATTCATGGATCAGGGTGGTAGATTCACCTACAAACAGGACTTTGGCTTCCATGTCCTCTAGAGACCAGCTGAGTAAAAATGCAGGAAAGGAATGGGATAGAAGGCAGCACAACATGGAGTTAACAAGGTCAATGTGCATCTCAATGTGAGAGAATGGGGTGAATAAGAGGGCAAGCTCAGCACCCATCCAATAAAACTTCTGCACTTCACATTGCAACAAACTAGTGCTCCTTCTACAATTTTGCACTTGCTGGAAAATGATAAACCCTGTAAAAGAAAGGAAGTGTAACTGCAAGACATTCTACTACCTTCTGAGGAACCTAGCAAAACAACAAATATTACCTGGGATTCATGGTCAACAAGGCATTGACCTGATGATGATCCTCGTCTCAAAATCTCGACATCCCCTCTTGAATGGCGAGAGGGTTCTTGATTGCCTGACTCATTTTCATATCCAGGCCAGAGAGAGCTTGGAGAGGGCATTGCAATGCAGAGATTGGCTGAAGATCCAGCCTGCTGTTGACATTTTTCAAAGTCAATTTCAGGCTGTACCCTGGACTTGGGTCCAGTATCCTCCTCGTGTTTAAGAGAATAATTTGAGTTAGGTGGATCCATAGTCAATACAAGCTCAAGAGGGAGGCTTGCAGTCTTTGAGGAGCATGGTGACTCATCATTAGCATCTTGAGGTGATTTGAAAGGGGAAAAAACCTGTGTCAGATCTGTAGGTCTGCTGAGCATTTCTCCTAGACCCAACAACCCCTTCTCCCTCAACCTGGAAATGTCGATAGAATTGAGCGATGATGACTTCGAAGGTACATATAGAGGAGTCAAAGAAGGTACATTATCCATTCTCCATGTCACAGTTTCTGCCATTTTACCTTGCTGTGCAAGGATCTGTTCAACCCCATAGCTAGGAAGCAGTACCGATGGTGTCAAGAGAGGAGCCACTGCAACTTCCTCCAATTTCCCAGAGCTGCTGCTGTTGTTTCCTTGGTAATCCATTGACTTGCTTTGGTGCAATTCCTTAGAATGCTTGAAGGGTACAAACGGTGATAGTGGTGGCAAAGTCGAAAATCTGCAGGAGTTTCTCATGTCTCTCTCTTTGCTGCTGTTGCTGCTGCTGCTCCTGTTGTTGTTTGCAACCCAGAAGTTCCTGGCAGCACCTCCACCACCACCATCAAACTGAAGACCTAACCCTGCAGCTACAACTACACCTCCACCACCTGCATTGCTCCTCACATGTGCAGCAGAAGAAACGACCTCAGGTTGCAACAACAATCTGTTACCGCCAGCAGCAGCTGCAGCAGCTGCACTATCTTCCGAAGACTGATAACCAAGCCGTTGCAACTCATCTCTGGACCCTAATAGATGGGAGGAGGAGCAAACTCCATCACCACCATCACCACTACCTCCTTGCACCTCCTTCTGCTTATCAAGAACTCTTTCATTACTGCTATCAGGCTCCCTCGCCCTCTGCGCTACTACTCTAACTGAGCCGACATCTGCAACAACACAAGATGCTCTTTTCTTCTTCCAAAACCCCACTAAGGAATCCTGCTCCGCACTCTCCCGCAACCCTCTCTCTTTCTCTTTCTCTTCTCCAACAACCCGTGGTATGATTCTTTGAATCCATGCCGACCTGAGCCCTGAACTCCCCTGCTCCTCCACCACCACCTCTCGCGCCTTCTTCTCCTTCTCCTCCTGCTCCTGCTCCTCCTCCTCCTCCTCCTCCTCTTCTTCTTCCTCCACCTCTTCACACTCTACTGAGCACCTGGAAACAAGAGGTGCAGGATTGTGAACCCCAACAGCAGCTGCAGCCAGAGAAGCTCCGAAACTGCAACGATTCTCATTACCACCACCACCAATACCACCACTACTACTACTCCTGTTCAAGAGCTTGTTGGAAAGTGAATTGGCAGTGGCTGATCCCCAGCCGGACTGCTGCTGCTGCTGCTTCACATCCGATATCTTGACGGAGTTGTTCAAGAGTCTACGATGCTGATGATTCTCCATCAAAGAGAGAGAGAGGAGAGAGAGAGTTCACAGATCCCCTTCTCCCCACGCCCGGGGGCCCCCTCTCCTTCTTCTTCTTCTACTTCGACTTCCGCTTCGACACAGAACCTCAAAACCCAAAAACAATCCTGCTGTAGTAGTAGTAGTAGTAGTAGGTTTCCTTGGTAGTTTCCCTTCGTCTTCTCCGTCGTCTTCGTCTTCTTCCCTTGGGAACAAACGACGCTGCATCTCAGCAACGCAACAAAGCTCGCTCACGCAAAACGCAACAACGACAAAAAGGGAGAAAGGAAGGAAAATGACGAAGACGAGAACAGGAGCTCAAATCTAAAAAATTCCCAATTCCTCACAAATCTAAGGATTTCCCAATTCCTCACAAATCTTCACATCCTCCTCCTCTTCCTCACGTCGCCGTGCTCCTAACGTACATCGGAATTCCAATAGTGCCTAGGAATTGACTAGAGTGAGCGAATGAGTGAGTGAAGGAAATCATTTATTTACTAAGCTTTTTTTCACTTGGTAGTATGTACCACCTAGGCTCTCTGGTGTGGGTGTGTGTGTGTGTGTGTGTGTGTTTTTTTTTTTTTTTTTTTTTTTAGGGGAGACAAGTTTTGTGGTTTTTTCGACCAAAAAATTTGAGATTTTTTGAATTTTTTTTTTTCCCTGGGTGTAAACTGTAAACTATAATATTTTTCTAATTTTTTGGGTGAAAAATTGCCCATTTTTCGATATCACAAATTTGAGAAAAGAAACCCTCCTAAGTTAGCCAGTGACAGCCTTTTTTTCGCTGGCTAAAATCATGTGCTTTTTGAGATTTTTCAATAGCCATAATTCTAAATAATTTCATTAAAATCGCCACTAATAGGGTTCAAATAGGGTAACCATATACATAGATCGCCACTTTGGCTATACCACAAAATTGCCAAAAATTAATCTGGGGCCCTGTGCACTACCAACTTCTAACCAGTGGTTTTTTTCTTCGACTAATTTTGTCATTCTTTTTTTGACAAAGGGGAATGGAAATTTTTGGAATTTTTTTTTCTTTGCTTGTGTTTGTAAAATCTGACTAAAATTGCTGTTTTTCTGTTGAGAAATTCGCCAAAATTTTCATATAAAAATTAGCCAAAAAACCAGGGGAAAAAAAAAAAAAAAAACATTGGAGCCTAGTTAGCAATTAGCGACGGTGGTGCCAGTGTTTTTTAATTTTTTGGGGGCGGGGGGGGGGCGAATTTTTGCAATTTTTCGACCCTGAAATTTTTGATTTCGAGATATGCTTTTTTCAAACAAACTTATTTTTATGGATTTTTTTTGAAAAATGGACCCAAATTTGTTGGATTTTGAAATACAAATTGTCAGCTGAAACTTCCAAAATTCGTCACAATTTACAACTAATAATAACTTAGTAGAGGCTTCTTTTCAATTTGTACCAGTGATTTATTTATTTTTGGATGGGCGATTTTTTACTATTTTTTTAGGCTGAAAAACTGATTTTGACTTATACAAACTTCAAAAGAACTTTGTTTTATGATGAAACAAATGGACAGAAATATTTGTTAGATTTTACTTTTTTTGGAATTGCCAGATTTCTATATTAGGGTTCCAATAAGATAGGTAGCCAACAATATAGAAGGATGATTATTATTTTTTCTCTAACTTAAATTTTTTTAATAGCTAAATTTGGCTAAATACTTTATTCGATGATCATTGATTTGGCTACATCACAAAATTGGGGGAAAAAAAATAATAATAATACTCACAAAGGGGTGGGTACTTTAAAGACCTAATACCTAATGACTAATTATACTTAAGTAATGAATACCTTTGGGTAGGGTTGGATGGGCCTAACTGCATTTGTCCCTATTCTAAGCAAACGCCTCAAAAAAGGACAAGCCCTTTTAATGGTGAAGAAGCCATCATTCCTACTTATTACTTTGCAAAATGAATGTATTTTTGCCCTTTTCTTTAACAATAATTCACTCTCCTATTATTTTTGTTGCAACCTAGCAAAAGAAAGTCCCCCCCCCCCCCC